>Ga0214473_10000057_pt1 | contig 158305 bp, 122 predicted proteins | sample RVTome_7_FD_203509 | JGI IMG/M metagenome (GOLD analysis project Ga0214473, IMG submission 203509) | Soil microbial communities from uranium-contaminated site in the Upper Colorado River Basin, Wyoming, United States - RVT98D197 | ecosystem: Environmental > Terrestrial > Soil > Contaminated >...
ATTCCCCCGACGGAGTTCGAAGAGGTATATTATCGCAGTGGAAAAGCGCAGGTCCACGTGGCCTGACTCAACAAAAACAGTCTCCGGGAAAACCGGGGCGGTTCAGTCTGCTAAGTTGCGCGGCAGATGTCCACACCTGCGGCCCGGTTGAACCGCCACAATCACGTTGCGCGCGATGCTCGCGTCATTGCGAGGAGCGCCGCGACGCGGCAATCTCATTCTTCGTTCAGGGGCTACCCCCCCAACTCAGCCTTGAACTTGGCCGTCAAAGCGGGCACTATCTCCAAAGCATCACCGACGATGCCGTAGTTGGCGACGTTGAATATCGGCGCATCCTTGTCGCGGTTGACCGCCACGATCGTCTGCGATGAGCGCATCCCCACCAGATGCTGAATGGCGCCGGAGATACCGACCGCCACGTACAGCTTGGGATTGACCGTCTTGCCGGTCTGCCCCACCTGTCGCGAGTAAGGCGTCCATCCGGCGTCGACGATGGCGCGCGAGGCGCCCACCGCGCCGCCCAACGCTTTGGCCAACTCCTCGATCAAGGGCAGGTTCTCCGGGCTTTTCATGCCGCGCCCGGCCGAGACGATCACGTCCGCTTCCTGCAAGTTCACCGCGCCGGCCGACTCGACCTTGCGCTCCGTGACTCTCATTTTGGATCGGAAAACGCTGCCGTCGACCGTTTCCGCCACCACCTCACCCGCGCCGTCCTTGGACTCCGGGAAAATCTTGCCACGCACGGTGGCGAAAAACGGCCCGCCGCCGTTCTGGACGAGTTGCGAGATCACCGAACCGCCGAAGTTGGGACGCGTCGCGACTAACTTGTCGCCGTCGGTAGCCAGCCCGGTCGTGTCGGACGCCATGGCGCCGCCGTTCTTGGCGGCCAGCCGACCCAACAGCGCCTTGCCGTAGAACGTGGCCGGCCCCAGGACGATATCGGGCTGGTGTTTCTCGATCAACGACGTCAGCACTTTGCAGTAGATTTCGTCGTTGAACAGCTTGAGACTCTCGTGCGTCACCGTCAGCACTTTGCCGCCACCGCGCGCGGCCAGGTCGGACGCTCCGGCGTCGCTGTCTGCGAGGTAGGCGGTCATGATCTCTCCGCCGAGCGACCTGGCGGCTGCGATCAGCTCATACGAGGCCGGTATCGGCTGACCATCTTTTTGCAGGGCGATCGTGAGTATTTTCATCCGTACACCTTCAATCTGTCGTTGTCATTTCACACATTTTGCCGGGCAATATAAGGGGCGCGAACGGCTTAGGCAATAGTAATTGGTAGGATGGTATTCACGCTTTCTCAAGAAAGCAAGTTAGCCGGGACACAAGTCGGCTCGTGTTTCTGATTTGACACTCCCAGATTACTAGGCAGCGCCAGCCCCGGTGATTGAGTGAACGCCTATGTCTCTTGTCTCGCTCCACGTTTCGTCTAATCTTGTCACGCCAGTAAAGCCGGTTGGTTTTTGGTACACGGTTTCCGCGGGCGCACTTGTGCCCATGCCAGAAGCACCCATTTACGAAGATCACCTTGCACCGAGATGGAAACACCAGGTCGGGTTTCCCAGGCAGATCACTCCTGTGGAGGCGAAAACGATAACCCAGTGAGTGGACAATGGAACGGACTGCAAGCTCCGGTGACGTGTCTTTCCCGCCGACGCGGCCCATGATCCAACTGCGCTTGGCCCGAGGAAAGACATCGGTCATTATGCGATTTCTATCTTGAGACTCGGATTGGTTTCACACTCGTCGATGATCTTATTGTACTCGGAAACAAGCTCTTCTACTGTGGCTCTTCTGCCCGTTCGACCGAACTTGCCGATTTCATAGAGGTTGCCGGCCAGAAACTGCTCCGCCTCGAATACATCTAGTCTGGCGGCGATTCCCCATTGACCCGCCAATCCCTCCGCAACCATTACACCTTTCTCCACCGTGATTATCACTGGTCTTAAGCCGCCCTCCAGATTGCGCTCGCATTTCCTAATCAATGCCTCGGTCGGCGCCGTGGTAACGTGCACTACAACATCGTCAATTACAAAGTCACCACCCCTTGAGGAGGCCTCATCGGCTACCGCGGCCCCATAGTGCTCGACAGGTGTATCAAGCAACAGGTTCAGTTTAGCCCCCACCAAATGCTGGAGCATGGTGCCTACAAGCGTCGATCCTGCAAACCGCGCTTGCCGTCTCTCCGCTTGCGACAGAAGATCCCTAACCACTGACCGAAGTGACTTTGACGAATCGAAATGTAACACGAACGGCTTTCCCGCGAAATACTCTCTGACGCGGTCAATCCACCATGCCTCCACTGCATCTAAGTCAACTCGACCACTAGCATGAAGATCATTTAAGAAAGCCACGTACTCCTTCATTTTGCCGACGCTGCCACGACTGGTCCTACCGCCTTCCTCCGCCAAAACGCGGTCTATGTCATAGTCTCTCAGAATCGATTGCACGGCTGATTTCCCGAGGCCCAGAACCTGGCCTCCGGCTTTGGTCAGCATCTTCGCAGGCTCCAACGGCAGACCACGCTTCTTGGCTTGCCTTGTCACCACGAGGGCGACAGAAAGTGGACCTTTGCCAATCATCCTTCTTTCTTGTGCGAAACGGCGCAAACGCTCATTCAGATTCACGAGTGATCCTCTCCTAGTAGAGCGGCGAGTGGAGCGAGAAGGTGCTTTGCAAGATAGCGTGTTACGGGAACGGCGACTGCATCTCCCATAGCCCTGTAACCGTCGTTGTAGGAGCCAGGAATCTTGTAGTCACGCCGAACACCCATAAGTGAGGCGGCCTCTCTAACACTCAACAACCGTGTTTTCAGCAACCCATTCTTCGCCAGGACCAGAAACTGCCTACTGCTCCCACCCTCGGGCGTTCTGAGACAACCAGCCAGACCGTCAAACCTAAGTTCCAAAACCTGCTTTCCATTACGGACACGTTTGTAACCCGGAAACGTAGTGTATCCGCACTGGCGCGCCTTCTCAAGCCTATCTCGATGGTCCGGAGAAAGGAGTTTGAGAAGCTGACTCCGTTTCGGTTCGTCATCGCATGGAAGATCGTAATCTAAGAGGTCCTCCAGCGTCACGCGCCGCGCAGGTGGCTCTGGAACGTGCCACCAAAGCCACTCGGAAAGGCCACTGGCTGCTTTTCTTAAAGGGGCAGGATGACACCATGTGGGTTGAAGAGACTCCAGTTCGCTCGTTCGTAACCGTTTATCGACAGCAATAACAAAGACCCTCTTTCTGGACTGCGGAACCCACTTCGAAGCATCCAAAACAAGAGCACCAACCTTATAACCTCGTGCCACCAAGGCGCCATGAAGTTTTCTGTAGTGGGACCCTCCATCCAGCGCCACTAAGCCCACCACGTTCTCTGCGACGGCAATCGGCGGCCGATGACTAATCTCATCCATCACTCGAAGCCAGTGCCAAACCAAGCCGCTTCGCGTGCTGGTAATTCCCTTCGTGTTCCCCGCAAGAGACAGGTCTTGACAGGGGAAGCTTCCCCACGAAACGCAGGCCGCCGGCAAATCCTGGCCTTTAACGCATTCAATGGGCCCGAGGTGGAAAGCAAGGTCACGATGGTTTGCACAAAAAACCGCCGCCTTTTTCCTGCAAATGTCATTCGCCCATACCGGCGTAAAATACCCCTTCAACCCTTCACATACAAGGCCACTACCCGCGAAGAAGTCCAAAAACAGCGGCAATTTGCGCTTTCCGTTGATCAAATCATCACCCGTTATTTCGGCGACACCCTAACTATGATAGCCGACAGATGCCAAGTGCACAATCACATTTTACGGGCAGCCCCTGAAAGTGTCAAGCTTGTATTCGGAAGAACAAGCCCTTACCTGTCATGGACCGACCTTCCCCACCATGTCGAAACCACAGGGGTTTCGACCTACTTTCCTTAGGCAATAGCAGAATGTGGGGAGCAGAGGGCTTCTGCCTTATGGCGGCTATGCCCGGTTACGTTTCCGCCGCTCATTGTTCTCGATGATCCACGCCCCGATGAAATCCTTAGCGAGAAACAACCCCGTGAGTTCGTCTCCAGTTTCTGGTAGATCCAGAATGCACCGCGAGTGTTCCAAACGACTGGAAATGTCCTGCCGAATCGCCTTCGTCAGCACAAAGCTAGACGGCGTCCTTCGTCGACATAACGAATCGAGAAGACTTCCCGTAGCGTCATTCGAGACGAAATCAAACTCATCTTGAGGATGCGTATGCTGATGCCAAGGCCATACCGCCCACTCTTTCATACCCTGAGTAAGAAAAGCCCTTGTCATCTCAGGCATCCAGGAAGATTTTGACGACAGCAGCCACGCGATGTAGTCAATGAATTCATATACCTTGACAGGGGGGCCGTTAATGGCCTCGCCTTGTACGAAGTGACATGCAATAATAGCTGGGTCATATCGCCCGAACTCCGGGTCGCACAATGCAAAAAGCTCATCGCATGTCGGGACCGTTCCGTCAATAGTCAGACCAGTGCCGCATCGCGGACTTTGCGCCAGCAACTCTGCCTGCCTTTGTCGAGACCATTGAAGCAACTCATCAAAGACAGATTCGAAGTCTTCTCCGAAACCACGGATAGTGAGTTGCGGCGCATATGCCGCCAAATAGTGCGGGTGGCTCAGACATGCCTCAGTCAGACCGGGAGTTACTTTGATAAAGTCAAGAACAACAGATGGGTGAGACACCTGTGATATTCTCTTCTTCACCGCGATGTCCTGCCAATTCACTTGCATAACGGCAAATGCTATACGACGTCCGTTCTCCATTGCGGTGTTACCCCTCCGAGGAAGCGGAAAACCCCATCTCCCCCACCCCATCGCCTCCTGAAACGTGTCTTCTTCAGGGTTTGAGCCGCAATAATCAATAGCACGGTGCCACCAGTCATCAGTGACAACTGGCGGATGCAATCCAGCCTCAATCAGAATATCTCTAGCGACTAGGAGCGATGACCCCTGAGGTTTGATCGCCTTCAGAAGCTCACGAACTGCTTCTGAGATACCTGCACTTGCTTTGACGGCGTACAAGTCGGCCAGGGATGGTGAGTATTGCATAATATCTTCTTTGGAGACATCTAACCAGATTGGCAGAATCACCGATTCCTTCTCGTCCAATTGACGCTGCACAAGCCCGTTCAACTCCCATTGTGGCCAGGGCTTCTGAAAGAAAGCATTGCTCAACACGACAATCCCGAACCGAGATTGAGACAGACCTCTATCGATTGACTGTCTCAGGCTATCCCCGGGTCTGAGTGAGAATTCGTCGTACCAGACGGCAACGTTGTTGTTTTCCATCTCCTGCGCCAACCGTCGAACAAAGCCGTCCTTATCTTCTGACGCGTGGCATATAAAGGCATCGTAGAGCATACGTTTTAGTATACAAACAACAGACCCGGATGTCACTAACTACTGACCCAGACGGGCGGCAGGTCTGAGGGCAGACTTGCCCTACTCCCCCTCCGGTAGCAGATAAAAATCTACATCGCTCGGGTTGGCGTCCAGGTTCACAAGGCGGCTTCTACTAGCATACCCCGACTTGACGGCGAATATCCACCTGCTCCCGCCGTCCGAATCCACGATCTTGTAGTAGCCGCTGGTATCGGTGTAGGTAACCACGGAGTCTGCATAATCGATTGCCATAGCTACCGAGTCGAGAGCAAAATCCGTCAGTGAATCCACCACCGTACCGGAAACCGAAAACGACTCTTCATCGAAATCCAGCGTCTCCTTATCGACGCACGAGAGAACACCCACGGCCAGGCACGCCACCAGAGAAGATGCTGCGAGAAGCTTATTGATGCTCATGTTGCCTTCCTGTAATTAGTCGAAACCACAGACGCTTCGAGCTTTGATTTCCGTTGCATTGTCACCCTTCGACTCCGCTCATGGTGAGGTTGTGCGGTCTATACCAACAAGTCGCTGAGCACCTCATCCACATCCGCCAACTTCTCCACCATGAAGACGAGAGGGCGAAGCGACGCCGCCCCGGGGAAGCCTTTCACGTACCAGCCCAAATACCGGCGCATCTTCTTTATACCACGCTCCTCGCCATACTCTTCCACCATCAGACGCGCATGACGTTTGGCCGACTCGATTCGTTCGGCCAGTGTCGGTTCGTCGGCGAGTTCACCGGTTTCCACATAATGATGCATCTGCCGGAAGATGTCCGGGTTGCCCAGCGCCGAACGACCGACCATGACCCCGTCGCACCCGGTCTCATCCAGCATCAGCCGCGCGTCCTGCGGCGTCCGCACGTCGCCGTTGCCGATCACGACGATATCCACCGCCTCTTTCAGCCGCCTGATCGCGGACCAATCCGCCCGCCCCTTAAACCTCTCGGAGCGGCTGCGCGCATGCAAGGTCACCGCCGCCGCACCCTCCTCCTGCGCAATCCGCCCCGCCTCGAGATAGACCGGACTCGACTCCTGCCAGCCGGTGCGCATTTTGATACTGACCGGCGTGGTATCGGCACCGTCCACCACCGCGGCGATGATCTCCCGCGTCAGGCCCAGGTCCTTCAACACCGCCGCACCGCCGTTCTTGTTGACCACTTTTTTGACCGGGCAACCGAAGTTGATATCGACCAGGTCCGGTCCGAACTCCCTGACGGTAATCTCGGCGGCTCGCCGCATGTTTTCAGGACTGGCGCCAAAGAGTTGTATCCCAAGCGGTTGTTCGTCCGGCTTGAAAGCCATCATGGCCCGTGTTTTGGCCTGGTTGCGGATCAGACCTTCCGAGGAGATCATCTCGGTGAACGTCATGGCGGCCCCGGCCTTTAGCGCCATGACCCGAAACGGTCGGTTGGAAATGCCCGCCAGCGGCGCGCAAAGGACCCGACCGGCTAACTTCAGATTTCCGATTCTCATGCCGACAATATAATCATGCCTTTAGCGCGCAGCAAGCAGGTGCGCCGAAACTGACATGGGAGAGCTTAGGCATAGTGAAAGTTACGCTTTAGGATAACAAGTACTTTTCCAATACGAAAGGGTTTTCCCATGCCGGAAATCACCGTAAAATACGAGGACAAAGTTATCGAGCGGATCGTCACGGAGAAGAAACGGATCTCCATCGGCCGCGGTAACGAAAACGACATTGTCCTGGAGAACCGGGGCGTGTCACGCAAACACGCCATGATCGAGTTCAACGACAAAGCGGCCGTGTTGATCGACAACGAGTCGCTCAACGGCACCTTCGTCAACAGCCGCAAAGTCTCGGAAGAAGTGCTGCGGGACCAGGACGTGATCACCATAGGAAAGTACTCGCTGATCTACAACACTGAGACCACCCACGACGGCGGCGAGACGTCGAACTTCGACGGCACGATGGTGCTCAACACCAGGCAGCAGAAGAAGCTGTTGGAAAACGACCGAATCGAGCGACAGATTGTCGAGAAGTACGGCGGGTCGGTGCTGCTGGGTGTGGAGAACGCCGATTTCGCCGAGCATCGGCTCGACCGCGAGGTGTCGACTATCGGCAAGGCCAAGTTCGTGCACATCAGGGCCAGGGGTTTCTGGCTTTCGGGCATTCAGGCCAAGATCGTCAGGGAAGGCCAGGTCTACTCGTTGGTTAACCTCGGCAAATCAGGCAAGACCAAAGTCAACGGCGAGGAAACCAGCCAGTGCGTCCTGAAGAACGGCGATCTTATCACTGTCGGCAAAACGACTTTCAAGTTCGTTGAGGGCAAGACCGGATGAAGTACGGGTTAATCTCCGACATCCATGCCAATCTGGAAGCGCTTCAGGCCGTTCTGAAAGACCTGGAGAAACGCGGCGTCGACAGCATCCACTGTCTGGGAGACGTGGTCGGCTATGGCGCCGATCCGGCCGCCTGTCTGAAGCTGGTGGAGCAAACCTGCGACACCAGGCTGCTGGGCAACCACGAGTACGCCGCCCTGGGTTTGCAGTCCTGCGAACAGTTCAACGAAGCCGCCCGCACCTCCGCGGAGTGGACACGGGAGGCGCTCGAGGACAAGGCTCTGGCGGTGATGGCCGACTTCGAACTTCATCGCTCCCTGGATGACATGTATATGGTGCACGCCTCACCGTTCGAGCCGGACCAATGGCACTACATCTTCTCGTCCAACGAAGCCATGCAGGCTTTCGAACACCTCAAGCAGAAGATCGCCTTCTTCGGGCATTCGCATATTCCGATGATTTTACGGGAACGCCCTGGTGATTTGCCGAGCGCCCAGGCCGGACACACCTTTTGTGCCGATCCGGAGGTCCGATACTTGATCAACGTCGGATCGGTCGGTCAGCCGCGCGACAACGACCCGCGCGCTTGTTACGTCGTCTACGAGTCCGAAGAGTTGGAGTTGGAATATCATCGTGTCGAGTATGACATAGCGGCCGCTCAGCGCAAGATGAGCGCGGCCAGTCTGCCGGAAACACTGATCAGCCGCCTGTCGGCAGGAATCTAAGAAGGGTTGAGCATGAGCAAGTATTCCTCATACGTGCTTTTTCTGTTGATCTCCGTTTTTGTGGTGATCCTGTACGTTAACGACTTCGGGCCGCTGCACAGCCTGCAGCAGGCGATGACCGATCAGTTTGTGACCATGACCACGCCCAACGGCGAACGACCCAACATCGTCGTGGTGACCATCGACGGCCGGGCCCAGGATGAGTACGGATCCTGGCCGTGGAACCGCGACCTGGCCGCCGACCTGCTGGCCGCCACCGCCTCCGGGGAACCCAAGGTGATTGTCGCCGACTTCGACCTTGGCGAGGATGCCTATCAGGATTCCGTCGGCCACACCAGCGTACTAGCCGGGCAGCTTTCGTGGATGGAGAACATCATCCTGCCGTACGACATTGTCCTGGCCACCTATCGCAGCAGCAAAACCAACAACCCGGAACATCTGTTCAACCAATCCCTGGCCGTGGACAATCCTCTCGGCCTGATGGACGAGGACGCCACCCTGCAAGTCCGTAAAGTGTTTCTGCCGGCCGAGAAACTGCTGGCTCACGATCCCTATCTCGGTTTCAACTATATGATGCCCGATGACGATCGGGTGTTGAGACGCCAGCCGCTGGTGATGAACTACGAGGGTTACTACTATCCGTCGACACCCTTGATAGCCGCCGCAGTTTACCTGGGGGTCACCTCCGACGACGTTCGCGTCATCGAGAACGAAGCGGTCATGATCGGACAGCAACGGAGAATCCCGGTCGACAACAACTGCGCAAGCTTCATCCGGCATTTCCCTGGCGCCGCCTTCGTGCGGTACTCGGCGGCCGACATCCTGGGAGAAGGATTTGACTTCAGGAGCCTCAAGGACAAAGTGGTCCTGGTGGCGGTAGACGATCCCGCTCACACCGAGACCTTCCGCACCCCGACCGACGAGGACACCCCCAAGTATATCGTAACGGCCAGCGTCATTGAAAACGTCATCAACCAGCATTTTCTGGAGGTCAGAGATCAACGCACCGGACTGAACATGATTCTGCTGTTCGTGCTCGGCGCCCTCTGCGCCTTCGTGCTGCCGCAGGTCTCGCTGCTGTATCGCATCGTCATCCTGGTCGGCGGCTTGATACTGGTGGGCAACATCAACTACTTTATGATCAGTTCCTTCAACCTGGCCCCCACGACCGTCTATGTCGCTCTTGAGTTGGTGCTGTTCATATTCGCGGCGGCGATTCTGGATTCCAGCCTTTTGGCCGGTAGTCCCGAAGCGTCCGGCGCCAAGGCAACCGAATCAAAAACCAAGGTCAAAGCCGCGGCCGCCGTCGACAAACACGAGCCGACCCCAAGGGCGGTCCCGGTTCGCGAAATCGTCGCCGGCAGCAACGACCCTGAGAATCTGGAAACCGCCGTACTCGACATGGACGACGGTCCACCGAAGATGGCCGACCACCAAGCCATCGACATCGATAAATCGGTGGACGAGACTGCCGCCACCCCAACCGGCGGCACGCCATCGCCGGACCGTTCCCTGGATCGACTCATTGACGCCGATGTCGCCATAGACGGCGGCGGGCCGGAGATCATCTCACCCCAGCCGACCACCGAGCCGGCGGACAGCGGGTATACGTCGGCCGCGTCCACTGACTCGGGAGGATTCGATGCTTCGTCGGGGGCCGCTTCCATCCCACCGCTGGGCGAGTTGAAGAATCTCGGGCGCTATCAGATCACCGGCATTCTGGGCAAGGGCGCCATGGGAACCGTGTACCGCGGCGTCGACCCGGCCATCAACCGACCGGTCGCGCTCAAAACCATCCGACTGGACTTCGTCTCCGACCCGGAGGAGATGGCCGAACTCAAGGAACGGCTGCACCGCGAAGCCCAGGCGGCGGGCAAACTGTCGCACCCGAATATCGTCACTATCTATGACGTGGGCAGCGAGGGTCATTTGCAGTACATCGCTATGGAGTTCCTGGAAGGTCGCACCCTCGAGGACATGATCAAGAAAAAGACCAAGTTCAACTACCGGATCATTGCCGAAATCATCATGCAGGTCTGCTCGGCGCTGGATTACGCTCATCAGCAGAATATCATTCACCGCGACATCAAGCCGGCCAATATCATGATCCTCAAGGACTACCGCGCCAAGGTGATGGATTACGGCATCGCCCGCGTGGAATCCAGTGCCATGACCAAGACCGGCATCGCTATGGGCACGCCCAACTACATGTCGCCCGAACAACTCAAGGGGCAGCCGTCCGACCAGCGGGCCGATCTGTTCAGCCTCGGCGTCGTGATCTACGAACTGCTGTTGGGGCGGCGGCCGTTCAAGGGTGAGAATATCACGTCGTTGATTTACGCCATCCTGAACACCGAACCGCACAAACCGTCGAACGTCAACCCTCAGGTGCCACTGCTATTCGACCGCATCATCGGCCGGTGCCTCAAGAAGAACCCGGCCGAGCGGTACCAGAAGGCCAGAGACATCATGACCGATCTTAAGGACTTCGTCGAGGCTTTCGCGGGCAAGAGCTAAACAGCTACAGGTAATCCCGCCAACAAATACGGCCGCGACTTCTCTGTGGGGTCGCGGCCGTTCTCATTGCCAGTACCGATGGACAATACCTGAAACGATCTCTCCCACAGGCAACGTCTAACTAGTTTCTCAGGTCCCCATCTCGGTAGGGCAGGTCTGTCTTCAGACCTGCCACAAATCAGTATCTCTGGTTCAAACGCTCTATACCATTTGACGTGGTTCCATGCTGGCACAGGCTGATGGGGCACACGAGGGGAGGTTGTCCCACAAGTGTCCCACCGCAGCGTATTCGAGAGAATCGTCACAAGGTGCGTAGCTATCCGTAGTCGTCGTCGATCTCGCCCAGGATGCGGTCAATGTCCGGGCAGGTGCGCACCTGCTGATAGGTCTTCTCAAGGAAGTACTCGACGTCCGTCTGGCCGTACCGAACCAGCATAGCGTCCATCAGCCGTTGGGCCGTCCCACCGGTCCCATCCGACACGATCACGATCTTCTTGGTTTCGTACAAAACCATAGGTGGTGATCCACAGCCGGCCGCGGTTCAGATGAGCCGCCGAAGGTATCCCGGTCGATTGCCGCCCCGTAAGATTCTAGGACTCGGTGTCCTTATCGTCGGGTGAAAGGATTTCTTCGACCAGCGACATGGCGACGCCGGAGAGCATCGCCTCGACCCCGAGTTGCGTGAAATCCGATGAGATCAGTTCGCGGTTCATGCTGCCGTACAGCGAGCACGACGCGCCGCGTTCCACTACGAGACCGGATAGTTGGGACTCTTTTTCGGAAACGAAAGTGACTTCACCCAACTCGTCCGAGACCACGTAGCCGGTGCAGTTGTGCAGTTGCAGATGCGAATTGCCGGTGTAGACCACCACCAGCATGCCGCGTGTCTTGCCCAGCGTCACCTCAGGGTACACCTGCAAAACCAGCGACCGCCGCTCCTCCTCATTGATCAGTTTGAAGCGGTAATGGTCGGTCTCGAACGTGATCGACTCGGCGGCGAGTACGCCGCCGATTTTGTCGGCGTCGCTCTGGTCGAAATTAGCACTCATTTGTCAGCGTCGGATCGTGTGGCGTTATTCGGACTTCTTGTCGCCGTCGGAGCTGCGCGGCGGATCGACCCGCTCGGGCGGCTTTTTGTTGGGTATCTCGTTGACCGAGCCCTTCAACTCGTCGGTGGTGTCCTTGAGCGACCTTTTAAACTCACGAATCCCCTTACCCAATCCCGAGGCGATCTCGGGTAGTCGTTTCGCGCCGAAAAGCAGCAATATGGCCACGAACACGAGCGCCAATTCCCATGGCCCCAAGCCAAACATCATACACCTCTCAAACCGATAGGCAGGCTACAGGTACCACCATCGGAAATAGACAATTACCAGCAGCACTACCAGTATCGACATGAAGTTAATCTTCAAAGTCAACCCAAAGGTAAAGGAAATCGCGTAAAAATCAACCTTAAAGGTGTCGCAGCCGATCTCGATCGACTTGGTGAAAAGCGTCTTGGCGGCCCCCGGCGGCAGAAAGGTCCCGATAATATCCCCCATCAAACCGCCGAACACCGCCCCCAGAATCAGGGCAATAACAATAAAGGTGACTTCGCGCTTTTTCAACTACTGCCCGCCTCGGCCGTTTGAGCGCAGGCGACTCTGGCCGACTCCAGCACTTTAAGGCCGTCCACGGAACCGAGGATACTTTCCACCGCCCGCTCCGGGTGCGGCATCATCCCCATAACGTTCCCCTCGCGATTGACGATACCGGCGATATTGTTCACCGAGCCGTTCGGATTGGCCGCGTCGGTCACCTTGCCGTGACGGTCGACGTAACGAAAGACCACCTGCCCGTTGTCCTCCAATCCGCGGACCTTGTCGTCATGGAAGAAGTAGTTCCCCTCGCCATGCGCTATGGGGATCTTCAGGACTTCGTGCCTGCGGCAGGCGTTGGTGAAGCGCCCGGTGTTGTTCTCCGCGCGCAGATAGACGAATTTACAGCTAAAGCGGAGGCGCCGATTGCGCATCAGCGCGCCGGGAAGCAGGCCGCATTCGGTCAGCACCTGGAAACCGTTGCAGATGCCGATCACCATGCCGCCGGACCGGGCGAACTTGATGACCGATTCCATAATCGGCGAGAAGCGGGCAATGGCGCCGGCCCGCAGGTAGTCGCCATAGGCAAACCCGCCGGGCAGAATCACCAGGTCGCAGGACGCCAGATCGGTCGACTTGTGCCAGAGAAACGCCGCCTGCTCCCCCAGGACGTGCTTCACGGCGGCGTACGAATCATAGTCGCAGTTCGAACCGGGAAATGTCACCACTCCGACTTTCACTAGGTCTTCTCCACTTCGTACTTCTCGATCACCGGGTTGGCCAGAAGCTTGGCGCAAACCTCATCGATCTTGCGGTCGACGTCTTTGCTGTCGCCGTCGATCTCCAGTTCGAAGAACCGCCCGGAACGAACCGACACGAAATCGGCGTATCCCATCTGAATCAGCGCCTTGTGGATAGTAACACCCTGGGGATCGAGAACCCCATCCTTGAGCCTTACGTACACAACCGCCTTCTTGTTGTCACTCATCGGATCTTTTCCTATCGCTTCGACGCCTCAAGTACTGCCGACCGGCCACGCGGTTGACGCTTCGAGTGAACAGCCGGATTGACTCCCTGATCATGCCGAACAATATATAGCCGGCGCTGATCGGAAACAACAACAGTCTCGGCCGCACCAGCACCGCGGCGCCGGCCGCCAGCAGCACCAGCAGTTTGATGCGGTTCTCGGGACTGGTGAAGCGGTCCGGCAGCGAGTCATACTGCACCTGCGACACCATCAGAAACGCGAACAGGATAATCATCGACACCAGAACCTGACTGTACTGCAGCTCTCCCCACTGGTCGTAGCATAGGATGATATAAGACACCAGCGTCACGGCGGCCGCCGGCACCGGCAGACCCACGAAGGCCTTCTTCTCCTCCGTCTCGGCCAACAGATTGAACCGGGCCAGCCGATAGGAAGCCGCCATAATAAAGACCACGGAGACTAACCATCCCCATTTACCCAAATCGGACAATTTGATGGCGTAGACGATCACCGCCGGCGCCACGCCGAACGACAGAAAATCGGCCAGCGAATCCAACTCGACGCCGAACTGCGAAGCGCCGCCGCTCAGCCGCGCCACCTTGCCGTCGAGAGCGTCGAGAAACCCGGCCAGAATGACCAGCCAGCAGGCGGTGGTGATGTTCCCCTCGAAGGCGGACAGAATGGCCAGAAAACCACAGACGACGTTGCCCATGGTGAAAGTGCCGGGAAAGATGCCTCTATAGTTCGACATTCTCCGCCTGTGATGAATCCTCGAGCTCGGCGGCGGCGGTCGTCAGGTAGCCGATCACCGTTTCGCCGCCTTTGACGTGCTCGCCCTTTTTCACGCTGACCTCGGCGTCGGCCGGCAGCAGAAGCTCAGTGCGCGAGCCGAACCGAATCATACCGAAACGCGCTCCGGTGTCGACCCGGTCCCCCTCAGACAGGCGGCAGACGATACGGCGAGCGATCAACCCCGCGATCTGCTTGACCACCAGGCGCTGCCCGGAATCAGTGATGATACCGATCTCGGTCTGCTCGTTTTCCTCCGACGCTTTGTCGAGAAAGGCCCTAAAGAACTTGCCCGGACGGTACTTGACGTACTCCACGCTGCCGTCGACCGGTATGCGGTTGACGTGCACGTCGAAGATGGACAGGAAAATCGACACCTTCGACGCCTCGCCACCGATGAAATCGTGATGCGGTATCCTCTCGACATCGAGAATGCGCCCGTCGGCCGGCGACACCAGCAGACCGGGTTGTCGGTTGCAGCGGCGTTCGGGATCGCGAAAAAAGAAGACGATGAACAGTGTCAGCAGAGCGGCCACAAAAGCGAAAACACTCAGCACGCCGTTTTCGAGCCAGGCCGACAACAGCATCAAGACGATGGTTACGGCCAGCCCGGTCAGTATGGGTCCGAAACCTTCCCGTGCGATCATCGGCCAAACACCCGTTGGAATATGGCGTCGACATTGCGCAGGTAGTACGCCAGGTCGAAACAGTCGTCGATCTCGGTTTTGCTTAAGTACTTAACGATCTCCGGATCATTCGAGACGTTGTCGCGAAACAGTCCCCGGCCGGCCGTGGCATCCATGGCGTGGCGCTGCACCATGCGATAGGCCTGGTCGCGCGATCCCACCGGGCCGGTCAACTTCAAAAGCAATCGCTGCGAGAAGACCACACCGCCGCGATAATAAATGTTTTCCATCATCCGTTCGCGATCGATTACCAGGCCCTTCAGCACATCGACGAATTTCTGCAGACCGTAATCGGCGATGATCGTCGCATCCGGCAGAATCACCCGCTCGACCGACGAATGCGCGATGTCCCGCTCGTGCCACAGCGGCACGTTCTCCATGGCCGCCAGGGCGTAGCCGCGCAAAAGCCGGGCGATGCCGCAGATCCGCTCGGCCGTTATCGGGTTCTTCTTGTGCGGCATGGCCGACGAACCTTTCTGCCCTTTAGTGAACCCCTCGGCCATCTCGCCGATCTCGGTGCGCTGCAAATTGCGAATCTCGGTGGCGAATTTCTCCAGCGATGAACCCATAAGCGCCAGCGACGTCAGGTACTCGGCGTGACGGTCGCGCTGGATTACCTGCGTCGACACTTTGGCCGGACGCAGCTTCAGACGGCGGCAGACGTCAGCCTCAATTTTGGGATCGACGTTGGCGAAATTCCCCACCGCGCCGGAAATCTTGCCGACCGCGACGGTTTCCGCGGCCCTGTTGAAAGTCTCCCGCCGACGCTCCAGTTCGGTATACCAGACGGCGAACTTCAGCCCCACCGTGGTCGGCTCGGCCAGCACACCGTGGGTGCGTCCCATACAGGGTGTCTTGCGATGCTTGAGGGCCAGCGTCTTGATCTGCTTGAGGGCGGCCGCCAGCTTCGTATCGATCAGCGCCGAGGCGCGCTTCAGCGTGAGGCCCAGGGCGGTATCCAGCATGTCGGACGAGGTCATGCCGTAGTGCAGAAACCTGGCCTCCTCCCCCACGAACTCCGAGACCGAAGTCAGAAACGCGATGACGTCGTGGTTGACCTCCGCCTCGATTTCGCTGATCCGGCCGATGTCGAAATCAGCCTTTTTCTCAATGACCTTGGCCGCCTTGGCCGGGATCAATTTGTGTTTGGCCATGGCGCGGGCGGCTTCTATCTCGACCTCGAGCCAGGTGCGGAATTTGGCCTCATCGCTCCACAGCGCCCCCATCTCCGGCAGCGTATATCTCTCGATCATCAGCCCTTTGGCGCCTTCTTGGCATCGGCCAGGAACTTCTCCAGGCCGATGTCGGTCAGGGGATGTTTGATCAGTTTCGCGATTACGTCATACGGCATGGTGATGATATGGGCGCCCATCATAGCCGCTTCCACCGCGTGCATGGGGTGACGCGACGAAGCCACCAGCACTTCGGTCTCGATGTCGTAGTTGTTATAGATCGTCAGAATGCGGCTGATCAGGTCCATCCCATCCGACGAGATGTCATCGAGGCGACCGACAAACGGCGAGACATAAGTCGCCCCCGCCTTGGCCACCAACAGCGCCTGCGACGGCGAAAAAACCAGCGTGGCGTTGGTGGAAATGCCGCGCTCGGTGAGACTTCGGATGGCCTTCAACCCCTCAAGGATAGTTGGAATCTTGATGACGATGTTGTCGGCAATGGCCGCCAGTTCTTCGGCCTCTTTCAGCATGCCGTCGTGATCGATCGCCAGCACTTCAGCCGACACCGGTCCCGGCACTATCGAGCAGATTTCGGCCAGCAATTCGCGGTACGGCATCGGTTCCTTGGCGGCCAGGGAGGGGTTGGTGGTAACGCCGTCGAGCACGCCCATAGCGGCGGCGGACCTGATCTCGTCGAGGTTGGCGGTATCAATGAAGAATTTCATCAGGCTTTTCCTTCGTCATATCCGACCGAAACCAGGTACAACCCGCAGGCCGGAGCAGTGAACACCACACGTTCCTTGGTAGAACTTTTTAATATGTTTCTTAGCCTACCCAAAGTCAAATTATTCTTATTGTTGTCCGGCTCCACCGTGGCCAGGTTCACCATCGCGCCGACCAGCCCCCGCACCATGTGGTGCAGAAAGCGGTCGCCGCGGATTTCGTAGACCAACAGCGTCCCATGGTCGAACCACCGCGAATAGTCTATGACACAGCGGTTGTTCTCCTTGCGCGAGGCGGTCACGCAGAAGGGGTTGAAGTCATGCTTGCCCAGGACAAGCTCAGCGGCTTCCCGCAGTAGCATCCCATTCAGATCGTGCTCGCAGTTCCAGCGCAGATTGCGGTAAACGGCCGAGCGCTCACGCCCGATCAGATAGCGATATCTCTTGTAGCGGGCCGAGTAGCGGGCGTGGAAGTCCGGCGCGACCTCCTCCGCGCTCTTGATGACAATGTCGTTGTCGAGGTAGTGGTTGAGCGCCTCGCGGTACTTCTTTGGCGGCAGGTCATGATCGATCACGAAGCCGGCCACCTGTCCCAGGGCGTGCACGCCGGCGTCGGTGCGCCCGGCGCCGATCAGTTTGACTTGGCGTCCGGTGACTTTTCTGATCGCCTCGGTAATCTCTCCCTGGATGGAACGGGCGTTGACCTGCATCTGCCACCCGGCGTAGGCGCTGCCGTCGTACTCGATCGTCAGTTTGATATTGCGCTCGGCCATCTTACTTCGTCACTATGAATACCATCACCACCAGCAAACCCGTCCCGAGACTGAACGACCACTCCCGCCAGCCGAAGCGCGAACGCGTGTAGCTGGTGCGAACCCGGTCGCTGCGATAGCCTCGCGCTTGCATGGCGCGGGCGATCTCGTCGGCCCGCTGGATCGCCGCCACGAACACCGGGATGATAATGAACGTCGTCTTCTTCATACGGCTGAACAACGAACCGGTGAAGTCGACGCCGCGAACCATCTGAGCATGTTTGACCGCCGTGAACTCCTCGTACAGAATCGGAATGAAACGAATAGCGATGAACAGAATCATCGACAGTTCATGCACCGGCACGCACAGCTTCAGAAGCGGCCGCAAAAGCAAGCTGAACGCTTCGGCCAGTTCCGACGGCGAGTTGGTCAGGGTTATCAAGAAGGCGATGGAGACGAACAGCACCAGTCGCATCGAGTAGAAGGCCGCCATCTGCGCGCCTTCGACGGTGATCCGCCACCCGAACAGATCCAGCAACAGTTCCGCATCCCGCCCGGTGAAAATCAGATGGTACAACGCCGTTATCAACACCAGGATCAAAATCGGTTGGAAATTACGAGCCAGGTTGACCGCTTTGATACCGCTGGTCAGCAGCGCCGCAATCAGCGCCAGCATAATCACGACATAAAACAAAATCGCTTCGGTCAATAGCGCCAGGACTAATACCAGCATGACCGGCAGTACTTTGGATCGAGCATCCAACCGATGCAGGTAGGAATCCAGGGGGCGATATTGCCCCAATAGTATCGGCGCGTTTTGAAACATAAGCCAACCAATCTCGCCAGAAATAGAATATAGGCGCGCGACGGGGCGGAGTCAAACAGCTTACGGCCGTTTGAAGTCCGGCCGGTCAAGGCTGGCGCGTCCGCTGCACTGACAGTCGCGGCACTTGGTTTGCTGCTGCTTGCGGCGAACGACCCGCCGGATCAAATAGCCGAAGCCGCCGGCCAAGGCCAGACCGATTATTATCTGTTGCCACAAAAGATCCATCAGTACCCCACACGGTTGAACAGTTGAAACACGACCAGCGAACCCAGGTAGGCGGAGATCGTCATGTACGCAAAGACAAAGACGGCGTAGAACCACCGCCCCGCCTCCTGGCGGATAGTCACGAGCGTGGCCCCGCACTGGCAGCACAGGGCGAAAAAAACCACGATCGACAAAGCCACCGCGACCCCGAACACCGGCCGGCCGACTCTCGGCCCCGACTCCCACGTGGCCCGGCGCATTTTGTCGATAAGCGTACTCGATTCGGCGAGGTCGGTGCCGAGATTGTAGATCGTGCCCAGCGTGGCCACGATCACCTCGCGCGCCGGGAACGACGCCAGCACGGCCATGGAGATACGCCAGTCCCACCCCAACGGCGTGAAGAGCGGCTCGACCGACCGACCGACCCGCGCCAGATAGGAATCGCGCATATAGGCGCCGGCCAGTTCGTTGGTTTTGTCCAGCAGCGCCTGCTCTTGCTGCAGTTGACCCAGCCGCAAGCGATACATCGACCACGCCACCTCGTCGTTTACACCCACGCGGTTGGCCACGGTGCGGTGGAACAGATCAAGCTCCAACTCCGTGCCTTTCCCGTTAAGCGCTATTTGGTAGGCGCGGGTCACGACCAACCGGTCGGTCTCATAATCGGCCAGCAACACCTCCAATTCGGCCGCACCGGCGGCCTGCGCGGCGAGGTAGGCGTCGTTGAACGTGGTGAGACGACGGGCGTGTTCGTCGGCCACCGCTTGCGAATGCGGATAGTAACTGAGCGCCCAGACGATAATAGTGATGGCGAAGATCACCGTGCCGGCCCGAATGACAAACGCTCTGGCGCGATTGAAGACGCGGATGATCACCGAACTCCAGGTGGGGACCTTATACGACGGCATCTCCATCATGAACGTCCCGCGCTGGGTTTTCAGAACCGTCTTCTGCAGTATGAACGACATCAGGACCGCAACCACGATACCGAGCATATAGAGCGCGGTCAGGACCAGGCCCTGAAGGTTCAAGAGACCGAAGTACGACCGGCTGGGGACGAAGGCGGCGATCATGATGGCGTACACCGGCAGGCGCGCCGAGCAGGTCATCAGCGGCGCGACCATGATCGTGATCAGTCGCAGTTTGCGGTCCTCGATGGTGCGCGTGGCCATAATCCCCGGCACAGCGCAGGCGAACGAGGATAACATGGGAATGAAACTCTTGCCCGAAAGGCCGCACCAGCGAAACATGCGGTCGACCAAAAAGGCCGCCCGCGCCATATAGCCGGAATCCTCAAGCAGGGCGATGAACAGAAACAGGATGACGATCTGGGGCAAGAACACCAGCACCGATCCCACTCCACCGACCACGCCGTCAGTCAACAGGGAGCGCACCGGCCCGGACGGCATGGCCGACTCGATGTAACCGGCCAGCGACCCGAAGACGGCATCGATCACCTCCATAAACGGCTCGGCCCAACTGAAGATCGACTGGAACACCAGCGTCATGGTGATGATCAGAATGATGGGGCCGAACACGGGGTGCAACAAACAGCGGTCGACCCGCTCGGACAGCGACCTGCGACCGTCGAAGTCCGCGCGGATCACCCGGCGATAGATCTCGGAGGCGTGATCGGTCAGGTGGTTGGTCTCGGCTAAGGGCAGCGAGCTGAAACGTTCTTTAATGGCGGCGCGACCGCTCTCGAGTATCTGTCGTGATTGCTCGCCATAGCCCCGTAGCAGGGCGTCGCTGATAAACTGTTGTTCGGCCGGGCCGTCGGGATCGTGGATGATTCGCAGTAACTCGGCGCGCGTGCGGCGACCGTCGGTGCAGCAGCGCGATAACTGCTCGATCAGTCGCTCGGTGGCCTCATCGAAACGGAAAAGCTCCGGAGTTGCGGGATTCTCGACCAACCGCGCCGCCTCGCGTTTCAATTGATCGATCCCGATCCCTCGGTTGCCGACCACCGGCACCACCGGCAACCCGCCGAGAGCCGCCGAGAGATCGTCGACGTCGATCATGACGCCGCGGCGGTCGGCCATGTCGACCATATTGAGCGCCACTACCACCGGCCGCCCAATCTGCAGCACTTGCAGGACCAGGTACAGGCCGCGACGAAGGTTGGTGGCGTCGACCACGCAGATTATTACATCGGGACACTTTCCACCAGGTACGCCGCCGTACAGGGTCGAGGCGGCGATATACTCATCGGGCGAGAACGCCGCCAGCGAGTAGGTCCCCGGCACGTCGACCAGTTCAATACGGCGGGTGTCCCGCCGGTCAAGCGAAAACCGGCCCGAGACTTTCTCGACCGTGACCCCCGGGTAGTTGCCGACCTTCTGGTTCAGCCCCGTTATAGCGTTGAAGATTGTCGTTTTGCCGCTGTTCGGATTGCCGCAGATGGCTACCACGCCGGCCGACCACGTCGAACTACTTTCAGCGGAATGCCGCATTAACAAGCATCCGAATCACTCGTCTACTTCCACCGCCACCAGTGATGCTTCCGCTCGACGCAACGATAGGAAACTGGCCCCGATTCTAATCTCAAGCGGGTCGCGCAGCGGCGCGTTTCGCAGGTACTCGAGCCACTCCCCCGGCGCCACGCCCAACTCCACCAGCCGCCGCACTATCGGGCTGTCGTTGACAAAACCAACGACCCTGCCCCTCTGCCCGGGCTGCATGCGATCCAGATAGGTCATGCCGGATTACCTCGTCATCTCTCGTCTTCGCTGGGTTTTGTGCTCTCATTCTCGGCCGATGGCTCAGCATCCTTAGCTGGGTCCTGACTGCGGCAGGCCTCGCAGTAACCCTGAATCTCGACTTTGAAACCGTCCGGCTCGAAATTCCTCTCCTGCGCCGCCTCCATCATGGCGCCCAGGACGATATCCACGTCAAACTCCACCAGCTTCTTGCAGCTTCGGCAAAACAGGTGACCGTGCGGTCCAGCCGTGGTGCGGTCATAGCGCGTGACGCCGTCACCGATATTGACTTCCTCAGCCAGACCTAATTGACAGATCAGCTTGAGGTTGCGCCAGACGGTGCTGTGACCGACCGACTGATCCAGCCGGCTGACCCTTCGATACAACTCGTCGACCGTGACGTGCTTGCCCATCGAGAAGAAGCAGTCGAATATCAACTCCCGCTGCGGGGTTGATTTGAGGCCTTTAGTACGAAGCAGTTCTTTCATTACGGTCACCAAGCGTCAAATGAAAACGACTTTCATTTTCAATTGTCGGCAATTTACAGTGGCACTGCACATATGTCAAGTGATTTCCTGAACAAGGCCGGTAATTTTCGTGCTGTTTTAAGTAACTGGCCATCAACAAAATAGCCGCCCGGATGGACGGCTATCTGTCAATGGTAATGTCATATACCACACTATTTCAGCAAGACCATCTTCCGCGATTGCGTGTCCCCTCCCCTGCTCAGCCTGTAGAAGTAGACTCCTGAGGCCACGCCGCCGCCCGCCTCGGTCCGGCCGTCCCACTGAACATGGTGTGTGCCGGGAAGCTGGACTTTGTCGACCAGGGTGACCACTCTCTGGCCCAGCAGGTTATAGATCGACAGCGTGGTGCGCTGCAGTTGTCCCGCGGTCGGCCGAAGAGTGTACGAAATAGTCGTGGTGGGGTTGAATGGGTTGGGGTAGTTCTGATGCAGATCGAAGTTGCTCGGCAGGGCCGCGTGCGGGCTACCGTCGTCGACCCCCAAGGGAATGCCGCCGAAGAAATCAAGCACGCGTGCAAACAGATCCTGTTTTGTGCCATAACCCTGATGCGTGAAGTCATCCGACATCTGATGTATCGGAAACGTCAGCAGGATTGAATTATAGACACCCTGTTTAGTCACACCGCAAACCTGAGTGCCTGTGCCGATTGTGAACGCCGCCTGTCCTGACCCGACCGTGGCCACGTAATCACTCGAATTCCATGGGCTCGGTCCGGCGATATAGCGGTACTTGGTGCCGTCGCCCAGTTGATTGCCCGCGTAACCCAGGAAATAGAAATGAAGGGCGCTTCCGGCCCAGTTGGCGCCGAAGTAATCGTTAAGAAAGGGGGCATCCAAGTCGTTGAGCGCCTTGGCGCCGGAGATCGAGCACATTAGCAGGCTGCCCCCGACATCAAGATACTCCTTCATAGCCGCCACGTCGGCAACTGTGAGAATGTTTACCGCGGAATCACCCGTTTGCCAGAACACCATGCGGTATTTCTTCAAGTCATCCCCCGTCGGTGAACCCTTGCCGGCTTTGTGCCAGACCGTATGGGGGATGCGCTCAGCGTACATGGCGGCGACGTACACCTCCTCGTAACTCTTGCCGCGGTCGTCATCCACGATCAGCACCTGCGGCGGGCCGAGTGTCAACTCGAGGCCAAACGAGCGCGAGAATGGGCTGCTGTAAGGTTCCGAACCGGTCGAGTCACACCTCACAACCAACTGGAAGGAGTCGATCACCGGCGTGAAGGCCGACGCCAGATGGAACTCTATGGGCGTGAGATTACTCACCTCGGTCCCATCGAAGACCGCCGCCAGCGGTACGTTGTCGGCAAGAAACGTCACGGCCGGATTGTCTCCCTCAAGGCTCACCGTAGCGTTGAACGACGTGCGCATAGCGTTCTTCACGGTGACATAAACCTTGATGGTCTCCCCCGGCTCGAGCACGCCGTCGCCGTCGCCGTCGGGCGGACTGTCCATGAACATGATGGAGTCGTAATCCCTCAAGAGCGGCCAGGGACGCGACCAGTCTTCATCGATGTCGGCTGTCATGATGGAATCGGAGTTGGATATGTTCCACAGCCCGATGCGGGTGGTGACGTCGTTGTTAAACGGCCCCAACGGGTTGGTGTGCGTGTTGGGGTCGGTGAGATCGTGAAACTCGCGAGCGTTGCTGCCGCCCGGGAACACATCGCCCCCGTCGCCGCGGCTGCCGGAATAGGCCAGGGCGTTGTCGCCGTCGGCCTGCTCCATAGCCACGTGATACCAGGCGGGGTTCTGATTCGATGGACCGGGCGCGTTTTGGTCGACGTGGTATACACACAGGCCGTAACCCGGCAGGGCGGCGTCGAAACCATACGGCTGACGGTTCTCCACCACCCAGAACTCCTCCCATCGCGACAGGTCGTTTTGAAGCCGATAGGCAAAAGGAGTATACTCGGAACAGGGAAACTCCACCGCCGACAAGTTCACATCGGTCTCCTGGTAGGTAAGGAAGCCGACCTCCTTCTTGCACCAGGCCGTGAGACTGGACGGAATCTTCGCACCGCCGTTGTAGCTTCCCGTGGCCATCAGCGCCCAGTCACCGAGACCGCTCGATCCAGGGTTGTCATTGACATCATAAAGGTCCGGCAGTCCCAGAAAATGACCGTACTCATGACAGAAAACGCCGATCGGCGAAGATGCATTGGCGAATTCCTCCGGGTTCATCGTATACGCCGACAGTATCACCCCGTCGAGAGTTATCGGCGGGATGTTGCCTTTATGTGACCAGATGCCGGAGCCGACCTCCTCCGCGCCCGGGCCGGCGTGGATAACTATCAGGCCGTCGCAGAAGCCGTCGTCGTTCGAATCGTACTTGGCCCAATTGGGAACATAGGGGTCGACCGCCCAGACGGCCGCGGTCGCCAACTGTGAACCCCGCGTGAGACCATAGTTGTCGCCGTCAACATACCAGGCGTAGGACATCGGCATCATGTACGGGCCGAAGACGTCGCCCGTTACCACCAGGTTGCCGTAGGAGTTCTCAAGGTAGAAATCGGTCATGGAACCGGTGGGGTTGTAATAGTCGTCGGAGAAAAGGATCGAGTCGAACTGATACGGCAGAGTCTCGACGGCGCCGCCGGACATCAGGTTGTCCGAGAACTCCACCAGAATCACGATGGCGAAAGCGGTGTCGATCAAATCGCTGCCTAAAGCCAGGGGCCGACCGCTACGGTCCTTGCTGATCGGTGTGTGCATCTCCGGGCTGCATCCGCCGGCAGCTTTGAACGCTCGCAAGGCCGCCAATTTCTCTTCGACGACACCCTCGGCTTTCCACTTTTCAAGCAAGTCGGGATGGGGCGCCACTGCCGTAACGTCGGCTGTCGAAAACAGACTTATCGTCACCAGAACAAGGAGCACGGCTCCGCACTTCAGAAGTCTCATCATGTTCAGCCTTTGCACATCGTCCACTCTGTTAAACGATTCCATCAATCATCCGGTTCTGCAATAATAACGCGAAACCCTCTATTTCAAAAGCAGCATTTTCCTCGAATGCGATGATTCTCCGGCGCTCAGACGGAAGAAGTACACGCCGCTGGCCACAGGTCCTCCCCGGTCGCTGCAGCCGTCCCATTGGTAAGCGTACGACCCGGCCGGCAGCCGCCCGGCGGCTAACTGTTTGACCCTTTGACCGAGCGCGTTATATATGGTCAATGAAATCTCTGTCGTCTGCGCCAGGCTGAAACTGATGGTGGTGCTCGGATTGAACGGGTTCGGGTAATTCTGGTGCAGTTCGGCGCTGTTCGGCAACGCGGCGAGCCGAGTGTCGTCCACCGATGTGGCCAGATCGAAGCGCTCGCGGGCGCGCTGGGCGTTATCGTATAGTTCCCATTCGTCGTCACCCACCACGATGGCGAAAGCCACTTCGGTGGAGTCCCAGGCCTGTATGGCAAACGATCCTGAGCGGATGAGCATCATTAAGTCGCCCATCGCCGTGCTGTCGACATCGTTGCCGGCGGCGGCGATCAGATCGTACTTCTGAGCGCTGGTGAACCCGGTCTTGCCGGAGCCGTTGTTTATCGATGCGAACGAATTGAGGTTCTTCAGCGAGACCAGTCCGATCAGCGGACCATCCCTGCCCGATTGGTACAGCAGGCCGGCACCGTTATCAAGGAGAACATGGTCCCCTTCGGCATCGAGATCCAGATCGACCAGGAAGCCGAAATGCAGGCCGGTCAGCCAGGCAGGCGTGATGTTGCGCATCCGAAAGCGGACGAGCAAGATTCCTCCGAGATCGGCATAGGTGATAGTCTCCTGGTTAAGTTCGATCGGAATGGGTAGGTCGGAGCGACTATCGACGTAGTCCGCCACCCGATGCAGGCCGCCGTCCCCGCCGAGAGTAGCATTGCTTAGACTTAGAGTCGGCTCATAATCGGAGCGGCGAAAGCCGGCCTGAGCGTCCCTGACCGAGCTTGATAACTGCAAGCCGCTTCGGCCCACGATCAGGCCCGCTTCGTAGAGAAGGTTGTCGGAACCGTCGACCCGCAAACCCTCGCCGCCGGCCGGGTAGATGGAGCCGGGGCCGAAACCGAACTGGGCGAAGTCGGAGACGGAGAAGCTGATGCGTGAATTGGAGTGCTCGGCGATCATTCCGGGCGGAGCGATACCGACGATGAGGTCGAAGTCGAGGGTGTCGAACACCTGGCCTTCCGGCAGGCGCAGCATCAGGCGGAAAGCGATGATACGGCCGTGAAGCAGGTCCGGGTCGAGGTTGATTTCGTATGGGACGAAGTTGATCGCGGTGTTGCCGCCGGCGCCGAAGAAGAAACCGGCCTCAGCCGAGGTGATAGTGACCCCGGTCTCGTCGGTTTCGAGCGCCGCGACAACCTCGACGACGTTGCCGGCCGGGTTGTTCAGGACCACTTGCAGATTGAAACTATCCCCCGGCCAGGCCACGCCGTCGCCGTCAATCTGCAAACCGACAATGCGGAAGTTGGTGGTCGCGGGCGGCGGCAGGTAATTCAGCAGCAGGGAAGCGTCCACCAGGCCGTGACCGTAAGTGTTGTCTTCACCCGCCGAGCCGAGGTCCCTGGCCGCCTGCAAAAGGGCGTACTTGATCTGCTCAACCGTCGCGTCCGGATTGTACTGCCGCATCAAAGCGACCAGCCCGGCCACGAAAGGAGCAGCCATCGAGGTGCCGCTCATGTATGAGTAGCCGCCCCCTTTCTGCGAGGAGCGAACCGACACCCCGGGCGCTACGATCTCCGGTTTGATCTTGGTGTGATCGCACGAGGAAGGACCGCGGCTGGAAAAACCGGCGATCTGCTTGTTGATGTCGACCGCTCCCACCGCCAGCGTGTTGATCGGTGTGGTGGCGCGATCGGCCGGGCTGCGCAACGTCATCGGATCGGGGCCCTCGTTGCCGGCGGCGAAGACGGTCACGATTCCGGCTGCCTCGACCACCTCGAGGATTCCGCTGAACGTTTCATCGCAGGGCGAGAAGACCCCCTTGGGCACGCCCCAACTGTTCAGTATCACGTCCGGAACGTCGTCGGTGGTGGACGTATCGCCGTCCGGGTTAAGCGCCCACTGGAACGCCTCGATAATGTCCGACAGAGTCGTCTGCAGCGGCCGGCCCTGATCGATCACACCGGCCGTGATCCACTCCGCCTCGGGGGCTACGCCGAAACTGTCGGTCTCAGCCGCACCAACCATCAAGCCCATGGTGTGGGTGCCGTGTCCGACCGCATCGTAGGGCAATTCGTTGGGAGCCACCTTAGAGAACCAGGCCGACGACAGCGGTGCATGGTTGCCGCGCCATCGGGAAGCCAGAGCCGGATGGTCACCCTCGACTCCGGTGTCGAACGAACAGACGAGGCGCCCGGAGCCTTTCAAACCCCGCTGCCACAGGTGAGGGACGTTCAGCAAGGCCAGTTCACTTGACACCGCCGCCGCCAAGGAATGAGCGGGCGTCTCCTGAACCGGCACGATGTACTCCAGAGTCAGGTTCTCCGTGATCAGCTTCACACCGGGCAGTTGGGCCAGCCGGAGAACGTCGGAGGGCGTCAGACTGGCGCTGTAGGCCGGTACGATCCAGTGTCGCACGACCGATGTGGACGAATGGCCGTCGAGAAATCTCTCGATCCGGTCGGCCGACTTCACGGAACGATTGAGCAGATCGCTCAGCAATAGCTTGATTCGTTGATCCCGCTTCAGGGACGGGGCCGAGTTGAGGCGGCCAGGCACGGGTGGCTGTTCGGCGTCGACAAACACTACCACCCCGATCAGGTCATCGACAGCCGCCTGGCCGGCGGGGCCGAGTTTGGTCTGCAAACCGGGAGCAAGCACTTCGGCGTCGGCCGCGTGGCTCCAAAGAGCGCCGAAAAGGATGGCGGTGGCGATTATGAGTTGGTGTTTTCGCGTGTTCATTCTGATTCCTCGGCCTGATCCGACTCGGTTTGAGCAAAGGTTGTGCCGCTGCCGGTGCTTATCCCCGGCCATCAGAGGGGTGCAGCCGAATGCAGTCGGCTCGGACCCATATTCATTAATTGGCTGGATAACAAGAGGTTGTGCGGGCAGGGCGAAGTCTATTATCAGTCTGAAAACCGATCAGTCAGGACCAAGCCGTGCACACTGTTACGGATATTGCCGACTCGGTCGGTTTTGGCCGCAAAGTTTTACACGCACGCCCGGCCGTGACTGTCTATATTCAGCAAATGGATTCACGCCCCGACGAAAGCGGACACAGCCGCTGGGCGTTGCCGGTGCTTCTCTTGATCGCGGCTGGTATCCGAGTTGTCTATCTGCTGATTTACTCAGAACTGCCACTGTGGGATCAACTGACGATCGACAATTACTACCATTATCACTGGGCCGAGACGCTGGCCAACGGTAATATCCTGGGTGACACCACCTACTTCCGCGCACCGTCCTACGTCTACGCCCTGGGTCTGATCTACAGTCTCTTCGGCGCCTCGCTATGGGCGGCCAGATTGTTCGGCCTGGCGGTGGGGCTGGCCTCCATCCATTGCACCTACCACCTCGGGCGGCGCGCTTTCTCGCACCAGGTCGGTCTGGTGGCCGCCGCCGTGCAGAGCATCACTCCGGCCGTTCTCTATTTCGAAGCCGAACTGCTACTTGACATGTGGTTCACCCTGCTTCTCCAGCTCTCTTTGCTGGCGGTATGGCGCTGGTTCGATAAGCGACGAACGAGCGGTCTGCTGGTGGTCGGACTGGTGACCGGGGCCGCCGCAATAACCCGCCCCACCGCTCTGGTCTGGGCCGGCCTGATTACTGTGGTGTTTTTGCTTCTGGCCGGCGGCGCAGCGGCACGGCTCAAACGCGTCGTCGTGTATGGGTCGGGGCTGATGCTGATAATCGGTCCGATTTTTCTGCGCAACCTCTACGTCGCCGATGATCCGGTTCCTATCGCATCACAGGGTGGGATCAACCTTTATATCGGCAATAACGAAATCGCCGACGGCGTCTCGGCCAGACTGCCGGAACCGCTGGGCTACAACTGGCGACTCAAACAGGCGGCAACCCTAGCCGAGAAAGCAACCGGACGCTCGCTGAAGCCGGGTGGAATCTCAGACTATTGGACGGCGCGGGCGCTGGAATGGATCGCTGAAAACCCCGGCTCGTTCGTCGGCTTGTACCTTAATAAACTGTATTTCGGGATCAGCGATCACGAGCTTTCCAACAACCGTGATCTGAAGCGGTTTTACGCCGCTATGCCTCTGCTGCGCCACAATCCGATCTCGTTTTCGATCCTGCTGGCTTTCGCCGTACTCGGCGCACTGGTGGGATGGCGTCACGGCGGCGCTTGCGTCCGCCTGATGGTCGGTTTGGTTGTGAGCCACCTTCTGACGATGGCGCTGTTTTTCATCGCCAGCCGCTTTCGCCTGCCGGTGTTACCGTATTTGATCGTACTGGCCGCGGTCGGGGCGCTCACTGTCCTCGACCTTTTTGCTACCAACCTCAAGCGCGGCGTCTCGGCCCTGCTGACCGTGGTAGCGGTGTGGGCGTTCTCGTACTTTCCGGTGGTCGCTCTGCCGCCCGGTTCACCCTCGCAGGATCTGGCTTCCAAAGGGATTCATTACTATGCAGTCGGCGACATTCAGACGTCGCTGGGCTACTTTCAGGCCGCCCGCATGGTGGAGCCTTCGCGCCCCGAGACCAACCTGAACATCGGCGCCTGTTACCTGCGCCTGGGCTTCGCCGACTCAGCTCTGTTCTACCTGGAGGAGGAACGCCGCCGGCACCCGCAGCGACCCAAAACCTACGCCAATCTGGCCTCGTTGTTTCTGGTCAGCGGCCGCTTCGAGGAGGCAACCGCGCAGGCGAAAGAGGCCCTGGTCAGGGCCGGCTGGGACGTCACCGCCAATATGATCTACCTGAGAGCGCTGGCCTCGAACGACTCCTTAAGCCTCGACAGCCTTGAATCACGGATCGAACAAGCCGTCAAACGCACGGATAATGACCTCTACCTGCTGAACGACGCTTCGCTGCTTTTGCTCCGACGCGGCGACACTACCGGAGCCGAATCGCTTTTGCAGCGAGCGCTGCATTCTAAGGCTCCGCCGATCGAGACCGACGACGGCGCCTTCGACCGGAACTTCCCCAACCACTACCTCCGTCGGCAGCACGAGAGGGCCCGCACCCACTACCACCTCGGGCTGTTGGCCGGACTGGCCGGGAAGCACCACCTGGCCGTCAGCTACAACCGCCAGGCCATTGCCGCCGACTCCAGCCTGGCTGAGGCGTACGTGAATCTGGCTTCGGCCTATCGCCTTACCGGGCAAACCGCTGAGGCCGACTCGGTTCTGGTGAGTGTGGCCCGGCTTTTCCCGTCAAACGAGTTGATCAACAAGGCTACCGAGCGTTCGTCACCTCAAAAAAAAGGGACCGACTAAGTCGGTCCCTTGAAAGAACTCTGCTGTTTGTTCACGCGGTGCGAACGGGGTCATCTTATTCGATGACTATCGCTTCCTGTCGCCTCTTCTCGTATTCCTCGCAACGCACTTCGTAGTTGCGGCGCGCCTCAGCCAGCGATACTCTCACCCTTGCGTCGGGATAACGGTTCTCGCTGACGGCCTGGCCGTCACCCTGGCCCAGAGTGGGATCATAGAGCCAGTTGAGGACCGAGTCAACCACTACCTGCATCGTGGACTGTTCCATCGCCAGCGGAGTGAAGTTGAAGTGCACGGTCTTGAACAAGCTGGTGGCCAGCCGGTGCCCCACCGGGCGCCCGTGGAAAACCTGGGACCCTCCGAGAGGATGCGATGATCCATAGACGGACTTGTACTTGTAGAGGATCTCGGTGCCGAACGATCTAACACACCAGTCGACCTCCGGCAGACCGGGATAGTCCGAACGCCAGTAGTCATAGCTCATGATACTCCAGCGGTAGCGACTGTGCAGCAAAGCCGTATCCACTTGCAGGTCCGGCCATTCACCCGGCTTTGTGGAGAACGTGCCTATAAAATCCTGGTAGTATCCGGTGGGAATGTTCCAGCCGATCGGGGGAGGGAAGTAGCTGGCCCAGCCGGAATAACCCATCGAGTCCACACCGAAGTAGAATAGGTACGGGAACGGCGGTACCCTACCACCCGGTGGCGAGCTGGGGTTACCGTCGATCACCGTCGTACGTCCGGTCAGCCAGACATTGATGCCGGCATCGATCGCCTTGTAAATCGTGGTCCATTGGTCTTCTTGAGGCATAGTCAGCGCATCGTCATATATGATCAGGACCTTGTGTTTCAGAAGCTCGGCGATAGGGGCCCCTTTCCCCAACCTACCCATGAACATGTAATCAGGACTCACCAAATACTGGGCCAACGGACCTACGGTAGTATAGGCCGTATCGAAGACTATGTCGCGACCTGTGTTTTCACCCCAAGCATCAAGGGCTCTCTTCCAATAGAACTTTATCGTGTCACGATCGGTAGGAAGCGGACCCATAATCGGCTCAGACAGCTTGGAGGAAGTGGGTTTGGTGAAATCGAGAACGGCCACGTCGCGCTCGTAACGCGGATCGATAACCGGAAATTCACGGTAATACGGAACAAGATCGGGCACTCTGGCGTCGTCACGCGCTCTCAGCCAGAGCACAAACTGCATCTCAACGGTAGTATCGGAGTGAAAACCCGCAAACACGTTCCACAGGGTATCGGCCGTGGCGGTGACCCAAACACCGCTGCGCTGCTGCACCCGGTCATACGTCGACCCGACAAAGTCGAGGTCATCGACTCGGAAATAGTCCTCCATGGCCCCGAAAGCCGACGCCTGCGTCGAGGCGGTCACCACCAGCGTATCGCATTGCTCTTGGAATCCGGACTCGACATAGAAAGTGTCGCAGCGTATCACGGTGTCACCGATCCGATAGACACCCCCATCATTGGTGACATAGACCTGGGTCATGAACGAATCGCGCACGATGTTCATTTCCTCCGGAAAATAGGGACCGTAAAGCCGCCAGTCGAATTCAAACGGCGGAGGATCACTGGGATAGTCGATGGGATCGTCGCCTATCCAGCGCAGCTTGACACCGGTAATAATGCCGCCCGGCTCAACCGAGTTCACAAAGGGAAGATCAGGTGCATTAAAACCTAAGATGAACGACGACGGCGGATTGTCGTTACGGGAGAAGAGCCGGTAGACTATATCGGAGCCGAGCCCTTCCTCGTCAAAGGCCTGCAGGAAGACGTACTGATCGACATAGGTCAACACCGGATCGGTCAGGTCGGCCGACATCGAAACGATGTTGGAAGTCATCGGGTCCGGACCCTTGGGGTCGACATCCAACCTGATCCAGGAGTTGGTCGGAACCGTCATGATGTAGTCCATGGGATCCAGTCCGCCCAGATCGGAGGCCGTGGCCACATGGTAACGGAAGTAGGCGATTAACCCGTCGCGGTCCGTTCCGACCCAGTGGATCTCGGGATTACGCGAGAACCTCTGCCCTTCCGGCGGGATGTTCACGAAGTAAACGATCGGCTTCTGATTGGCCGTTACTTCACCATCCAGGCGCTTGGTGCAACCGAGGGCCAGGACCAACGACACGGCGACAACGCCGGCCGTCACCGCCAGCAGGGCAATCGCTATTCTTGATTTGCTGATTTGATTTTTCATAATCCTCATGTACCTTCCGTCTAGAACGCAAAGGCCATACTGAAGCGGTGAACCTGTGTCAGGATTCCGAAATCCTGGAAAGCGTAATCGACGCGAATCTCACTCTCGTCTCCGAACGGTACGATCAACCCGCCGCCGGCCGTGAAACCGTCCTCATCATAATTGAAGCGGCGCCCCGCGCGCAGTGAAAAACGCTCTTTGAAAGTATACTCCAGACCGGTGTTGTATTTCTCCAGGTTGTCCGAGGGATGCGCACCCTCCGCGGCGAACGTCACCAGGTGATCCGTCTGCTCCACCAGGTTGATTGAGCCTCCGAACTTGAAGTTGATCGGCAATGGATAGCTCTGACTGATCATGGTCAGGTCCGGTCCGAAATTGGTGATCATCATGGCGATCTTGAAGCCGCGATGGCCGGTGTCGTACATGGTGCCGACATCAGCCGACCAGCCGCTGGCCGAATACTCGTGCACGAACTGTCCGACGAACTTAACCGAGAATCCGAGTGAGAAACGGTCCGTAAGGTATCGACCGTAACTTAGCCCGAAGGCGAGGTCATTCCATCCAAAGGTCCGCCCCGTGCCTGCTTGCGTGCCTTGGGTCCAGGTGCGTTCGATCATTTCGCCGGACGTCAAATGGTAGAAGCTGACCCCCAACACGCCGCCGATGGACTCCAGCGGCATGGCGTAGGCGCCGAAACCATAGCCGACATCGGCCGGCATGTCAATGTAAGTCACGGCAAACTCACGACCATACAGCGAGGTCAATCCGGCCGGGTTGTAATAAACCGCCGTCACGTCATTCGCCACCGCCGTGTAGGCCTCGGCCATGCCCATCGCCCGCGCCGAGACTCCCAGTTCCAAAAACTGAGCGCCGGTGGTGCCAACCTTGGCCTGAGCCAGAACCTGGCTCGGCAGCAGGGCGACCGCCACACACAGTATCGCCGGCGCAAGCAGCGCCGCCTGGTGATACCTGAGCGACCTCGACGGAAACGATCTGTTATGATTCACAAGCATCTCATCCTCGTATATTGTGTCATTCATATTTCTCTTTCAAGCTGCACCTAATTACAGATTCACCTCAAGTCCCAGGCGAACCTGACGACCGTAATCCCAGTTGTTCGGGTTCAGATCATAGGGGGTGCCGCCCTTAATGGTCTGACTCTGATTCTGTTGCGTGTCAGGACGACCGGTGTTGGCGTATACGGTGTTGACGTTGCGGTTGTCAAAAATGTTCTCCACCCACAAGATCATGCTGTAGTCAATGCCGAGGAACCCGAAGTCCTTGGTGAGCTTGACATCGATGTTGAAGATACCCGGTTTGCGCATCGAATTGCGCTGAATGTCCTCACCGGTGGTCAGCGACAAACTCGGGAAGGACCGATCGGGCGTAAACGGCCGTCCGCTCTCGATTATGGCATTGATGGCCAACGACCAGCCGTTGGGAATCGGCAGCCCGAACAGGCGGGGCTTGACCGTGTTGGGTACGAACACCTGGATGTTGCCGTTGATGCGATGGCGGATATCGTTGTCGAGAGCCGCCTCCGAGAGAGGCTCGCGCGAAAGCTCGAAGTCGCTCATGTAGTTTTGGTTCGTCTGCGAAGCTTTGCCGAAGGCGAAAGCATAGGTGTAACTGAGCTGACCGTTCACGTACCCGCCGCCCCGCTTCTCCAGCGTCAACTCGAAACCGCGGCTGCGACCGTAATCGCTGTTCCGATACTGCTGGCGGGTCAGACCGCCCACCCGAACCTGAGCCGAGTTGATCTTATCGAATTCATCCTTGAAGTACCCGGAGACGTCCAACGAGTAGTTCTCGCTCATGGCATACTTGACACCGAACGAGTACTGAATGGTCTTCTGATAATCCAGATTGTAGTTGCCGATGACGACGTTCTGCGCCACCGCTGAAGTGTTCCGTCGATACATATACTCAAGCGACGGCAACTGGAAAAAGTGACCGTAGTTGAAATGGATCTTGGCCTTGTCCGAAATCGGGTAAGAGAAACCGATCCGCGGTGATATCTTCTGACGGTCGCCCAGGATCGTTCCCGAACCGAGATCGTCCTGCTTGGCCACATCCACCAACTGGTAGCGATCCTGCAAGAAGAAATCCCATCGGATGCCGAGCGACGCAATCATCGAACCGTATTCCAGCTTGTCGCGGAAGTACACCGTTCCCGAATAGGGTTCATAATGGAACATGTCGCGGAAGGAACCGCGATCGGGGTACGGACCGCCGTCGTCGCGCCCGCTGTATGGATAATACGGCTTCTCAATTTCCTGGTAGTCAAACGTGTTGGCCTGAATCGAGGCGCCCCCCTTCAACTCGTGCGAGCCCAACTGCCAGAATACTTTTCCTTCCATCCGATAGGTGTCGGTGTTGCGATAGTGCCACATCGCCGTCTCGTCGTAGTTGCCGACATTCAGAAAGTTGGACGAGCCGCCGTAGTCGTAACGGCCGTTACCGTTCCAGTCCGTGAAAGGTTCCCCCTGATCGAAACGCCCGTTCGGCTGATTGTAGATGCCGTCACCGTTCCTGTCGATGTACGGGATACCCGGTTCCCACGGATCCAGCGGACCGTCGTGCTTGCCGTTGTCGTTCAGGTCCATGTTGTCAGGACCAACCGACATTACGAAGAGATCGATACCGGGATCATAGATATCGTTGAAATTGATGTCGACAAACCTCTCGCCCACGATCGAGTCGCCATCGATGAACGGCTCAGGATCGCGGTTGTTGATGCGGCCGATGCGATCATAGTCCAGCATTCCGTTGCCGTTCTTGTCCCTCAGGAAGTCCCCCTGATCCCACACCCCGTTTCCGTTGAGGTCGATAAACGGTTCCCCCTCCAAGTTGTCGATAATGCCGTTGTCGTTGAAACGGAAGTCCGAGTAGTAAGCGACGCCGCCTTGCTGATTGTACTCAATCAGTCCCTCCTCACCATAGGTGTAGGCGGGACCGGTAAAGTCGAAACCGTAGACCGCCGTATCCGGGAAGAGGTTGATAACGGGCTCCGGCGGATCGTAGACGCCGTTGCCGTTGCGGTCATCGAAATCCTCCCACTCCGAGTTACGCCGGAAATCCACCGGGTCAAGACCGTGCCCCGGGTTATTCGGATCGCCCGGCTTACGCGTCAGGTTGCTTCTCGAAAACGACAGCACCGCCTCGTAATTCATGCTGCGAGAGACGGCCTGCGACACCTCCAGAGACAGCGACTCCCAGCGATCCAACTGCACCGGAGCGGTATTGGGTGTGTAACGATAGTCCCAGTTGAAATGGGTCCAGCGGTCCTGGGAATTCTTGTACGACATAATCAACTTCAGATTCTGTTGCGGTCGGAACTTGAGATTGAACATCCAGTAATAGCTGTTGTTCTTGCGCTCCGGTATGTCGATGCCGAGCAGGTTGAAGGAGCCGTATTTCCGCCGCGTCAGCGGAGTGTCGTACGACTCGTATTGATAAATGCCGTCGTCCTTGTCCACCTGGCCATAGAAGTAGTAGGTGAATTCCTTATCCTCCATCCAACTGAGCCCGAGCGCCGGAAGAATCCTGTTCTTCAGGATCGGGTCGGGTCCGTGGATAGAGAAGCGCACGAAGTCGTTATTACGCGAATACTTGTTCAACGACTTGTTACCGAAGTCATCGGTGATAAACTGCGCATTGATGGCGGTGTTGTCTTTGGAACCGGTGCGCGTGGTGATCTTGACGATACCGGATAAGGCGTTGCCGTATTCGGGATCGAAGCCGTCCTTGATCACCGTAAACTCCTGAATGGAGCCGGACACCAACGACAGGTTGGCGCCGGCCTCTCCGAGGCCGCCCAGAGGATCGCCGATCGGCACACCGTCGACGATGTAGGCAACCTCGCCGGCGCGACCGCCGCGAATGAAGATTTCACCGGAGGCGTTGGTGACCACGCCGGCCACCTGCGTCAGCAACTCGTCCACCGACGTGACCGGCTGAGACATAATCTGTTCTTGGGAGATAGAAACCTGGTTGGACACCTCAAACTTGTCGATGATGTCCCGCTCACCCCGGACCACAATGGTCCTGCCCAGGTCGGTAACCTGTTTCTCCAGCGCCTGCGACACCTCCACCGAAAGGTCGGACTTCACCTCGACATCGGTGACCTCGACCTTGTTGTAATCAAGGTGCGATATCTGCACGCTGTATTTGCCCGGCTCCATGCGACGGATGATGTACTTGCCCTCGAAATCCGTCATGGCGCCGAAGTTGGTGCCGACCACCAGCACCGAGGCGCCGATGACGCCTTCACCCGTTTCTTTATCCGTAATGGTCCCTTTAATCTGTCCGACAGCCGCTGCGTATAGGTTCCCTGGCCCAAGCGCTGCCACCAGCGCCACGACCAAAAACGTTATCAAGATCTTCCTGGGGCCGAAAGGCATTACCATTCCTCCTACGATACTATGCAGAGACAACTCTACTTGTTTCCCAACCTCGAACCTATCACCCTTCGGCCGAACACGCCACACGGAGCGAATCGATGGATTCGGCAGAAACCCGTTAGCTACAGTCCGCCCGAAGTCTCCAATCGTTAAGGAATCGCGGGACATCTAGTCATACCGCAATCCGCTTTCAAGCTCTCAAAATAGGCCGTCAGCGCCGCCAAAGTCAAGCGGTTTTTCCCGTTAACCGCCAAAGGGCAACGCCCGGCGTCACATCTATAGACTCCCGGCGAGGCTCACCTGTTCAAAAAAATCCTGCACTCCCAGGCGGCTTTCCGAAGGCGCCCGGCTCGGCTTTCCAGCTCGGCCATTTCGGCCGGTCCAAGCTCGGCGCGCGCGAGGTCGACACCCAGCCGGGCGCTCAATATTTTGAAGAATCTCTCGCCGGCCGCCACCCAGCGCCGGCGACTTAGCGGCCGTAGCCCGTCCGTACCCGTCACGTCATTGGTCGCCGGATAGTACAAAGCCGGGTGATGCGCCACGCCGTCGAGTTTGATCGAACCGTGCTGCATAATCGCGGCGCCGCGTTGACAAGCCGCGGAAGCCGCCACCTTGACGCCGCCGGCCACCACCTCGTAGCGCGCCGATGACGCGAAACAGGCCGCTTTATGGAAAAACGCCGGTTGTGCATCCCTCTCGGCCGAGCGCCGACAGTAGTCGGCCTCCCACCCGCTGGCGGTCACGAACTCGACCAGCGCCTCGGCCAGACAGCGCTGGAAACTCGAGCGGCCCGTCCCCCACGGCAGATCCGCCCAGGCGGACAGATTCACCGCCACACAGTAGGTTAGCTCGGAGCAGTCGTGATACAACGCCCGTCCGCCAGTGATGCGTCGAATCACCGGGGTGGACCCCAGCCGGGCGCCGTCGAAGGCGCACTGTGAATCCTGATTGACTCCAAAGGTGATTGCCGGCTCCGACCAACTGTACAAACGGACCCACAACGTCTCCCCGACCTGCTGCGCCCGATCGAAAAACCACTCGTCAACCGCCATGTTGAAATAGGGGTCGGCGGCATACTGACTCAAGAAGCGACCTTGTCTCACACCGCCAAGATAAACGACCGGCGCCCCTGTGGCAAGCCTCCGGAGTCACCGCCCCGAAAGCCCGACCGAATTCAGGTCAGTGGGCTTTAAGCAGAGCGAACCGAAAAAAAACGGCTCTTTTCGTGCAATTTGTTTGATTGCGACAACCGGACTGACAACCTTTGGCAGTGACGGCCCTTATAGTTACTTTGCGGTGAAGAAGAACATAGATTCACCGGAATACCAGCTCTGTGATTCGGCCGGGCGGGGCATACAATGGGGGCATAAAAAAAGAGGGAGGGTAGATCGATGGTAGAGGGGGCTAGGGAGCTACCAGTGGACGACCTACCCTAATCCTCGATATTGCTAATTTTCATTATACAAGGATTAACTCCGTTAGTCAACCCGAACTTCAAAAAAAAGCGAAAAAGAGATGCAAATTCTTTTCGCACTCTCCGCAGCGATAGTAGCGCTGCGTACTCGGCGCGCCTGACCGATCACCACCGACACGGATAGGCTGAGAGATACGGCCGTGACCACTGCCTCACCTATCGCGCGCGACCACCGCGGCCCCATGTGACTCGATGACTTTGATATCATCAGCTACGCGCCCCACCGTTAAGGGCGAGGACATCTGATCCCACCATGAAATGGTGGGCCACCCGGTCGTTAAGGGCTTGTTGAAAAAGTCCCAACTAACGTCATCGCGAGCCTGCCGGCCACAAGTGGTTCTTAAGGGCAGGCGTGGCGATCTCAACTGTCTGCCTGGCCCTGCGTTTGAGATTGCCGCGGTTGCCTGCGGCGACCTCACAATGACGTATTCGAGGGTTTCTCAACACTCCCTGAATGGTGGGCCACCCGGGAAATCGATGATAGCGAATCTCTTATCGTTGCGCCAACACCCCCCTCACCCCTCGCTCTCGGGGTCATAGGGGAGGTCGGGGAGGGTGGTGCTGTCCGGCGGCGTGGGTTGCCATTCGCCCTTCACCACCTGCTCGACGAACTCCAGCCATCGCGCTTGCAGCGTGTCGGGGTGAATATGGAGAATCCCCTGAGTGGCCAGAGCCCAATCCGCTTCGGCTCGGTACAGCAGGCGGAATCCCCGCATGCCGTAATGGATGACGAAGAAATCCACGAACGAGGCCGCCTCGGCCGACTGCCAGCGCTCCTTGTTGGAGTCGACGGTGGTGTCGACAGCCAGCTCGGCCAGCGGAATGAGGCTGTCGTGCCGGTAGTAGTTCCAGGTGAACTCGTGGTAGTTCTGATTCGAATAGTCCAGCAGTGATATCAGGCCATGCTTGAGAAACTTGTACTGCGGCTCCTTGTCCAGCCAGTACGGCAGCAGAAACTGCATCAACGTCGGGCCCTTGTGGCTGGGCAGCCAGAAATGGATGACGTGGCGATCGGCCCATGGGTAGTAATGACCGGTCATCTCGTTGCCCTGACCATGCCCGGTGTAGTAGAAGACCACCAACGTATCGACGGGAGTCGGAATCTGCAAGAACCGGCAGTCGGTCCGCAGCGCCCAGTTGTACCAGACGGCGAAGTCGTGCATGGTTGCTAAGTGCGGATGGTTCGGCGGATAGATGAGCTTGACGTTCTCGTAGCTGTAGGTGAGCCAGCTCTCCGGGATTTCATAGCGCGGACCCTCATCGACCTCTTTCTTGTCGCCGCAGCCGATCTGCAGGGCAACGATGAACAAGGCCGTGCACACGATACTAAGGAGTGATTTTGTCATGATTTTTCCACCCGATTCTCTATAGATTTCCGACCATTCCAAGGGCGTTGAATTCCCTCTAAGCTCATAAGATTCGGCAATATAGTCAGGTCATACCGGCATGTCAAACCGATTATATTTGTTACCGTTTTCACAACTTGGCTTGACTTAACGCTCTCATATTGACATATTGGAACAAGTTCGGGTGGCTCCCATAATGGGTCTTATGAGTCCATATTAATCCGCCCGACAAGCAAAAACGCGGGAAATCTGGTTGACTCGAACCGGTGTGAGGAACGGTGATCAGTCTTGTGAAACAGCAACGCTTCCCTACCTTTTCCAAGAGTATTCTCATCATCGTCGGCGGTTACGGCAGCGGCAAATCGGAAGTAGCGGTCAATCTCAGTCGGCATCTGGTGACGACCGGGACGGCGCCGGTGGCGATCGCCGATCTGGATATTGTCAATCCATATTTCCGCTCGCGCGAGGCGGCCAAGCAACTCGAAGCGCTGGGTATAAGAGTCATCAACCCCGGCGGCGGCCAGGCGTACGCCGACCTGCCGATCATTTTGCCGGAGATCAAGGGCGCTATCGAGCAGCGGCAGGGCATGGTGGTGCTGGACGTGGGGGGTGACGACGTCGGCGCGCGAGTGCTGAGTTCGCTGGCCAAGTCGTTCGAGGAGAACGCGTACGAGATGCTGCTGGTGTTGAACGCCAACCGTCCCTTCACCTCCCACGTCGACGGCTGCCTGAAGATGCTCAACGAGATCGAGGCAGCGTCGCGCTTGAAGTTCACCGGCATCGTCTCCAACACTCATTTGCTCGAGGAAACGACCGTGCAGACGATCCTCGACGGATTGACCCTGGCCCGGAAAGTGAGCGGACGTTCCGGACTGCCGGTGAAGTTTGTAAGCGGTTTGAAAACCGTTTTGGAATGCGACGAACTTGACGAACTGGAGATTCCGGTTCTCCCGTTGGAGCGTCGGCTCTTGAAGCCATGGGAGACCAACGCCGGCGGCGAGTAGACGGCGTCTTGAAGGTGTAAGATATGCCCGGGATTTCGATAGACACCAATCACTGCAAGGGTTGTGAGTTGTGCGTGCGGGCCTGCCCGCAGCGGATCATCTCCATGTCCAAGGAGATCACGGTGCGGGGGTACTTCTACGCTCGCGTGCACGATCCCTCACGCTGTATCGGATGTCGCATTTGCGCCGTGGTCTGCCCCGATGTAGCCATCGAGGTGCACGCCCATGGCTTAATCTTCGAGTTGTTTGAATACTGATCGAGCGGTTTGCAACGGGATAGATAACGATGGCCAGAGTATTGATGAAAGGAAACGAAGCGATCGCCGAGGCCGCGATACGCGCCGGTGCGCGAGGCTACTTCTGTTACCCGATCACACCGCAGAACGAGGTGGCGGAGTATATGTCCAAGCGCATGCCCGAAGTAGACGGCGTGTTCTTGCAGGGGGAAAGCGAACTGGCCGTCGGCAATATGCTGTTCGGAGCCGCCTCGACCGGCCAGCGGGTTTTCACTACCTCGTCCAGTCCCGGTATCAGCCTGATGCAGGAAGCGATCTCATACATGGCCGGCGCCGAACTGCCAGCCGTGATTATCAACATCATGCGCGGCGGTCCCGGCCTGGGGGGTATCCTGCCGGCCCAGTCGGACTACTTCCAGGCCGTCAAGGGGGGCGGGCACGGCGACTACCGCACCCTGGTACTGGCGCCGTCGACCATTCAGGAGGCGGTCGATCTGACTATGCTCTGTTTCCATCTGGCCCAGAAGTATCGCAACCCGGTCATGATGATCGGCGACGGCATGATAGGCCAGATGATGGAAGCGGTGGAGTTTCCCAAAGACTACCAAGAGCCTCCCCTGCCGTCCTCGGATGAATGGGCGACGACCGGCGCCAAAGACCGAAAGGCGCGGATCATCAAATCGCTGTTTCTGGACCCGGCGGAACTGGAGAACAACGTCCTGAAACTGGACGCAAAGTACCAGCAGATGATCAAGGAAGAGATTCGCTTTGAACGCTACAAAGTGAGCGCCAAGAACGAAATCCTGATCGTTGCCTACGGCACGATGGCGCGCATTTGCCAAACCGCTATAGACGAATTGGAAGAGGAAGGCGTCTCGGTGGGTCTGTTCCGTCCTATCAGCCTCTTCCCGTTCCCGGAGAAGGAACTGTTCAGCGAAGCCGCCAAAAAGAATATCAAGTCGCTCTTGACAATCGAGATGAGTATGCCGCAGATGTACGAGGACGTCGTGCGGTCACTGTACGGCAAGCGTCACGTGCATTTCTTCGGTCGCACCGGCGGCATCGTCCCCACCCCGGTCGAGGTCAAGGAACAGGTGCGCCAAGCGCTGGGCGGACGGCGCACGGCGGCGAAGAAGACGAAGAAGAAGAAAGCATGAGGTCGTCGTGGCAGTAGACAGCAAAACCGTGTTCGATCGTCCCGTGGCTTTGCGCGACGTCGTGACGCACTATTGCCCCGGCTGCACCCACGGTGTGATTCATCGCCTGGTCTCGGAGGCGCTCGATGAACTCGGTCTGCGTGAGAGAACCTGCGGCGTGGCGCCGGTGGGCTGCTCGGTGCTGTGCTACAACTATTTCGACACCGACTTCATGGAAGCGCCGCACGGCCGCGCTCCGGCTCTGGCCACCGGGTTCAAGCGGATGCGCCCCGACATGATCGTGTTCACCTATCAAGGCGACGGCGATCTGGCCTCTATCGGCATGGGTGAAATCGTGCACGCGGCCAACCGGGGTGAGAAGTTCACCACGATTTTTGTCAACAATGCCATCTACGGCATGACCGGCGGTCAGATGGCGCCGACCACTCTGTCCGGTCAGATCACCACCACCTGTCCGGTGGGGCGTGACGTCGCCGTGACCGGTCACCCGGTGCGCGTGGCCGAGTTGTTGTCGGCGTTGGCTACGCCCGGCTACATCGAGCGCGTGGCCGTGCATACTCCGGCGCACATCCTGAAGGCCAAGAAGGCGATCCGGAAAGCGTTCACGCTGCAGCGCGACGCCAAGTGTTACACCCTGATCGAGGCGCTGTCCACCTGCCCGACCAACTGGGGCCAGACGCCCGGCGAAGCGCTCGACTGGCTGGATAATAACATGAAGACGTACTATCCGCTCGGCTGCTTCAAGGACTTTGTCGAGCCGGAGGGGGATTGATGGCGCAGTACGAAGTCTTATTCGCCGGTTTCGGCGGCCAGGGAATCATGACGGCCGGACAGCTTCTGGCCTATTCCGGCATCGAGGAAAACAAGCAGGTGGCCTGGATTCCCTCGTACGGCCCGGAGATGCGGGGCGGCACCGCCTACTGCACGGTGGTGATTTCGGATATCCGCATCGGCTCGCCGATCATCAGCAATCCCCGCTGCGCCTGCGTGTTCAACCGACCCTCGTTCGACAAGTTCTCGCTGCGCGTCAAACCGGGGGGGCTGTTGATCGTGAACAGTTCGCTGATCAACGTCACCACCGACCGAACCGATATCGACGAGATTTTGGTGCCGGCCAACGATATCGCCATCAAGATCGGCAACGTCAGAGCGGCCAACATCGCCGTCCTGGGCGCTTTCATCGGCGCCACCGGCGTGGTTTCGTACGATACCGTCAGAGAGATCATCAAAAAGAAAATGGCGCGCAAGAAATCGGTGTTGGAAATCAACTACCGGGCGCTGGACGAAGGGTTCGAACTGGCCGGGAAGATTCTGGGTAAGAAGGCAAAGGCATGACGCACGATTTGGGCAAATTGCCGGAGATTTACGCCCGCTACCCCAAGACGCCCCAGTCGCTGATAGCGGTGCTGCAGGATATCCAAAAGGAGTTTCATTTCCTGCCGTGCGAGGCGCTCAAACAAACGGCCGATGAACTGAAGGTGCCGTTGTCGAAGGTTTTCTCGGTGTCGACCTTCTACAACGCCTTCAGCCTTCATCCGCGCGGCGAGAAAGTCGTTCGCGTCTGCGTCGGCACGACCTGCCATATCCGCGGCGCCAAGCAGATTCAGGAACAACTGGAGAACCATCTGAAGATCAAGGCCGGCGAGACGACCAAGGACTTGAAGTTTACCCTTGAGGTGGTGGCCTGCGTCGGCGCCTGCGCGATGGCGCCGGTGGTGGCGGTCAACGATGAGTTTCACGGCGGCGTCACGGTGGCCGGTTGCAGGAAGTTGGCTATGACGGACAAGAAGCCCGGCAAGAAAGGCAAGAAGGGTTGACATGCGCATCGCGACGCCACAGCAGCTGAACCGGCTGCAGCAGGAGTGTCAGGCGCGCTTAGATCGTCAAGAACGAAAGCTCCTGGTCTGCTGCGGGCCGGGCTGTCTGGCCAACGGCGCCCAGAAGGTCAGTGACGAACTAAAGAAGGTCATCGAGAAGAACCGCCTTAAAGGTTTCTCGGTCGAGGCGCTCAAAGAAACAGGTTGTCACGGTTTTTGCGAACAGGGTCCGCTGGTGGTGGTGGAGCCTTCGGGAACATTCTACACGCGGGTGAAAGTCAGGGACGTCGAAGAAATCATCGACCAGACCATTCGCAAACAAGAGATCGTCGAGCGGCTGTTGTATGCCGATCCTGCGACCGGCAAGAAAATCGCGAACTATCGCGAGATACCTTTTTACAGCAAGCAGCAGCGTATCGCGCTACGTAATATCGGACAGATCAACCAGTGCGATATCGATGAGTACGTCGCGGTGGGGGGATACCAGTCGCTGGCCAAGGTGTTGACGACGATGTCGCGGCAGGCCGTGATCGACGAAGTGACCACCTCCGGGCTGCGCGGTCGCGGCGGCGCGGGTTTCCCGGCCGGCCGCAAGTGGGCGACCTGCGCCAAAGCCGACGATTATCCGCACTATGTCATCTGCAACGGCGACGAAGGCGACCCCGGCGCGTTCATGGATCGCGCCATCATGGAAGGCGACCCGCACTCGGTGCTGGAGGGGATTATTATCGCCGCCTACGCCGTCGGCGCCCATGAGGGATACATCTACGTGCGCGAGGAGTACCCGCTGGCCGTGGTCAATCTGCAAAAGGCGATCCAGCAGGCGCATGAGTACGGCTTTCTCGGTGAGAACATGCTCGGCAGCGAGTTCTCGTTCGATGTGCACGTCAGCCGCGGCGGCGGAGCGTTCGTGTGCGGCGAGTCGTCGGCCCTTATGAAATCGGTGGCCGGCGAGGTCGGCGAACCGCGCGCCAAATACGTCCGCTCGGTGCTGAAAGGACTGTTCGATAAACCGACGGTGCTGAATAACGTCGAAAGCTACGCCAACGTGCCGGTGATTATCGACAAAGGCGGCAAGTGGTTCAGCGGTATCGGCACCAGGAAGTCGACCGGCACCAAAGCCTTTTCGTTGGTCGGACGGGTGCGCAACACCGGTCTGATCGAAGTGCCGATGGGCACCACCTTGCGTGAAATCATCTACGGCATCGGCGGCGGCATACAAAACGACCGTCCCTTCAAGGCGGTGCAGACCGGCGGACCGTCGGGCGGATGTCTGCCTGAATCCAAACTCGATCTGCCCGTTGACTTCGACTCCCTGACCGAGGCCGGTTCGATGATGGGGTCCGGCGGTATGATCGTGTTGGACGACCACACCTGCGTGGTCGACCTGGCCAAGTATTTCCTGGCTTTCCTCGTCGACGAATCATGCGGCAAATGCACGCCGTGCCGCGAGGGTCTCTATCAGTTGCACGCACTGGCGGTGGCCGTCAGCGAGGGGCGCGCCACCGAGGCGGATATCGAGAAGATGGAGAGGCTATCTGACACTGTCGTGCTTGGTTCGTTGTGCGGGCTGGGCAAGTCCGGACCCAATCCGTTCCTGAGCACGGTCCGCTATTTCCGCGACGAGTACCTGACGCACATCAAGGACAAGCGATGCCCGGCCGGCGTTTGCCGCGCCTTGATCCGGTACGAGGTCGACGCCCAGAAATGCGACGGCTGTATGGCCTGTATCGCCGCCTGCGCCCAGCACGCCATCACCGGCAAGAAAAAGGAACTGCACGCGATCAACCAGGACACCTGCGACCGCTGTGGCGCCTGTCTGGCGGTGTGCCAGCGCGACGCCATTCTGGTGATCTAGGAGTGACTTGATGGTTTCATTGACGATAAACGGTAAAGTCGTCTGCGCCGAAGAAGGCGAGATGGTGCTGACGGTGACGCGGCGCGAAGGGATCGATATCCCCGCCTTGTGCCATCACGAGGCGGTGGAACCGTTCGGCGCTTGTCGGCTATGCCTGGTTGAGATCACCAAGAAAGAGTGGAACGGCTGGACGAACTACGTCACCGCCTGTCTCTACCCCGTCGAGGAGGGTTTGATCGTCCAGACGCACTCGTCAAAGGTGAACGAGTTGCGTCGCACCATTCTCGATCTCATGCTGGCCCGCTGTCCCAATTCGCCGGAGGTCCGTCAACTGGCCGCCGACCACGGCGTCACCCAGACGGCGTATGAAGAGATGCCCGACGCCGACAACTGTATTCTGTGCGGGTTGTGCACGCGCGTCTGTGAACGGCTCGGCTTCAACGCGATCTCCACGGTCGGGCGCGGCCACCACAAAGTGGTGGCGGCACCGTTGAAAGAAGCGCCGCCGGATTGTGTCGGCTGTCTCAGTTGCGCCCAGGTCTGCCCCACCAATGTAATCAAATACGAAGACGATGGAGACCAGCGGCGAATATGGGGTCGGACGTTCGAGTTAATCACCTGCAAGCAGTGTGGGAAATACACCATTACTCGTGAATTCGCCGAGGCGTTGCACACCCAGCGCGACATCCCATTGGATTATTTCGATCTGTGCGACGAATGTCACCGCAAGGAGCTATCGTTGAAGATGGGGTCGATAGTGAACTGGTCGCGGGAGGCGGCGTCATGAAGTCGCGGTTGATCGTCACGCCCAATCTCTGCACCGGTTGTCGTACTTGCGAGTTGGCCTGCGCTTTCGCTCATTCGGTCAACGGTAAACCGGGACGCAGCCGCATCTACCCGCTGCCGGCGGGATTTCCTGACATGTGGACGCCGGTGGTCTGTCTGCACTGCGACGATCCCGCCTGCGCCAAGTCGTGTCTGGTCGACGCCATCACGCGCATTGAAGAAACCGGCGCAATGGAGCTTGACAACGAGAAGTGCGTCAAGTGCATGGCCTGCGTCGCCGCTTGTCCTTTCGGCTGTTCGCTTCATGATGCGCAGCACGACATGGTCGTGAAGTGCGACCTTTGCGGCGGCGATCCCGTCTGTGCGCATTTCTGCCCCACCAAAGCTCTCGAATACCGCCCGGCGATGCCGACCAAGCGCAAAGCGGTGGGGTGACAGGCAAGCCTGTTTTTCGCGCTTCGCGCCGCCGTCAAACACGAATTCATCCGATACAAAGAGACTATCGGTCACGGGTGATGTTGGGCGTCCCCGCCCGAATAGGCATAAAGGAAGGCGGCGGGATGTCATTCCCGCCGCCCATACCATAATCCCAAGATTGGTCGAGCGAGTTTATTACTTCATCAGCAGCATCTTCCTCGAAGATGAGTAGTTGTCTGTCTCCAGTCGATAGAAGTACACGCCGCTGGCCTTATGTGAAGCATCCCAGGTCACTTGGTTCAGGCCCCGCCGGCCGGTACCGTCAAAGGTGCACACCACCTGACCCACGATATTGTACACGGTGAGTCGATACGGGGCGGCATGGCTCAGGCTGAAGCTGATGGTAGTCGCCGGATTGAACGGATTGGGGCTGGCCCCTAGGATGCCCGTCACCGGCGCGTCGTCGTCAGTGTCAGGCGGCTCTTCGGATGAGAAGGTCTTGTCGCCGCGGATAATGACACAATCGCCGCCGAAGAAGGGGTCGTGATCCATATGATCGCCGGTAATGATGAGTTGAATGACATCGCCGTCGACCACCGGACCCAGGCTGGCCACTACGGCAGCCATGTCGAACTTGAGGGTCAGATCGAGATAACCGTCACGACCGTCTCTGGTACAACCACAATATTCGTCGACCTCATAGGCCGGGGTCGCGACGTCCTCGTGCGCCCAGCGTATGGGAGTTATACCGTTGATGGTGATCGATTCGGGCGCCAGATCGCGAACGTCCAGTTGGTCGGTTCCCAGTATGGCCACCGGGAATACACCCCCGGCCCGATCGCCATCGATGGTGATGTCCACATCGGCAACGGGTGGCTCGCCGAGAGCCAAGCTGGAACCGTCCTTGCTTTCAAAAGTGTACGGCTTGACATTAAGGGGATTGGGGCACGAGGTCGGATGGATGTCCAGGTAAACCAGATGGAAACTGAAGGAGCAACTGGAGGTGTTGCCGCAGCCGTCGTCGGCGATGCAGGTCACCGTGTGATCGCCCATTTCCCAGGTAGCGCCGGACAGCGAATCACAAGTGATGTTCGGATCGTCATCGCAGTTGTCGGTAGCGGTGACTTCGAAGAAAACCTGGGCCTGGTTTGGATTAACGAAGATCACGTCGAGGCTGTCAGGGTCGGGACAAGTGATTTCCGGCGGCGTGGTGTCTTCGACCGTAATCGTCTGGACGCACTGGTCGGTGTTGCCGGAATAATCCTCAGCCTCATAAGTCAAGATTATCCGGTATTCCTGCGGACAATCACCCGGGATCGAATCACGAGTGAGCAGCGTGATCATCGGGTCCGGATCGCAGTTGTCGGTGGCCGTCGGAAAACCGAAGCTGCCGACGCTGTCGCACTCAAACACGTAATCGGGTGGGCACGTGATCTCAGGACTCTGGGTATCCTCCACTGTTACCTCGAAGTAGCACACGTCGGTCAGCCCGGCCTCGTCGGTGGCTGTGACCGTGACTTCTGTGACGCCCACCGGGAACACAGAGCCTGAGGGAGGAGAAGCTTCAACAGTCACTCCGTCGCAATTATCCGATGCTGATATCGCGAAGGTGACCACGGCGCTGCATTCGTCGAGATCGTTGGCTTGAGTGATGTCGGCGGGACAATTTGCCACCGGCGGTTCATCATCGATGCGAACGCGATCAAATATGACCTGGTGGAATTCCGGGTCGCCATTGCCGTCAAGAGTATTTCCGGCCCAGACGGCGAAGATATCGCAGCCCAAGCTGGTGACGCCGTTGTATTCCCCGATACGGGTCGTGGGAGGCGGTCCGTCGAAGCGGTTACCAGCGCCGCGGTCGGGATCGAAGGGACGATCATTAATGGTGAAATCCGGCGCGAAAGTCGCGCCGCCATCTTTGCTGTAAGTCAAATAAACGTCGCGCAGGAAGCGCCCATCCGAGTTAGTGGTCCCGCCTCGCGTGTCGTAATAGGTCACTGCGATTCGGCCGGAGAAGTAATCAATTCCGGCGCACGGCATAGCCTGGAGAGCGGAGCCGGCATCACCGTCGATGCGGACCGGGGCGCTCCAGGTCACGCCGTTGTCGGTCGATGTGACCATGTACACGTTAGCAGGATCACCGGTGGTGTGATCGTTGTCGGGATCGTCGTTAGCCACTATGTAGATTCGACCGGGCGTGTTGGGATCCGCCATCACCCACGGCTGAGCCGATCCCTGTAGCCAGAATTGCGTACCGGGGAAAGCTCCCGATGCGGTCTGAACGTTGAACGAGATGTCGGCGCCGCCGGCCGGGAAGGGGGTATTCTTCTGCGGAAAACTGGCGCCGCCGTCGGTAGAGCGCAGGGCATAAATCCTGCCCGAAGTCCCGTCCGGCGCATCTCCGGACCAACCCGGCTGCGAGTGGTATGTCACATAGTAGTCGCCGTTGGGAGCTACCGTGTTGTGACTGGGCCAAACGAAGCCCTCGCCGCCGCCGGAAAGTGTCACAGGAGCGCTCCAGGTCATACCCTGGTCAGGGGAGACGACGTTCTTGATCGCTGAGCCGGTACCGGTTAGATCGGACCAGACAATGTACAGATTGCCTTCGTAAGGGCTGCCGGGATAGTTGTCGACCGCCAGCCACTCTTTGTCATGATCGTTTCCAGCCGAGGCCGGGAGTCCAATAGCATCAGTTACATTGACCGGGTAGCCGGCCATGATGGCACCAGTAGTAGGGTTTAGTTGGGCAATGTAGATATCGATGCCGTCGGCCAAGTCGTCGCAGCCCAGATAGGTCCAGAACAGACGACCCTGGCTATCGAAAACCAGCGAGGGATCGCCGCATTCACCCTGGCCGGCGTCAACAACGGACCCGACGGCCGGTTCGAAAGTGTTACCGCCGTCGGTTGATACTCGCGATTCCCAGAGCGAGGCATAGGCGACGTGCATCGGGTTGTTGGGATCGATCGCAATGGCCGGTTCTCTGGAACCACTCAGTTCGACGTCGACCCCCGTCGCCATCCGGATCACTCTGTCTTTGATTTGGTCTATCGTCAGAGCGCCTTTCTGATTGGCGCTACTGCCGACAATGCCTTCGGGCGCTGCATCGGCCGGAACCGGTCGGGTTACCAGCAGACTAACGGTGGCCAGTGCAACCGGTAGCTTGCCAGACTGCTTTCTAAATGTGAATATAGGGTTCTCCCTCTTGTGGATAAGTACTTTGTGAACAAATACCGTTCAGTAACGAAGTCTGAGTTGAATACTACGAACTGAAGAACATTACGTCGTAAATGCTGCCTGTTTCACCTCCTTCAAACTGGTCTCATCAATGACCGAAACCCTTCTGAGTCAAACCGGAATCTCGATTCGCGAAGACGGAAGTGAGTACTCTACAACTGCGTCGAAAGGCCGAATGCCTCTAAAGCACATCCGCCGAACTGCTCCATTCATCGCGCCGGTCGATCCTAGGTTCCTTACGTTCGAAGCCGGAACAACTATGCGTTTGAATTATCAGATTATGTATACCTGAGAAGGCGATTAGAAGTCAAGTTATGTTTGACTGAATTTGTCTCTTTATCGTGCTTGGCAAGATGCCTACGGTATGCCGCGATTTGATTGCTGCGGTGATTTCGACCTTACGGCTCAGCAAGCGGCGAACCGGTACGGAACACGGTATGCCACGATCGACTAGTGTTACCTGAGTATGTCTGACCCTCTGGAGGCTTTACGGATGCGTTTGAAGGATTTGGCGGGATGTCAGCCGGTCATGTCCAAAGATCTTGCGGAAAACGGCGGCGGCGGACACAAACGATCCTGACCTGCTCAAAAAAGAACTTACTTGAGACCAGCTTACCAGCCGAGGATCTGTTCGAGGTTTTTGTTGAGCCGCTCGATCCGTTCCCGGAAGTCTTCCTTCTTCTGCACCTCGCGATCGATGACGTCCTCCGGAGCGTTGGCGCGAAAATCGGCGTTGGCCAGCTTCTTCGAGGTCTTCTCAAGCTGCGTGGCGAGATTCTTCAGTTCTTTTTCGAGACGCTTCTTTTCGACCTCGATATCAATCAACCCTTCCAGCGGCACGAATATCTCCGCGCCGGAAATAACGGTGGAGGCCGACAGCGGCGGCTTCTTGACGCCGACGCCGACATGCAGATTCTCGACCCGAATCAGCGAGCGGAAGTACTCGATATGATTCTCAAGCAACTCGCCGAACTCAGGGCTGTTGACGCGGATGTACAGATCGGACTTCTTGCCCGGCGGCACATTCAGCTCCGAACGCACCGCCCGCACCGCCGTTACCACGCTCTGGATCTGCTCCAGGCTCTGCTCCAGACCGTCGTCGATATGACCGCCCTCGGTTCTCGGCCACGGCCCGAAGGTCAGCGTGTGGTCGCTGTCGTAGTCGCTCTCCAGCAGATCAAGATAGATGCGCTCGGTGACAAAGGGGATGAACGGATGCAGCAGGCGCAGGATGTTGTAAAGCACATAGGTCGCGACGTTCAGCGACCCATCGCGAATCGGCATATCGACCCGGTCAGGCTTGATCAACTCGATATACCACGAGCAGTAATCATTCCAGACGAAGTTGTACAGCGCTTTGGCCGCCGCCGAGAGACGGTATTCGCCCAACGCCTTTTCCACCGTCTGAATGGTCCGCTCCAGACGCGACAGAATCCACCGGTCGAAGATCACCAACTCGGTGTCGTCGAGCTTGTCGAGCACCGGTGGTCGTCCGTCGAGCCGCATCATCACGAAGCGCGACACCTGATGCAGTTTGTTCACGAAATTTCGCCCGATTTCGAAGGTGTTCTTGACCACGCAGGGGTCCTGTCCGTCGGGCGTGGCCAGCACCATAGAGGCGCGCAGAGCATCGGCGCCGTACTTGTCGATGATCTCCAAGGGATCGATGCCGTTGCCGAGCGACTTGGACATTTTGATGCCGTTGGCGTCGCGCACGGTGCCGTGAATGTAAACATCGGTAAACGGTTCGACACTCATGAACTCATACCCGGCCATAACCATGCGCGCCACCCACAGGAAGATGATCTCACTGGCGGTGCTGAGCACCCTGGTGGGATAGAACTTCTTCAGTTCGGGTGTTTGGTCCGGCCAGCCCATGGTGGAAAACGGCCACAGCCACGATGAGAACCAGGTGTCCAGAACATCCTCATCCTGCACCAGCTTGTTCGGGTCGTATCCGGGACAATCCTCGGCATCGGGTCGCGCGACCGAGGCGAAGGCGGCGCCGTCCTCGGCGTACCAGATAGGGATACGATGGCCCCACCAGAGTTGCCGGGAGATGCACCAGTCGCGGATATTCTCCATCCAGTGCAGATAGGTCTTGGACCAGTACTCGGGGTGGAACTTCAGTCTGCCGCTCTTGACCGCCTCGATCGCCGGCTTGGCCATCTCCTCCATCTTCACGAACCACTGGTCGGACAAGTACGGTTCGACGACGCTGTGGCAACGGTAGCAGGCGCCCGCGGTCAGTTCGTATTTCTCGATTTTGTCCAGGTGGCCTTTTTTCGCGAGTTCCTCGACCAGTTGTTTGCGACCCTCATAACGATCCAGACCTTTGAACTTGCCAGCGTTTTCGTTCAGCGTGCCGTCGGTATTGAGGATGTTGATCTCTTCCAGGTCGTGACGGCGGCCGATGTCGAAATCGTTGGGATCGTGAGCCGGCGTGACTTTGACCACACCGGTGCCGAATTCGGGATCGACGAAGTTGTCGGCGACGATCGGTATCTCTCGTTCGAGAATAGGCAGAATAACGGTCTTGCCGACGTACTTCTTGTAACGACCGTCCTTCGGTGAGACGGCCAGGGCGGTGTCGCCCAACATGGTCTCGGGTCGCGTGGTGGCCACGGCGAGGTACTCATCGGAGCCTTTGAGCTTGTATTTGACGTACCAGAGGTGGCTATCGATAGTCTTGTGCTCAACCTCATCGTCGGACAAAGAGGTTTGGCACGAGGGGCACCAATTGACAATCCGATGTCCTCGATAGATCCAACCTTTCTTGTACAGGTGGAGGAAAACCTCCGCCACGGCTTTGGACAGGCCTTCATCGAGGGTGAAGCGCGTCCGCTCCCAGTCGCAACTGCAGCCCATCCTCCGCAGTTGTCCGAGAATGATCTCCTTGTTGCGATTGGCCCAATGGGCGGTGCGCTGATGGAACTTCTCGCGCCCCATCTCCCGCCGAGTGGTTCCTTCCCTGACCAACTGTTTTTCGACCACCACCTGGGTGGCGATACCGGCATGGTCGGCTCCGGGGATCCACACCGACTCAAAGCCGTCCATCCGGTGCTTGCGGATCAGGATGTCCTGAATGGTGTTGTTCAGCGCGTGACCCAAATGCAGCACATCGGTGCAATTGGGCGGCGGTATTACGATTGAGTACGTTTCTTTGTCGGAGTCGACGCGACCATGGAAATAACCGGCCCGCAGCCAGCGGTCAAGCATCTTGTCCTCAACCTCGGCGGGCGAGTATGCCCTGGAGCGATTGGTCGAATTCGTATTGTCGTCGCTCATATTGACTACAGTGTTTTCATTACTTTCCATGGTTGCCGAGACCTTCAGACCCAAGCGGCCAAGTATAGCCACACCCCACCGGTTTGTCAAGACGGCGGGAAAAAGGAGTTGGCAACTCGGGTAACAGGTTGTATTATCGTCAACTATGGACGATTTGAGAAGTCGGGCCACCGATCCGAATCTCCCCCCCTGGGAACGCCTGAAGCTGGTGATGGCCATCCTGCGCTCGGACGCTGGCTGCGCCTGGGACCGTAAACAAACCCACCGAAGCCTGCTGCCCTACCTGATTGAAGAAGCCTATGAGGTGATTGAGGCGGTGGAGTCCGACGACAGCGCGGCGCTCTGCGAGGAACTGGGCGATCTGCTCTGCCAAATCGTGTTCCACGCCCAACTGGCCGGCGAACGAAACGAGTTTAACGCCGATGACGCCGTGGAGGCGATTGTTCAAAAACTGATCAGCCGACACCCGCATGTCTTCGGGGAACCGCAGGAGCTTGATCCCCAGCAGGTGCGCAACCAGTGGGAGCGGCTGAAGCTGGAGTCCGGCGAGAAGGAGTCGGTGCTGTCAGGACTGCCGGCCTCCATGCCGGCGCTGACTATGGCCTATCGAGTAGGCGAGAAGGCCGGCGGGGTTGGGTTTGACTGGCGCCGAGCCGACGAAGTGATGGACAAGCTCCTGGAGGAGCTGGACGAGATCAAGCGAGCCATAGCCGACGGCGATCCCTGTTTATTGGCCGAGGAGATGGGAGATTTCCTGTTCGCCGCGGCGTCCTTGGCTCGCAAACTTGAGGTCGAACCGGAGACGGCGCTCAAACGCGCTCTGCACAAATTCAGACTTCGCTTCTCCAGGCTGGAAGAACGGGTGAGATCGTCCGGAAAACGGTTTGACCAGTTCACCCTGGAAGAGCTCGAGTCCATTTGGCAGGAACTGAAGAAGCTGTCCGAAACGGAGAGTTAAGTCGCTCAACCGCAGCGTGATATGGCAAGATGGCGAGTGGGGGCGAAGCGCCGATTCGCAGCTAAGTGTATACCGCCCTTGGATTTTACAGTCGACGACGGTTTTTTTGTTGATCCAAATACAGCCTGAGGTTAGGCTTAACGCATTGTAAGAACGCGTTTATTCGAGTGGCGGTGAATCGCCTGCGCGTGTTTTGCTTAAGAAACAGGATATGTAAACAAAGTACCGAGATGTGCGTGAACTGAAGAATGTGAAAGGAGGCGTGCTTATGAGGTGAAGAGGATACCGGGATGGTATCGTAAGCTTAACGCTGAACGGGCGGTTCCGCGCCGTTCACTACTGAAGATGGATCTTTGGTAAGAGGAAAGGACAATGAGAAGGAACATTCTTATACTGTTGCTGGCGTTGATGCTCTCATCTGCTTCGGCGATGGCTACCGATACGCGCGTGTTGACGATGGGTGACAACAACATGGTCCTGCTGGACGAGGCCAACATTCGAGTCTTCCCGTCACGCGTGTATGAATATCCAAACCTGGCGATCGGCCAGTTTGGCGGCGACGACTTTCAGGAACTCGGCATCCATTGGAAGTTCGGGACAGATAACCCGTGGGTGTTGGGCACGTATTTCTCCAAAATGGCGATCGGACAGCCGACCGGTTTCTACGACGGCACGCCGTTCGGGCACTTCACCGAGGATCTGGATTTGACCAACGAACGGATCGACCTGTTCTATGGGCGACCAAACCTCATCGCCAATCACAACTTCGGTTTCCACTTCGGGTACATTCGGGCCTCCTACGACCATGAAGACCTGGTGGCTGCAGAGGACTACAAAGAGAAGATCTACTATTACGATTTCGGCTTCGGTTTGACCGAGGCTAACGGCGACTACGATGCGGCAGTGCATATTGCATTCGGCGGCTGGACGGACGAGGGAGTGAACGCCGATGACACCGGTGTGGTTCAAAGCGAGCCGGACGGCTTCATGGACCTCGTAGCCGTATTCCGGAAGTTCAGGCAAATCAACCCCGAGTGGACGGCCATCTTCCACGCCGGCCTTAACTTGGGCAAGCGCGGCGTGAAAGATCACGGCGCAGACGCGGGACCCGTTGACTGGTCAACCAAGAACGACCTAATCACCAAGGACAGCCGTTTCTCCCTCGACGCCGGCCTCGGCGCCAACTGGACTCCAGCCACGAACGTACTGGTGGTGGGCGACGTGGGCATCGCCTACGAGTCGGTGAAACGAGAGGAAACATGGACTACCGCATACTCCACTCCCGCCGGCAGCCAAGAAATGACTAAGACCGACATCATCTTCCCGTATTGGAGTATCGGCTTTGACGCCGACGTGTTCAAGTGGCTGGACATCCGCATGGGCGCTAGATCATGGTGGATAGCCGGCAAGAATGAGGAGGGCGGTGATTTCACGGAGAAGTACAGGCTCGCCGTGAACGATACTTACCTCGGCTTCGGCTTCCACTGGGGCCGCTTGCACATCGACACCCAGACCGACCCGGATCTGTTCCTGAGAGGTTTCGACTTTATCACCGGTAACGGCGGCGACGACGATATGAACGCGCAGATCTCGGCGGCGTACGAGTTGATGTAGACTCCATCAGTTTTTCGATTGGGCGGGCGTATGCCCGCGTGACGATATCTTGCCAAGGCGGCCGGTATAACAATCGGCCGCTTTTTTCATTGGCGACGATGCGGAACGAAAACGACGTTGTGTCCGATTTTATCCCGAGGCCACAATCTCCAGACCCGGAGAGTCTCTGGTGCGGCGCGACAGGGTGGAGTATCAACGAACGAGGTCCCGGGCGAACTGCGGCAGGCTGAACGAGCCGCGGTGCGTTTCGGCATTGTAGTATTGCGTGGACAACGCCAAATTCAACCAACGCTGTTCGTCGAAGTCGTCTAGCGGGTCGTACTTCTTGCTGCAGAAGGCGAAAGACCAGAAGCCGGAGGGGTAGATCGGCATGAAGCAGGTGTACATCCTGACGATCGGGAAAATCTGGCTGAGATTGGCGTAGAGACTGCGCACCGTCTTCTTGTTGTAGAACGGCGATTCGCTCTGAGCCACCAGTATGCCGTCGTCGTTCAACCGCTCGTAGACCTTCTTATGAAAACGCTTTTGGAACAAGTCGGCCGCCGGACCCACCGGATCGGAGAGATCGAGAATCACTATGTCGAAGCTGTCATCGGTCTCTTCAATGAATTTCTTGCCGTCCTGGTAGATCACTTCGGCCCGAGGGTCCTGAAGTCCCGCGCACAACCGGGGGAAGTGCCGCTTGGAAGTCTCCACCACCATCTTGTCTAGTTCGCACATCAGGCAACGCTCCACCTCGGGGTGCTTCATCACCTCGGACAGAGCGCCGCAGTCGCCGCCGCCGATGATAAGCACCTGCCGGGGCGCCGGGTGGCTGAACAAGGGCACGTGCGCAATCATCTCGTTGTAGGCGTTGTTGTCGTTTTCGCACACCATCAGGGAACCGTACAGAACCAACATCTTGCCGAAGTCCTCGGTCTGGAGAACGTCGATACGCTGGAACTCGGACTGGGTCGATTCGACAATGCGATGGACCTTCACGGTCAGACCCGACAAACCGTCGTGCAACTCGCTGTACCAGACGTTCCAGAGGTCGGTCATGCCTTCTTCGGCGATGTAGGTGTCTTCGATTCGCTTGCCGTCCGACATGACGTGTTTACTCTACGATCTTGTAGGCCGGCCGCCGCAGGGCGTTGAAGTTCGATCCGGAGACACAACAATAGGCTCCTGTGGCCAAGAATAGTATGCGGTCGCCTACCTCGTGCTCGGGTATCATCAGTTCGTCGTACATGACGTCGAACGAGTCGCAGGTCGGCCCGGCCAGGACCGACAAACGCGGCCGCTGCTCTTTCAACGTCACCACCGGATAGCGGCAATGGTCGTAGACAATGCCGGAAAACGTCGAATAGAGCCCGTCGTCGAGATAGTACCAGACTTTGCCGTCGCGGACCGACTTGCCCAGCACGGTCGTAACCAGGGTGACGGCGGTGGCGGCTATAGACCGCCCCGGTTCGCTTACGACGCGAATGCCCGGTCGAATGTGTCGGTCAAGGGCGCGGGCGATCGGTCGGCAGATGTCCTCCAGCAGCGGCACCGGCTCCGTGTATTGAACCGGGAAACCGCCGCCGATGTCGAGCAGCCGGGTGTCGAAACCGTTTACGTCCAAAAGGTGGATCAGCTCCCGGGCGGTTTCAATGGCCTTGACATAGTTCTCGGCGTAAAGGCACTGCGACCCGATGTGAAAGCACAACCCGTAGAACTCATGCCCGGCTTCCTCGACCAGGCGCGCCAGCATCAGGACATCCTCCGGCGTGCAGCCGAACTTATACTGCAAATTCACGACGGCGCTGCGGATGATGCCGATCCGAAAGCGCACCAGCAGCTTTAGCCGCTTGTCTCGGTAGCGACGCAGCTTCTTGACTTCCTCGGCGTTGTCGACGACGAAGATCTCAAGGCCGTGCTCGACGGCGCGATCGAACTCTTCGGTCGACTTGATGGGATGCGAGTGCACCAGGCCGGCCGGGTCGATGCCGGTTCGGAGCACCGTATCGATCTCACCGGCCGAACAGACATCGAAGTTGCCGCCGCATCGGTAGACTTCATCGATGATCGCAGCGTGGTTGTTCGGTTTCACGGCGTAGTGGATTTCGACCCGCGTCAAGGCGGCTTTCAGACGACGGTAGTTGCGGCGGATCTCACCGCGCGACAGCAATAAGAGCGGCCCAACCACGCTTGGATCGCTGAACAGTTCGCTCAACATCACCACATCGGGACCGACGACCGGCGGTCGTTGGGCAACGGCAGACAAAGTGAGGCTGTGCGTCACGACATCTGCTCGGATCAGCCGGCGGCGGCTCTGGTCGGGGAGAAAGGCGACGGCTTATGATTGAGGGTTTCATCGGTAAGCGAAGGGATGCCGCGCTTGAGTTCACGGACCTGGGCGTCGCCGGCGCGCAGCTTGTCTCGGAGATAGTCATGCGCTTTGTAGGGATCGACGCGGTCGCCGCAGGTGAAAAAGTCGACCGCAGCGTAACCGTACTCCGGCCAGGTATGCAGCGAGACGTGCGACTCGGCAATAACGACCACCCCGGAAACGCCCTGTGGATTGTAGCGATGAAAAACCGAATGGACGATCGTCGCACCGGCCAATCGGGCCGCCTCATTGAGATACATCTCCATCGCCGCCGCGTCGTCAAGCAGGGCGCGATCACAGTCGACGAGTTCTACAATCAGATGCCGTCCGAGAATCTTCATATCCATATCCCTCCGTGGAAGGGGTTACAGGTCACAGGTTACATCTGAGGCGGCGTGGTTACCCATAAAAGCGATACCGAGCGTCCGCCCTTATTGCATATCTGATGGCTGCGATCGGAAGTGAAATAAAAGCAATGGTTCTTGGGAACTTCATAGCTCTTCCGGCCGAGCTTGAGCGTGGCCTTCCCCTGAAGAACATACCCAAACTGTTCACCTGAGTGCGGGTCTCTTTCATCGAGACTCTCCCCCGGCTTGAGTTCCACCATTATCGGATCCATCAGGCTGTTGGTCGATCCGGGTATCAGCAACTCGAAACTGAAAGCACCGGTGCCGTCGACGGTGACTCGATCGGACGGTTTGAAGACCACCCGCGTTTCCTCAGAATCGGAGAAGAACTCCGACAGCCCGACTCCCAGCGCCTCCAGCAGGTCGGCCAGCGAATCGATCTGAATCGACGTCTGATCGTTCTCCAACTGTGAAATAAAGCCCTTGCTCAGCCGGGCGCGATTGGCCAACTCCTCCTGGGTGAGGTCCGAGGCCAGTCTGAGGGCTTTGATCTTCTCGCCGATTCTTAGTTCCATCGTCTTCATCCGTCCAGCGGTGTGTTTAGCAAACCGGATCAAATAGTTTAGCAAACCGCTACCTATATACACGGCGCCGCCGGGATGTCAAGGGATTTTCTCAGAAAAGCGCGGCAGAATCCACGGCTGAGTGGCTTCGGCAGTCCGCCTCAGGCGGCGAACTGGCTGGGGGAAAGCCGTCATAACCGTAAGACTAGACAATGAATCGAGCATCGCAGCCCGTCATCGGCGCCAAGTCACCCAAGTGCCTGAGATTAAGACAAAGCCCCGACAAGAAGTGAGCAAGCTTTGCAGCGCGAATGACTTACTTGACTAACTTCGCCTCGAGCTTTATCTCAACAGCCTTGAGAGCCTGTGACACCGGACAGCCCTCTTTGGCCTCCTCGGCCAGCTTCATGAAAGCGCTCTCACTGATCTCAGGTACATCCGCCTCGCATACCAGTTCAATGGAGGTAATCTTGAAGCCATCGCCGACCTTGTCTAAATGCACCTTGGCGGAGGTCCGGACGCGCTTCGGTATGTGTCCGGCCAGGGACAGGCCGTGGGAAAAGGCCATGGAAAAACACCCGGCATGGGCGGCCGCGATCAATTCCTCGGGGTTGGTTCCCTTGGCCCCCTCGAAGCGCGACCCGAACGAGTATGACCCTTCAAAGGCGCCACTGCCCAGAGACATGGTGCCCTTACCCCGTGGGAGATTCCCTTCCCAAACTGCAGACGCTTTTCGTATCGGCATACCGACTCCTTGGGTTCTAAAGTGTCCCGCGACAGAATAAGTCCACGGATTACCTTACGCAACAAAACCGAGATAGCCGCAGTTCCAGAAATCGGTCTCGACCTTCACCGAGCGGTCCGGTCAGGCGGCCCGAGAAGGGGCCACTAAGGACACACGGGTTCCGGGCCGCCGTTGAACATGTAGTCAACCATGTAAACCAGGTCCGCGATGTTTATCTCGTCGAGACCGTCTACATCGGCCGCATCCAAAACCGGCGGCGGTGGTCCTCCGGCGAACATGTAGTCGACCAGATAGACCAGATCAGCGATATTCGGTTCGGAACCGTCGCCGTCGATGTCGCCGCAGATGTACACGAGCGCATCCAGCCCCCCCGAAAAGCAAGCGAGAGTGCCGTCACGACCGCCCACCACCATCTCCATCGAGCCGTCGCCGACGATATCCGGAATGGCGGCAATGCCGTCGACGGGAGTCATGAAATTGTGCTCGTGCCAGATCTTACCGTCGACGCCGTCCACGAAATAACAGTAGTTGCTGGTGTAGAGCGTGCCCACCAGGACGTCATCCAGGCCGTCACCCGTAACATCGGCGATCATGGCGGCATTGAACGGCTTGTCCGCCGGCGCCTGAGTCCAAAGAATATCGCCGTTCAGTCCGCTCACGGCCTGGATCAGGCTTCCGGCGTGCGCGGGGACAACGTCCGGGAAGCCGTCATCGTTCACGTCGCCAAGTATCGCAAACCCGACAATAGTTCCGAATCCACTCACGCCAAACTCAGCGGCGCCCTCCTTGGTCTCCACACCGTAAACATACCCGGACCCAAGGCTGAAATCACCGACGAGCACATCCTTGAAGCCGTCTCCACTGATATCGCCGGTCTGCGCCAAAGCCCAGACCGAAGTTCCGTTGGCGTCGAACTGCCATTCGATACCGCCGGTGGCGCCGTTGATACCGAAGGCTCGGCCGGCCGACTCGTCGGCATTGGAGGCTCCAGCCACCACGTCGGCCTGGCCGTCGCCGGTAAAATCCTCGACGCCGATGACGGCAAACCCGGTTCCGCCCAGCGGACACTCCCAAATCGAGACGCCCGAGAGACCGTTGAGGCAGTAAACCCGCATGGGACCGGTGCCGTTGGCGTCGTCACCCACCGCCGCCAGCACGTCGACCGAGCCGTCGTTATTGTAGTCGTAGCGGACGTCAATCTGGTAAACCCAGCCGCCGTCGCCGTACTCATGGGTGTCATGGGTCCATATTTCGTCGCCGGTCTTGCCGGAGATAGCGCGCACCAGCCGCCCGCCCCAGGCCGAGCCGACGACCACGTCGCTTAGGCCGTCTTCATCGATATCGTCCATGGTGGCCACACCGCGAGGGGAGTAAACGGAGCCGGCGTAAATCTCATGTTCCCACATCAGGTCCGGGGCGCCGTGCGAATTGCCGTTGAAGCAGCGCACGTAGTTATCCTCGGAACAGACAATCACGTCGGCTATCCCATCGCCGGTGACATCCGGGATGGCGGTAATCGCCTTGGGGGTGTTGTCGTAACCACCGGTGATCTGATATTGCCACAGCGACTCACCCATGGGCCAATCCTGATCTAAACCCTGGCCGTCCAGCACCGCCAACGCGGTGTCGTTATCGGCGTCGTCGCTGATTATCGTCAAAGTCGCCGCGTAAGGAACGGCCATCTCCGGGTGGAACCAAATACCGACCTCGGTCGATTCCAGCACGCCGAGGACGATCGGCAGCATCACCTGGTCAGCCACCGTGAAACTCATGTCATCCGACGCGATCTCATTGATAGTGAGGGCCTGGTCGCCGATGTTCTGCACGACCATCTTCCAACGAGTGTAGGCATTGTTGCGCACGATGCCGTAATCGTGGGCGGTCTCCGGCAGGAAGATATCCGGGCCGGGGTTGGCGGCGCTGCCGGTCAGGGTGATGTCGACACCTGGGTTGACGGGGTCATTGGATTCCACCGTGACCACGGCATCGAGACCGGTGACGGTCAGGGGAACATAGGCCAGCGTGATAATATCCTGCGATTCCGGAGCGATGACGATCGGGAAGCCGGTCGCGCAGACCAGTTCGCTGCTGCCTGAAATCGCCACGCCGGAGACCGTCAGATCGGCGGTGCCGATGTTCTCAACCACGGCGTCCCAGGTCACCGAGTCGCCCACCGTCACGACGCCATAGTCGTAGCTGTCGATAGGCAGGTTGATCACCGGCGTACCGCTGCCGGACAGGTCGATTTTGTAGAGGTAGTCGTAGGAGTAGGTGGCGCCGTTATCGCAATACCACAGGTATTGGCCGTCCCAGACGATACCGGCCGGATCGACCCCTTCCGATGGGTAGCTCTCGAGCATCGCGCCGGTGGCCGTATCGATCTTATAAAGCGCGTCGCCCCAGTAGTCGGCCATCCAGAGGTTTCCGTTTTCCAGACACAGATCCCAGGGCTGGTTGTCGGGCGCCGTGAAATGTTTGATCTCGCTGCCGACGCCGTCCACCTTGTAGATAGTCGCCGGATCGGGGTAGTAGGTGGCGACCCAGAAATCCCCGGCGTCATAGGCGATGCCGGACATGTAGTGATCCGGCAGGTTGAACTGCGAAATCAAACTCCCGCCGCCGTCGAGTTGCATCGCGACGGCCGGAGTGGAACTGCTGCCCGGATGGTCGGTCGTCCAGAAGTAAGCACCGTCCCAACTGAGGCCATAGGCATCCTCCTGGGGGCCGCTGAAGAGCAGCGTGGAGCTGCCGTCGGATGGGTCGATCCGATAGACCTGATCGCCGTTCGACCCATAGATGCCGCAGTACAGATAAGCTCCATCGAAGGCCAGCCCGGCGGCTCCCTCGGGGATTTGATATGTCGCCACAATCGACCAATCGCGTGAGCCGCCATTGGCGCCCCAACTGTCGGCGGCAGTTGCTAAAAAGACAGTGGCTGCCGCCGGCAGGATGACGGCGCAGCCCTTTAACGTGTGAGAAATCACATTAGCAGTATTCATCAGGGACACTCCTGATTGAGGTTTGTGCAGACCACGGAAAATTGAGGGACACCGGATCGCCCCGGCGCACCATTGGCAATATAGTCATTGATACGGATTCGTCAATGCCTGGAATTGCTGGAATTCACGGCCGGAGGCCGCCCTATGGCCGTCGTGTTTCCGGCCCACAGCCCACCAGCGGCGCGGGGCCGGCAGCGAATATCCAGTGAACGAGATAAACTAAGCCCGAAATGTCCACCGAACAACTACCGTCGATGTCCGCCGCGAGCAGCGGGTTTGGCGCTGGGCCGCTGCCTTACCTGCTCACAGCCAGTTCATTATGGCCGCCGGCCAGACCGTCTTGCCCGGCGAGAACAGCTTCCAAAAGCGTCTGCAACTGCGTCATCCGGGCCTTCAGCAAGTCGATTTCAGCGGTCTTTTCCTGACGGATTCCGCGCAATTCAGCTTTCATCCGCTCAATCGCATGGCTCTGCTCTTTCACGGTGGCCAACAGGTAGAGAGTGATTTTGTCGTATTTCACCGCGTCGGGTCGGCCATCGGTATCATACACGACCAACTCTGGAATCACGAGATCAACGTCCTCGGCTATCAACCCGATGTCTTCGGCACTATTTCCCTTCCATCGAAACCGAACCGGCTCCAGTTTGAGAACCAATCCTGGATCAACAGCGAGTGTGCTGATATTCTCCTTGTATCTCCGGCTTGAGGTCGCTCGGTAGAGTTCTCCGTTCGCGTCTACGTGAACAGCAGTGTAGGATCCCACCGACATGCTTCTCAGTCTGGCTGTTCCCAGAACGTCGAGCTTTACTGTTGGACTTGTTATCCCGATGCCTACGTTACCGCCCATAAGTCCCAGGTTGTTAGTACCAGCCTGGGTGATCCTGAAATCATAGTCATCCGACTCAGAATCCTTGAGGTCAATGAATGCTCCGTCTGTTCCCCATACCTCCATCGAACCGTCACTTCCGCTCAGGCTCACGGAACCACCCGACGATTTGACCAGCGCGTCACCCTGGACATGCAGCGTTGTGGTCGGACTTGTTGTTCCGATCCCGACCTTGATGGGAGTGTCTCCATCATGGAAGACGGCCGCATGAGAAGCTGAGGTGGTGAAGTTATTACCCCAGGCAAAGGTGTTTTCAGCCTCTGAAGTCAGGCGCACCCAACGGCCCGCCACAAATGAGAAATCCCCAGCAGCGGTGTCATTATAGCCTCCCGGGATGGTTGCAGCAAATCCGCTGGCGCTGTTCGAGCTTCCACCACCAACGGTCGCACCCCATACATCACCGGCAGTGTTGCGCCATCCGCCCCCTACGAAGGTCACAGATCCGCTGGCGGTGTTCTCTACTCCACCCCCTACAGTTGCCTGCTGACCATTGGCCAGATTGTTTTGCCCACCAAATACGGCAGCACGTATGTTGCTGGCCGCGTTCCAAATGCCACCTCCCACGGTTGCATGCTCACCAGAGACCATATTGTGCTCCCCACCACCTACGGTTGATCTCGCACCGCCAGCTGTATTGAAATATCCGCCTGATACAGTGCAGTATTTATTGTTTTGTCCGTATTGGCCGGTGGTGGAGGCGACTCCAAGGTTTACATGAGTGGAATCCGCACTGCCGCAGAGCGTGTTGCCGTCCCGGGTAAGACCCCAGGGACCGCGGGTAGTCAGAGAGGTGTCGGCATTGTCCGTGATGACGAATGTCCAGTGGTTGTTTGCGAAAGCATAAGGAGCAGAAACCAGTCTCGTGCGCGGCGAAATCTCGGGATCGGTACTCACCTTGATGCCGAGATACCTGTCGGGAGACGAAAACACACTCTCCGTCAGAGAAACTGCCGGCGTGCCGGCTCCGAGAGTCACATTGAAAAGCCCATCGGTTACCGTTACGCTGGGATGGGTCTCCTGCCACTTGATGTTCCCGGGCGCGCCGGCGGTAGGATCATCGTAAATGGTGAAAACGAGCGAATAGGCGCCGTTGAGGGGAGAACCGCCGGAATCAGTCAGTCGCCCCTGGTAGTTCATCAGGGACGGCGTCCCGGCGCCGGAAGCGATGGACACCGCCAGCACGATCAGGGTACCACAAAGCACCCATGAGTGAAACTGCCGATTCATAACATCCTCCTTCACAAGGTTTCTACGGTTGACTATTACCGTGCGTTCTTAAACATATCGGACATAGTGATACTTCTGGTTAGAATACACGTTATCTCAGAGAGATCGCTTATCGGACCATCATCCCCATCCCTACTCAAGGTTCTCGACGCCAACGATCATGTTACGGACACTCCAGCAGCGCCAGGCCGCCGATGGACATAGGGCACATCAATACCGTATCCCATCGCCCGCCCCATCGATTCCGGCCTGGATGGTCGGCTGGTGTGCCGGCACGTGAATCGTGACCGCGCTGAACTCACCGGCGCATAGCGCCGGAACGGCTGCTGAGAGAAGGGTTCTCATCGGACCCTCCGAAGTTAGAATGACCCTAATACGCTATAACATAGGCAAAAAGGGTCGGGTTGTCAACGGTTTCCTCCGGCTGCCGCCGGGAGCCAAACTACCGGCCGGCACTTCGCGGCGTTGCAAAAGCTGACATAAGCAAACCTGATGTCCCAACCCCCCGGCCTTTTGTTTGACTTGGATTTACGGAAACTATATATTGGCTTTGCCGGTTGCGAAAGTGGTGGAATTGGTAGACACGCTGGATTTAGGATCCAGTTCCGTAAGGAATGGGGGTTCGAGTCCCCCCTTTCGCACCAATTCACCGGAATGGAAAACGCCCGCCGCCGTTTAGGCGGCGGCTGGAAGATCGGAGTGATACTGGGTGAAGGTTGAGGTTAAGGAGCTCACGGGGTTGATGCGCGAGGTCAAGGTTCAGTTGCCGGCCGAAGTGGTGGAGAGCGAACTGGCCAAGAAATTCGAGGAGGTCCGCAAGGAAGCAAGATTCGACGGTTTCCGGCCAGGCAAAGCGCCCCTGGCTCGGGTCAAGTCGGAGTACGGCCCGGCGGTGCGGGCGGCGGTCCAGGAAGATTTGATCCGAAACAGCTATCCGGACGCCGTGCGGCAGCAGGAGTTGCGGGTGGCCTCGTACCCCACGGTCACGACCGCCGACTACGTCGAAGGCGGCGGTTTCGGCTACACGGCCGAGGTCGAGGTGTATCCGCAGATTGACAAGGTGGCCTATGACGGCATGGAACTCACCGTTGCGCAGATCGAAGTCGACGACAAAGACGTCAATGAGTTCGTGGAGGGACTGCGCCGGCGGCTCTCCGAACTGCGCCCGGTCGACCGTCCGGCGGGACCGGCCGACGTGGTGGCGGCCGACCTGAAGAAGCTGCACGACCCGTCGCTGGTGCTGTCGGGCGACAAGTTCGCCGATCAGGAGATCGACCTGGGGAATCCGGTCACGGTGCGGGAATTCAAAGAGCAGTTGGTCGGCGCCAAGGCCGGTGACGAAATTGACATCGAAGTGAACTACCCCGAGGACTATCCCGACGCAGCTTTCGCCGGCGCCACGGTCAAATACCAATGCCGAGTCAAGGAGGTCAGGGAGCGGATTCTACCGGAGTTCAACGACGCCTTCGCCAAGCAGACGGGTCAGGCCGAGACGGCGCTGGAGTTGCGGATGCAGATTCGCAAAGAGATCGAGGCCAGTCTGAAGCAGGAGCAGAACCGACACAAGCGCGGCCAGATAATCAAGCAATTGTGCGAAAAGAACAATATCCCCATCCCCGAAGGGCTGATCGACGAGTACCTCAATAACGTCGTCGAAGATTTCAAGAAGCGGTACGAAGACACCGACGAGGCGAATGTGCGTATCTCCTATCGCGAGGTCGGGGTGAAAACGATCCGCTGGAACCTGCTTTTCAATCACCTGGCCGAACAGGAGAAAATCGAGGTTCTTCCGTCGGATATCGAAGAACGAATCAAGAAGTTTGCCGATAATTATAAGATGAGTGTGGAAAAGGCCAAGGAAGCGCTTAGCCGATCCGGGTCGATCGCCGAAATACGCGACTCGATTCTGGAGGAGAAAGTGCTTGATTTCCTGGTTGACAAGGCCAAGGTTACTACACGAAAAGAGCAGGCATAGAGTTAAGGCACCGTTAGATTTAGGGAAAGACTGATGGTCGACAGTATTTATTCGAATTATCTGGTACCGATGGTAGTGGAACAGACCGGGCGGGGCGAACGCGCCTACGATATTTTCTCCCGGCTGTTGAAGGACCGGATCATCTTCATCGGTATGCCGATCGAGGATCAGATGGCCAGCCTGGTCATTGCGCAGATGCTGTTTCTGGAGGCCGAGGACCCGGAGAAGGACATTTTCGTTTACATCAACTCGCCGGGCGGCTCGGTTACGGCAGGGATGGCCATTTACGATACTATGCAGTTCATCAAACCGGACGTCGCCACCACCTGCATGGGGATCGCGGCATCGATGGGCGCTTTTTTACTGGCGGCGGGAACGAAAGGTAAGCGGGCGGCGCTGCCAAACAGCCGGGTGATGATACACCAGCCGATGGCCGGCGTGCAGGGACAAGTATCGGACATCGAAATCATGACCGAAGAGTTCCGCAAGACGAAAAAACGCCTCAACGAACTGCTGGTCATACATACCGGTCAGCCGCTTGAATTGATTGAGAAGGACACCGACCGTAACTTCTTCATGTCCCCCGATGAGGCCAAGACTTACGGTTTGATCGATAAAGTATACGATTTCGAGCGCGAGAAGAAGAAATAAAGCAAAACAGGCATAGGCCCCTGCGTTCAATCCGGTGTCGTCGGATTGGTAGGATCGCCATAGGAAACCATGCCCAGGAAAAACGACCAGACCAGAGCGCCGCGCCGCTGTTCGTTCTGCGGTAAACCGGCCGGAGAGGTGCGTCGCCTGTTCTCCGGGTACGAGTCATTCATCTGTGATGAGTGCGTCGGGCTTTGCAGCGATCTGCTGCAAAGCGGGCCGGAGACGGGAGTCCAGCAGGAAATCATCAGCATCCCCCCTCCTGCCGAGATCAAGAACTTCCTCGACCAGTACGTGATCGGACAGGAGCACGCCAAGAAGACCGTAGCGGTGGCGGTCTACAACCACTACAAGCGGATCAACGCCCAGACCAGGGAGCGGCGGGGCGACAAAGACGCCGCCAGTGACGTGGAGCTGGAGAAGTCCAATATCCTCCTGCTCGGTCCGACCGGCACCGGCAAGACACTGATCGCTCGCACGCTGGCCAAGTTCCTCAAAGTGCCGTTCTCCATCGCCGACGCCACCGTTCTCACCGAGGCCGGCTACGTCGGTGAGGACGTCGAGAACATTCTGGTGCGGCTTTATCACGCGGCCGACTACAACCAGTCACAGACCGAGCGCGGCATCATCTATATCGACGAGTTGGACAAGATTGCGCGCAAAGACGGCAACCCGTCGATCACCCGCGACGTTTCCGGCGAAGGCGTGCAGCAGGGACTCCTGAAAATCCTCGAGGGAACCGTCGCCAACATTCCACCCAAGGGCGGGCGCAAGCATCCGGAGCAGGCCTTCGTGCAGATCAACACCTCGAACATTCTGTTCATCTGCGGCGGCGCTTTCGACGGCTTGTCCGAGGTGGTAGCCCGCCGTATCGGCAGGAAGACGGTGGGCTTCGAGTCGGAAAAGCGCTACGTCAACAAGGACTCGGCCGAGATTCTGGATCAAGTGTTGCCGGTCGACCTTATCAGCTACGGCCTGATTCCCGAACTGGTGGGACGGCTGCCGGTTACCACACCGCTCAAGGATCTCGACGACGCGGCCCTGCTAAGCATCCTGACCGAGCCGAGGAACGCCCTGACCAAGCAGTTCACCCGCCTGCTGGAGATGGAAGGAGTCAAGCTGCGGTTCGAGCAGAAGGCTCTGGAGGCGACGGTGAAGATCGCCAAGGAACGGAAGACGGGCGCGCGGGCCCTTCGTTCTATTCTCGAGAAGGCGATGCTCGATATCATGTACGACGTTCCTTCAATGCCTGAAGTGGCCGAGATCATCATCGGTCCCAAGACCATCGAGGAAGGCGCCAAACCGAAGATCATCACCCACGCCAATAAGAAGAAGGCCGGGTGAGTGCAGCTTGCTAATAGCCGATCCTCCTAGCTTGGGACTAACGGCCTGGTCAGCCGACGCACTCGGGTGTCCGACTTGCACTTTGGTTCGAAAGAATGCTCGGCCTGCCAATCATTCTACTTGACTGACGGTCGTGGTCAGGTTAGATTCCGGACATGCGCGAGATGAGGGTTCTGGTAGATACGCGAGCCAAAGACAATTGGGCATCCGTATCATGAAAAGGGTGACTGATGTATCACAATCTGAAGCTGTTCTGCAACAAGTACAGCGGTGAGATTAAGATTGCGGTCATCTCCGCAGCGATTACAACGCTGGTGACTATTTCGGCAAGTGTGTGGTTGCAGACTAGGGAGCCGAAGACCCTGTTGATCATTGCCTTCTCGACGGTCATCGTGACGCTGCTCCTGGCTGTTCTGATTAACCTCAAGAGATTACTGCTGAGCCTGTTTTATCGATCACGCCTGAATGTACTCGACCCAACGGTCGACCTCTTTGAGAGAACCATTTATCAGGAGAGACTAGAGCACTTTGCAGGCGAGAAACAGCGACTGGCCAGAGTTCTTGTCGAAAAAACATTGCCAAGGCTAGCAAGAACGATTATTGATGAAAATAACGGTATCAAGAGACTGAATCTCATATTGGACTCGGGGACCACAATCACCCCTATATTCAAACATCTGATGGAGAGAGGCATACCTGGTATTAATGAACGAGGCGTTGAGCTGTGCATATTCACTAACAATTTGGCGGGGATTGATGCGATAAGCAGGATTGAGTCCCATTTCTGTAAGCTGCAAGACAGGGATTTCAATCTTATCGGGGGCAAACCCCTGAGAACCTATCGGGCCACCACCGGCGCTTCTACCCAGAGTTTCTTGGAGACCGTATGGCGAGAACAAGAAGAATCGAATGGCTCCATTGTAACTTTAGGCATTATTACGGCCAATTGGTTCTTGGGTGGTTCTGGGCTGGACAGATTGTCGTTGTGCGCCAGAGGCGAGGGGCACTATCCGTTCAAGGTGTCCGTCGTCCAGCATAGTAAGTATGTTGTGATTGTTACCCCGCTTGGCAAGATATTGAGGTTGTGCAATGTATCGCAACTGAATGAACTACTACCTGAAAACCCGGCCCAACTGTACAACGCCTATGAGTTACGGAGCTTCGGTGAACAACCCCGGAATATCTTCCTGCATACCACCCTTAGATCCAACGCGTCACTATCGCCTTTCCGGAATCTATCAACGCTACTCAAGAGCGTGCGTGATCAGGGAACTTCCTTGAACTACGTCTTGTGCGAGGACTGTGAGGAGTTTGAACCCAGCGGTGACAGGTGGGCAGTGATATTGACTGAACTACCACGTCAGTATATTCGCAGGAATTTCGATAGAGCTTACATGGACGAACTCCGCTAACCCGGTATGGCGGTGTTGGGTGGGTGGTGGGCGATCTCCGTCGTCCTTTGTCACTAACTAAGTTGCGACGCGCCTTGCGCGTGGTGAAGCCGAGCCTGTGACCTGTCGCCCGTCGCGCCGATGGCCGACATTTCACAATTCTGCCTTTGGCCGAGTCCAGAACTGAGGTCGCACGAGTCACCGACCTGACCGCGTAGCGGCCGGGATTGTCTTGGCCCGGCACCCAGTGGGTTTCTTTAGGGCGACACAAGGCCGATTTCCCAGGCTGTCGGTTTTATGCCGCTAAGAAGACAAAACCGTCGTTTTTACCACAACAAGTAGACCCGGAATTCGTAAACAAACCCAAGGCCGACGCGCCGATGGCGGCCTTCGTCGGTCGGACTTCCAACGGCAGGGTTGGATGGGGTGAGGTCGCCGCGTCCGCTGAAGGCGCGGTGGAAACCGAGGTAGTGGGCTATGGCAGACGAAAGGGTTTGTTACGTGACACACCGCATTTCAACCGTTCTAGCGGGCTGTCTGGGGTTGACCGTGGTTGGATTGCTACAGGGCGCCTCTTCGGTCCTGGCTACTCTTGACTGGGAACCGGTCTTCAATCCGAAGCTCAAAATCGATCGAACAATGGCGCCGATCAAAATCGACGGACACCTGGACGATTCGGGCTGGATGTCGGCCGGGACGACCCGGAACTTTGTCGAGCGGTATCCCGGGGACAAGACTAAACCGGAGGTGGAGACGCTGGCGTATGTAACGTACGACGACAATCATCTCTATGTGGCCTTCTTTTGCCACGACGACCCGGCCAGCATCAGGGCGACCATGTGCCAGCGCGACCAGTTCAGTAGCGATGACGCCGTGGTGCTGCTGGTCGACACCTATGGCGATGCTTCGTGGGCGTATGAGTTTTTCGTGAATCCGTACGGCGTGCAGAAGGACCGCCTTTGGTCGAGTGTCGGCGGGGAGGACCAGGGTTACGACTTGATCTGGGAGTCGGCGGCGCAGATCACCGACTCCGGCTACCAGGTGGAGATGGCCGTGCCGTTTTCCAGCATGAGGTTCCCCAACCGCGAGGTGCAGACGTGGAAGATCGATCTCTGGCGCAACCGGCCCCGCGAGAGTTTCAACCAATACTCTTGGGCCGCTTACGACCGCAACGAACAGTGCTGGGTCTGCCAGTGGGGCACGGTCGAGGGGATCAGCGACGTAAAACCGGGCAAGGGATTGGAGATCATGCCGGCGCTGGTGGCGCGGCAGCACTCGGGCTTGATGAACTATCGAGACCCCGACTCCCATTTCGCCGATCACAAAGGTGAAGGCGATCCGTCGCTGAGCGCCAAATACTCGGTCTCATCCGACGTGACGATCGAGGCGTCCCTGAATCCCGACTTCAGCCAGATCGAGGCCGACGCCGGAGAGAAGCGCGACAGCACGAACCCGAGACGTTGCTGCGTCCGCTTGCGGTGTCGCCAATCCTCCAGCAAGCGGGCCTCGTGCTCTTCGATCTCGCGCTGCACCTCTTTCCCGGCCGCGTCCTCCTCTTTCATCTGCGCCCACATCGCCTCTTCGTCGAACTCGTCCTGATCCGAGGTGCCCTTCTTACCGCTGCATGATTCCTCCCGCAGGCGCTTTTCCATCTCGCCGTAGTGCTCGGCCCAGCGATTTTGAGCGAAGCCGTCGCGCTGCCCCTCGATCTCAGCCCGCGCCGGAACGTACACCAACTGCCCGGCCGCCATGACGCCGGCTCGCGGGATCACCAGCACGAATGCCACCCATACCACCAGCGACAGAAGAAACGAGGCCGAGGGTCGCTTGGTCAAGGCCGAGAACAGCACGCCCATGGCGATAAAGAGCGAAATGTACAGGATCGAAACGGCTATCAGCAGAGCGAGTTTGCCCCAGTCGGCGCCGCTCATCGGTACTCGAAACAACATGACCAGAAGTATGCTCAGAAGCACAGGAATTCCGATCGGCACCGTCAGGCCCAGCCACGTGCCCACGCCTTTGGCCACCAGAAAACGCGCCCTGGGCGCGGCGTTGGCGAATACCAGGCCAAGGCGCCTCCCTCACGTTCGCCGTTGACGGCGTCGTACGTGAATAGAATGGCGAACAGCGAAAACACGATCTGGACTATAAAGGTGAAATCGATGAAACGAAAGACGGCGAAGAGCGGATCATCGGAATAGGGGCTGTTTTGCAGCTTGACGCTGTTCATGGTGCTGATCTCGGTCCACCGCCCGATGTCGTACCCCAGTCCCGAGACAAAGACATGCATCGGATCCACGGCGCGATAACTCCGGTCACTCAGGGAATGCCATGCGGTTTGTTCCCGCAGTCGCTGCTCGGAGAGCGACGTGGCGGTTTCGTACTGCACCGTCGCCTGACGATACTCCTGTATGCCGATGTACACGCTCAACAGGAGCAGCACCGACAGAACCGCCAACGTGGCCGTGAACTTGGGACTGAGGACTATGGCGCGAAGCTCTTTACGAACCAAAGTTCCAAACATGTGTAATCTCCCGATTGTATTTATCTCGCATCGTAACGCCGGAAGGCGATAAAGGCGCCGGCGAAAAAGACCAAGTTGAACAATCCGAGCAAGCCCATGTCGACCACCGCGGCCTGTATCGACGCCGCCCGCGAGGGCGGATTATAGACAAAGGCCGGCAGCTCGGTCGGGTCGATCGGCTCCTCTTCTTCTTCTTCTCCTCCCGCCTTGACTTTGAGGACCATCATCCGCCCGCCTACGTTCATCCCCGTCTTTTCCTTCAGAAAGGCGGCGTAGGTTTTCTGGTAGGCCATGGCGTCCTGATGATAGCGATCCTTGAGCGACAAGGACGTGCCGGCCAACTCGGCGGTGGCCAACGACAGCGAGGCTACCGGCGAGAGACGCGACAGTCCGAACGCCGCCACCTGTTGCGCCACCTGCCGGTTGTACCGTTCCTCGTTGAGCTGGGCCGCGAAATCGTTCATCTTTTCGTCACGTACGGCGGTGAGGCTGTCCATGTATTTGTTGAAGGCGCTCATGAGTTGTTCGACGTCCTCGGTCTCCGGGCTTTCGAACGACTTCATGCCGTGGCGAAAATCACTCCATAGTTGCGAGGCGTAGGAAGCTTTCTTGGCCCCGATTTCATCGACCGACGGAACGGTGACGGCCCGCCCGGCCAGGAGCACCGCCGCCCTCGGGATGATCAGTACGCTCACGATCCAGACCACCAGCGGCAGAAGGAATGAACTCGAGGCGCGTCGGGTCATAGTGGAGACAAAGATCGACGCCGAAAGAAAGACCCCGAAGTACAGCAGGCCGGCCAGGATTATCAATCCTAAACGGACCCAATTCTCGGACGCCATCGGCAACCCCATCATCGGCAGCAGCAGACACCCGACGCTCAGAGCGACCAGCAGTGATACCGACAAGGCTAAAAACGATCCGATCAGTTTGCCGAGAATGTAGGTTGAACGCGGCACGGCGTTGGCCAGGACCAGCTTCAAGGTACCGCCTTCTTTTTCGCCGCAGATCCCCTGGTCTGCCCGGTTACGCACCCAAGCCACAGCATCGGGGCGGACGGGGACGTCTGCCGACCGGTCAAGCCGGCTCTCTCGCGCTTCGCGCGTCGCCGAAACCGCAGGGGTTTCGACCTACAATCCCTGGCTTCCCAGTGTCAGTGGCAGGACGGTTGGTCGACGACACTGTGCTGCTTGTCGAGGTCGGGACTGATGTACGGAATGCCCAGCGAGAGCCCTCTCATGATCAACAGCACGGCCAGCAAGGCGGCGCCGATCGGTGCTAACCGACTGAAAACTCGCCTGACGCGCATCCCGGCCAGAGTGCGGGCCAGGGTCACGGCCAGCATCACCGGAACCGTGCCCAGTCCGAACATCAGCATGTACTCAACCGCAGCGATGACCGTTCCGGTGGTGGTGGCGGCGGCCGCGGCGAAGTAGACCAGACCGCACGGAAGGAAACCGTTTAGGACGCCGACGACAAATAACACGGCGGTTCCGCCGCGCGCGAACAGTTGTGTCAAGTACGAACTTAGATGTTCCGTTGCGCGGTCCACCAGGCGATACGGCAGTACGCGCCGCAGCAGACGAGGCGGCAGCAGTACGATTACCAGGATTATCACCCCTAACGCGATCGACACTCCTTGCTGCAAACCGGCCATGGCCAGCGTCTGGCCGAAAGCGCCGAAGACGGTCCCGATCAGGGCATAGGCGATCAATCTTCCGGCGTTGTAGAGAATGCGCCCCAGCAGCAAAGGCCCGAACGGTCGCGAGGCCGGAAGAGCCAGTGCGATCGGACCGCACATGCCGATACAATGGAGACTCCCCACCAGCCCGATGCCGAGCGCGGTTAGCAATTCCGCAGACATGTTCTCGCTTATTCTCCTAAAACAAGGGCGGTTTCATAATAGTATCGTTGACGTCCGTCGCTCCAGTCAACTTTGACTCGCCACCATCCGGCCGGCAGCTTCGTCACCTCGACAACCTGACGACGGTTGCTGTCCGGCTTGATCTGATACCTCTGATCCCAGCGAGCGTTGGATGGTCGGTAGAGGATGATCTCACCGTCGATACTGTCAACAGCAAAAGCGGGCGGGAAGTCTATTATCACCGCCTGCACCGCCGACAAGTACGTGATCTCCAGGTCGGTTGTCAGAGCGTGGGCGCGATTGAGACCGTCGATGCGATCCTGGTAGCCCAGACCCTTACGGTAGTAATCCGCTTCCACCAGTTGGTAGTCTTGCAGTGAGGAAATACCGACACACACGAGCATGAACAAAACGAACCCGCCGAACAACGCCGTTACGCCGACCGCCCATCGCCGATCGCCCGCACCCTTCCCCTGCCTTATCGCCATGACGGTTCCGGAGCGCTAAAGGTGGTGCGCACTTCCTCCAGGACCCGCTCGGCGTGCTTTACCTCGATAGTCAGCAGGCTGTTGGCCGCGAGTAACTTCTCGGACGGCATCTCTACGGTGAACACCGACTCGGCGCCGGCGAAACCCTCGGCGACCAACTCCGGCCCCATTACCTGCAGCCGACCAGTCGTCCCCTTAAGCGCTAAATCAATCTTCACCCGGCTCGGAGTCTTATTAACGACTTTCACGGTGTAGGGATTCCGAATCCATCCGTCGTCCAGTACTTCGTATATGCGGCCGGACGTGCGCAGGATGGTGGTTTCCACGTCGGTACGGTTTTGCATCGTATACGCGATGAGCGACACCATAGCCGCCAAAGTGATCGTGTAGGCCACCATGCGCGGCGTGAACCCGAAGCGGTGACCGCCGGCGTCAATCGTCGCAAGCGAATCGCGAAACGATTCCTGAGTGGGCTGAGTGGGAGGCATGACGGTTTACTCGGTGTACAACTCCCCTTCCGGCGCTTTGGCGTGCGGCTGGTTGCTGCCGTGCATGCTTTTCACGTAGCTCGCCGCCTTCAAAATATCATCTGGGTTCAAGGTCCCGAGCCAGGCTACCATACCTTTGGTGGGGAAGCCGTAGCGAATGGTCTTAACGATGTCGGCCGCGCTGCCGCCGTGCAGCCAGTAGTCGTCGGTAAGATTGGGCCCCACGCCCCCCTCTCCCCCCGCGCCGTGACAGGTGGCACAGTGGCGCAGGTAGATTTCACGGCCGGCTGCAAGCGTGGCGTCGTCCAGCGTCAGGACATAGGCAGTGGTGTCGCTCTCGCGGTTCATCGGTACGGCTCGGCGAACAGCGGTGGACAGCTCATCGGATCGTGTTTCTGCCGGCGTCGCGGCCAGCGGGGATCGATACTCAGGCAGTATCCCGAAATACTTCGGCGCTCGGTCAGCGGCTCGCACGTAAGCAGGGTCCATCTCGCGGACGTACTTGTCGGCGCTGGAGTAGCCGATACCCAGGACATGGTAGTACAGCAGGTAAATCACTGCCCAGATAATGGTGACGTAGAACAGCCACCGCCACCAGCGCGGCAGGTCGTTGTCCAGTTCACGAATGCCGTCGTACTCGTGGTCGAGCGGCTTCTCTTCAGCTTCGGTCATCTTCGGCTCCTGGTTCAATCTCTATCGCATCGACGCCGTCCAGCGGCAGACGACTGAGGCGCCTGACGTATGCATCGTCCATCCGGATTACTCTTATAAGAACCAAGGCAAAAATCACAACGAATAGTAATAGTCCCGCCACGGGATACTGCACCAGGCCGTCAACGGCGCGCAAGGCTTCACCGATCACGCAACACTCCTCTATCTTCTCTATGGCGCATTACTTGTCACCGGTCGCTTTAATGTCTGTTCCGAGCCTCTGTAAGTAAGCGATCAAGGCTATTATCTCCCACTCGCGGGCAACTTCGATCTGGGCGTCCGACAGACGTTGAGTGATCTCGCCCGCCTGTATGTCCAAAACCGAAGCGGCATGATTCTCGAACCCCTCAGGATATGGAACACCGAGACGGCGCAGGCCGGAGATCTTGTCGGACAGAATGCTGTTGTCAAGCCGGTCGGTTAAGAGCCACGTAAACCTCGGCATGATCGACCCGGGCGACATCGACGTCGGATCCTCCATGTGCCTGTAATGCCAGGCGTCGGGATACTTGCCGCCGACCCGATGCAGGTCCGGCCCGGTGCGTTTGGAACCCCATTGGAAGGGGTGATCGTAGACGTACTCGCCGGCCTTGGAATACTCGCCGTACCGCTCCGTCTCCGAGCGGAACGGCCGCACCAACTGCGAGTGACAGGTGTAGCATCCTTCGCGCAGATAAATGTCACGCCCTTGCAGTTCCAGCGGCGTTAGCGGCTTGACGCTGCTTATGGTCGGGACGTTTGACCTGACGACAAAAGTCGGGATTATCTCGACGACGCCTCCGAACAGTATCGCCACCGTAGCCAGTAAAGTGAACAGCAACGGCTTGCGTTCCATTATGCGGTGGATCATTCGGTCGTGCCCCCTGGCTTCGTACGACACGGCCAACGCCGGAGCTTCGGCTTGTTCCTCAGTTGTCAGACGGTTGCTGCGCATCGTCCTAATGAGGTTGTAGACCATGATAATGACGCCCACAAAAAACATCCCGCCGCCGACGGTGCGGATGACATACATCGGGACAATTTGCAGGACCGTTTCCAGGAAGACCGGATAGCTCAAGAAGCCCTCGGGGGTGAACTCTTTCCACATCAGTCCCTGGGTGATGCCGGCGAAGTATAACGGCAGGACATACACGATGATGCCCAAAAAAGCGAGCCAGAAGTGCAGCTCGGCCAGCGTCTTCGAGTAGAGTTTGACGCCGTAGAGACGCGGGATCAGCCAGTATAGGATGCCGAAGGTCAGAAAGCCGTTCCAGCCGAGAGCGCCGACGTGCACGTGCGCGATGGTCCAGTCGGTGAAGTGCGAGAGGGCGTTGACGCTCTTGACGGCGAGGGTCGGTCCCTCGAAGGTCGCCATTCCGTAGGCGGTCACCGCCACCACCATGAACTTCAGCACTACGCTCTCGCGCAGTTTGTCCCAGGCGCCGCGCAACGTGAGCAGACCGTTGAGCATGCCGCCCCAGGAAGGGGCCAGCAACATGATGGAGAAAGCCGTTCCCAGCGACTGCGCCCAGTCGGGCAGCGCCGAGTACAACAGATGGTGTGGTCCGGCCCAGATGTAGATAAACACCAGCGCCCAGAAGTGAACGATTGACAAACGGTACGAGAACACCGGGCGGTTGGCCGCCTTGGGCAGGAAGTAGTACATCATGCCGAGGTACGGCGTGGTCAAAAAGAAGGCCACGGCGTTATGGCCGTACCACCACTGCACCAGCGCATCCTGCACTCCGGCGTACAGCGGGTAGCTCTTGAGCAACGATACCGGCAACTCGAATGAGTTGACGACGTGCAGCACCATCACTGTTACCCAGGTGGCGATGTAGAACCATATCGACACGTACATGTGTCGTTCCCGGCGTTTGATGATGGTGCCGAACATGTTGATGCCGAAAACGATCCAGACGATAGCGATGGCGACGTCGAGGGGCCATTCCAGTTCGGCGTACTCCTTGCCGGTGGTGAAACCCATCGGTAGACTGACGGCGGCCGCGACTATTATCAACTGCCAACCCCAGAAGTGAATCCGACCGAGCAGGTCACTGTACATGCGCGCCTTGCACAACCGTTGGAGCGAATAGTATACCGACATGAAGATGGCGTTGCCGACAAAGGCGAAGATCACGGCGTTGGTGTGTACAGGGCGGATTCTCGAAAAGGTCGAGTACGGTTGGCTCAGGTTCAACTCGGGCAGCAATAACTGCAACGCCGCTGCCAATCCGACCAGCATGCCCACCACCCCGAACACTATTGTGGCGATGCCGAAGTCACGGACGATCCGGTTGTCATAAGCGAATCTATCGACTGCCATCACGCTCAGTCTCCTCTGCCGCGTCTGATGTCGGGCTCCTTCGGCGCGCGGGTTCATCGTCGAACAACAGCCGCACCGAGGGCGTGTAGGTGTCGTCATACTGACCGCTGCGCACGGCCCAGATGAAACCCGCCAAGAATCCCGCCGCCACCAACAACGCGGCACCTATGAGAACAACAACTACTTGCATATCACACTCGCGTACGCTTCGCCTGCCACCGCGTCGCCACCACCGCGAACAAGACCACCGTTACCGAACTAAGCGGCATCAGGATGGCCGAGACGAACGGTGACAACTGACCGGTAACGGCGTAGTACAAGCCGGCTACGTTGTACACGAATGACAGCGCATAGGCCATCCCCACCACGTGCACCGTGCGCTTCACGAACTGAAGATAACGCGGCAGAGACACCAGGCGCGACGAATCGATGATCCCGTCGCCGGCCGGCGTGAAACCGACGCCGTTTTCGGCTACGGCCACGCCCACGTCGGCCGCCTTCAGAGCGCCGCTGTCGTTGAGACCGTCGCCTATCATCAAAACGCGGCGGCCGGCCGCCGTAAGTTCTTCGACCTGGTCGCGCTTGTCAAACGGCGTCTGCTCGAACCTGAGACTCCCCCGCCCGCCGAAGAGCGCTTCCAGCCGGGGGCGCTCGCGATCGTTATCGCCACTGGTGACCATCAGACGATAGTCGCCGCTCAGGCTGCTTATGGCTTCGGCCAGTCCTTCCCGATACGAATCAGAAAGGAGGTACTTACCACGCACAATCAAATCAATCGCCACCCAGACGCCACGCCGATCCTCGGCGGGATGAACATCGGCAGTCCTTTTATCGTCGCGAACCCACTCCGACCGACCGACCCGCACGAGGTGACCATCGACGCGCCCCGACATCCCCTTCCCCGGTTCTTCCACGAAGTCGCGAACCTCCAAAGGTTCGCCGCCGGTCGCCAGGCGAACCAACTGCCGCCCTAACGGATGCGAACTGTTCCGCGCTAAGGAGGCCACCAACCGTCGCTCGTATTGTGAGAGCGGATCGCCGGCGAACTCGATTCGCTCCGACGTGGGGCGCGTAAGGGTACCGGTTTTATCGAAGAGGATGGTGTCGACCGAGGCCAGCGCCTCCACCGCCTGGGTGTTGCGCAGGAAGAACCGATCACGTCCCAGCAGTCTCAAGGCGGTACCCAGCGCGAACGGCCCAGCCAGCGCCAGGGCGCAGGGGCAGGCGACGATCAGCACCGAGGTTACCACGCTCGTCGCGGCGGGGGCATCGATGTTCAACCAGACGAGACCGGCCGCTGCGGCTATGACGATCACCACCGTGGTAAACCAAACCGCCGTGCGGTCGGCTATGTTGGTCCTACGCATCCGGCTTTCGTCAACCAGCGAGCCGTTACTCCACAGACTGACCAAATAGCTCTGCGACACCTTTCTGGTCAGCATCAACTCTACGGCGCCGCCGAGCTGACGTCCGCCGGCCATGACGCTCTCCCCCGGACCGTGCTCCGACGGTTCCGCCTCTCCCGTGACAAAGCTGTAGTCGATACTGGCCCTGCCACCCACAATGACGGCGTCCGCCGGCACCAACTCGCGATTGCGCACTATGATGCGATCACCGATCTCCAATCGATCCAGCGGCACGGTCGTTTCGGCGTTACCATCGCGCCGTACGGCCGACACGGGGAAAAATGATCGATAGTCGCACTCGAACGAAAGATGGCTGTAGGTCTTCAGTTGAAAGAGGCGGCCCACCAGCAAAAAGAAGACCAGGCCGGTCAGAGAGTCGAGGTAGCCCGAACCATGGTCGCCGGTGATTTCGTATAGGCTGCGACTGAACAGTACGATCATGCCCAGGGCAATCGGGACATCCATGTTGAGTCGTCTCTGTCTCAGGCTGAAAAAGGCCGAGCGCAGATAGTCCGAGGCGGCGTAGAACAGCACCGGCAGCGCCAACAGGATACTGAGGTAACGGAAAACTGCTGTCAGCGCCGGTTGGGCAACGGTCTCAGCGGCGAGATACTCCGGGAAACAGAACAGCATGACGTTGGCAAAGCAAAACCCGGCCACGCCTATCTTGAGATAGAGAGAACGCTGCACGTCCGGCGAGGTTGGAATGTCGGTGCTGGATAAATTGAACTGCGGTTCATAACCGATGCGGGTCAGCAGTTCGACCACTCGACGCAAGCTGGTTGTGGTCTCATCCAGTACCACCGTCAGTTCGCGGCGCGGGAAATCGACGCGACTGACCAGCACGCCGTCATCAAGGCGGGGCAGGTGCTCCAACAGCCAGATACACGATGCACAGTGCATTTGCGGAACGCTCAACCGAAAGCGACGCCGACAATCACCGGCGGAGTCGGTCAGCCGCTGGATCAGATCGGGATCGTCGAGATAGGCAAACCTGGTGTCGGCCCTCTTCAACTCCGGCCTGACCCCGGGTGGTTCCGCCTCTCGGTAATACCGCTCGAAGCCGCTCTCGGTCAGAAAGCGGTAAACAGCAAGGCACCCCCGGCAACAGAAGTGCTTGTCGCCGAGTACCACGGCGTCATCGCGGCATTCGAGGCCGCAGTGGTAACAGGCAGCCTTCGTGGCGGTCGCGCTCGTCTTTTCTCCGGTCGTCTTCGGCATCCTGTCTGTGCCATTCTTATTGTGGAAGCTGATCCTCCACTATACCCAACAGCGCATCCGATAAAATAGTGCCTGATGCGATCACGGGCAAGAGTTGTATGGTAGTGTCAACGACAGGTATCACGGGTCGGCCGCGGGGACTGATTCGGGTCATTGGTTCATCCTGACATCGACTTCCGGTCCGCCCAAACGTGCCAATATTGTGCTAAACCGGACCGAAACTCGGAATCAAAGGAAGTGGCTGAGTCGGGATCGGGGAGTGGCGAGGTTTAGTAAGGTCCGGACCTTGCGCTACGTCTGAGTAATTTCGTCCTCTCGGTTCCTCTGCCTCAAAGAAGTTGTTGGTAGATGTATAAGCATGATTAAGCCCGCCTTTGTCGAGTTCGAGATAACCTCGAATGCAAACCGCGCCGAGCGGGGGCTCAGGTCAAACGGCTACTCCCGCATCCATGTTGCGACCAGACGGATATCTGTTGTCCCACGACCGTTTTTCTCGAAGATCACCTCTGAACACACATTCTGCTTGCCGCCGAGTTGTTCTATGAGTATCGTGTAGTCGATGTTGTAACGACTGCTCCAGACCAAGAGCTACGCTGAATCTCTAGGCGGAGGGAACGACATGACCATATTGCCCACAGAAAAGGTAATCGAGTTCAGCCACAACTTGCAGCCGTCGGCTTTTGACAGCATGAAACGGGACTTGAGGCTATTCGGCCCTCGCAGTGCCCGGGCGCTTGAGACCGATTTGACGTCCCGATTGGATCAACTGGTTGACGAGCATTCCATAGAACGCATCCTGAGACGCTTGATTGCGGGATTATGTGACTATCGGAACACGATCTATGAGAATCTGCGCCGGTTCCTCAAGTCGCCGACGGCGTTTTCGGCGGATGATAACATCGATGCCTTTTGGCGTCTGATGAACTCATTCTTGATCGACATAGTCGATCCACCCCGGGGCGTTGACGCGATTCTGTTGAAGGATAGCGCGCCTGACCTTCTGGCGCCTTACTTTAACCGCATCGATCACATTGTCGAGTTCAGACTGCAAAGCCTCATGGCAGATTGGTTTGGGTACTTCGCGGTGACTCTGGCCAGGCTGGAGGCTCGTAATGACATTCAGGAGACACTGTTTGGACACGACCTGTCTTACCGACTGGAACGGATTTCAACCTTGACCGAATCGATTATCTTCGGCGTGCAGAGCTTCTTTGATCCCAAAACGACTACCATCCGGGTTGACGCGAGAACTGTTGCCGAGGCAGTCGACAGCGATTCTCTGGCCTTCGAAAGAGAACTGGTGCAAAGCAAAAACCCCTACACGACTTATCAGGAATTGCTGCTGGATCACGTTCTATTCCATGAAAAAGCGCACCTTCTTTTTCACCGCGTTGTTGAGGCACACTATAGGGACCATTTGAAACAACATCGGTTCGTCCTAACATACGCCGTTCTCTCGGAAGTTTGGGCGCGCTTGTCAACGTTGTATCTATTCAATGGCAGTGTGCTCTACGAACTCGAGCAGGTTTCAGGACTGGCACATTCACCCAACCCGGTATATCGAGGAACCTTTGAGTTCCTCAGGGACAATACTCAGGTGTTCGATGTCACCGATGCCGACCCGGAAGAGCGTATCTACGAAGCGCGCGCAAGTTCGTTCGGTGGGCTGCTTACCACCGTGAATTGGATGCGTGAAAAACTGGGGCACCTTCCCAGCGAGTCATGGCTGCCGCTGTTTCAGCAAATGGAGAGAGCTTACGACGCCGGAGGAATCGGCCCGAACGAATTGGCTGAATACTACTGCCCGAACCTGGATTAACCCGGGCTACGATTCCGACAGCGCACTTGCAGCACATTGCGAATCTCACGGGGTCAGATCAATCGCCAGAGCAACTGCAGACACGCCAGCGGCCATTGGGGTTCGAGGGCGGTCGGCCCTGGCTGCCGGAGCCCGATATCCGATGGGGGCGGAGTGTCTATGTGAGCAACGGCCAGCAACAAGAAAGCCCGGCGGGGCGAACCCGCCGGGCTTGTATTCAGAAGATGTATAAGTTGCTATCGGTAGCAGTAAGGTGGTGTGGCCTGCGGATCGACTAACGCCGACCAGCGGAGCAGGACCTCCTCGCCGATCTTGCTGGTACCACCACCCCTGATACAGTCGGCGCAGTCGCAACGACATGGCGGCGGACCGCCGGTGAACATGTAGTCCACTATCCAGACCAGGTCGGAGATGTCAAGGGATCCATCGCAGTTCACATCCGCCTCCTCGAAGCACGGCGGCGGCGGACCCTGGTTGAACATGTAATCGACCAGGTAGACCAGATCGGAGATGTCGATACCATTGAGCTGGTAGTCGATGTCGCCGCGAATCGGCGGATCGCAGCAGCTACACGGGTTCGGATCGCACGGTACCCCGTCACCCTTGTACACGCCGCCCTGCTGGACGCAAACGAGACCAGGCATGACGACGCACTCGGTTCCGAAGCAGCAGGCGCCTTCCTGCGGGTTGTTGTAGACGGAGTGCTCCTTCATCGTATAACCGACGGTGTCACCGTTGTTATCGATCACCGGTACGCGTCTTGGATCGTTGTAGGTCTCGCCGTCGGGCGGTGTGAAAGGATCGCCCGGATTCCAACCGGCGTCGCAGTCGAGATCCATCTGCGCGACGCCTCTGAGCGTATCATCGGGATACGGCCTCGAGGTCGCCAGCACATAGTAGATGGTCCAGTGACTCTCCGCCCAGCTGTCGTCGCACGAGTCACACTGCTGGATATATCCGCTGGAGGACTGATCGGGATCGAGGGCGAGTGTGAACGGTCCACCCAGCAGCGGATCGTTACCGGTTCCACCAAACTGTATGATGGTGGTGTTCATCCGCATGATGTGGGACCCAGCCGGCGGCACCTCAAACGGAGCGCCGCGCTGGACGATCATGTCGGTACCGAAAGCATACACCGTACCCAGGAGGGTGGTGTTGGTTGCGTCATACAGGTCGATGGCGAAGGTGGAGAAGTTGAGCGTGTCCAGACCCGGAGTCCATCCGGTGCATTCCACGCACGGGTTGGGATCGCAGGGCACGTTGTCGCCCATGTAGATCTCACCCGCCTGCTGACAGTCAAGGGCTGTCGTAATGCGGCATGCGTCGGTGTTCGGGTTGCAGCAGGCGCCCAGAGGCTCCTGATCGACCCGGTGAACCTTCCAGACGTAACCCACGATGTCACCAATCTCATTGTAGATCGGCACCTTGCGCGGATCAACGTAGGAGGATCCGTTCGGAGGCGTGAACGGTCCGCCACCCGGGAACGGATTCCACTGTGCCGAGCACGGCAGCTCCATCTGAGCGTTGCCGTAGTAGTTGTTGTCCGGGGGCGGCAACGATGTGACTATCCGATAGTTGATATCGAAGAAGCTCTCGGCCCAGAAGTCGTTGCAGGAGTCGCACATCTGGATCCAGCCGCCCGACGGCAAGGCCGTATTGAGGCCCACCGAGAACGGACCGCCCAATAGCGGACTATTGCCGTTGCCGCTGAAGGCCAGGATGTCGGTATCCATCCGCCAGATGCCGGGCGCCACCTCGTAAGGCACGCCGCGCTGGACGACCATATTCACGCCGAAGGCGTAGGCCGTGCCGAGCGGATTGATGGTATCGGACGGATCGTATATCTCAACCTGGAACGACGAGAACAGAATGGTGTCGATCCCCGGCGTCCAACCGGTGCAGATGCATACCGGCGGCTTCGGCACGATACAGGTGCAATCGACCGGCGGCGGACCACCCGCGAACAGGAAGGCCTGCAGGTAGTCGATGTCGGCCTGGTCGACAATGCAGTCGCCGTTGACGTCGGCGTTAGCCAGCACGGCCGGCGGCGGACCGACACAGTTGACGTACTGAACCAGCCAGGCCAGGTCGGAAGCGGTTATCTGACCGTCGCCGTTGAGATCACCCGGATTCTGCTCGGCGCAGGTATCCGGACGCACCCAGTGGATCGGCCAGGTCCAGCCGATGATGTCGCTGGGATTCTGGACATCCACTATCGGCTGCCAGCCGTCGGTAAGGTACTTGTTGTTGAGCGGCGGTATCTCGTTGATCGTAGTGTGCATGTTCACAGGCTCACCGGCCGGCGCGATCGTCTGACCCTGATCGGGCAGATCAACCTCGAAGAAGACGTCGAAGAATGACTCAGCCGGGAAGTCCGGGCCGCCGATAGGAGTGAGTATCTGACCGGCCGCGGGCTGCGGCAGTGACAGAATGGCCGGACCGAACAGATCGCTGTTGCCCGTCAGATCCATCGACACCATCTCGGTCTCGACTATATGCTGACCGCCGGTCGAGTCGTCATACTCGTCACCATAATGGATGATGGCGTCGCCGTACAGAACGATGGTTTCATCAGGCTGCTGACCAGTCGATGGCGGGTTCGGGCCAACTATCACCGGCATGAGACCGATCGTCGGAATCGTATCCGGCGGCGGTGGCGGTGGCGGTGGCGGCCGCACCCAGTGAATGGGTTCCACCCAGCCGATCGGCACACCCGGATTCTGAACGTCGTATACGGAGTGGATCACACCGTCGGTAGTATACTGAGTGTTCTCCGGCGGTAAGGCCTCGATGGTCGCGTGCATCTGCGGCGCCTCAGTCGGTTGAACGATTTGACCGATGTCCGGGAATTCAACCTTATAGAAAACATCGAAGAACGACTCGGCCGGAAAGAACTCCGGACCAGACGATGTCACCAGACCCGGAGCGGGAGTGGGCAAAGACAAAATCGTCGGTCCGAACAGAGTACTGTGCCCAGTCAGATCCATGGCGATGATCTCGGTCTGAATCTCCTGCTGCTCGTTCTGGTTGACGTAAACAGGACCGCGGTGAACGATGGCCGTACCGGTCAATTCAATCGTTTCATCCGGCGGTCGACCGATAGGAGGCGGAGTGGGACCGACCCAAACCGGCATCAGGCCGATGGTCGGGATGGTGTCGTCACCCGGATCGGGTGGGTCGACCACGTGCTTGTGCCAGACCCAGAATAGCGTATCGCCAGTGGCGGGATCAATAACCGGCGTCCGCCGAGGATCCTGATAGACCCGCCCGAACGGCGGAATCTGCCAGATTTCGTCCCACATGTGGACCGGTTCGATGTTGACACCCACGATGGGCCCGGGGGCGCAGCACAACTCAACTCCGATATTGAACTCATACGGCGTGCCGAAAAGAGCCAATATGGTGTAGTACGAACCCTGCCACCAGGCCCATGACCGATCAGATCCCACGCTGGCGTCATCGGACACAACGTTGACGGTGTCGAAAGCAGGATCGCCGGCCAACTGCATGCCGATGTGGAAATCCTCACCGCAGAAAACCAGGTTGAAGGCCGAGAAATCCGCCGTGACATATTCCAACCCGGCCGGAAGGCCAGAGGGCGGTATGTCCGTGGAAGCCAGAGCGGAACCTGGAAGTCCGGCGCCGTCGTCGTCGTAGACGGTAACAACCATACCGGGCGAGCCGCCTAAGGCAGGACCATAAACCAATATGCTTGCCGTCTTGAGAGTGCAGCATTCACCGGCCATGGGAGTGAAACGCACACCGTACTCCGGAATAGCATTCAGGTTGGGAATCGGCCAGTAATATGCCGGAGTGCCGGCATATTCGATGTAGTCACAAGTATCCTGGGCGATAATGTCCCAGCAATACGGTCCACCCCACTCGGGCGGGAAGTCGCCCTGCGGCGTCCCCCACACCCAGTTTCCGGCGGGCGGGACGAAGGTGGAATCGACGCAGAGAATCCTGTTGACCTGCGACGCACCCACGCCGGTTTCAATCTTGGCGGCCATGCCGTACCAGCCGGCCGGCATACCGGTCGTCATGGCCACGGCTCCGATCAGGATTGTGTCCTCGTTGATGCCGTCGACACCATGCTCAACGTAACCGCAATACATATTGAAGAAGGAGCAGAAAGCAGCGTGCATAGTCGTGACGGGCACTGTCCATGTGGCGCCATCCGGAGAATAGATACGGAAGCCGTTGGAAAGGCCGGTGACGTTGCTGCTGGTGTTGTTATCCATCCAGATTTCGATATTGAACGGCAGCCCGGCATAGATACCGCCGCCTCCAGCCGAGCCGGCGCCGGTCAGTTGTAGTGAGACGCCGCCCTGGCGGTCCTTGTCGGAGCCGGGCAGGGCGCCGATTCGGTTCTCAAGCGGCGGCTTCAGGCGAACGGCGGGGGTCGCCGGTTCTCTCGTCTCAAGAGCGCCCTGTTGGGATTTGAGGTCGTAATCAAACCGACCCTCGAACCCGTATCCGACGCCCTGAGCGGATTTAACCAGGTCACCTTCTGAGCCAAAGGTGATCTTGTAGTACACGTCGAAGAAACTCTCGGCGGGGAAATCGACACCCGGCACTATCTGATGAATCTGGCCGACCGATGTATAGTCACGATTCAACGTGACGAAAACCGAGTCGCCCTGAACCACGCTATAACCCCGCAACAGCAGGGTATCCATCCGGGTATTGATGGTCATGATCCCGCCGCCGCCATCGTATGGGTCGCTCCGCCAGATGACAGCGTAGCCGGTCATAACGATCGCCTGGTCGGGCGACGGGGCGCCGGAATCGGCATAGACCTGGACCAGCGCCGAGGTGCTGATGACATCGTACCCGGTCGGCGGAAATGCGACCACAGGGGTTGCCGTCAGCGCCATCAAGGCCAGTATTATTGGTGTTTTTCTATTTAACATTGTTACCTCTTGCTTAAACCTTTGGGTACCAACCTCTCTATATGTAGATCGGTCAGAACCTCGCCGATTGTAACGGTCCACGTGGCCCGCTGCTAATCGGCAAAATCGCGAGGTCGGACACCCCCTGCCGCGCCATAATAATATGTTGCCAATCAACAGCTTAGGCGGCCGGCGGGAGTGTACGATAGGTCTTAGAAAAGGAGCGGAGGAGCCCTGAAGCTGGGTATCAAGCCCCAGTGGGCAGTCCTGGGGGGAACTTCCGTTGATATATGAACCCGCCGGCTGGGCGATGAGCTTCGGGTACTGCGGCGAATCAACTGGCGCTTGATGAAACGGGCCAGAAGAAGTATCAGCCCGTTGATCAGGACTACTACGGTCGACCAGAACAGCAGGCCGGCCAGCGAGCCGAAGCCAAGCAAAAGTTCCGGTCCGGCTTGCCCGAACAGCAGGGCGTCGCCCAGATTCACCACCTGAGCCAACAGCAAGCCCAGTGGGAACCATATCAGAGCAATCAACAACGGATTGAATCCGAGCCGCACACTCAGCCGATTGATGGCGTAGCCGAAAAGGGCGAAGACCACATTGAGAGCGGCCAGTTGGGTAACGAAGTTCACCGGTGCGGTGGCCAATTGACCGGCGGAAGTGGCCAGAACAAAACAGGTCGCCAACATTACTCCCTGCATCGCCGCCTGACGTCGGCCGACCGAGGCCAATCGCCAGAGGAAGGGCACCAGCGCAAAAAGCGCCAGAAACCACAGACCGGCATGCACGTGGGCAAACGCCAATAGCACCGCGGAGCTTCCGGCGCACAGGACGTTGGCGCGGAATTGGCTATCGAGGTTTGGCTTCATCTTGCGATTCTGTTCCGTTCTCCGGCTGCTTAGGCAGCCGACGTTAACGGTTGGACATCCACAAGCCCGGACCAGACCCAAAACGTTACGATTCGTATATCTGTCTTGACCTTCTTAAATATATACCGATTCAGTCCTTGTCGTCAAGCAAAAAAACCTGGGAAAACCGGGAAATAAAACCGTTAGCGGGTCATCGCTGCGAATCGAATGCCGTCTTAGCCGTCGTCCTCACGCTGAGGGGGTAATGAAATCCCGAAGCGAAGCATCAGCGGATAAAGCCGTCTCAGGAATTTGCCTCGTCTGAGACTGGCTTCGAAAAGGTCCTTGTCGGGCGCCTGGTCCAGCGCCCAGTAATCGTAACGCATCTGGGACAAAGTGCCGTTCTGGTTGTTGCGCACCGACACTTCCGACGGAAACCAGACCGTACCCACCTGCACGGCGCTAACGAGGCTGAATATTTTGATCGCGGCGTCGGCGGCGTCGATGTAGTGAATGCGAGTGATGATCCGTCGAGTGGTGTCGACCCAGATCCTCATGCGGTCGAACCCGACGCCGGAGCGTATCTCCTCGGTGAGCGGTTCAGCCAGAATCACCAGTTCGTCGTCTGTGGCGGCCGTATCTACGGCCATGCTAAAGCGGTATTTGTCGATCGGTATGAAACCGCGCGAATCCTCGTAGGTTAAGGCGGTGCCGGGAACCATAGCGCGCGCCGAGCGAATGTCCAGGGCGCGCAGCCGCTTGATGGCCGATAGATACAGCCAGGTCGAGTCGGCCTCAGCCGGATCGGCCTTATCGGCGAACAGCAAAGTAGTCCCGGACATCCGCGGCGGATCGGTCACGACATACATCAGGCGCGTATCCACGGTGTCGCCATCGAGCAGCCCGTATATGGTGCGCCCGAGCGGTTGTTCGGGTCGGCGGTCATAGGTAGTCACGAAATCGATTTTGACCAATCGCGGTGGGCGGCGAAAATCTGTCTCCAGCCGCGTCATCACTTCCAGAGCCGGGCGAGGCGACGAGACCGACGCGGCGGCGTGAACACCCAAGGGCGCAAGAATCACCAGCAGTGAGGCCCCCAGAGCGAGACACTTCAACAGTCGCGGCAGGAGCAGCAGGGTCATACCGTAGCAGGTTGCAATGGCCGCCGCCAGCAGAATCCCCAGATCGCGATCCGGTTTGAGCGCCGAGAAAGTCAGCGCCATGAAACCGAGCACCAACACCACCGCGTTCCAGCGGACGGCCTGCCCGGTATTCTCAAACGTGGCCAGCAGAGCCGGCTGCCGCTCGATTCCCGCCTGGCGCTCGCGTTTGAAGTTGTGAATGAAGTGCAGGGCGAAGTCGACCCCTACCCCGATAGCCAGACTGGCGAACATACTCGTCGCGATCCCGAGCGGCATGCCCACGTAGCCCATCACCGAGAGGATGATCAAGGCCGTGGCGCTGACCGGGATCATAGCCACTAGCGCCGCCGTCCCACGGGGAAAGGTGAGAAGAAGCAGCAGAGCGACGCCGGCCAGGCTCCAACTGATCGAGCTCATCTCGTTCGACACGATCGAGCGCACCACCTCCTGGGCGACCGGAATGTCGCCGCTGGTGTGCGCCGTTATCCCGTAGTCCTTCTCTAGAGGCGGGAGAATCGTTGCCGCGTAGTCGCTCAAGGCTTCCGAGCGAGTGTAGTTGGGACTGTTGACCAAAACCATGGCGCGGGCCGCCGATCCGTCCTCGGCGATCAACTGTAACAGCCGGGGATCACCCGTCATCTCGGCCATGGTGGCGATATCCTCCAAGGTTGCGTCGTCGAGCGACGGCAGGTCCCGGCTCTCCCCCAACCCCGCCGCCACTTCCTGATAGAGCGTGAGAAACGATACCACTCCGCCGACGTACGGCCCGAGGGCGATTTCATCGGAGAACCGACGCATCATGGCACTGCCCTCCGAGGTGTAGAAGAACCCCGGCGAAGCATCGAAGACAACGTCGAAACGATAGCTCCCCCAGAAACCGTCGTTGAAGTCGCGCTCGGCCGATACCAAGGTCGAGCGGGGATCGAAATTGTCCACCCAGGAATCCTGAACGTCGAGCCGGCTCAAGCCCGGCAGGCAGCCGGCCACCAGAATCAACCCAATCACCAAGGCCGCCGTGGAACGGTTGGCTGCAAACTTCTCGATAGCCACTAGTTGCCCTCCCTGCTTTTTACCCTTGCGCGGCCCTTTGCGATGAAACCAGGCCGGCGGTAGAAAGACAATCAAACAAGGGATGAACGTGAAAGTCATGATCATGGCGGCCACGATGCCGAAGGCGGTAAAGAGGCCGAAGTGTCGCATCGGTATCATGGAGGCGGCGAGAAACGATAGAAAGCCGATCGCGGTAGTCAGTGAGGCGAAGATGATCGGGCGGCCGATGTCGATCAGAGCCTTCTGCGTCGCCTGAATCAGCCGCGGTCGGCCGGTCAGATTTTTGTCCAGGTGAGCGCGGTCGTCGGACATGTAGGTCTGTATGCGCTGCAACAGGTGGATCTCATCAGTAATGGACATGGTCATAAGTATCACTGGCAGGATGGTTGTGACGAGAGTAACGGGAGCTCCGACCCAACCCATCAAACCCAGCGTCCAGACCAAAACCAGCACCGCTTCCATCAGCGGTATCAGCAAGCCGCCGAAAGTGCGCAGAGTAGCCAGCAGCATCAGCGCCACCACCGCCACCATCACCGGGATCAACACCGACAGGTCCCGCAAGACAGTGTCACCAAGTGTGGTCTCGGCCACCACCGGTCCGGTCAGGCGCAACTCGAAGTCCGCGGTCCGATTGATTCGCAGCCAGCCGTTGAGGCCGCCCACAACATCGTGGCGCTGGGCTGAGTCGGCCAGCGGCAGATACATGGCCGCCATCCGACCGTCGGCGGAGAGGTATAGCCCGTCGACCAGGGGCGCCCGGCGAAAGCGGGTCAGTAGATCGGCAAAGGCGGCGCTGTCCTTCGGGATCGAGTCAAAGTAGGTTGTGATAACGGTGGTCTCGACGTTGCTGCGAACGTCCAGAAGCGAGGCGGCCGAATGCAGCCCGGCGCCGTACAGTCCGGGCAGGCGCGACAGCGAGCAATGAATCTCGGCGATGAATTCGAACCCGGCCGGCGAGGCCAACAGCGGACCGTCGGGGCGCGACGACACCAGCAGGATTACCTGAGTCGGATCGTTGAAAGCGACTTTATCGGCCTCGGTGCGCTCGACGACTTCGTTTTCCTCGGGGTAGATCGCGGCGCCGTCGGTGCGGAGTTCCAACCGGGTCAACCCGGCGCCGAGCAGCAGGGTCAGGGCAACAGTGCCGACCAGCATCACCGCCGGGCGTTTCAGTATTTCAACGAGAAGTCGTTCCAATTGCGTCCCATCGGCGTTGCGCCGTCAACCGCCAAACCAATCTAACCAGCGTATGCCTCCAAAGCTCGTCGAAACGACTCGGGGATGTGCGCGGGCGACAGCCGCCCCTGCTCGGCACGCATACATGCAATCTCCTGTACCCCGCGGGCCACCGTCTCCTCCTCCTGGTCGGTCGTCCGGACGTACTCAAACAGCAACGTCAGGCGGTTCTGAGTCATGGCGCCCAGCCTCATGCGTATGATGACTTCATCGAAGGCGGTCAGCTCGGTCAAATACTCGCAGGAACAGCGCAACGTCACCAGACGCAGATCTTGAGTCAGAGCGTCGAGCACTTCGGGCGCATGCTCACGCAGAAACATCTCCCGACAGCGCCCCTGCCAGCGAATATGATTAACGTAATAGACATTGCCGACCAGGTTGGTCTCTTCGAACCCGACCACGTGACGGTACTCAAACGCCCGCATCGTCGCTCCGCACCATTACCGCCAGCGCCAACGGCTCGGTTGCCCCGACCACCGCTTCGACCGTGCTCGCAGCCCGGTAGACTCCCGACATGAAATACACCCATCCGTCCTTACCACCCGGCAGTAAGGTCACCGGCGCATCGGCGTGAGCACCCAGCTTGGCCAGACACTCCGTTATCGTCCAGACACGAGCGGCCGCGATAGCGACCTCTTCACCGGTCTCCCCAACCACCGCCACGGCCAACGCGTAGCGGCTCTCCCCGAGCAACTCGCGCCACCGGTTCGGCTCCCGCTCCTGAACCGCCTGCGCATCGCACCCGACCGGGGTCCGAGCGGACACAGCCAGGGTGAAACTTTCGGTGTGGGCCACTGACAGGTTGAAGCCGTTGGACAACTCCGGCTTTCCGTCCGGCCGTTGCGCAAACGTCGCATCGGCTCCGGCCACCCGGTGCACGGCGCGGTCACGGCGCTGCGCGCGCGTCTCCTCCGCGCCGTTCTCTACGGCCACTCTGACTTCGGCCCGGGGTGCAAACTCGGCCAGTTTCCGCTCCAGGTAGGGGCCCAGCAGCGGCGGCACCCACTCCCCGCTGTGTTCGGTGCCGGCGATCGTACGCAGTTGCAGCCCCCGCCAAAGCTGCACAATCCGGCCGGTCTCGTCGATCACCTCGACATCGTACGTAAAGAGGTCACCATCGTGAGCTTGTTCCTCCGCCTTGGTCAGCCACGGTCCGTCGCCGGCGTCGCCGCTCAACTGGACGCGCTCGACGCCCACCGGGAGCAGCGAGACATCGGGCACGCAGACCTGTATGGCATGAATGGCGGTGTCGGCCAGGGCCGGATCCCCCAACACCAGGTCGGCCGCCTGATAACGGCCGAACCACTGCCGCCGGTAGTCGGCTGCAATCTCGGCCAGACAGCCGGTGGCGCCCAGTTGGCGGTAACAGCCGAGTCGTTGGAAACGACCCTGATGGAACAACAGGCCGCCGTATAGTTCGCTTTTGGGTTCCATCGCCACCGGTTCAAGTCGGCGCGGTTGCTCGAAATCCAGCCGAGTCGCGGCCGGCCAGGGTTCATCGAAGCGACAAATCGCCCTGAAATGGTCGACAGCGAACGAACTCTCTTCACTGCGCAGGACCACCTCGACCAGGCCGGGTTCTCGCATCAGGGCGGCGACCCGAATAGTCAATCGTCCCGACTCCGGCAGCGCCACGGGACGGTCGAAGCGCACCTGCTCCAGGACAGGCTGAGTGTTCTTCTCCGCCAGCGCCATAGCCGCCTGAGCCATCGCCTCCATGCCCATCACGGCCGGCAACAAACGCTGGCCTTGGAAGACGTGATCCTTCAGATACGGATCGCTGTCGAGAGTCAGTTCGGCGTCGGCCACCAGCTCAATGCCGGGGTAGTGCACTTGCGTCTTCTCCAAGAAGCGCAGCAGCGGCAACGGCGCACCCTCCAGTTCGAGCGTAACGGGTCGACCGAACCGTCCCGTCACCACCACACTGGTAGTGCTCAGGCGTCGGCGCAGCAGCGCGTCGATCGCGGCCAGCCCGCCCTCGGGGGTGATGGCGGTGATGCCGTCCCGCGCCAACTCCTGGACGCGTCCCAGCCGCTCCCCCATGCCGACCCCGGACCAGACCGACCATTCGACGCAGAGACAGCGGCAGTCGGGATGCTCCCGGCCGAAACGGGCCACCAGCCGCTCCAACCATTCGTTGGCCAGGGCGTAGTCCGCCTCGCCGCGCAGGCCGGCGCGCGCGATGATGGAACCGAACGCCAGCACGAGACGCAGGCGGTCACGGTCAAGCGCCGCCAGGATGTTTTCCGCACCTTGCACCTTCGGCGCCAGAGTATGACGTACGGCCGACTCCTTCAGGCCGCGTATCAACTGCGGCACGTTGGTCCCCGCCGAGTGTAAAAAGGCCGTCACCTCGCCCAATTCATCGCGCACCTGTCGAACCGCGGCGGCGACCGCCTGGGCGTCAGTTACGTCGGCCGCCACGTAGGTGAATTTGACGCCGGCGTCGCGGAAGCGCCTCAGGTTGGCGGCCAGTTCGTCGTTCTCGGAGGGCAGCGAGCGCCCTATCAGGGCCAGCCGCAATCCGTGCTGTTTGGCCAGCGCGAAGGCGCACTCAGCGCCTATTCCCTTGCCCCCGCCGGTAACGAGCAGAACGTCATCAGACGTTAGGGTGAGCGGAGCTTCGTCTTCGCAGGTCGCATTGGGCAACAGACATATACGCGGCACACGACGGGCGCCGTGGGAATCGTAGACGGCTTCGGAATATCCGACAGTCGCTTTGACCTCTTGGATTATCCGCGGCAGCGAATTGCTGTCATAGGGAACGTCGACCACACAGGTTGTCAGATCGCGTCCTTCCAGGTGGATCGTCCGCGCCAGCGAGGCCGCTCCGCGTGCGCCACCCGGTCCCTCGCCGCGGTGCTGCACGAACAGCAGATATGAGCCGTCCTCGGCCGATACGGCCGCCCTGGCGGCGGTCAACATGAGCTCAATATGATCTTCAGTCACCGCCGGCGGTAAGCATACGATTACGCCGCGGCCGCCCCAGGCCTCAAGCTCCTCCTTCAGCGCAGCGGCCAGGATATGGTCGTTCTCGCTGAAGAGCATCCATTGGCCCTTTTCCGGTGGCGGCTGTTCCGGCGGGAGTGGTTGTTCTTTCAATTCAACGGTGAAGCAGCGCACCCATGAATCGATCCCCGGCGCCTGCGCCGTCGTAACAGCGGTGCCGTTGGCGCCCGACTCTTTCATGCGGGTCAGCGCCTCGGCTACCTCGGCCACGGTAGCGTCGGCGAACTGGTTGGGGGCGGTGAGCGGGGGCAGTTGCAGGCGGCGGGCGGCCTCGACCACGATGCGACTGACCGTGATCGAGTTCAAGTGCAGATCATCCAGCAGCCGGCTCTCGCCCGAGATGGCCGAGAGCGGCAGTTCCGTTTTGGCCGCGACCAGTTGGCGCACCAGCGTGAGAGCGTCGACCGGCTCACCGGCGGACGGCAGGCCAAACTCCGAGGGCGGGACATCGTGGATGCCGACCAGTTCGGAGGGGACCGACAGATCCCCCTCGGCCGGCATGTCGTCATCATCATAGGGCGCCAATTCACAGGGATTGACAAAAAAGCGAGGTCTGCGATCCAGATCGAACGGCCGCAACACGCGATCAGAAAACAGCACCGACGCATCCAGCTCGGCGCCGAGGGCGTAGGCGGCGGCGAAAGCGTTGAGCGGGCCGCGCAAAGAGCGGCCGGCCGCATCGGTGCCGATTACCGGCAGGCTCACCTGCGACGCCGCCAGAGCCGTGAGGATTTCCCCCGGACCCAACTCAATCATCAGGTCGGCGGCCGCCGCCGCCTGCCTCAGAGCATCGGCAAACAGCACCGGCGATTTCTGATGGCGGCATAAGATAGCTTTTAGATCGTCGTCTTCACGCAAGGGCCGACCGACGATAGTCGACACCACGGCGCCGTTCAGCTTCGCGAATTCGATCGTGGCCAGAAATTCACCGAGCACGCGTTCCGACTCGTGCAGCAGCGGCGAGTGAAAAGCGTGCGACACCGGTAGCCGTACCGCTCGAATGCCGGCTGCGTCCATACGGGCGATAAATTCCAAAACGGACGCCTCAGGCCCGGAGACCACCGTTCGACCGGGCGCGTTCAGGCCCGCGATGACAACGTCAGTGCCCTTGAGCAGCTTCTCGGTGGTGGCCCGATCGGCGCCGATCGAGGCCATAGCGCCGGCTTCGTGACAATGCTCGGTCATGGCCCGGCCGCGCGCGGCGGCGATTCTGAGATAGGTGGCTTCGTCATACACCGACGCCCAATGCAACGCCGTCAATTCCCCCAGGCTGTGTCCCACGGCGCTGGTCGCGACGATTCCGGCTCTGGTCAGAAGTCGGAGCATAGCCATCGAGGCAGTGGCGATAGCCGGCTGGGCCACGGCGGTAGCGATGCCGTCGCTGTCCTGCGGCAGGTCGGCCAGCCGGTAAAGCTCGTCGACAAACTCGAATCGTTGCCGGATCGCGCCGCCGTCGAGATTGGCCGGCGCCGCCTGACCGGAGAATAGATAACAGATGTGCGGCGGGCCGGCCACACTGCCGAAAAAGAGGCCGGACTCTTCATCGAACTGAGTATCAACGTCCTCTTCCAGCCAGGCAGCCAGTTTTTTCAGGGCCGCCACCAGATCATCCGGCTGCGACGCCACAACGGCCGCCCGCACTTCCCTCCCACTCACCGTCGCAGCCAACCGGGCGGCTAGTTCAGCCAGTTCGGCCGTCGACAGACCGGCGGCGATGTTGAGCAGACGCCCAACCTGCTGCGCCAATTCCTCACGGGTGTGACCGCCCAGCAGCAGCAGTTCCGCATCCTGCGACGTACGCAGCAGCGACCTCTCGCGCAGCGAGAAGGTGGTCGGGCTGGGCGGTTGGTAACCCTCAACGGTGACGTGCACGTTGATGCCGCCGAAACCCATCGAACTGACCCCGGCCCGCATGGGGCGATCCTGGTCCCAGCGCTCGGCGGTCCGGGCGATGCGCAGAACCGGCCGGCCGTCGCACAGCATCGGATGCGGATTCTTCACGCCGGTGTTGGGGGGAATAGTCAGTTTATGCACCGCCAGTGTCGCTTTCAGCAGTCCAGCCAAGCCGGCGGCGGCTTTGGTATGTCCGAAATTCGCTTTGATCGAACCGATGACGGCCGGTACGTCAGGCGGCGTTCCTTCCCGAATCGATTGACTCACGGCCGCCAATTCCACCTCGTCGCCGATCCCGGTGCCGGTGCCGTGACCTTCGAAGTAAGCGATGGTATCGCTGCCGTATCCGGCCCGCTGATAAGCCCGCCTCAGAGACAGCATCTGTCCCGGTATCTCCGGGCGGGTGAGACCGCCGCTGCCGTCTGAGGAGATGCCCCAGCCGCGGATGACGGCGTAGATATGACGCTTCTGCTCCAACGCCGCTTCAAGCGGCATCAGAACCACGAAGCCGCAGCCTTCGCCGGGCAGGAAGCCGGTCGGGTTGGCGTCGTAAACGCGCATCTCCCCCTGGGCCAGGGCGCCCAGACGAGCAAAGCCGACCAGTTCGAACGGATCAAGGCTGAGGTCGACCCCACCCACCAGGGCGACCTTGAGATCACCGGCCACCAGCGCCGAACAGGCGTTGGCCAGCGACAACAGCGACGAACTGCACGCACCGTCGATAGTGTAGCCGCCGCCGCCGAGATCGAAATAGTTGCAGATGCGCCCAGCGATAGTATTGGACAGACCGCCGGCCAGGGTTTCGTCGCCGAGGGTGGGAAACGGATGTTTATAGTGAGCCTCCAGGTCGCGCAGGAAGGCGGCGCGCTTGGTTTGATCCCAGCCTTCTTTAGCCAGCCGGGCGCTGACCACGCGCCGCACATACGGCCAACGCAGCCGCATAACACCGGCGCGGGAGAATTCGCCGGTCAGAGTATTGCCGACCAACACACCGGTGCTTTCGCGCGGCAATCCTTCAGCCTCGGCGAAACCGGCATCCTCCAAAGCCTGCGCGGCCACGTCGAGAGCCAGCCAGTGCGACAAGTCGGTCTGCCGGTAGGTGCTGCCGACCACCCGGTAGCGTTCGCGGTCGAACTCCCAGCCCTCGATAAGCGCCGCCCTGGCCACGTAGGTAAGATCGGTGGCCATCGGGTTGGCCGAGACGTAGTCCTCGGCCCGCAGTCGCTGGGGAGGGAGCCGCCGAAAGGAACGCCGCTGCGCCAGAACGTTCTCCCACAACTCCGCCGGTGTGGCGGCATCGGGATAACAGCAGGCCATGCCGACCATAGCAATACGCGGCGTCACCGCCCTACCTCCGGGAGAAACAACGCCTGTGCAGACAGCCGGTACGATGCGGTCGATAACAACGACAAGCTCATGTGGCGGTTTTCTCCTCAGCTATCATGTTGCGCAAACGGGTGCGCCAGATTTCGTAGGCGGGCAGGTCGTCATCGTCGGGCGGCAGATCGGCCAGCGCGCGGTCGCTGTAGTCGGCCGCTTTCGCGGCGCTGAGCCCGCACAGTTCCCGGCAGGCCAGCTCGGTGTGGGCGGCCGGATTACCGGCCCGCTGGCGCGCTTTGGCGGCGAAAGCCGCTCCCTGGGCTATCTCCCTCAAGTACGTGGGGGCCAGCGTGCGCAATTTTCTCAATCCGCCTGCGGTCGGTTTGCCGGCGTAAGTGACAGCCAATCCGATACCGCTGAACAGGTCGGCGCGGCGTCGCTCGGGAAAGGTCATGGCCAGCGCGACCACCTTGTCAACGTCGGCGCCCCCGACAAACCACAGCGCCCGCCCCAGCCCCTGGTCAAAGGCCCGGGCGGCATAGCCCGACAAGCCCGGTTCCGGCCGCTGCTCCAGCACCGAGCGACGCCAGTGAAAATAACCCTGGTGAAAACCGTAACCGTCCATAACCAACCAGCGGTAGACCGGATGGCGGCTTTGGAGGTAGGTCGACACCGAGCGTTTCAGCCGGGCCAAAGCCCAGCCGGCGCCGATGTGGACCATATAGAAGTGGCGATCACCCGGTCCCTCCAGAAACGCGGTCAAACGCCGACGATTCCAAGGCGTCAGCATGTCCAAAAGCGCCTTCGCCATGGCCGCGCCTTCAAAAGCAAAACCCGACAAGTCCTTCTCCACCCGATTCAAATCCTCGGTCAGCAACCGGTTGTTCACTCGCGCCAGGGCGGCGTTATAGCCCAGGATGAAGGTCGCCCCGACCTTCTCCAAATAGCGGCACGCGTCGGTGCGCGCGGGAAAACCGCGACGGCTGAACAAGGCCTCGCGCTCTGAGATGCCGAACAATGTCCGGCGTAGTTTTCCCGCCAACGACGACATACTATTCACAATGCTCTATCAGCCCGGATGAGACAACGGCAAGGAATTCACACCTTTTAACCCACCGCCACCTGGGCGAGCGGGCCATCCGGCACACGGGTTACGGTTCTTTTATGTCACCCTGAGACGTCTGGTTCTATTCGGCTGGAGCCGCTCACCGTCGCCGGCAAGCCCGGATGCTCCTTTCTAAAAGACTCGACAGCCGTAATATAGACCATGCCCCGCCGGTTGTCAAGGACCGAAACCGGCGCCCCGGCCAAATAGTCGATTCGGAAAGTCCATTATGGCGACCGGTGACCGGCGTCATCAGGCGTCACAAGGCTGACGAGGCATATCTGTGAACTCCGCCGGAGTCGGGCGAGGTCGCCCGACACCACCAATGAAAGAACGCCGGGGCACAGGCTCGGCTCCGCCGCACGCAGGACCCATCACAACCTCCTCATAACAAGCGCCGAACACCCGGACGATGGCTCGCAGCGGCGCCGTCGCACGACATGAGGCTGGGAAGCGCTCAAAAAAACACTTGTCAAATGGATAAATCAGGTTCATATTGTCCTGAAGTTTCAAACCTTGATGTAGCACTCAAACCACTACTCTGGCATAGGCAAGTTACTATGGCGCAAAAGAACACAAGCTTGAGCCGGGACGTCGGACCCCAGCGAAAAGCGCGCGAATGGAAATCATCGCTGGCCGCGACTATGGCCGGTGCGTACCTGTTTCTGGCCGTCAGCGGCGCGGCCATATACTTTTTCGGGTTCAGCATCACCAACCAGTTCATGGTGATCTTCCACACTGTCATCGGGCTGCTCTTCGTGCTGCCGTACATCATCTATCAACTGCGGCATTATCTCTATTCGCGGCAGTTCAGCCTGACCAACGTCAAACTGTTGGGCTATTGCTCCTGGGTTACAATCTCAGTTTGCACTGTATCCGGATTGGTTTTGACCTGGCAACCGATATTCAGCACCCGCCTCTCCTATCTCTGGGACACCATTCACACCGTGAGCGGTTTGGTGTCAATCCCCCTGGTGCTGCTGCATTTGATTATCCTCATAGTCCGATACGTCGGGCAGGCGGCCGACACCGGGCTGGTCGGCGGCATCAAACGGTTCTCTCAGGTGGCCGGATTTGTCGCGCTGGTGTCGATGGCCGTCGCAATGCTGGCCGTTTACGCCTACGAGCCGGTGTCGTTCAACAACGAGTTCCCGGACGACTACGTTCTGGAGCCGGGGAAAAGCCCGTTCCAACCATCGTTGGCTCTGACGGCCACGGGGGGCGCTTACGATCCCCTCTCGATGGCCGAGTCCAAAGACTGCGGCGACGTCGGCTGCCACGAGCAAATCTATCAGGAATGGCTGCCCAGCGCCCATCGTTACGCGTCGATGGACGCCGCTTTCCAGACGGTGCAGAAAGTGATGGCCGCCAACAACGGGCCGGTGTCGACGCGCTATTGCGGCGGGTGCCACGATCCGATCGCCCTGTTCTCGGGCAGCAAGAATCTGTACGACGAGGATCTTTCTTCGCACGGCGCCGACGAAGGCGTTTCGTGCGTGGTCTGTCACTCAATTATCACCACCGACGTCAAGGGGAACGCCAACTACACCATCGCGCAACCGGAAAGGTATATCTTCGAGTTTAAGGACGGCCCGACCGCGCGTTTCCTGCGCGACTTCTTGATCCGGGCTTATCCGCGTCAGCACGTGACCGGTTTCACGCGCGGCATGTACAAGACGGCCGAGTACTGCGGTGCCTGCCACAAGCAGTTTATCGACGAAGAGATCAACAAGGTGGGTTGGGTGCAGCTTCAGAATCAGTACGACAACTGGAAAAACAGTCGCTGGTACCACGAAGGGGATCCGAACAATACGATCACTTGCCGCGAGTGCCACATGCAGCTCTACGCCTCCACCGACCCGGCGGCCGGCGACCCAGCCGACTACAATCGCAGCGGCGACGACGGCAAGCACCGCAGCCACCGCTTCGTCGGGGCCAATCAGTTCATGCCGCTGGTGCTCAAGTTGCCCAACGCCGAGGAACACGTGAAGCTGGTCGAAAGCTGGATGCGCGGCGAGATCGAGATTCCCGAGATCGCCCACAAGTGGACCACGGGACCGGCCGTGCCGGTTGAGATTATCGCCCCGGAGAAGGTCGCGCCGGGCGACCAGGTCAACGTCAAGGTGTCGCTGTTAAACAACAAGCCGGGTCATGACTTTCCCACCGGGCCACTCGACATTATTCAGGCCTGGGTCGTCCTGTCGGTCGAGGATCAAGACGGCAACGTCGTCTTCCGATCCGGCGATCTGGACGAACGAAACTTCCTCGAGGAAGGCAGTTTTGTTTTCAAAGCCGAAGGCATCGATCAGTACGGCAACCTGATCGACCGGCACAATCTCTGGGAAATGGTGGGGGCGCGGTTCAAGCGGGCCATGTTCCCCGGCTTCAGCGACGTGGCCGAGTACCGCTTCATGTGTCCGACGGTGGTGCGTTCGGTCGGTCAACTTCCGCCTGCGAATCAGGATTTCGCTTTCGCGGTGCCGGAGAATTACGCCGGGGCGTTGAAGGTCAGAGCCAACCTCTCCTATCGCAAGGTGGGGCAGTTCCTGATAAATTACCTTTTCGGCGAAGAGGCCAATCTGACCGCACCGGTGACCGTGCTGGCCGAGGATTCCACAGTCATCTGGGTGGAGAAGCCGGGTGCTTGATGTTGAGGGCGTCGGCAGGCATCGCAATGTTTGTTCCGGCGGTTTTTGCGGCGCCGGCGAGGAGGTGCGCGAACCGCGGACGGTGTTCCGCCGAGCGCCGGGTGCTTGGATTCGGGAGATGACGTGAGCCGCCGGCTGAGAATGGTATACGTGACGGCGGCGGCCAGTACGGTCTTGACCGTGCTGGTAATTGTCTGGGTCATCAAGCGCGGCAGCCCGGATGCACCGGCCGGCGCCGATCAGTCGGAGGGCATCACCCAGATGCTGCGGCGCGGCCTGCCGGAAAATTATCCGCGAGTCGTATTCACCGACGTTGCGGACGAAGCCGGGATTCTGTTTAATCACTTCCCCGCCGCTCGCACCACGCAGCTCCCCGAGGACATGGGTTCCGGAGCGGCCTGGGGCGACTACGACAACGACGGCGACCTCGATCTTTACGTGGTCAATATAACCGGGCCGCTCACTTGGACGGCCGAGCAGATTCAGGCATCAGTCGGCAATGCCCTCTTCCGCAATGACGGCCATGGTCGTTTCAGCGAGATCGCGAAACAGGCGGGGGTCGATCATCGCGGTTGCGATCAGGGCGTAGCCTGGGGCGACTACGACGGCGACGACGACCTTGATCTCTATGTCACCGCCTACGGGTCGAACGTCCTCTATCGCAACAACGGCGACGGCAGTTTCGACGACGTCACCCACCAAGCCGGCGTGGACGACGATCGCTATTCCACCGGTGTGGCCTGGGGCGACTATGACCGGGACGGTGACCTTGACTTGTACGTGGCCAACTACGTCGCCTACCGCGCCGGCGACGACGAAGATCGCGCCAAGATGACCAACCAGTACAAAACGCCGGTGCCGTTCACGCTGAATCCGTCATCGTACCCGCCATTGCCCAACCGCTTGTTTCGCAACAACGGTAACGGTCGTTTCACCGACGTCACAGCGGAAGCCGGAGTCGCCAACGAAACCGGCCGCAGTCTGACCGTCACCTTCTGCGATTTCAACATGGATGGTTGGCCGGATTTGTATGTGGCCAACGACGTTTCCGCCAATGGTATGTATCAAAACCTGGGAAACGGCCGCTTCGCCGACATCAGCGCCAGTTCCTGGGCGGCCGACTACCGCGGCGCTATGGGGCTGGCGGTCGGGGATTTCGACCGCGACGAAGACATGGACATCTTCCTGACTCACTGGATCGCTCAGGAGAACGGTCTCTACAGCAACATGCGCACCGAATTTGCAGACCTTGACTTCGACTCGTTGAGGTTTCGCGACATCGCCGACGGCGTCGGGTTGGGGGAAATTGCTCTTGACTATATCGGATGGGGTACCGACTTTTTCGATTATGACAACGACGGACTTCTTGACCTGGCGGTTTTCAACGGCAGCACTTTCGAGAATCCGGAGAACACGCGCGAGTTGCTCCCGATGAAGAGTATGCTTTTTTGGAACCGAGGTCGACAGGGCTACTACAACGTGGCCTCGGCGGCCGGCGAAAGTCTGAACCGCGCGATCGTCGGACGCGGCGCCGCCTTCGCCGATTATGACGACGACGGCGACGTCGACGTGTTCGTCGTCGTGCACGGCGGCCGAGGGATGCTGCTTCGCAACGACAGCCAGGGCGCAAACCACTGGCTGAAGGTGCGCACGGTCGGTCGTCCCCCCAACACCAGGGGTGTCGGCGCCAGGCTTCGCCTGGCGGCGGGCGGCGCCGTTCAGTTACGTGAGATCGACGCCGGGCACTCGTACTTGTCACAAAACAGCCTCGAGGCGGAATTCGGTTTGGGTGAGACTTCCTTGGTCGATTCGCTGGTAGTCACCTGGCCTTCGGGCGAACGCCAGGTTCTCACTGAGTTGCCTGTCGACCAAACGGTAACGGTGACGCAAACGGGCCACTAGTAATCATGAAGAAGGCGGCCGTTATCACTGCTTTGACACTGGTGGGCGCCTTCATTCTCGCTACAGCGCTCAAGCAGACCGGATCGGACCGTTCGACCGTCAACCCCGAGAGTGACACTCTCAGCCGTGTGCACAGAGACAGCATCGGTGAATTCTGGGAGCTTTACAATCAGGCGGAACAGCACCGAATCGCCGGAAATAGTCAGCAGGCCCTGGATTCCTATCGAACGGCGCTTCGCATCGATCCGACCCATGAGAACAGCCTGTATCAGATCGGGAACCTATACTGCGACGTGGGACGATACGACCTGGCGGAACGGACACTTCAACAACTGATCGAGGTCAATCCGATGAGCAGCCGGGCGCACCGTCGACTGGGGGATCTGCTGAGTCAACCGCAACCGGGGGCGCGATTCGACCTGGACGAAGCAAAGTCGCATTTCGAGGCGGCGCTCCGTCTCAACCGCGAAGAATCCGGGCCATATTTGTCGCTGGGCCGGTTGTTGGTTGCTATGGGGGAAACAGAGACCGGCAACGACTTTCTCGAACAGGCTGTGAACGCCAATCCCAGGTATGTTGAAGCGTATCGCGCCATAGCGTACGACGCTCTGCTCAGCCGGCGATTCGACGACGCCATGACGCTCTACATTCAGGCGCTGGTGGCCGGCGGTGTCGATACGTCACCCGAGGCTTTGCCGGGTGAAGGGGACACCGAGCAATCGTTGAAGGCGCAATCCCCGGCCAGCGACAAAAACATCGCATCGCTATATGGCCTGGCGACCGCCGCGCTGATGGCAGGAGGCTACAGCCCGGACGCACCGAACAACTGTCGCCTCGAGCTGCCCAACGATGACCTGCTGAAAGACGCCCCGGTGACCTGGCAGCCGGGTCCGCCGGCGGCCGGCGCCGCAGCCTGGTGCGACCTGAACGATGACGGCCGGCCGGAATTGGTGACGGTAGGTGTGCAGTCCCCGCTGCAAGTGTGGTCAACGGTCGATAAAGACCGGTTTGCCGATCAAAGCGCGGACTACGGACTGAACGGTGATACCTTCGCCAGTGATCTGTCGCCGGTCGACTTCGACAGCGACGGTGACATCGACCTCTACTTGTTGCAGGGATACCGATTCGGACCGCGGAAGCTGATACTTCTCCGCAATGACAGCGGACACTTCGTGGATGCCACGCATGAAACCGGTTTGTCGCAACTGCCCATACATGCGGTTGTCGCCTTTGCAGATTTTGAGCAAGATGGCCGGTCGGACCTGGTCGTCGTAACTGCGGATTGGGAGGACGATGCGCGAATCTACCTCTACTCCGTCCTGAACGGCTATTTCCGGGAGGAATGGAGCGATTGGATCACCGGCGCCTCGGGCTGGCCGACCGATGTCGCCGTCGGAGACTATGACGGCGATGGATACTTTGATCTATTCATCACCACCTGGCGGCAAAACTCTTTGTTGCTCAAGAACGAAAGGGGGCAGTACTTCAAGGAGGTGACGCAGAAATCCGGCCTTCAGGTTACAGTCCCGACCCTGGCTGCTTTGTTTATCGACTTCAACAACGACGGCCTTGATGACCTGTTCATCTCGGCGGTAGCGGCCTACGAAGACGTCCTGCGTTCGGTGCTGAACCTCTCGGCGACTTCGGCCGAGCACCGACCCCGGCTGTACATTAGTCAGGGGGACGGTCGATTCGTGGAGGCGACGTCCGAAGGCGCGCTGCAACGGCAGTATGGAACCCTCGACGCCGACAAGGTGGATTTCAACGCGGACGGGTATGACGACATTTTCCTGGCCAACGGTGGGCTTGAGTTCGGACGGTTCGAACCTGACGCCTTGCTTTTGAACGACCAGGGTCGTTTCTTTAAGTGCCGTTACACCGCACGCGATCAGTCGAAATCGCTCGCCGCGGCGGTGGGGCTATACGGCGAGGACCGACGTCCGTCGCTATTCGTGACGCGCGGTGGTTTTATGCCGCGCGAACGCCAGACGACCGGGTTTCGGTTACTCAAGACAGAGAAAAGACTGCCTATTACGAAGGGAGACTGAGAGTGTACAATCCGATGGCTGACGATGAAGGCTGGTTTCGACACTCTGGCAATTCCGCTGCATTTACACTGCTGCTGATGCTGTCGGTGCGTCTGGTTCTAGTTGCATCTGTATTCGCTGAGGAGCCGTCCGACCCGGTTTTGACCAAGTATCGAACGCAGGGCGCGGGTCTCTATGAGAACCAGGACTACGCCGAGTCGGTACCGCTGTTTGAGAAGTGCGTGGAGATGGCGCGACAGTCGGCCGCCGACCGAATCAACCTGGGGCTGGCCTACTATCGCACCAGGCAGTGGCAGGAGGCGGTCGACGCCTTGGAGACGGCGCGCGGCATCGACCCGAGCTATCCGCACGTCGCTTACACGCTGGGGTTGATCTGCAAAAAGAACGAGTCGCTGGAGGCGGCGGCCCGGCAGTTTGAAGAAGTTATCGCCGTCGATCCCGCTGCATCGTCGGCTTATTACAACCTGGGGGTCGCGCTGGAGAAAATGGGCCGCGACGAAGATGCGGAGAAAGCGTTTCAGGCGACGGTGCGCCACAATCCCGACCACGTCAGCGCCCACTACTATCTGTTCAAGTACGCCAAGGCGGCCGGACGAGGCGATGAAGCCAAACGCGAGATGAAAGAATTCAGCCGACTGCAGAAAGCGATCCCGGACAAACAGCGCACCGAGGAAGCCTATGAGGAAAGCCGCTACCTGGCGCCGATCATCCCTCCGCATCAGAGTTTCATGCCGGCAGGCAGCGACCACCGCAACAAGATCAGTTTCGTGGATGTCACGGCGGAGGCGGGGTTGCCGAAGACCCCTGAATTGAATCAAAGTCAGCCGCTCGACGATGACTTAGTCGCAGGCGGGCATGTTTACTTGGTTGACCTCGACGCGGACAATGATCTCGACTTGTATCTGGCGAGATGCGGCGACCCCGTTAAACCGTCAGAGAATCGTCTGTACCTCAACGACGGTTTCGGAAAGTTCATCGATGCCACCGACGGGTCCGGAGCCGGAGGCCGAGGATGCGGTGGCGTCGTTGCTCCCGGCGACTTTGACAACAACGGGACAGTAGACCTCTTCGTTTTCAGCGCTGACAATCACGTGCTTTTGAGCAACGATGGCGCCGGTCACTTCACCGAGATCGAGATAGATGTCGACGTTACGGAGAGCGCCGCTACCTGGGCATCGGTTTTCGTCGACTACGACCATGATGGCGATCTTGATCTTGCCACCGCAAATCCGGGCATCCGCACACATTTGTTGGTGCAGAGTGCCTGCCGGATCATTCGCAATAACGGGGACAGCAGCTTCAGCATCGTAGCCGATAGCCTCTGGCCGGGGGGGGAAGGATGTCGGATTGCGCTTGGAGATTTCGATGATGATGACGATACCGATCTACTGGTAGTGATAGAGAACGGCGCGTCGTGCTTGCTGGTCAATAAGCGGCAAGGCCGATTCGATGTCTCTCAGCCATTTGGTACGGACGGTGCTTACGAGGGTGATGTCGGTGATATCGATAATGACGGAGACCTTGATGTGATTCTGGTACGCAGAACAGGTGCTTACGTCTATTTGAACGACGGTCGCGCTTCGTTTGCCGAAATAGAGCTCCCGGCCCTATCCGTTTTGTGTCGGGAGCATCACGCGGCCGCCCTTGACATGCTCGACTACGACAACGATGGTCTGCTCGACGTTCTGGCCGCCTTTGGTGACGGCACCCTGACCATTCTTGCCAACAATGGTTCCGATCAGTTCGAGTCCGTCAGCGGTGCTTTGGAGGCGTCCAATCCGAGCGATTACGGCATAAATTCCCTCGCCGCAGGCGACATAGACGGCGACGGCGATATGGATATAGTTGGCGTCTACGCCGGGGGTTGGCCATTCGTAGTGGAGAATCGTGGAGGTGAAGAGGCACACTGGCTGGAGGTGCAACCGGTGGGGGTGCGCGTGCCCAAACAGGGGACCGGCGCCAAGATCGAGATCAAGTCCGGGCCGTACTACCAGCGCCGCGACGTCCACCAGTGGCCAGTGCACTTCGGACTTGGAGAAGTTGACCATATTGATGTGCTGCGAATCACCTGGACCAATGGGATAGTACAGAACATGCTCGACGTGCCGATCGACACTATCTACCGCATAGAAGAGATCGTCCGCGCCGACGCCTCCTGTCCCTTTTTGTTCGCCTTTGACGGCCAACGCTTCAATTTTGTCAATGACATCCTTGGGGTGGCGGCCATGGGCGTGCCGCTGGCGGAGAACTTCTTTCACACACCTGATCCCGATGAATATGTGAAGATCGACGGTGATCTGTTGGCGCCCTCGGACGAACGCTACCTGTTGCGTTTGGCCGGCGAGTTCAAGGAACTAGTTTACCTCGATCAGATCAAGCTGATCGCGGTCGACCATCCGATCGGTGTTGATGTTTATCCCAACGAAAGATTCACCGAACCGCCCTTTATGGAACCGGGAATTCACACGGTGAAGAACAAGCGTTATCCCGTTGCAGCAAGCGACTGGAGAGGACGGGACATTCTTCCCTTGATAACACGGCAGGATCAAATCTATCCTTCGGATATCCCTATGTCCACCTACGACGGTCTGGCGAAATCGCACTGGTTTGAGTTCGACCTCGGTGATTTGTCGGAGACCGAAGGTATTATGCTGTATCTCACCGGCTGGATCTACTGGTCATCGGCCTCGGCCAACGTGGCGATTTCGCAGAACGGGCAGGTCGCTTTTGAAGCCGTCGGTCTGAGCGTGCCGAACGATCAAGATGAATGGGTGCAGGTCATAGATGACATCGGCTTACCCAACGGCAAGAACTCCACTATCCCGGTCGACCTGAGCGGCCTGTTCCCAACCAACGACTACCGCATACTCCTGAGGACCAATATGGTGGTTTACTGGGATGAACTGTTTTTCACCGTTGACGAGCCGGTATCGCCGGCCGAAACAAGAGACTGTGATCTTCTGTCGGCCAATCTTCACTACCGTGGATTCTCGCACATGCGCAAGGACTCCATCGGTGCGGAGTTCTTCGACTATCATCGTACTACACCGTACGGCCCGTGGCGTCAACACGTCGGGCATTACACGCGCTTCGGTGACGTCGGACCGCTGCTTTCGGAGGCGGACGACCGCTACGTCATTTATGGGCCCGGTGAGGAGATCGCTTTTGAGTTCGATGCTGCCTCGGCCGACGGCGTGCCGGTCGGCTGGACGCGCGACTTTTTCCTGTACGCGTTCGGTTGGATCAAGGACGGCGATCTGAACACGGTTCATTCCGAGACGGTCGGACCGCTGCCGTTTATCGGGATGCCGGGTTACCCCTATCAACCGTCGGACCAGCCCCGGGCCGCGGAGATCGCGCGGGACCTGGATACATGGTTGACGCGTGGAGAGACTCAAACCATCGAGCCGCTGCGCCAATAAGGACCGGCGTTGCCGGGGGTGCTGTCAGGCGTCTCGTTTGACAGCCGCTGTGTCGCACCGTAGGCGTCGGGCGGGGTCGCCCGACCCCACCAGCGAGCCGCTACACGTGTGAGCATGGCCGGAGGATAGTTTCCTACTTTTGACGGTACAGAAACCGTGGCTTGATAACGCCCACCAGCGCCGGCAGCAGGGTGACGCTCACCAGGAAGCTGGTGGTCATGCCGATGCCGATCAGCAGACCGAACTGTACCAGAGTGCGAAACTCTGAGACGCACAGCAGCAGGAATCCCAACGCCACTACGAAGGCGGCGAAAAACAAGGCCCGTCCGGTGAAGGTCAACGTTCGGCCGTATGCGGCGGCCGGGTCGGCGTGATGCTCCGTTAGTTCGATACGCAATCGGTCCAGCAGGTGGATGGGGAAGTTCACGCCGGAGCCGATGGCGATGCTGGCGAACATCGAGGTGCCCACCCCCAGCGGAATTCCGCCCCAGCTCATGACAGCGTAGTTGACCAAGACCGCGACGCCGGCCGTCAGGGTGCACAGCAGCCCCGCTGTCAGCGAGCGAAACATCAAGCCGGTCAGAAGCAACACGCAGGCGATGGAGAAAACGACGCTGCTGATATGCGTGGAGCGCACGATCCGTAACCAATGGTAATCGAGGTTGGCTCGCCCGGCCAGGTTGGCTTCGATCAGGCCGTCGTTGAAGTGCCGGCCGAAGTATCCCTGCAGACTCTCAATCACATCGCGCTGGTGGATATATTGACTGGATCTCATGCGAACGATCAGGTTGACTGAGCGGTAGTCAGGGTCGATGACCTGATGCAGCATCCTCGACATCGGCGACGTCTCCGCACCCAGAACGTCGAAATAGAAGCGACTGTCTTCCGGGTCATCCGGAATGGCGTAGAAAGCCGGGTCTTCTCCATTCAGCTTCTGATGCGCCCGTTTGACCCACCCGGAGGGTGAGTGCGTACCCCCCACGTTGGGCAGCGATTCGGTGTACGTTTCCAGCGCCTCGATGCTTTTCAAGGCCGCCGGCTGGAGAAAGGCATCCCTTTGATCGGAAGTAAGAACAATGTTCAGTTGGCTGGTGCCGTCGAAGCGGGCGTTGATCTCCCGCGTCGACTTCACTATGGGATGGTGATCCTTGAACGCCATCAGGCGCGAGTCGTTCACCACCAGATCCAGCGCCGCCACCACGGCGACGACGATTATAACACCGCCGACCGCCAGCACCGTTCTGCGACCGCGGTAGACGAGCGAACCGACACCGCCCATCAGGCGACCCAGGCGATCAGCCCCGCCACCGATGTCGCCCCCCTGACGCAGCCGCTTGAACCCGGCGCATGACTTCAGCGGCAGGATGGCCAGGCCGGCCGGGACCACCGTGTACGAATAAAGCAGCGCTCCGGCCACGCCGACGCAGGTGAACAGGCCGAAGTACCGTATCGGCGGCATATCGCCGGTGACGTAGAGCGCCAGAAAACCGCCGATATCGGTCAAAGAGGTCATCAACACCGGATACCAGAGGGCGTGACAGGCATCCACGATGATTTGTCGACGATCGCGTCCGTCGCCCTCCAGTTGCTCCTCGTAATACTGACCGACAAGATGAAGCGAATCGGCCACCCCCAAAGCCATTATGATAACAAAAATGCCGTTGGTCACGATATAGACCGGCACGTGCGCAGCCGACATCGCGCCTAAGGCCAACGCCGAGCCGCCGCCAATCACGCAGAGCGGCAGCACCGCGCCGCGCACGGTGCGATAGGCCAGAATAATAAGCAGGGCCATCACCACCGGACAGACGAAATTCATTCTGAGGGCATCGTCGGAAACCGCCGTACCCATGTGAGCGCGCACCGCCGCCTCGCCGGTGACGAGCAATCGTTCGTCGGTTTTGGGAAAGCCGTTCAGCAATTCGATCAGTCGATGATAGATCCGCTCAGCGTGCCGATCGTCATGGACCTCAATCAGGATGGCGGCGGCCGTTCCGTCGCATGAAACAAGGGTGCCGTCATACAATTCGTAACTGAGAATATTATCACGTAACGAGTCCAGACCTTCGCGGTCCTGCGGAATATCGCGAAGCAACAGATCGAAGCCGGGCTCGCCATACTCGTCGAAAAACACCGCTGATTCGGTGGCCAGACTCATCACGTCGGACGAGTCCACTTCCGGCATCTGCCGGATCGCGCCGGTCAGGTCCCGTATCAGCTTGATACTGTGAGGCGTGAAGACGCCGTGCGGGGCCTCGCGAATCACCCCCACCATCAGCGGCTCCATCAGGTCGAACTGTTTATCGACGTCCTGCTTCATCAAAAGCGCCGGGTGGTCGGACGGAATGAAGGCGTCGGGGTGTGTCTCGCGCTTCAGATCGAACATATAGATGAGGAACACGAGCGCTATCAGGGCCATCACGGCGAGGACCGGATATGGGTGGGCAGTCACGAACTCAAAGTAGCGGCGCATGGTGCTCAGTCTGTTTCGGGTGATTTCAGTTCCTGCGACGCTGGCCAGAAGGTAGGATCAAGTTCGAGAGCCCGTTCCAATGCCTTCCTGGAGTCCTTGCCTTTGCCGGAAAGACGCTCGTAGCAATAGGCCAGCCTGAAGTTGGCGCGGGACCGACCGGGACGATATGAGTCGATGCCTGAGAGCAGATGCGGATACGACCAACATGGTCGATAGGTCAGACACGGCTTGGATTCCAGGTAGAGCATGAGTTGGTCTACTTCCTCACTGAGAGTTGCATCCGAGTACAGCCCACGAACCCCCGACAGGTACTTTATCTCGGTACATCCATCTGCAATTGATCTAAAGACCGCATCCAGGCTGTCGCCAAGCCCGTGATCGGGTTGGCAAATCTGCGCCTCGGCCGCATATAGTAAGGCGTCTAGATCCGAAGGATTACCTGCCAAGATTCCGCTAAGAACAGCTAACGCTTCGACGTTATGATTCTGATTGATATGAAACCACGCCAGATTCAACAGCGCCTGCCGATCACCGCTTGCAGCGGCAGCCACCAACACTGACTCAGCCTTGTTGAACGATTCATGGCGCGCATAGAAACCGGCCAGGCGCAGGCGCGAAGCTATGTTTGCCGTTTCAGCGGCAACAGCGTCGAGGAGCGCTTGTTCAGCCGCCGTGGCGTCCTGCTCTTTGCGTTCATGGATGTACGCGGCGGCGAGATAGCCGCGCACCGAGTCGTGTTGCATGATGAACTCCACGTGTTCCCACGCCGTTTCGGCGCTGCCGCCGGCCACGCCGGGAGCGCGAACGTGGTATTCGATCAGTCCCTCGCGAGCATCGAGACTGTTCGGAGCTAACTCGACAGCCCGCTCGAACGCTCCCTTGCACTTCCGGGCGTTAAGCAGTCGGTTCACGAAGAAACCGCTCTCGGTTTTCTCGCTGTAGGCAATCCCCAGCCAGAGTTGACAGACCGACGCTTCGGGCTCAAGCTCGGTCGCCTCTTTCGCGAAATCGACGGCGGCGTCGAAATCATCGCAGGCGTACGCCCGCTTGCAGGAGTCTAGAAGTGACTGCGCCCGTTGTCCGATCAACCGTGATTCCAGAAGCGACTGGCCCTGCTGTAACGCGGACGGTAAGTCCGACTCAGACTCGGCGAGACAGGATGTCGCAAGCAGCGCGGGTAGATACATGCTTCCACAGACAAGAGCGGTAACGATCGCTTTGAACGATGCACAGGTCACTTCACTAACTCCGTTTCGGGGAAAAAACTCACCCAGGCGAACCAGTACACCGACGTAATCGGAACCGGCGCCAGATCGCCGCCGCGAACCGACTGTGACTTGCCGGTCCTAGCGTTCCATGATTCGTCTCCGCTGCCGAGTATGAGGGTATCTCCCACCACCTCCAGTTCCGATATCCGCTGGCGCCCAACCGGCAACAAGAAGGCGGCTACGCTGCTACCTGTGGAATCGCCGGTGACGACGACCGGTGTTGTGAACTGGTCGAGAATCACCAGGTGTTTACTCGCGATAAGGTCCTTCGCGACAGCCGTCTGCCGTCCGTCCATGCGCACACCGTAGACGACGTCCTTGCCCCTCAGCCGTTGAAAGTTGTCCACCCGACCGAACATGCTCAACGCCGTCGTGTCGGCGGCATACCACTCGTAGGGTGAGCGGTCGGGTCCCGGTTGCGGCTTGGTCAGCAGTCTGCCGTCCGGGTAATCAACGCCGAATGCAGCAAAGGTCGTCATCATCGAAGGGTAGAGCGTCAGCACACTTCCTTCCATCTTACCGGCGATACATTCACCTGTCACCTGCGACCAGAGCGACCCGGTCTCGACATCCTGTAACACCGACGCCTCGCGCCAGAGCCGTCCGGCGTTTTGAAAACGCAGGTGCGCGCTGTCGACTGTCGCGGCATAAACTATGCCGGTGTTGCAAAGCCATCACCAGGTGACGGTGATGGCCCGGCCGTCGACATAGTCGTTGACGACCAGATGCTCCTCCAGGTGCCAAAGGCTGTAGGCGTGTGCCCCGGACGCGTCGGCCACCACCACCAGCGGCTCGTCGGGGTGATACAAGTCGCGGGCCTCAGCGACGGTGATGAACTCCGGTTCGAGAATAGGCGGGATGAACCCGGGCTCAAACACGGTGTACATGGTGTGGCCGTGCACTTCCGTCTGATCCATGCCGTCCCATTGCGACAAGACCGGACCAGCCGGCGCGACAAGAGCGGCCAGGATACAGAGGCCGATGAAGATCGGCTTTCTCTTCACACGATTCCCTTTTCCCCGGGTTACGCCTTTGTTTGGCATCCTGATTCGGCGCGAACGGCAAGGCTACGGCGACCACACGATAGAAAGATCGGTTTCGATCGGTTTTTCAAGCGCGCGCGCCGTCTTCATCCACTCTTCGAGGGCCACGTTGTCGTCGAACGACAACCGCTTGCGCAGTTGCGCACTGCGCGGGAAAAGCTCCACACCCTGCCGCCACACCTCGCGCGCCTCATCGTGCCGATAGTCCTTCACCAGAGCATCACCCAGTCCGATGTAGGTGTACTCGAAGTACCGCCTGGGCGTGGAGAGACCCAGATCGTTTTGCAGCTTCAGGGCCATCTCAAAATCGGCGATGGACATTTGCGCGTGCTTCATGGCGCGCGGCCAGTGCAGGTGATTCATCGCCCGCGCGTACCAGGCCGACCAGTTGGAGGAATCCGCCTCGATCACTTTGGTGAGCTGAGCCATCGACTGGTTGGACAGCTTCCCCTGACTGACCATGCCCATCTTGGCCCACGGCATCTTGTCGACATAGGCCAGCGACATGGCCAAATTCAACTGAGGCACGTCCGGGTGCTTCTCAATCATCGACTCGAAAAACGCAATACAGCGCAGATACTCCTCCCAAGGGATACAGATCATCCGATAAGTATTGCTATACTGTTCGGCGTACGGATCCAGATCAATTGCTTTCTCGAAATGCTCCAGCGCCTCCTCCCGCCGATCCTCCCACGAAAGGAGTATCCCGAGACGGTGATGCACTCGGGCGTCGTCGGGATACTCGGCCAGAAGATCCACCAATTCCTGGATAGCCAGCTCTTCTTTGCTCACCTTTGTTTTCACTTGCGCCTGAATAACGGCGGTCGCAATCAGCGCCAGAACCATCGGCGCAATCGATGAAATCCACATTACGCGGCGTCGCTTGTGCACGGAACTATCTCCTCTATCTTGAAGAACACAATCCGTCTATCTCTATCATCTTATCATTCAGCGTCTGACCTCCCGTCTCAACCACCAGCCGGCTCCACCACCGAGACGATCTTATTGACTCCCGGGCTTTGTATCACTTGCATCGTTCCGCCGGGCCAGCGGATATGCACGCTGTCGACCGCCGTCTTGTCAGCCAGGCCGAAGTGCACCCGGCGCATCTCCTGGTTGCAGTAACCGTTGCCGGCCGAGATCTGTCGGACCTGGAACAGATCGCCCGCGTACAGTCTGATAAAGGCGCCGATAGCATCGCGATTGCTCCTAGTTCCGGTCAAATCCAGTTGAAGCCAGTTGTGCCTGCCGCCGACGTTGTTGCGATACATCACCGGCTTGGCGTTCTGGTTGGTCAGAAACATATCCAGGTCACCATCGTTGTCGAAGTCGGCCACCGTGATCCCGCGGCCGTCCAGACGACAGTCGACCCCTGCCTCCGCAGCGATTTCGGTGAACCCGTCGAAACCGTCATTCCGGAAGAGCCGGTTGGGTTCGTAGCCGGAGCAGCTCTTATTCTCCATGGGCGGCCAGGTGTTGGCGTCCTCCGGGTCGCCGTTGATGTCGGTCGCAAACATGGCCAGATCGAACCACCAGCTTTCCTCGCCGGCCGACACAAAACCGTTGGCGTTGTATATGTCCAGATCGCCGTCGTTGTCATAGTCGACGAACTTGATGCCCCAACTCCACCCTCCGTGCCAGATGCCCGTCTCCACCCCGACGTCCACGAAGGTGCCGTCGCCCAGACCCTCGTACAGGCAATTCCCCTCTTTGAGGTACTCGTCGGTGGTGATATTGGCCACGATTATGTCAAGGATGCCGTCGTTATTGTAGTCGCCGAATTCGGCGTTCATCCCTTTGCGTGTGTCGATACCGATAGCCTCCTCGGAAACATCCACAAAACCCTGCTCCCCCTTGTACACGTAGATCCGGTCGCGCCCGAAATCGTTGGCCGTATATATCCCTATAGTCCCGGCGGTGTCGATATCGCCGCAGCCGACGTCAAGCGTCCAGCCCGAGTCGGCGATGTTGAGTTCGAAGGCGACGTTGGTGAACGTCCCGTCGCCGTTATTGCGATAGAGCACGTTGGGTCCGCCGTTCTGGGCGGCCTCGTAGTGGTCGTGCATCATGCGCACGTTTTCGAGATTCCACAGGTCGACGTAGGGGAAATAATTGCCGATGTAGATATCCAAATCGCTGTCGCGGTCGTAGTCGATCCAGATCACACCGTTGGCGTTGCCGCAGTCGCCGGTGCCGCTGGTTACGGTCACGTCGGTGAACGTCCCGTCGCCGTCGTTGTGGAACAGCCGGTTGCAGCCCCACTTGATGATGTAGAGGTCGCGGTAACCGTCGTTGTCATAGTCGCCCCACACGCACCCCATCGACACGCCGTGGTCTTCATTGACCCGCGCCACCCCCGCCTCTTCGCCGACGTCGGTAAAGGTGAAGTCGCCGTTGTTGCGGTATAAGTAACCTGGATGTCCTAGTTTGGAATTGGTCACATAGAGGTCTTCGTCGCCGTCGTTGTCATAGTCGCAGGCGGCCGAAGCCGCGCCGATACAAGCCATCCACGGCATGATATGGCCCAGCTTTTCATCGAGTACCGGCTTGTGATGAGTGTGAGTGATGCCGACCTGTTCGGTGACGTCGGTGAACGCTCGTTCCGTCGCCTCCTGAGCCGACGCCGACGACGGCGCTGCCGACAGCATGGTCATGACGGAAAAAGAAACGCCTACCAGCAGAGTATTAATCCCCATCCAGCGGCGAATTCCCCCACGACAGGTCGATACCGGCAACCTGGATGTTACGACCACTGCTATATTCCTCCTGATCAGATCAACTCACTTCGTCCGTGCAGAGCGCCCGGAAGCCTGAAGGCTGAAGCTTGGGCTCAACTGCATGCTCAGACTCAGGGCACGGACATTTGATGACTCATTCCCTTACGAGGTGTAAAGTTAACCACGCGCGGACGACAAGTCAAGCGGTATCCTGCGCTCGGGCCGTCGAACTCCGAAGAGCTTGACAAAACCGTCGCGCTGTTCGACATTGCGGCAAGAACGCACTGTGATTCGGCCGGGCGTCCTGCGCTTGGCCACCCGGTATGAGGAGATTCTGGTGAGACCAACGGTACGCTTTCTTTCCGATCAGTTGATCGAACGGATCATTGCCGAAGCGAGGGAGTTGATCTGCAAACTGGGGGTGGAGATACACAACGAGGGTGTGCTTTCGCTGCTCGGCGATCACTCGGCCCGGATCGACCGGGCCGCGCAGCGAACCTATCTCACCAACGATATTATCGATCGTTCCCTGAAGGCCGCGCCTCATTCGTTTCGGCTGTATGATTCGCTCGGCAACGAGGCGGTCGATCTGTCCGGTTTGAATGTCAACTTCACCCCCGGCTCGGCAGCCATCAACATATTGGATCACGATTCGCGGCACTCACGCCGACCAACCACGGATGACTATGTCAGGTTCGCGAAGTTGATGGCGTCGATGGATCACCTTGCGTCGCAATCAACGGCCATGATCGCTTCCGACGTTCACGAGATGATCTCGGACTCCTACCGCCTCTACCTCAGCCTGTTGTACTGCGAGAAGCCGGTAGTAACCGGGGCCTTCACGATCCAAGCGTTCGAGATCATGAAGAACCTGCAAACAGCGGTGCGCGGCTCGGAGCAGGCGCTGGCCGAACGTCCCCTCACTGTTTTCTCCTGCTGTCCCACGGCGCCGCTGAAGTGGAGCGACGTCACCTCGCAGAACGTCGTCGACTGCGCCAAGTATTCGATCCCGGTCGAATTCATTTCGATGCCGCTGTCGGGATTCATGGCGCCGGTCACCCTGGTGGGGACGCTGGTGCAGCACACCGCCGAGACCTTGAGCGGCCTGGTCATCAGTCAGTTAACCAACCCCGGTGCACCGGTGTTGTACGGCGGTTCGCCGGCCGTGTTCGACGTGCGCTATGAAACGACGCCGATGGGGGCGATCGGCACCATGATGATCGACTGCGCTTACAACGAGATCGGCCATTACCTCGGCCTGCCCACGCAGGCCTACATCGGACTCAGCGACGCCAAGTTGCTCGACGCTCAGGCTGGGCTGGAGACATCGATGGGCGCCACCCTGGCCGCCCTCAGCGGCATCAACAATGTTTCCGGGCCGGGCATGCTCGATTTTGAAAGTTGCTTCAGTCTGGAGAAGCTGGTTCTCGACAACGAAATCTGCGGCATGGTCAAACGCATGGTCACCGGTATCGAGCCGAAGGAGGATTTTCCGGCGTTGCCTCGCTTCGAAGAGTTGTTGCATGAGGAGCATTTGTTGATCTCCGATCACACGCTGAAGTATCTGGAAGAGGAGATCGATCTTCCCGGACCGACCATCGACCGCGCCAACCGTTCGCGTTGGCAGGAAGAAGGCAGCCGCACGCTGGGTGAGCGCGCTACCGAGCAGGTGGAGATGCTGGTCGCACGGCATCAACCGGTCCGCCTGGCGGATGAGATCCTACGCGAGTTGACTTCGCTGATGGAGCGAGAGGCCAGGCGGCACGGCATGGACCGACTACCCGAGATAAACTGATGTCGGTTGTAATCGATATTCCAGCAACGCAGATCGCTCCGACAATAGAGGAAATCCTCACGCACCAGGGGTTACCCCCCGGTGTGGCAGTCGATGAGCCAACGCTGACGCCGGCGCGACAGGCGATTGAACTGCTGCGGCGTTTGTCGCGTCCGATCGCATTATATGCGATGATAAACCACGACGAGTTTGCCACCGTCTACTCCGGCGAAGGCCGCAACGAGCCGGACACGCCGCTTGAGGACATCTATCGACGAGCCGACGCCCTGGCCCTTTTTGCCGTCACCATCGGCCATGAAGTCGACCGCGAGATTCGCTGCTTGTTTGAGACCAATGAGTTTCCGCTCGGCTCCATGCTCGACGCGGCGGCGTCGGTCAGTGCCGAGAAGGCTGTCGATGTCGTGCAGGGTCGTTTTCAGAAACAGTTGTGTGACGAGCAAAGATGGGCGCCGGCCACCGCTATCATGCCGTTCAGTCCCGGCTACTGCGGTTGGCGCGTGAACGGTCAGCGGGCGCTGTTCGAACTGCTTCGCCCGGAAGAAGTCGGCATCGGGCTGAACGACAGTTGTCTCATGCAGCCACTCAAATCCATCAGCGGCGTGCTCGTAGCCGGAGCAAAAGAGATCTTTGGCTTTGACGATGACTTTCTATTTTGCAGCGAGTGCGCCACGCGACCTTGCCGAGAGAGAATCAAAGCGATACTCGACAACCACCCAAAGGCGGATACCAGGTAGGAATTATGGATATCCTTGAACAACTTTCCGAGACGATGCAGAAAGGCGACGCCGCTGAGGTCGCACGACTGACCCAACAAGCGATTGACGAAGGACGCGAGCCCAAAACCATCCTCGACGACAGCCTGATCGGCGGCATGGCGGTGGTCGGCGAGAGGTTCAAGAAGCACGAGATCTTTTTGCCGCACGTTTTGCTGGCGGCCAAGGCAATGTACGCCGGCATGGACCTTCTGAAACCGCTTTTGGTCAAGCAGGGGATTCCTACTATCGGCAAAGTGATCACCGGCACAGTACAGGGCGATTTGCACGACATCGGCAAGAACCTGGTCGGGATCATGCTCAAAGGGGCCGGCTTCGAGGTAGTAGATCTCGGTCGCGATGTCTCACCAGATAAGTTCATCGATGCCGCTGTCAGTGAGCACGCGCAGGTGATCGGTATGTCCGCCCTGCTGACTACGACTATGCCGGTAATGAAAAAAGTCATCGACCTGGCGCGCGAGCGGGAGGTGTACGGCAAGGTCAGATTCATCGTCGGCGGCGCACCGTTGTCCAATGAGTATGCACAACAGATCGGCGCCGACGCTTATTGCTATGACGCGGTCAGCGCCGTCGACTGTGTCAAACGACTTGTCACGGAGAAATAGGGGTGCCGTCGCTTCTTGAACGCATAGGCACAGGTGACATTCTGGTCGGCGACGGCGCTATGGGAACCATGCTGTTCGAACGCGGTCTCCGGCCGGGCGAGTGTCCGGAGCGGTGGAACCTGGAGCGACCTGAAGTGCTTAAGGAAATTGCACGGCTCTACCTTGACGCCGGCGCCAACATCATCTCCACCAACACCTTCGGCGGTTCGCCGCTGAAGCTGCAACCGTACGATTTCGATGCTCGGACGGAAGCGATCAACGCCGCAGCCGTGCGGGCCGTGCGCAAAGTGGTGGCTGATCGCGCCTACGTGTCGGCCTCGTGCGGACCGTGCGGACTACTGATTCAGCCACTGGGCGACGTGTCGACCGATGAAGTATACGAGAGTTTCCTGAGGCAACTGCGCGCAGTGGCCGCCGAAGGCGTCGATCTGATCTGCATCGAAACCATGACCGACCTGACCGAAGCGAAGTTGGCCGTCAAAGCTGCGCGGGAGGCCGCACCCGACTCGCCCATTGCAGCAACCATGACTTTCGACGACACCCCCAACGGTTTCTTCACGGTCATGGGGGTGAGTGTCGCCCAGGCCGCACAGGAATTGGTCGAGGCGGGGGCGGATATCATCGGTTCCAACTGCGGCAACGGCATCGAGAACATGATCCGGATCGCCGCCGAATTCAAGAGGCACACATCGTTGCCGCTCCTGATTCAATCCAACGCCGGGCTGCCACTCTTGTCGGGCGATGTCGTCACTTATCCGGAGACGCCGGAGTTCATGGCTGACAAGAGTCGCGAGTTGGTGAAGCTCGGTGTCAACATCATCGGCGGCTGCTGCGGCACAACGCCTGAGCATATTAGAGCGTTCAAGAAGGTGGTTGGCGAACGCCGCACGTAAAGACACTACGTACTCGTCACTCATAAAATACGTCATGCTTCGACGTCGCTCAGCTTGACGTTGTTGGCAGTTGTACGCCAAAACCCGTACCCTTTCGACGGCAGGTGTCCTTGAGACGTGCAACGTCAGAAGCACAAGGCTCCTGACCTACGAAGAACCTATGCACATGTCATTCCCGCGAAGGCGGGAATCCATCCGTTTTTCCTTACCACTAACGCTGGATTCCTGCTTTCGCAGGAATGACGCTTAGGGTGCCGCGGCCGGCCTGGGCGGGAGCGCAGAACTTCTGCCCAACATGCTAACTAAATGAACCGGTGCTCGCTGAGCCAGGCAAGAGAGGGCGCGACACCGGCCGGGCCGGTTTCGAGAGCCCACAGCGCGTCCGGGGCGTGCTCCTCCAGCGCGTCGCAAACATCAATCATCGCGATAGTCCCCTGCCCCAAGGCCAGGTGCTCGTCTTTCTCACCATGATTGTCATGCAGGTGCACGTAGCCTATTTTGTCGCGCAACTGTTCTGTCCACTGCACCACCGTCTGCGCCGAACAACAATGGGCATGGCCGATGTCGAGACAGACGTTCAGCCGCTCACCGCCGACTTCCGCGACCAGGTCGGCGATCATCGTCGCATCCAACTCAAGATGGTTCTCCAGGTGGATTGAGATACGCGCGGGCGTTGATTCGAGGAACTCACGCCAAAAGCGAGCACAGCGTTTCAGCCATTGGCTCGGAAAGCTGGTGTGCGGGACATACCCGTGGTGCAACACCAGATGGGTCACGCCGAGCTGTTCGGCTATTGTGACCGCGCCGCGATAACGGTACCGGGCGAGATCGCGGACCATGACATCAAAGCTGCCCGGGCAAAGATCGCCAAACGGACCGTGCAACGATCTTAGCTTGATCTTGTCTATGGCGCCTTGGTGATATTGGATACTGTCGGGAGTTCGCACGATGTAGTCCGGGTCGTAGAACGACTGAATCTCGATACCGAAACCTCCGACCTCGCACATTTCGGCCGCCTCGATAGGCTTCAGGTCGTCACAAATAATCAGCGCTTTCATATACGACAGTGTCAGAAGCGCAGGGTTTCCAGCCTACGAAGACACGAGGACCCCGGCTCACACCCCCGGCAGGTTGAAGCAGACTACTTTGGGTTCGGTCATCTCCTGCAACGAGAACTTGAGCCCTTCGCGACCCAACCCGGAATACTTCACACCGCCGAACGGCATCGAGTCCAGTCGGTAGTCGGTCGAGTCGTTGATCATCACGCCGCCGCAGTCGAGTTCGTAGGCCGCTTTGAACGCGGTCTCGACGTCGCGCGTGAAGATGGCCGCCAATAAGCCGTACGGCAGCGCGTTGGCCTGGGCGATGGCGTTGTCGAGATCGTCGACCCGATACAGATTCACCGTCGGACCGAACACTTCCTCACAGTGCACTTTGGCTTCCGGCGGTACGTTCTCAAGCACGGTCGGCTGCATCAGAGCGCCCTTCCGTCCGCCGCCGGTGAGTAACCTGGCGCCGCCGGCGACTGCATCCTTCACCCACTGCTCGACGCGTTTGGCTTCGGTCTCGGTGATCATCGGCCCCATTTGGGTTTCTTCTTTGAGCTTGTCACCGATCTTGTAGGTCTTGGTGAGATTGATGAACTTCACCTTGAACTCATCGTAGATGTCGTCGTGCACCAACAGTCGCTGCACACCGATACAGTTCTGCCCCGCCGCCCAGAAAGCACCGGAGACACACGACTCGACGGCGAGCTGCAGGTCGGCGTCCTTCCAGACAATCACCGGCGAGTCGGAACCGAGCTCCATACCGATCTTCTTGATGCCGGCTTTTGAGGCGATATGTTTGCCCGCCTCGACGCCGCCGGTGAACGAGATCATGCGCACTCGTTCGTCGCTGACCAACGGATCACCGATCTTGGAACCGTAACCGGTAATAACTTGTATGGCGTTCTCCGGCAGACCGGCCTCAAGCAACACCTCGACCAGTTTGATGGCCGAGAGCGGTGTCACCGTAGCCGGCTTCAGGATGACGGCGTTGCCCGCAGCGATAGCCGGACCGAGTTTGTGCGCGACCAGATTCAACGGATCGTTGAACGGCGTTATCGCCAGCACGACACCGATGGGGAAGCGATAGTAAAACCCCTTGCGTTTTTCGCCGCCGGGGAACGAATCCCACGGGATCGTCTCGCCGAGAATACGCTTGGCTTCCTCGGCCGAGCAGGTGATGGTGTTGACACAGCGCGAAGCTTCCTTGCGCGCTTCCCTTATTGTCTTTGAGCCTTCACGAGCGATGATTGTGGCGAACTCCTCGATTCGTTGGGAGATCAGCCCCGCCGCCTTATACAGAATCCGCGCCCGGTCGTAGACGGTCATGCGCTTGGTGACGTCGAAACCTCTTACCGCGGACGCCAGCGCCAGTTCGGCGTCGTCGGTGTCACCGGCGGGAACGGTGTCGATCAATGAGTTGTCGAATGGATCGGTGACTTCGATTTTCTCGTTGCGGTCGACCCACTGGCCGTTAAGCAGCATCTTCATCGCCGACCCTCCGCGTGAATGATGTCGATCAGCGCGCTGTAGCCGGTTGCGATCCGCCCCGCGCCCGGGCCGACGATAGTCACGTCGCCCAGCGTATCGGTGGAGATGGTCACGGCGTTGGTGGCGCCCATGACGCCGGCCAGCGGATGGGTGAGATCCACCTCCTGCGGCGCCACGCTCCCGGTGACGCCGTCAGTCGTACGCTTCAGATGACCGATCAGTTTGAAACGCTTACCGCGCGCCTTGGCGTCGGCGATGGCCTCAGCGGTGATCTCGGTGATGCCCCGACATGAAAAGGCGTCCGGCTTGACGTCGACACCGAACACGGCGTTGGCCAGAATCGTGATCTTGGCCAGCGCGTCCCAACCGAGCACGTCGGCGTCAGGCGCCGCCTCGGCGTAACCGAGTTCCTGCGCTCTTTTGAGCACGGCGCCGTACGGCTGCCCCTGCTCCATCTCGGAGAGGATGTAGTTGGTGGTGCCGTTGAGGATACCCTTGATCTCGGAGATGTGGCTCCCGGCCAGCGTGTCGCGAATCAGATTCAACAGCGGCGTGCCGCTGATGACCGTGCCCTCATAGTAAAAGTGCACCTCTTTCTTCTTCGCCAGATCGGACAGTTCGCGCAGATACAACGCCACCGGACCCTTGTTGGTGGTGGTGACGTGCATCCCTTTGTTCAGGGCGGCCTTGATGTGCGACGTGGCCGGCTCGCCGGTCTTGATGTCGGTGTAGGTTGCCTCGACCATCATATCGGCCTCGGCGGCGACAATCATGGCCAACGCGTCCCCCTCGAACTGGTTCGGCAGCTTCTTGAGATCGCCGCTTTTGGCGGCCTTAAGCGCCCGCGCCAGGTCGATACCGTCCTCGTTCAAGACAGATCCCTTGAGCATGTCGGAGATGCCCACGACCTTGACGTCGAGATCGTAGCGACTGGTCAGGTCATGCTTTTTCTTGAGCAACAGTTCCGAAAGACCCTGCCCCACGGTCCCGAAACCGATTAAAAGTAATCTCATCTTGTCTCGTCCTTCACTATTGATGGATCGTCCGACGCTTCGCATAGCATGCGAGCATCCGGACAGACCTATTTTGCCTTGTACCTATCCGGCGCGTTGAAGATATCGATGACACTCATTCGCGCCTTCACTTTAGCGGCGTGGGTGACGCCTTCCGGAATGTAGTACCAGTCGCCGCCTTCATAGTCACGAGTGTCGCCGCCGATCGTCAGCGTCATCGCGCCCTCAACGACCATCCCCCACTGCGCGCAGTGCGAGTGCGGGGGCACTTGGGCGCCCGCCTGAATGTCGAAAAACACGACCTGCCTGTTGTCACCGGACAGCAACCATCCGCGCACGCCTTTCACCGGCACGTCGACCTCCGGCAGGTTGCGAATCAACTCCGGAAAGGCGGTGCCGTCGAATTGTTTCATCAGTTCCTTCATGGCGCTACTCCATTTTTATAAGACACGCCCGCGAACCTGGCCGGATGGCCGCGCCGCATGATCTCTCTGGCATCCAGGTCACAGCGGATGCACTTGTGATAAATCACGTCACCGATCAGCGCCGCCTTCTCATCGCGCTCGGCGTCGGAGAGGAAGTACGCCTCCATGGTGTCGTAGGGGCGCGAGGCGCCGTCGCTTTCGTATTTGATAGTCAGGTCGGCGCCACTGTCGAGCACCTGGTGGGCGTTCTCCGTCCAGTCAAAGCCTTCCATACCCAGGTCCGGGTTGATGCGCAGGTGCGCCGTCAGGTGGACCCTGGGCAGACCGGACGACTTCAGGTCCTGCGAGCACCGGATGAACGTCTCGGGGCCGGCGCCGTTGCCGATGTTGATTTCGTAGATGGGCGTGCTGCCGTTGTCGCGAAGATACGCTTTGATAATGTTCATCAACATGCGGAACTGGATCGTGTTCTGCGTCGACAGCAGCATCGATATCTTGAAGCTCACCTCCGGGATCTCACGGCCCCAGTAACAGGCCGCCACGATGGTCGACCAACTGGGATTGAGGAAAAAGTTGTTGCCGGTCTCCATGCCGGCGCGCATGACGCCGTCGAGATAGATTAGGTGGTTGCAGTCGGCCACCTCGACGCCGCCGAGGTTGCCGAACGGCGTGCCCATGTTCTTCAGGATCAACTGGCTCATGCCGTCACCGAGATCGCGGCGGTCGAACTTCTCCCCCGTGACCTTCTCGATGCGGGCGAAGCGTTCTTCGGGCATCGGGATGCCGATCAGGTTGGTCGAGCAAAACTTGCTCGCCTTGAGGATGTTCTCCGCCATGGCCAACGTCGCCAAGAGGTCGCCGCTGTAGACGTAGTGCTCTGTCAGGGCCACCACCGAAATCATCTCGGTCGGGAAGAGCACGTTTTTGTTCTCGGCGATACGACGCATGCAATCCAGCGTCACGTGCGACCCCTGAAAACCGGACACCTGGGTCGTGCAGACGCCGGGCTTGTTCGACTTGATCTTCTCTGCGGTCACGAAATCCTCGACCTTGGGAAACTCCCCGGCGTACGCCTCAGCCTGGGTCAGCATCTCGCCGTAGCCTTTGTTGCCGGCCGCCTCCTTGCGTTTCTTCCACTGTCGCATCTCAGTGATCTTTTGGCCAACGGCGCGGGCGCCACCGTACGAGTCGATCAGGGCGTCGATGGCTCTCACGTCTCTGTCGCTCAGCAGGTCGTAGTGCATATTCGAAGCTCCATTGTTGCTGTACGAGGTCCTCTCTCTTTGGGTTGGCACGATCTCGACTGGCTGCAAGATCGAGCCGACGTACGGCCCGAAGGTAAGCCAAACCTTCGGGTCGATCAAGCGATTTCCCGTTGCGCTCGGACGCTACCATTGCTACCCTACTACTGAAACCGGATTGGTGACGTTTTGAAAAGAGCGGTCTATAACAGGCACCGGCAGGCAAACCCGGCATGGGATGCGCGAATCAGCACTCCATTCGGCGATCCTGAAATCATGGTGGTCCATCGCTCCCTGCCGGAGTATCAACCCACGCCGCTGGTGACGTTGCCGGCGCGGGCGCGGGAACTTGGCGTCGGAGGGGTGGTCGTCAAGGATGAGTCGCACCGCTACGGGTTGAAAGCGTTCAAGGCGCTGGGGTCGACTTATGCTATCTACCGCTTCGTGCGGAGGCATTTGGAGTCTAATGGTCGGTCCTGCCCACAGGCCGAGTCGTTCTACCAAGAGGTTGCCCTGCCGCCAGGCGCGTTTACGTTTTGCACGGCCACCGACGGCAATCACGGTCGCGGCGTGGCCTGGGTGGCGCGCAAGCTTCGGCAGCAGGCGGTGATCTACATGCCGGCGAACAGCGCCCCAGCCCGCATCGAGAATATCCGCAAGGAAAACGCCGAGGTCGTCGTTGTCGACGGTAGCTACGATGACGCCGTGGTGCGCTGCGCTGAAGACGCCCAAGCGCGCGGGTGGCAGATCATCTCCGACACCTCCTGGACCGGCTATGAAGAGATACCGCGCTGGGTCCAGGCGGGCTACCTGACGATGTTCAATGAGATCCACGCTGCCGGTGACGTGCCTATCGACGTCGTAATCGTGCCGGCGGGCGTGGGGGCGTTGGCCGCAGCAGCGGCGTGGTATTACAACCGCGTCTATCCGCCGCCGCGCCCGAAGCTGGTGTCGGTCGAACCGGTGGGCGCCGACTGCATGCTGCAATCGATCATCTCTGAGTCCGGCGAACCGGTGTCGATCAAAGGAGAACTCACCTCGATCATGGCCGGGTTGAATTGCGGCACACCGTCGCCGGTCGCCTGGCCGTTTATGAAACTCGGTTACGATCTTTTCATGACCGTCACCGACGACGACGCCCGCGAGGCGATGCGCGTCTACTTTCGTTCGACCGTGTCGAAGCCGCCCTTCGGCTTCGCTCAGGACAGGCGGGGGTTTCGACCTATCGAAGAAGATCACGACCGTCCCCACGATATTGCCCGTCCGCACGGCGACGACCCGCGCATAATCTCCGGCGAATCCGGCGCTGCCACTCTGGCTGCCCTCATGACCCTCTGCCGCCACTCGTCCTTCGCCGAAGCCCGAGATTTTCTCAACCTCTCCCCCACCTCGCGTGTGCTGCTGCTGAACACCGAGGGCGACACCGACCCGGAGGGGTTTCGGGAGATCGTCTCACAGAGATCCCTTTAACCGTGTCACCCCGGCGAAAGCCGAAGTCCATCCGGCTTTTTTCTTGCAGGTCGACACCTCTGGTCCCGAGGACGGCCCTGAGCACAGTCGAAGGGCGGGTTTCGGTTTACAGTTACCAGTTTTTCCTTCCCTTCCCATTTTCTTCGTCGTATAAATTCCAGCAAGCAACAACCCCGGAGGATAGATGGCCAAGAGACTTCTCATAACAATAGCATTAACAGCGATTGCAGCACTGTTGGCGTCGAGCGCAAACGCTCAACAGCCGGAGCCGAGGATGACCGAGTTGCGCGGGCATACCATGTACTGGCTGCTACAACCCGGTGAGATCCCCGCCATCTTCGAACCGGAGTTTGTCTCTATCGAAACGGCCGACTCGTTCTACTATGACGAAGAGCCGTTGATCGCGGTGGTGTCCGGCGACGTCGCCAAAGGGTACAGCACCTGGCATCTCGATCACCACGAGGTCGTCAACGACCTGGTCGACGGCACGGCCATCGCTGTCACCTGGTGACCGCTCTGCTTTACCGGCATAGTTTATGCCGCTGAGATCGACGGTCGGCGCTTCACCTTTCAGGCTTCGGGATCGCTCTGGCAGGACGCGCTGGTGATGCAGGACCGCGAGACCGAATCGCTCTGGCCGCAGCCGTGGGGAGAATGCATTATGGGGCGTTCCGAGGGCAAGAAGTTGAGCGAGTACCCCGCCATCCACACCAGCTACGGTGAGTTCAAGAAGCTGTTCCCGCAGGGACAACTGTTGAAAAAGCCGGAAAAAGGAGAGGCCGGCTCGCCCTACGACGGCTACTTCGCCGACCCGGACAAGCTCGGCATGTTCGGCCGCGTGAACGATTACGAAAAGCTCAAGGGCAAAGACAAAGTGTTCGGCATCCGCGTGGGTGTGCAACAAGTGGCCGTGAGCGAGGCGTACCTGGTCGAGCACGGTTTCGCGCTGATACCGTCGCTGCCCGACCCGGTCATAGTCACTTACGACACCACCGGTAAGACCGCCGCCGCCTTTGCCTTCGAGGGTCGGCAGAGAGGGATGATCATGGGGCTGAAGCCTCAAGGTGACAGGCTGGTCGGTCCCGGCCGTCGGGCCGTCTGGAGCGCCCGGACGGGGAAGCTCATCGAGGGGAACGGCGACGATCTGCCGGTGGCGCCGACTATGAGCGCTTACTGGTTTGCCTGGCTCAGCTTCTTTCCGAGCACTGAGTTGATTTACTAACAGCAGCCACGAGCGGCTTTCATAGACCCGATTTGTCGGTCGTGTGCATGGTTGAGCCTGCCGATTAAGGGTAGTGGATCAGTTTGGATAACGTGGCCGACAGATGTCCGCATCTGCCGGAACTGATATCCCAGTCAGTAAATCGCCCAGCGGTGGAGGGGAATACAGGGGATATCACCACTGGGCGAACAAATCGGCCGCCAGGGAGCGACCGAGAATCCATAAACCCGCCGCTACTTTAACAGCACCATCTTTCGGCTGGCGCTGAAGTCCGGCGCCGTCAGTTTGTAAAAGTACACGCCGCTGGACATGTCACGAGCATCCCAGGAGAAAACGTGATCGCCAGCATCTAGGGCGCCGCTGTGAAGAGTGGTCACTTTCTGCCCCACGATGTTGAACACCTCCAGCCTCACCACGGCCGCCGCCGGCAAGCTGAGGCTGATCTCCGTAAGCGGATTAAACGGGTTGGGGTAGTTCTGACTTAGCAAGTACCCCTGCGGCAGCCCGTCACCGACCCCATACAGATACGCCCGCATCGACCGGTACTGACCGTCGGCCACCACCACCTCAATCACTTCGACCTCACCGCCCAGCCTCACCAGCGGCGTCTCACCGGCCGCGATGATGTTGGCGCCATCCAGATCGAGGATACCCAGTCGGACGCGACCGTCGTTCTCGCCCACGACGAGGTCAAGTCGATCATCGACCAGCTTCTCCATGCCCCCGCCACCCCTAACCCGCAACTCCAGTTGTAGTCCGCGCAGGTTCAGCGGTGACGTCAGAATCAGGGTAGTGGCGCCGTTCTCGCGGACGGCCGCAATAGTGATGTCGCGGTTGAGCTTGGCCACCGCGCCGCCCTCTTCGGAGATGCATCCGCAGGCAAGTTCCGGCGGGAATTCCGGGAGCGGGTCCCACGGCATGAACATGTAATCGATCAGCGCCACCAGATCGGAGATGTCCGGCCCGATGCAGTCGCCGTTGACATCGAGAGCGTTCATGACACACGGCGGGGGACCGTACATGAACATGTAATCGACCACACTAACGAGGTCGGAGATTGTGACAATCCGATCGACATCGAAGTCACCCGGCGTATACCCGGTCACCTCGACCGAATCACGAAGCATGTCAAACCCCGGATGAATCGTATTGTACGCCGTATCAGTTAAGGCCAGATGCCGGGAAACGTCGAGCATGAGAGTAGTATCCCAGCGGAAGTACCTGGACTCCCGACAGAGCGGATCGACATTAAAGTGGATATTGAACACGGTGGTTACACCGACCGGTATCCGAGCGTCGAAGGAATTAGCCAGCGCCATAAAGACGAAACCGAGGCTGTCGTTTACCTCCGAGAACGTCCAGTCCCAACCCTCGGTAATCAGCCCGGCCGTCGACAGCGAACAGATCGTCACACCGTCCGGGATGGCGATCGGCACCGTGGCCCCTTTGATCGGCTGCGACAGCTTCGTCTGCACCGGCTGGACGACGCACGACCAATCGCACGGCGTCACTGAGATACTCGGGATGATCAGCGAGTCGTTCGAGCCGCCACCCGGGGGCAGCACGGTCAGGCTGACCGGCACGTGCACCGGCGGGAACGACACACCGTCGGTGTCCGGCCAGATCGTAATCGTGTCGAAGTAGTTACCCGGCGGCAGCGAGTCGGTATTAACCACAATCGGCGCGGTGTACGGTGTCACGTACGGTATGGCCAGGCAGAATCCGAAATTCAACCACGATGTTTGGTTCCACATGTGAAACGGCACCGTGCCGCCGTGGATTTCGTAGACGTGCAGTTCGTCCGTGTGGACGGCCCCTTGTGGTACGACGAACTCGAACGACTCCGGTTCCGTCGCCACCACGGCGTTCAGGGTGTCGGATAAAACATGCAGAATGACCGGCACCAGAACGTCGTCGAAACCGTACATGTCGTCCAGCGGGTAATAAACCACAATGCTGTCGCCGTAGGTGCCGGGTTCGAGGCCGGCCGTGCTGACGTAGAAGATCACGTGCGAGGGCGTAACACCGGACATGGTGCTCGTATCGATCTCGAGCCAGTCACTGTTGTTCACCTGCGTAACGGCGAACGGCAGGTTGGCGCTGTCCAGATCATACACGAGGAACTGGTCGGTGATGAAGTGCGTCCCCTGATGCAACACGTACTCGAAATGATCGGGCGCGGCGCGTACTTCGAACGGTTGCCCTTCAATCACGGTCAACGTCACCGGCACGTGGGCCACGTCGACCGGCGGATACCCGCTATCGGGGAGGTAACCGAAAATGGTGATAACGTCGTTGTACGTTCCGGGCAGCAAACTATCGGTAGATATGCCGAACTCCAGCATCATCGGCGTCGGCGGCGGCACGAAAAACAACGGAATGCTCAGCCAGGGCTGCGTATTGTAGAAGCTCAAGAGCAGCGTCCGACCGTGCAGCTCCTCGATGTGCAGGTAATCGTAGAAAAAGTGATCCCTGTGAACGGTGTAATTGAACGACTGCGGATCGACCACCAGTTGATACCCGCCGGTATCCACATACAGATAGACCGGCACCGTCACCGGTGGAAACGGTATCGAATCGAACGGCGGATACAGAACGATGGTGTCGGCGTAGAAGCCGGGCGAGAGTTCGGTCGCATAGACACTGAAAAAGACCGAATCGGGCGTCCAGTAAATACCGTAGGGCGTTGTGTCCTCAATGTCCAGCCAGAGACTGCCGCCCATCACGTCGGCGCCGAAGACAACTGAATCGCCGTGCGTTTCGTAGACGAGGAAGCCCTGATGTGTGAGCTCGTCACCCGGCACCGCTACAAACTCGAAGTGGTCGGGCGAGGCCACCAACACGGGGCCGCCGTAGATGGTCACCATGACCGGCACGCGAACGGTGTCGAACACATAGTCGGGGTGAACCGGGAAGACGACTATGGTGTCGACGTACGTGCCCGGCGGCAAGTTGTGGGTGCCGAATGACGTCACCATCGTATACGGCGTCGCATACGGCGGCATCGGGAAGGGATCAAGCGCCAGCCACGGCTGCGTGTTGGAGAAGAAGAACGGCGCGTTGTGACCGTGAATCTCGAAGACGTGCAGTGAATCGACCGCCCCCTCACCCTCGGACAGGACCACGTTGAATGCCGAAGGGACCGTCTGCACAACATAGCCTCCACCACCGCCCGTCACTTCCAAGGTCACCGGCACCAGCAGCGGCGTGTTATCGGCCCCTGCCGAAAAGACGAAGATGGTATCCGAGTAGTATCCGGGCGCCAGAGACGCGGCGTTGACGTGAATCCCCAGGACTTCCGGAGTGTAAAGCGGTATCGCCGACACGGTGTCGATATGCAACCAGTCGGCGGCGTTGTAGAGCCAGAGACCGATCGACTGACCGTGTATTTCATACACCAGAAGCGACTCGGCCGCCGTCCCACCGGGCGGCAGAGTGAAATGAAAGTAATCAGGCGAGGTTGCCAGCATCACGTCGCCATCGTTAACTACCAGCGTCACCGGCACCGCCACCGTCTGGACAGGGGAGGACGCGGAATCAGGGTACGCGGAGACGAAGATGGTGTCCTGATAGACACCCGGCGTCAAGCCGGCGGTCGTGATGAACGCCCCCACCGAGTCGGGCGTGTAAAGCGGCGCGAACGGAACCGGCAAGGTCAACCAACTGCTCAGATTGTAATAGTCGAACAAGACCGACGCCCCGTGCGCCTCGTAAACCCAGAGCATGCGCTGCAGAGTGTCCCCCGGCGGCGCCTCGATAAACAACTCCGGTGGCTGAACCATCAACAGCAGATTAGGCGGCGTGCAAGCAAGAAGCAGGCTCACCATCACCGTCTGCGGCGGCGACAACGGGTCACCCGTTACCGTCAGCGTGGCCTCCAGCCGAAGGGTGTCCCCCGGCGGCAGCGAGTCCGGGACAAGGTCGATTAGCTGCTCCTTGTCGATATAGACGAGAACCGAGTCGCTGTCCCACCCCCAGGCCGGGGTGAACCCGACCCACGGCTGGTCGGCCGAGATCTCCCAATAATAGCCGGTGTCCCCGCACAGGGCGAAAATGTAGATAGGCTGATACTCGATGTTCTCCTGATAGAGCCAACCGTCACAAAGATCGCCGTAAAACTCAAGGCTATCGGGCTCGACCTCCAGGCAGGTGCTTTGAGCCGAAACATGTCCATACGAACCTATAACCAGCACCAATAGGGCCGGCAAGAATGCGTATCTATGGACTCTATGAGGGCGCTGCATCTCATTGTCCTCCGTAAGGAATGGTTTGTAACCGTTATCCCTTGGCTGTAAATCTGTCTCGTCTTCCCTCGTGTGCTATGAACGACTTCTTCGTTCCGAAGAATCTATCTGAAACGGAGCTATCTCCGATTATAGTATAAAAGGCTATCGGGCTTCTGTCAAGGCTCAAAAAGAAGCCGACTCGCATCATGGCGCCTCCAGCCATATAAAAGGAGGGCCTGTCGGGGCAAATAGTCCTTGACCAATACGAAAAACCGTGCCGTGATAAAATCGGGAATGATTGATCTAATTCGGCGACATCCCTGGTGGTTGAGTGCGCCTCACTACCTTCATTCTATACCAGTACCCACGAGACGTGGATTCCTGCTCTCGGACCTATTGAAAAAGTCCGTGTAGACGGTTACGGCAAGACTTGCGAAGCCGCGAGAGCGGATTGGTGTGACCTGCCGCCCTTGTCTGACAAGTACTTAGTGTCAGGTCACAATCCGCCTTCCGTGAATCAGGATCCGACACAACGGCGCACGGGGTTTTTCAACACGCCCTTTCGCCGGAGTGACGGTGTGTCAGGATCGCGGGGATTCCAGCCTGTGGGTGCTGCCTTACCAGGCGTCAACGCTCGGCAGCATCTTCTTGACGGTATCATGCAGTGCGGCCCGATAGTGCAATCCGGCGATACCGGTGGCGCGCATGATCCGCGAAAAATCTTCGAACTCATTGAGCGCCGCCAGGCGCACCTCGCGAATCTCCCGATGGTCGGTGAAGCGGAAATCGCCCGATCGGTAGCCGGCGCTGAAGACAAACGAACGCCAGTCTATGACGCCCTCCGATCCGCAGTCGGATCCGTACGCAACGAAAGCCACCGCCGTCCGAAGGAGAAAACGCTCTAATTCCACCACGCAGCCGGTCTCCTCGGCCAGTTCGCGACTGATTCCGGCCGGAAACGATTCACCGGGCCGCAACCCCCCCGACGGCGCTCGGTACAGATCAGGCGGATACATGTGCTTGGCGATGACCACGAAGCAGTCGCCTTTGCGGATGTAGACAGTGACGTCGTGGTTGCGGCCGTTTTTCTGGGAGGCGCGGATGCGTTCGAACTGGTCGACCGGAAGATCGAAGCGGAAGCGCGCCCGTTCGGGCCGGCCGTATCGAGCGGCCATATCGCCGATCATGTCCTCGCTGACAAACATGTCACAAGAGCGCGACAATCTCCCGCTGCATCGGCTGGGTGGTGACTTCGCAGCCGTCGCCCGTGATCAGGCAGTCGATCTCGGTGCGAAAACCGCAGTCGCTCATATAGATTCCCGGCTCAAGGCTGAACAGATGGCCCGACTGGAGAAGGCGCTGATCCTCGGTTTCGAGATTGTCGATATTGGGACCGCTGCCGTGCCCAGCCGTAGCTATGGAATGACCGGTGCGGTGCGTGAAGTAACGTCCGAAACCGGCCTCCTCGACCACTTGTCGGCAGGCGTCGTCCACCTCGCTGCCGTACACCGGCCGGTCCCGCAGGTGGGTCTCCAAAAACGATACCGCCTGGTCCCGCGCTCGCACGACCACGTCGAATAATGAGGCGTACTTCTCAGGTATCTCGTCTGGGGTCCCGGCGTAGGCCATCCACGTAATGTCGGCATAGACGCCGACGTCGCTTCTCAGTTTGGCCCACAAATCGAGAAGAATCAGGCTGCCCTTGGTGATCGGTTGTGACTTGTCGGCGGTCGGCTGATAGTGGGGGTTACCGGCGTTGGCGTCGACCGCGCAGATGGGGGCGTATTCGCAGGTCATTTTCTGCGGGAAAAAGCTGTCCCAGATACGGCGGCTGACATCGTACTCCGTAATCGGAGCGCTGCCGCTGAGCGAACGGGCGATGAAATCGAAGGCGTCGTCCTTGGCCGCGTACAGCCTAGTCACCGCCTCGCGGTGCGCGGCGATCTGCGCGGATGTCAAGCGCGCCTGAAAAGCCGCCACCAGATCGGACGAGCCGACCACCTCCACCCCCATGCTGCGCACCAACTCCACCGTACCGGCGTCGACCAGACCGACATAGGGCAGCCGTCCCATGCGCGAGTATTCCATCGCCACCCATCTGCAGCCCTTGAGGATGCGGGTTAACTCCTGCTCCATCTCGCGGTAACCCGAGAACGGGATCAGTTCGCCGGGCAGATGCTGAAACTTCGATTTCTCGATCTCCGGCGCCAATGCCGTCGGCGTCCCCTCGGCCGGGATAAAGTAAAACGACCGCCGCGTCAGCACGCCGGTCAGCTTCAGCATCTCCACCGCTATATTGTTGCGGGCGTGGAAATCGGCCATCAGCCAGCCGTCGAGTTGCTGTTCTCTGAGATGTTCCTGAATCTGTTCTATATCCATCGTATCGATCCTCGTTTTGGTTGCAGAGGGATTATAATGAGTTGTGGCCCCTTTGTCACACACTATTTACGAAACGGCTTAGATCACAAAGACAGCACCATCCCGTCGTGGGCGATGCGCACGTTGCCCAGCCCCGCTTTCTCGGCCATCTGCACCACGCGGGACGTCTCTTCGGCATCGCCGAGATGCGAGATGATGAACTTCCCGACCGAGAGAGTGGGCGCCAACTCGAAGAACGGCTCAAGATCAACATGGGTCAGTTCCAACACGGCGTAGTCGACACCGTCGAGCTGCGCCTTGATATCATCGAAATCGCGAATGTCGGCCGAGTAGAACAGAGTCCACACGTCACCGCCGGGCGAGGCTGGAACCTCGAGGCGAAAGCAATGGCATTGCATCTTGTTCGACAGTTGCAGCTTGTCAATGAACTCTGCGTAGCCAGCCAAGTGTCGGTTGCCGATAGCTTTCAGTGTGAAGCCTTCGATGAACGTGAAGCCGTCGCCGTAGCCGTGAACGTTCAGGTCGAACGGCAGCTTCTCCGGGATGACGTACACCGCGCGCAGCCAGGCGTCGAACGGTTCCACGAATTCCTCGGGGAGGTAAATGTCCAGCGGCTCCGTGCGCCCGGCCAGATAGACCATCTGGATAAAAAGCGGTAGTTCGCAACAGTGATCGGGGTGGGTGTGACTGATGAAAATCCGGTCGACGTCGACCGGTTTGAATCCGCAGCGCAGAAACGACGAGGTCACCCCGCCGCCGCAGTCGATGAGGGTCAAGCCCTCTCCTACTCTGAGCGCATACCCGGAGGAAGCTCTATCCGGCTGCGGCATCCCGCCTGACGATCCAAGGATGGTGAAGGAGTTGTCGGTCATGGTCTACTACGCAAACAAATTCTCAATCCGCGCCAGCGCTTCCTCGCAGTCGGCCCGGGTGACGTCAAGGTGCGGCATGAACCGTATCTTCTTTCGCCCGAACGGCACGGCCAGCACGTTTACCTTCTTCATCTTTTCCACGATGGCGGCCGAATCCTCCCGTCCGGTCAACTCCGCCACCACAATATTTGTCTGGACCCGCGACATATCAACCTGGAAGATGCTCACCTTGTTGAGACCCTCGGCCAGCAGCCTGGCGTTGGCGTGGTCCTCGACCAGCCGTCCGATATTATGCCTTACGGCGTACAGTCCACCGGCGGCGATAATCCCCACCTGCCGCATACCGCCGCCGAACAGCTTGCGCTCGCGGTGGCAGCGCTTGATGAGCTCGGCCGAACCGAGGATCACCGAGCCGACCGGCGCGCCGAGCGCTTTGGACAGACAGACCGACACCGAGTCGAACGGCCGGGTCAACTCCGGCAGCGAGATCCCGGTGGCGACGTGGGCGTTCCAGATGCGGGCGCCGTCGAGATGCAGAATCAGCCCGAACTCGTCGCACACCTCGCGCACTTTCAGTATCTCGTCCTGCGGCAGGATCGTCCCGCCGTGGCGATTGTGGGTGTTTTCCAGCGCCACCATTTTGGTCAGGGGACAGTGGACGTTGATCGGTCGGATGTTCTCGCGGATCATGTTGGCGGTGATCATGCCGCGCTCGGTCGTCAGCAGATTCACCAGCAGGCCGGAGTGGACGACCGGACCGGCGACTTCGTAGTTAACGACGTGGCATTCTCGCTCGCAGAGCAGCTCCCAGCCCGGTTGAGAGTGCGCCTTCAGACAGACCTGGTTGCCCATGGTGCCGGACGGCACATAGAGCGCCGCCTCGCGCTCGAACAGGGCCGCGACGTATCTTTCCAGCTCTTTGACGGTGGGGTCGTCGCCGAAGACGTCGTCGCCGACTTCGGCGGTCGCCATCGCCCGACGCATTTCGTCCGAGGGGCGGGTGACGGTATCGCTGCGCAGATCGATTGTTTTCATGGTGGGAATATAGGCAACTGGCGACGCCTGCACAAGCGGCGGTTAAGCGTAGCGCGACCGTGCGCGGGCGCCGTCAGTCTCCGTAGGTCAGGTTCCTTGGAACCTGACGGCATACGGATATCAGGATCACAAGGATCCCGACCTACAATCCCCGAATCGGGTCGTGACAAGGTGCTTTCAGGCGACTCGCCTGACGGCGACACCCAACCACATATGTTATCGGGCGGGGTCGCCCGACAACACCTTCGACCCTACGTGGGAACACAAAAGAAAAAGGCCGCCCGTAAGGCGGCCTGGAGAATCCGTGGTCAGATGTGGTTCAGCGGGCCAGCGTCACATTGAGCGCCTGTCGCCCCTTGTCGGAATCGGTGACCTCAAACAGGACGGTTTGACCGGGCTTGAGGGTCTTGTATCCCTCCATCTTGATGGCGGTGTAGTGCACGTAGACATTCTCGTCCGAGCCTTCCGAGGAAATGAAACCCCACCCTTTTAAGTCGTTGAAGTACTTAACCTTTCCCTTGGACATCAAGAATCCTCCAATGATAGGAGTCTATGACTTGCACCCATCTCACCATATTATACGCGCCTCACCGCGCTTTGGCAATAAAAAGTTTTGATTCGGTTAGAAATTGATGAGAATTGCGCCCGCCAGCGTCATGACCAGCCCCGAGAGGACGGGCACGGTGACGTTGTCGTCGACCCCCAGCGGCAGCGCCTCGACCACGGCCGCCGCCACCGCGCCTATCACAGCCACCGACCGGTCCAGCCCGGGCGTGAATGCGGCCACAGCCAACGTGCCGATCAGGCAGGAGGCTGAACCTTCCCACGACTTGCCGGAGAAGAATCGATGCCTTCCGTACTTGCGTCCGACCAGAGCGGCCAGAGTGTCCCCCACGATAATGAAGGCGACAGCGGCGATGGCGATCGGCTTGTCGAACATGGCCACGGTCAGACAGACTGTGGTCAGAATGTAAGTGGCGCCGGTGAAATCCCCCCGTTGTTCGTGCGGCCGGATCATCCGCCCGAACACTCGGCCGAACCCGAACCGCCACAAACCCCAACCCCTCAGACGCGACACGTCGGCCAGGATCACCACCAGCGTTATCGGAATCATAACGGCCAGCATACCGCCCCTGGTGAGTTGTAGCAGGTAATAGCCGCCCGGAATGACCAGCGCAAAGACGTGCGTGCCCTTGCGCCACATCTCCTGCGCCATGCTGATCTGACACTGGTCCGGGGAGTCGTCACTCATAACTAAGGGGAGCGGTATTCCAGCGGTTTGAGATGAAGCGGCCGCAGCCTGCCCGGGAAGTCCACCCGAAAGCGCTCGTAAAGACGGTCGCGGTACCGTCCGAACACCTCCAGCGCGTGCTGCCGCTTCAGAATCGGGACGATTGTCAGACCGGCCTTGGATAAATCGACTGCGTCCTGCCGACCGACCACCTTCACGATGTGGTAGCCGAACTCGGTCTTCACCGGGTGCGACACATCCCCTACCGGCGTCAAAAGCGCTGCATCATACAAGGCGCCGGGGACTTCACCCGGGCCGACACGGCCCAGATTGGCCAGCTCGGCGCGGATCTCCGGCTCACCCGGATAGTACTCCTGTGCTAACTCCAGAAAGTCCACTCCGGCCATCGCCTGATCGCGCAGAAACTCCGCAAAGGAGGAGTCCTCGGCGATAATGTGCTGAATCTCGAGCGGTTTCTCGACCGTGAACTCGTCAATATGTTCGTCGTAGTACCGCCTCACCAGGCTGTCGTCCGGCTGCCAGGCGGGGTCATACCGGTCCTCCTCAAATACGGTTTTCGAATAGTAGTGGCGGTACTGCGCTTCGGTCTCGACCGCCTCCGGCAGGGTGTCACAGCGCAGAGCGCGGGCCGCCTGCAGCATGATGATCTTCTTGGTCAGTTCGGCGATCATCTCTTTTTTCATGGCGACGGTGGTGTTGTCCACCCGGTTGTTGCTGCGCCAGGTTTCCTCGTGCGTGCGGAGCAGGTTGAAATCGATGGTGTCGGCGCCGTTGACGATGGCCGCCCATACCTCGCGCTCGACCAGGTAGACGTTGGTGTCGAGAATCGCTTCGTTGTAGACGTACTCGACCGGCAAGCTTTGCAGCGAATCTATCAAAAGGCTGCCGATCTGGTTGGCAAGGCTGTTTCTCAAATCCTGAGTCGCCACCTGATAGGCAACGCTGTCGTAGGGCGGAAGCCCCTCCGACATGTGCCGCGGCGCCAAAACAATATGCCAGCCGTCGCGATCCTGATACGGCTGCGAAACCTCCCCTTCCGGGAGAGAGAAAGCAATGGAATCAAACGGATGACGGTAGATGCCGCGTTCGGTCCAGCCGACATAGCCGCCATTCTGCCCCGAAAAGCTGTCGTGCGAATACTGTCTGGCCGCCTCCTCGAAAGGCGTACCGAGATCGATCAATCGGCGAATTTGCTGAGCATACTCGGCCAGTTCGATATCGAGCTGCTCGGGCGACAGCGACCGGTAGTAAAGCGAATCCTTACCCATCTTCAGACCGATCGGTGAGATCAGGATATGGAACAGCAGAACTTGTTCATTGATGCTGTAGATATCGGGACGGCTGTGGTAAAACTCGTAAACGTCAACCGAATCGAAATCCACCTTACTGTATACCGTCTGATCGAGAAAGGCCCGGATCAGGACGTTATCGTATCTCAGACGAAATAGGCGGTGCTCGTCATAGTGCTCGTCCAGCCTGACGTCGGCCGCGGCCAGCCCGGCCAGCGTATCGCACAACAGCGAGTCCAAAAACAGCCGGGCGTCGGCCTCCGAGAGAACGCCGCCCAAGGGAAGAAGCTCGCTACCCTTGATGGAATCATACAATTGGGCAAGCGTTATCTCGAACAACATGTCGACCCGCGCCACGACATAGTCGTGCTGGTCGAGGTCTTTTTCATAGATAAGCGCCGGTCCGCCGCACGAGACGACCAGCAGAGCGATCACAATAATCGGAACAAAACGTTTCACCGCAAACACAAGAACTCCACTCAGCAGTTCAGAGCCGTCAAGATTATACATTCGAACCGGAAAAACAAGTCCAAATGCCGGAGAGTTTCACGCTGAGACTGATTCGACGCTGGCGAGATTCGCCGCGGCGGCGCCGTCGGGCGGGCGATCACCGGTGTAGGTGGTGAACTCGAGGCGGAAGGTGGTGCCTTGATCGAGTTGCGAGTCGAAGCTGAGGTCCAGTTTGAGGGCGCTGCAGATGCGATGAACGATAGCCAAACCCAGACCGGTACCCTGCTTCTTGGTGGAGAAGAACGGCTGATAGACCCGCTTGAAATACTCGGGGGCGATGCCGGGGCCGTTGTCCTGGATGTACAGTTCCACTATGCAGCCGACCGGATCGACGGCCAGACGGAAAGTCAACTCGTCTCCCTTTTCCTGAAGCGCGTCACAGGCGTTCACGGCCAGGTTCAGGAGCAGTTGCTTGACCAGGTCCTCATCGCCGACGACGTAGACGATCGAACTGTCGGCTTCGAAATTAATCTTGAGATCCTTTTTGAACGAAGGGTGATGGTGCAGAATCTGAATGACGTCATTGATCAAATGGCACAACTCGACCTTGGTGTAGGCCGGCCGGTCGATGCGCGCGTACTGAAGGAACTCACTGAGAATGCGCGAGAGCCGGTGCGACTCTTTGACGATGAGTTGCATCAGCCTTTCGTTCTCTCCCCGTAGTTGAAGTTCCTTGTTGAGAACTTCCACCGAGCCGGAGATGGCCGCCAGCGGATTGCGAATCTCATGCGCTATCGAGGCCGACAGTTCGCCCACGGCCGCCAGGCGGTCGGCCGCCCGCACCTTCGATTCCAGTATCTTGGCTTCCGTGAGGTCGGAGAAGATGGCGATCAAGCCCCGCGTGCCGCCGCTCTCGTCGGTGAGGATCGAGGTGGACAGACCCAGCGGGATGGAACATTTCTCGGCGGTCACCACCGTGATCTCGCGGCGCGGATGACTGGTCACTCGTCGCAGACCGTCCCTCAGATCCGCCGCCAGTTCCGGCATTCGTTCGGCGAAGACCTCGTCACAGCGCATCCCCTTGACCTCTTCCTCACGATAGCCCAGAATCCTTTCGGCGGCGGGGTTGAAGAAGATAATGTGCCCACCGGCGTCGATGGTCAAAAGGCCGCTGCTGAGGTGCCTTAGGATGTCGTCGGTTTCGAGTTTGGCTTGTTTGAGAGCGCGCGAGGTGTCGGCCAACTGACGATCGCGCGCCTCCAGGCGCTCCGCCAGATAACCGGAGATGAAGGCGATGAGATAAAAAATGAGGATGTGCAAAAAGATCGAATAGAAGATGGTGTCCTGGGCCGAGACGATGGTTTTGAGGGCGTTGGGAAAGAAGACCGACTCACCGGCCTCGCCGGAACGCAACCAGATAATAAACGTGAAGGCCATCGACACCAGCGACGCCACTACCAGCGTCCCGACCAGCCGATAGGCCAGCGCCGCCGAGACGATGGTCAACAGAAACAAGGCCGAAAAGGGTGAACTGATGTTGCCGGCGGTGTATATGATCCCGGATTCGATCACGATCTCCAAAAGGAACTGCAAGCCGACCACCACAGCCGTCAACATACGCAGATGCTGCCCGCGGTCGAAGGCCAGCAGCAGCGCGAAGCCAAGGGTGAAGACGGAATAGAGAATGAGCGGCAGGTGCAAGAACGACGGATACTCGATCCAGAACACCACCACCGCGAACAGGATCACAAAGGTGACCAGCCGCAGCGGCAAAAACCAGCCCAGCCGCTTGAGTCGTGGTGTTCTGTCCAGGGTCGGCATAAACAACAAACGGCGCCGCCTCGACGACGCCGTTTCTCACAGATTTGTCTCTCTTTTCGCTGCGGCCGCGGGACCGTTACAGCTTGCCGATAATGTCGAACATCGGCAGATACATCGCAATCAGGATACCACCGATCACGACACCCATGAACACGATGATGATCGGCTCGATGATCGAGGTCAAAGCCGCCACGGCGTCGTCTACCTCTTCGTCGTAGAAGTCGGCGATCTTCGAGAGCATATCGTCCAGGCCGCCGGTCTTCTCGCCGACCGAGATCATTTGGGTCACCATGGGCGGGAAGACCCCGGTCTCCTTGAGCGGCCCGGTGATGGTGTCGCCCTCGGCGATGGCCATGACCGAATGGTTGATGGCGTTGGCGATCACCAGGTTGCCGGCGGTCTTGGCCGTGATCTCGAGCGCCTCGAGGATCGACACGCCGGAGGACAACAGCGTCGACAAGGTCCGCGTGAAACGGGCGACCGAAGACTTGCGCACCAGGTTACCGAAGACCGGCGTCTTCAACAGAGACTTGTCGAACATCAGAGCGCCGGCTGGGGTTCTCTTCCACCAGAGGAACAACCCCAAAAGGCCCAGCGTCCCGAACAAGAGATACGGGAAGTTGGCCTTGAGGAAGTTAGAAATGTGCAGCACGACCAGCGTCGGACCCGGCAACTCGGCGTGGAGACCGCCGAACATCTTGGCGAACACCGGCACGATAAAGGTCAGCATGCTGATGGTGACGGCGGCCGCGACAAAGGCCACCACCGACGGATAGATCATAGCCCCTTTGACCTTGCGGACCAGCTTGTCGGCCTTTTCCCGATACACTGCCAGACGAACCAGAATGGCGTCGAGCGCGCCGCCCAGCTCACCGGCTTCGACCATGTTGGTGTAGAGGGCGTCGAAGATTTTCGGGTGGCGAGCCAGAGCCTCGCTCAAGGTGGCGCCGCCCTGGACGCCCTCCTTGACCTGCTTGATGATCTTGGCAAACTCCCCGTTCTCCGTCTGAGTGGCCAGAATGTCCAGACACTGCACCATCGGCAGACCGGCCCCGATCATGGTGGCGAACTGCCGCGTGAACCGGGAGATGTCGACCTTCTTGACGCCGGTGCCTATTTTGATATGGATATCCGGCGCCTTCTTGTTGATCGAGTTTACGAGGATGCGGTTTTGCCTCAGCACCCGCTCCAGGTCGGCCCGGCTTTTGGCCTTCAATTCTCCCTGGACCGCCGCTCCCGCCAGCGTCTTACCTTTGTAAACGAATATCGGCATCAGCTTCGTCCTTTCTCAAAGCTCTCGTTCGGCGTCAGGAAAACGCCGGCGACTTCTCCTGAGCGAGCATCTCACTCAACTCCTGAGCGTTGGAAGTGAAGGCCATGGCGTCCTGAACGGAGATCCTGCGCGAACCGTAGAGCTCCGACAGCGACTGGTTCATAGTCTTCATGCCGTATTTCTGACCCGATTGGATCATCGAATAAATCTGATGTATCTTGTCGTCGCGGATCAAAGCGCGGACTGCCGGTGTGGCTACCAGAATCTCCAGCGACACCACTCGGCCGCCGCCGATTCTCGGAATCAACGACTGTGAAACAATGGCCTGAACCGAGAACGACAGCGAAATGCGAATCTGCTCCTGCTGGTTGGTCGGGAAGGAGTCGACGATACGGTTGATCGACTCGGCCGCCGAGTTGGTGTGCAGGGTGCCGAAAGCCAGGTGGCCGGTCTCGGCGATCGACAAGGCCGACTCGATCGTCTCCAGGTCGCGCATCTCCCCCACCAGGACCACGTCGGGATCCTCACGCAGGGCGTATTTCAGGGCGTTGGCGAAAGACGCCGTATCGGAGTATACCTCGCGCTGGTTCACCAAAGCCAGCTGGTGACGGTGCAAATACTCGATGGGATCTTCGACGGTGATAATGTGGACAGGTCTCTCTTTGTTAATCTTATCGATAATCGCCGCCAGGGTGGTGGACTTCCCCGATCCGGTGGGCCCGGTCACCAATACCAGGCCGCGCGGCAGCCGGGAGAAGTCGGCGATCACTTTGGGCAGCCCCAACTGTTCGAATGATTTGATTTCGTACGGTATCTGTCTGAGCGCCACTGCCGGGTTGCCGCGCTGCACGAACATATTGCAGCGAAAGCGGCTCAGTGATTCGATCCCGAACGAGAAGTCCAACTCGGAGTTCTGTTCGAACTTCAGTTTCTGTTTCTCGTTGATCATGGCGTAAGACAGCTTCTTGATTTGTTCGCCGGTCAGCAGATCGTGTTTGAGTCGCTGCAGCTTACCGTCGACGCGCACCACCGGCGGCGATCCCACCGTCAGGTGCAGGTCCGAAGCATCCATCCTGACCATTTCTTCCAACAACTCACGTAGAGACGCCATTCGAATCTCCCGGACTAAAGCGTTTACAGTCGGTCTTAAAAGTATCCTGTAATAGTATCGGCTTTTCACGGCCGACCTTGACCGCAATTCTCGGATCTGCCCCCAGTAAGTTGTTGGACGGACAGCGCTTACCGTCGCGGTCGAATCAGGCCCCGGAGGTGACGGCGAATACCTCGTCGATCGAAGCCAACCCGGCTTTCATCTTCTCGACGGCGCACATGCGCAGACTGAACATCCCCTCGGCTATGGCCGTTTTGCGGATCTCGGTGTCGGTCGCCTTGGCCAGGATAAGACTCTCTATGGCCGCCGTGACCGGCATCACCTCGAATATACCAGTACGTCCGGAAAGCCCGGTCTCGTTGCACTCCGCGCAGCCTTTGCCCTTGAAGGCGCGGATGTTTCGCAGCAGTTCTTCCGGCACTTGCAGGCTTTCCACCTGCTCCTTGGTGAGGTTCACCTCTTCCTTGCAGCTCTGGCAGATCGTGCGCATCATGCGCTGCGCCATAATCAGCCTGGTCGCCGAGGCCACCAGGTAAAACGGCACGCCCATATCCATAAGACGGTTGATCGACGACGGCGCGTCGTTGGTGTGCAGGGTGGAAAACACCAGGTGGCCGGTGAGGGCGGCGCGAATGGCGATCTCAGCCGTTTCGCTGTCGCGAATCTCACCCACCATCACGATGTCCGGGTCCTGTCGCAGGAACGATCGCAGCGACGCCGCGAAGGTCAACCCAATCGAGGACTTGACCGCCACCTGATTGATGCCGTCGAAGTTGAACTCGACCGGGTCCTCGGCCGTCATGATGTTCACGTCGATGGTGTTGATCTGCTTCAGAGCCGAATACAAGGTCGTCGTTTTGCCGGAACCGGTCGGGCCGGTCACCAGGATGATACCGTAGGGAAGGTGGATGGCCTGGTCGAATTTGTCCAAGTCCGGCCTACGGAAGCCGAGTTTGGTCATATCGACCTTGAGCGCCTGCGGGTCGAGGATCCGCATCACCACTTTTTCCCCGAAGATGGTCGGCAGCACCGAGACTCGCAGATCGACCGTACGGCCCGCGATTTTCAGTTTGATGCGGCCGTCCTGGGGCAGACGGCGTTCGGAGATGTCAAGCTCGGCCATGATCTTGACACGCGACACGATGGCCGCCCGGTACTTGAACGGCAGCGGCGCCATCTCGCGCAGGTCGCCGTCGATACGATAGCGCACCCGGATGCGCTTCTCGTACGTTTCGAGGTGGACGTCGGAGGCGCCCATGCGGATGGCGTCGGCCAGAATCGAATCGACCAGCTTGACCAGCGGCTTGTCCTGAATGGCCGAGAGCAGGTCGGATTCGCTCGGTCCGTCCTCGGCCGAGACCACTTCCAGGTCCTCATCCGACTCCAGCCCCTTGACGATTTCGGAGAGGCCGCCGGAGTCGGTGTAGAAAGCCTCGATCGCCTTTTCGATGGCCCGCTCGGGCGAGATGACCGGTTGCACCGTGCACCCGGTGATGAACTTGATGGCGTCGAGCACATAGATGTTGTTGGGATCGCTGATGGCCACCAGCAGCGTGCGGTTGAGCTTGCTGACGGCGATGACTTTGAATTTGCGGGCGATGTCCAGCGGAATCAGCTTGACGACCTCGGGATTGAGCTCGACGTCCGACAGCCTCAGGGCGCCGATCTTGAGGTGCTTGCCGATGAAGTTGGCAATGTCATCCTCGGATCCGACGGCCCCGATCCTGACCAGCGCGGACTGGAAAGTTTCCTGTTTCTCTTTTACCAGAGCTAATGCTTCGTCAACCTGTTCCGGCGTAATTTTGCCGGCTTTGACCAGCATCGCTCCCAGTTCCGCAGACATTTATCCTGCCCGATTGTTTTGCGCGGTTACGGGTTACCTATGTTCTCTCGAAGCCGGTCCGGCCTCCCGTCGCCGGGCTAGTCCTGAAAGATATCGTCCATCTTGTCCTGAGCGATCTCGGCGAAATCGTCGGCTATGCCCGGTCCGCCCCTGGGGCCGGACTTCGCCTTGATCTGCTCGAATACCTTGGCCAGCTCAACAGCGGTTTCCTTGGCGTAGAGGCGGACCATGCCGATGGTAGTGCGATCATCGAAGATTATCACCAGGATCGATCTCTCCCCGACCAGCGACATGTGAATATGGTCCTTCTTCCCCTGATGGAACAGGACACTGAACTCCGGCTCGCCCACCAATCGCGCAATCTCCTTGGTCGAGGCGAATGACCCGGCCAGCAGCGCGGCCAGAGCAGTGGTATCCAGCGAATGAGTGAACCCCTGGCGGGTGATCAGGTGACCGTCTTTGTCCACCAGCAACGCACACTTGGCCTCGGCCCCTTTCAACATCTTGGTCATGAGAGATTCGATCTGGTTTATCTCTTCCTCGTAGATGATCAGCGTATCGTCAGACATTATGGCCTCCTGAGTGCCTATTTGATTCCAAACAACCGTTTGAAGAAACCGCGTTTCTTGATCGGGCTCCGTCGCCTCAGCGGCGGGGCCATGCCGGGCGATGACAGACCGGAAGGGGCCACGGCGCCGGCGGCGCCTGAGTTCTTCAATACGTTCTTCTCATATGAAACTTCGGCCGACGATTCCTTCAGCGTCGGCGTGAAAGCGGTCGGTGTCATTTTTCTCGCCGGGGAACCGTCACGATCGCCGGGGAACGGCCGGTAGCCCGACGGCGAGGAGTCGGTCGTGTCCGGCTTCACGGTTGATGTCGTCTCGGGCGGTGATTCTGCGCCCACCGACGGCGTCGGCGAACCCAGCTTATGAGAGGACAGCGCGCCTGCCGCCACCGGCGATGGTTCTTGATACGACGCGGCGACCGCGAGGACCGGCTGGGGCGTCGGTTCGGCCGGCGTCGAAACCGGCTCCGCCGTCGGGTACGGCCGACCAGCCACGACCGACGAGCCCGAGGCGACCGGCGCGGCCGCGGCAACAGCCGGCCGACTCGCCGCTCTCGGCTGAGTCCTGGCACCGGCCGACTTGGCCTTGTCAAGCACCAGCTTGATGATCAGTTTGAGAGTATCGAAAACACCGTTGCCGATGGTGGCCGAGGCTTCGAAAAAGGGATGACCCTCCGGATTCAGCCTTTCCTGCAACTGCTCCACCGGCATCACGCCGGGCAGGTCGCGCTTGTTGTACTGGATCACCATCGGCAACTCGTGGATGTCGTAACCGTACTCCTCAAGGTTCTCCTGAAGGTTCATCAGCGACTCGATGTTTTCGTCGAGCTTGTCCGGCTGACTGTCGGCCACGAACACGACGCCGTCGACACCGCGCAGCACCAACTTGCGGGTGGCGTTGTAATACACCTGACCGGGCACGGTGTAAAGCTGGAACTTGGCCGTGAACCCGTTGATGGTGCCGATATTGATCGGCAGGAAGTCGAAGTACAGGGTCCGGTCGGCCTCGGTGGCCAGCGAGATCAAATCACCGCGCGTGTTCCCCGGCACCTTGGAGTGCACGTATTGCAGGTTGGTGGTCTTTCCGGAAAGTCCCGGCCCGTAATACACAATTTTGCAGCAGACTTCCCGCGAGGAATAGTTGATAGATACCATAGTATGCGTTCCCGACCGCTAACCTCTCATTCCCATAACGGCATTCAGCTTGCTGATGGCGTTATTCATCTCCAGTCGGATCAGGCCGATGTTCACCTGCTTCTCGGTCGTCACCACCAGGATTCCCTTGCCGGACTCGGCGAAGAACAGCTTGCCGTTGTCGGCTTCGATGGTCACCTGCTTCAAAGGCTGCGTCTGGAGACGCTCCAGCGACTTCTGGATGTTGGAGGTAATCGAGGCCGCCAGGGCGCCAATGGTGTCGCCGTCGAAGCTGTCGTCGAGATCGGCGGCGATGACGATACCGTCGCCTCCGACCACCATTGAACCGGTGATGCCTGACGTTTTATTGAGATCACTAAGCACTTGGTACATTTGTTCTCTCCGCGTTATCGTAGAGCTTCTCGCCGTACCGTTCGGCTGCGTATTTCTTGATTATTTCCAGCCCCTGGTTGATCCTGATGTTCAGCAGATCGTCGACCTGCCATTCGGCCACCACCATCAGGCAGAACGATCGCTCAAAGGCGACGATGACTCGATAGTCGGCCATTTCCAGCCGCAGCTTCTCCGGCGCGCCCCAGTGCGCCCGATCGGCCACCGCCTGGTTGACCTCCAGAAGCGTCAGGGCAAAGGGCGCCCAAGCCTCGCAGTCGATCTGGCGCCGGCTGAACTGTCCCAAGAGCAAGCCCTCGCGGTCGATAACGGCGGCCATGTGCACCGAGGCGTCGCCGCCGATATAGCGGACGGCGCGCTCGAAACCGGCGCCGCCGGCGTCGGGTATCCGGCTGGAGGCGTCAACTGCAGACGGGGCCGGTTCGCTCCTGACTGGAGGCGGCGCTATCGAGGACGCCACTCTGACGCCGCGATCGCGTGAAACCGCAATGGACGTCCGACCGATCTCGCTGCTTCCCGGCGGTTCCGCCCGCAGCGGTCGCACCCGACGGGCCTCCCGGCTGGGCAGCAACTGTTGCCACAGCGGCCGCAACACAAACGGCGTGGCTGCCACGTGCAGAAGCAGCGCCGGCAAGTATCCGGAGGTGCCGACGGTGAGGGCGACCGTGACGTTCATGCCGTAAGCCACGGCGATAGCCAGCCCGAACAGCACCCCCAAAGCCAGCCGGTAGACAAAACAGAAACCGGCCGCCTGGACCACCGGCAAGAGCGCGGACCGCCGACTGAACAGCCAGACCACCGCGCCATAGAAAACCAACTCGTACATGGCGTAAATGAGCGATGGTTTCAGCACCGAGCCGCCGAACCGGTGGGGGAAAACGACCAGCGGTACAATCAGCAACAGCAGCGAAAACAGAGCGGTCTGACGCGCAAGGCGTGAGCTTATCTCCATGACAACCCCTTTAATTCCGACTCTGCCCGGTCAGCAGAGCACCTAGTTTCATTCTCAGTGCGCCCAGGTTGGCCTTGCTGTTGGCCACGAACACGAACATGCCGTCCTGAGCGCACACGGTGTAAAAGGTGTGGTCGCCGGTTTCCACCAGCACGGTACGAACGTTACCGAAGCAGCTTGAAGCCAGCGTTCGGTCGAGCTTTCGGCTGATCTCGCAGGCGACGGCGCCGCAGACGTTGCGGTCCATGCGCATGGTCCATTCCGACTTGACCACCAGACCCTCGCCGTTGGTGAAAAGGGCGCCGTCGATCCCCGGCAGGGCAATCACCCATTCGAGAGTCTGGTCGATGTCCGACGGGCTATCGTCTTCCACTGCAACGGACGCTGCCGGCGCCACCGCCGGGCTTGTCGCAGCGGTCGCCTCTCTCGGTCGGCCGACTCGCTTTTCGGTCGGCTTGGGCAACGCCGGCGCGGTATCACCGATTACGGCGGCGTGCTGCTGCGGAATCTGCCGGGCGATGTCCAGCAATTTAGTAATATGCGGGTTGGTGGGATCGCTCTCGTGCAGTTTCGTCAACAGCTTGATGGCCGGCTGAAACTCCCCCTTGTAAATGTAGATCTCGGAGAGCAGCAGCTCGGTGGCTCGGGTCCAGCCGTCGCACTCGGCCGCCTTATGGGCCTCAATCTCGGCCCAGTCGTAGAGCCGTCGATCGAGGTTGATTTTGGCCATCACGACGTGGGCCGAGCCGTACGACGGGTGCACTTTCAGACCGTTCTGGCAAACCCGAAACGCCTTCTCCAGATCACCCTTGCGCCGCAAAGCCTCAGCCAGGGCGGCGAAGATCTGAGAGTTGGGATCCGAGTCCAGAATTTTCTGGCACTTGGCGATACGAGTGTCTATTTCAGAAGAACTGGCCACGTGAGCTTCTGTAACCTAAAAGTTAATAATCTCTTACATTCACAGCAAATTTGGTTGACCAGTAAGTATTGTCACTACATACGATTATGTCAACCTAAATCTACTCAACTGAGTGTTCGACGAGCCTCATAGGCGCCATAGGCGAACAGTCCAACCATGACGACCAGCATCATCGGCACCACGAAACTGGGCAAGCGCATGATCTCAAAAGACTGCAGCAGAATGGCCGCCTGGGCCAGAGCCAGCACGACAAAGCCGATAATAAACAACTGCCAGCTTCTGAAAAGCAGCCCGCCGCGCACCAGATCGGCCACGCGGTAAGCGCCCACCAGGCCGGCCACGGCGACCGCCAGCACCACCAGGTTGAAAAGGGTGGACGGGCTGGTAATGACGGCCAGATTGGCGGCGTGGGCCGCGGGGCTGAACAGAAGAACCAGAGCGGCTGGAACAGCGACGTGACGTTTCATAATCAACCTCACTTAATCTCTTACCATTTTGACCACTTTGTCCGCTCGCCGCAGGGTTCGGTAGAAGTCTTCATCGAGACCAAAGCGCTTGACCAGTTCGCGGCGGGTCGACAGTGGTTCGGATATCTCTTTTTTTACGGAATTGGCGGCATGGCGAAACACTCCCTGTCCCAGCAGCCTGAAGACGTACTCAAGCTGCTCGCTCAGCATGGCCTCAAGTCCAGCCAACAACTGATGGTAGCGGGTGTTCGACGGCAGCGCCCGCACGGCGGCCAGGAACTTGTCCAGCGACGGGGCCAGTTCGGATCTCGGTTCCAACCCTGGAAAGAAGTTCAGCAGTCCGCCCCGATACTGGGCCGAGAATTGGGAGAGGCAGGTGTTGTTCTCACCGACAAGCGATTCCACCACCGAACGGATGCGGTAGAAACACTGATTGTATAAATGAAACACGATCGACAGAACGACTTCTTCCTCGTCTTCCTTCTCCACCTCTTCGACACCCCGAGGGCCGGCCCCTTCCACCAGCCTCTGACTCATCAGTCGGTAGACGGCGCGACAGGTGACGAACTCGCCCATCGGCGAGAGACCGATCAGATCCGGCACCGTGCGTTCACCGTTGATCAAAGCCAGAATGCGGTACTCGTCCAGCGACATCGTGATCTCATCGCAGTTGATCTTGGGCACCGCTACCACCCTCAAAAGCGTGTTGTCATCGGGCAGGACCTTCTGGATCTCCAGCCACTCGTCGATGCGGCGGGTGCCTTCCATGATCACGTTCATGGTGTTCATCTCGACGGCGAACGGCGCGTTTTTCGGCTTGGCCCCCTCGTGGAAGATGAAGTCCCCTTCACGCCAACTGAACAGATTGTAGACGATCTCCTCGATTTGCAGCTTGAGGCACTCGCCGATCTCCTGCTTGTCGAACAGTCCCATATCGATAAGCGTCGTACCCAACTGACGGCCGGTCTGCTTGTGCAGGGTGATGGCGCGCTCCAGGTTGGCTTTCGATATTTTGCCGCGTCGGAGCAGCATGTTGCCGAGCAGGTCCTCGGAGTTGTTGATGGAGGAAGCGTAGAGGATGTTGCCGTCCTTGAAGGCCACCTCTTTCTGACGGGTGGCGGTCTTCGCTTCCAAAACGCCGGTCTTTTTCCCGGTGGCCAATAGCTGGAGGATATCCGGGAAGGAAACCGTTCTGAGATTACCGGACAGACTCAATTTGTCTCCCTCTGGTATCAGTTTTGCCCATATCGACCCGTGCTTCGGGTACTTCTGTTAGATTATCGGGCGAAAAAGGAGATAGCTTGAGACGAAATTCAGCCGCCCGCGATTACTTGAACGGCCTCAGTCGGTTGGCTTTGCAGACCCAGTTCGACTCCTCCGCGACGGCTTAGATCAATGAGAAAACCGGGGTCGGCAATAGTAGAATCCGGGGCGTTCGGACCCGTATGCCCATTAACCGACAGCCACCGTACTCCTTGCGACATGGTGCAAACCGTTCCGGCCCCGCGGAGTCGCTCGTAGATCGGATCGGAACCGTCGATGGAGCTGCCGACCACCAGCACTGCGGGCTGCCCCACCCCTAAACCCTCCAATAATAGTGGGTCCGGGAAATCCACAAACATGACCCGGGTCGTCCCCACCGTCAAATCGGCCCAGTGCCGGCCCAGTCGCCAGCCGTCCGTGAGCACGGCGGCGGGATTATATCGGCCGGAGAAGTAAAGGATGCTGATACTATCGCCGGTTGGTTCCATTGAGTTACGGACGTCCTCGAAGGCGGCTCGCTGATCGCCAGCCACGTAGAGGCTTTCGACTTGATACCGAGAGGCCAGCCGCAAGAGGTCATCGACCGCGCCGAACTCGGCGCCCAGGATCACCAGGTTGGAGAGACGGTCGACATCCAGAGCCGTCAGCGCCGGCGCCAGGATTTTCTCATCGATCCGATATCTCCGCCCGATGGCGCCGGTGATGATTATATCGGCCGTCCGGTTTTGTGGCTGCTTGTAAACGGCGCAAACGCCGCCGGGAATACTGAACAGATGCAGACTGTCGCCCGGCGGACTACTGAGAATCCGGTCGACCAGGGCCAGGTTGAGCAATCCCACCAGGCCGAACAGCAGCACCCTTCGCCAGCGTCGGCTGCCCACCGCCGGCACGCCGACCCCGAGAACGAAAAACACTGCCGCCGCCGCGATCCATGACGGCTGTGAGACTTCCCATACCGGCACCCGGTCCCCGAAGAAGTCGAGGCTCCACAAGATCAGATTCATGTGCAGATTGAGCAGCGAACCGACGAACATCCCCAAAAGCGGCCAGATCAAATGCGCCAGCAGCAGACCCAGCGACGCCACCACGGCCAGCGATACCAGCGGCACGATGACCAGATTGGCCACCGGTGAGATCAAAGGCACGCGATGGAAGTGGTAGGCCGTCAGCGGCGCCGAACAGACCTGGGCGATAAGCGCAATCGATATCGGAAACACCAGCCATCGATACCACCTGCGAGCGTGGTACCCCTCAAACAGCCTGTGTAGTTTCGGCATCACGTAGATCAGCCCCCAGGCCACGACAAACGACAACTGAAAGCCGACGTCGAAAAGTTGGGCCGGGTCATACAGCAGAATGATCAGCGCGGCCACGGCGATGACGTTGTTCAGATCGTAGCGCCGCTGCACCAGGCCGGCTCCGATCACTAAGGTCGCCATGACCGAGGCCCGCACCACCGACGGCTCGCCGTAGGAGAGCAGGGCGAAGACCACGATCACCCCCAGCAACACCAGCGCCCGCCGCCGCCGCTTCAGACCGAACGGCCGCAGCAACAGAGTCACGAAGGCCAACACTAAAGCAACGTTGGAGCCGGACACCGCCAAAAGATGCAGAGTGCCGGAGTCGCGAAAACGCTGGTACACCTCGGGCGGAATGTCGCGCGTTTCGCCGATGAGGAATCCGGCCGCCAGGGCGGCGCCGGACTCACCCAGATTGCGCTGAAAGCTGCAGGTGATCTGACGGCGCAGTTCGTCGACCCAACTCAAAAAGACCCAGCGCCCGCCGGTGTCGATGCGCGCGTTGAGCAGGTGCGGCATGTAGACGACGCCGACCACCCCCTTGAGGTGAAGATACCGTCGATAGTCGAAACCGCCGGGTGAACGACCTCCCTTGATGTCAAAGACGCGCTCGCGAAACTGTACGCGGTCGCCGCGCTGCAGGGCGGTCGTGCTGTCGCTGACTTTCAGCAGGACGGCGCCGGTCACCGCCCGGTCGACCGGCGGTCCCAGGGAGTCGACGGCGATCTTGATCTCGGTGCCGTAGCTTTTGAGTTCGGGCCAGTCGATTACCCGACCGAAGAGCTGGTACCGCTGGCCGTCTTCGATAAAGTTGAACAGGTGATTCGGACCGATGTCATAGTAGCGAATGCTGAAATGAAAGGCCGCGAACGACAGCATAAACAGGCCGAACAGTAACGCCGCCTTACCGGGTGACGAGCGCAGCAGCGCCAGCCCGACCAGGCAGGGCGCGACCGCCGCCAACAGAAACAGTTCCGCCGACCACCTGGTCTGATCGGCCAGGAGTATCCCCACTACCACAAACAGCAGGACGAATACGGCGGGGTACTTGCGAGTCATTTAATCGTTACGAACGTTTGCGGCGCGTCAACAGCCCCACCAACCGGGTCACCTCGCGGACACGAAAGACTATACAGAAGAGGACATACAGCACAACTGCAGCCGCTAGCGGGATCAACAAATCAAACACCCGGTCCAGAACCATCGACCCGGTCGGTTCGGGGCGATACGGCAGCAGCCCGGCGATATAAAACGCCAGCAGCGAGGCGGCCAGAATCCGCACCAGGTTCAAGCCCAGTCGCTCGGCCGCGACCGTCAGCCCCTTGGCCGGGAGATAGTAGACCAGCAGCCCGAAATTCAACAACCCGGCCAGCGAGGTGGCGGCCGCCAGCCCGGCGAAGTCGAGCATCTTGATCAGCGGGTAGTACAGCGCCATGTTGAACAGCACCGAGACGACTGAAATCCGCATCGGCAGCCTGGAGTCACCGAAAGCATAAAAGAACGGCACCGTTACCCGCACTCCGGCAAAACCGATCAGACCGTAGGCGTAGTGCCAAAGAGCCTTGGCCGTGTTAGTAGCGTGGTCATCGGTGAAAGCGCCCCAACTGTAGATCAGCTTGACAATCGGTAGACCCAGCACGGCCAGACAGACCGCCGACGGCACGACCACGAACATGTTGATATTGATCGCTTGCGCCAGCGCATGGTTGAGGCCGTCGGTGTCGCGGCGGGCCACCAGCTCGGACACTCGCGGCAGCGTTACGGTGCCCAGGGCCACGGCGAACACGCCGAGCGGGAAGTGCATTAACCGGTACGAATAGTTCAAATACGAGATCGACCCCTCGACCAGAAGCGACGCCAAAAGCGTGCTCAGCAGGATATTCACTCGCCCGGCCGACATGCCGATAATCATCGGCGTGATCAGTCGCACTACTTTGCGCAGACCTTCATCCAGAAAGTTGAGCCGGGGGCGAAAACGGTAGCCGATCCTATACAAAGTCGGAATCTGGATCACCAACTGTCCCACGCCGCCGATCAGCACGCCTATCGCCAGCGTATAGGCCGGCTGGTTGAAGTAATGATAAAGCGCGATCACCGTCATGGTCACACCCAGGTTGAACATGGCCGGCGACAGCGCGGGCACGGCGAAGCGCCCGAACGAGTTGAGCATCCCCATCACCAGCGCCGACAGCGAGACAAGCATCAGGTAGAACATCATAACCCGGGTGAGGTCGACGGTCAGGGCGAATTTGGGCGCAAACTCGGTGAAACCGTAGGCCGTTAGATAGACGATTAGCGGCGCCGCGAGGAGGCCCAGTATGACGATCGCCCCCACCACCAGGAGGATCACGGTGATGACCACGTCGGCCAGCTTGAATGCCTCCTGGTCGGTTTGATTGACCAGTTTCTCCTTGAACACCGGCACGAAGGCGCTGGAGAGGGCCCCCTCGGCGAACAGATCGCGCAGCAGGTTGGGGATGCGGAAGGCGGTCACGAAGGCGTCGGTGGCCATCCCGGCCCCGAAAAAGTAGGCCATCACCTGCTCGCGGATCAGGCCGAAAATGCGCGACAGGGCGGTGGCGCCGGAAACGGTGGTGGCGGAGCCGACAAAGGAACCTTTTTTGACCGCGCTGGTTGACAAATCGATACCGCCGATATATAATTGCCGGTTAGTTTGGAGACCATAATACTGAAAGGGTTTGACTTTGCCAAACCATAAATCTTGCGAAAAACGGATGAAGACCTCGGCCAAACAGCGGCTGCGCAACCGCGCCACCAGTTCCCATCTGCGCGCCGCGATCCGGGAACTGCGGACCATGACCAGTAAGGAAGAAGCGACCACCAAGCTCAAAGAAGTGACGGCTTTGATCGACCAGTCGGCGGGCAAAAACCTGCTGCACAAGAACAACGCGGCCCGCAACAAATCCCGCCTGACCCGTTTCGTCGCCTCCCTCCCCTAGCGTTTTTCGCGACTATCCCGGACATTCCAACCCCGTGGGCGTAAGCCTGCGGATTTTTGGTGGGTTGGGGGGGGTGCCTGCCACATTCGCGGCGGCTGATAAAGTGATTGACGCTCTATGAGGAGATCGCTTACTTTGAGTAATGACTCGACCGGAGCGGCGTGAAGAAGAGCAATGGAGCTGGAAGGCATGCCAAGCCTAAACAACAGGAGGCTTGTAGGAAACGCTAAAGCCAGACGAAAGAGAATGATTGCTTTTGGTTGGTACGGCGGAAAGTACAGCCACCTCGACTTCATACTTCCGAATCTACCGGAGGATGCTGAACACTTCTGCGACGTCTTTGGCGGCTCAGCCGCAGTGCTTATAAACCGGATACCCGCGCCGGTAGAAACATACAACGACATTGACTCGGAACTGGTGAATTTCTTCGCCGTCCTTCGTGACCGAGGATCGGAACTCATTAGGGCTATAGGCCTCACTCCTTTTTCAAGAGAGGAGTTAGTCATCGCATGTACTCCGGAAAGCGGATTGAGCAAACTGGAGCGGGCCAGGAGGTTCTATGTGCGGGCGAGACAAACTCGGACGGGTCTGGCCCAAACATCATCTGAGGGCAGGTGGGCGCATTGCGTTCTGACATCCAGGGCAGGCATGGCGGGCGCGGTTTCCAGATGGCTTGGTGCTGTTGAGGGCTTGCCCGAGATTTCGCAGAGATTGCAGAGGGTACAAATCGAGAATGCTCCTGCATTAGAGGTGATTCGCCGCTACGATACCCCGCAGACTTTGTTCTATCTCGACCCACCGTACGTCCACTGCAGCCGAGGTGATTCCAAGGCGTATGGTCATGAGATGTCCGATGATGAACACCGAGGGTTGTCAGACTTACTACACAGTATAGAGGGAAGGGCCACCCTATCAGGATATCGTTCAAAGCTCTACGACCGGCTTTATTCTGATTGGATTAGAGTTGATGCCGCACATAAGACCTGTAACTCCTCCAAGGGAGTAAGGCAGGAATGCTTATGGCTCAATTTCAACCCAAACGGTCAAGTAGGCAGGTCCGATGACTGAACGAACAGTGTCTCCCGACCCGGAAGAATCACTCAGGATACTTGTTGATCTCTGGCAACAAGTGCTCGACGAGTCAAGAGATGCGCCGATCAACCCCGATATTGACAGACTTGTGAGCAGTAGGTTCGTATCGATAAGATACTGCTTACCCACACAACTACTGGGCAAGCTAGCCGACTCTTCACTTGACTGTCTGTGCTTACAAAAAGGAGATCTGAACCGTTCCGGGCTTGCCGGAGACAGAATTATGTGAGAGATTACTGTCATGGCAAGACAAAGCAGGTATTCACCGGAGGTCCGGGAACGGGCCGTGCGGATGGTTGAAGAGCATCGCGAGGA
>Ga0214473_10000059_pt1 | contig 157289 bp, 130 predicted proteins | sample RVTome_7_FD_203509 | JGI IMG/M metagenome (GOLD analysis project Ga0214473, IMG submission 203509) | Soil microbial communities from uranium-contaminated site in the Upper Colorado River Basin, Wyoming, United States - RVT98D197 | ecosystem: Environmental > Terrestrial > Soil > Contaminated >...
TATTTAGATGAGTTTTGCTACAAAGTGAATAGAAGAAATTTTGGTGATCAAATATTTGACAGACTATTAATCGCCTGTGTAACTACCAATTATCAAAATGTTGTTAATCATTGCCGATAGTCATATTGATTTATAAGACTAATAGTTGATTATACATTAACAAAATTCCGTTTACCTCTCCAAAAGATATCCTTTCTTCTGTTTTGTCGCTCCTTTTTTCGCTCTTTCGAGGAATGACGATCTGAGTATATCGCTCATCAGTGCTCTCTTTACGGGAGGAAGCTTCAGAAATCCGCCAACGAATCCTTTCATGACCTTTTGAGTAACTTTTTGAGGATCACCAAACATCTGGTGCTGAAGTGTTCCTCTCTCGAGACATTGCAAAATCACCCGCTCAAAAGTTGTTTCCGGGTGAATAACCCTTTTCTTTCGTTTGTTAAGTTTCAAGGATCCTGTCTTGGTACATTTTAAAGAACATACTCCGCAGCCAATACATATTTCTTCATTGATCTGCGGCAACTTTTTAATTTTCAGAAGGGGATCTTTTACCGGTATCATCTCAATGGCTCCAATGGGGCAGGCTTTAGCACATTTTCCACATCCCTCACATGTACCCTTATTTACATTCGCAATGAAATTCGATGTAACAATAATATTCGGGTAGCCAAATTTGCTGATCCCTAACAATAGATTACAACAATCTCCGCAGCACTGGCACAAAAATGATACATTCCTTTTTACGTTGTCACAACTGAATACAAGTCCCATTTCTTTCGACCTGGCAAGATTTTCGAGCATCCCGGTTTTCGAAACGCTTTTGGCAAAATTATGCCTGATCATATAATCTGCTGATTCTCCGAATGTAGCACATGTCTCTAAGGGAACATCACATCTTTTTTCTCCCAGGTGAAGCTTCTCATGCCTGCAAGAACACAATCCAATGGAAAACTTATTATGCGATTCCACTATCGCTGATGCACTCTCATAATCCAGTATTTCAGTGTAATCAGATTCAATTATTGTTCCTTCATGAGGCAAAGCTCTCATGGGTGAGACCTTCTGACCGCTTCCGAAATTTACTTCATAAGAGCTGTCATCGTTCATATAATCGTGGAAAAGTTCAGCCCACTTCTTTGAATCAAGATTATCACCGGTCCTCATCATTGTAAACTCAAAAATCCCTATCACCATGGGGGAAGGCATGTATAAATATCTCTTACCTGCCCAAATGTCGATTACCAGTCCCTTTGTAGTGAGACTTTCAAGCAGTGAATTCAATTTGCTTCTTTCAAACCCGGTTGCTTTCTCCAATTGGCTTGCCAGTGATAACCCGTGTGGCATTTTCACAACTAATTCAGCTTCTTCAGTTGAGTAAAGAGTTTTCAGAATGTTGAACAGGGCTTCGCCTTTTTTAACCCTGAATGGAAGAGTGTCAATCTTGTCCCCCAGTTTATGATAGATATCTTTCCCAACCAGATGTCCCATAGCCTGAATTCTAATTTTATATTATAAATTCAATATTAACTAAAATAATCTGAACAGTTTTACTTAATATAAACATACTGAATGATAAATATACTTCAACTTACCTTTTTTTTCAATAAGAATACCTGTTTGTCAGTGCACCAGAATTTGAAAACAGAGTATATGTTTAAATATCAAAATGCTACCAGATTCTGAATGCGGTTGTGTATATTTACAGTAATAAGATGGTAATAACCTGCTTAATCTTCTTATCCAAATGAAATATAAGCCGGTAATTGTTATTTTCTTTCTTCTCCTTCAACCAGTTACTTTCGTAATAGCTGACAGCATACCTCATATCGCCTCAGGTTTCCAGGTCCATTATGGCTTTATAATTCCTCATTCTGAATCAATAAGGGATGTTTCACACACCAAACCCTATGGTTTTGAAATAAGTCGGAGTAATATTCACACATCCTTCAAAGACTGGCAGGTATTCAATTCTTATTGGATGTCGGGTATTGAGGCATGCTATTTCAACTATCAGAATCCTGAAGTAATTGGATCCGTAATCGCAATCCTGGCATTTGCCGAACCTGTTATGAACTATGGGGAAAGGTATTTCATAACGATCAGATTTGGGGGCGGTCTTTCATATCACAATAAGATCTATGATCAAATTGAGAATCCTCTGAACATGTTTTTCAGTACAAAAATCAGTGTCCCCCTTTATGTTGCTGCAAGAGTAAAATACAGGGTCAGTGAACGGACTCTCCTTACACTTTCGGGCAACTACAACCATATTTCAAACGGGGGATACAAGCAACCCAATAAAGGCATGAATTTCCCGACTTTGGCTCTTGGTATTGAACATTTCCAAAAAATACCCCCTGTATTGAGCAACAATTATTCCAGCTATCCGGAGATCCGAAAACAGGGAATATCCATAAATATACAAGCTTTAACAACAGTAAGGGTGATAAATGAAGAGGCCGGATTCCCTCAAAAAACTTGCTTTGTTTATGGTTTACATACACGGATTGCAAAACCATTAGGATCAATATATGGATTGAATGCCGGGGCAGAACTTATTGGCGACGGTTATATCAGGGAGACTTTGAAAAGAGATTCTATTGATTTGGATTATAAACGATTTGCTATCACTGCCGGACAGGATTTCAGATTTGGGAAAGTCATTTTCACTCAATATTTCGGATTTTATCTTTATTCACCCAACAAGGCAAGGCATAACATCTATCAAAAATATGAACTGGCTTACAATATTTCTGAACACTTCTATTTTGGAGTTTATCTTAAAGCTCACGCTCAGGTCGCTGAATCAATGGGATTTACTCTAAATTACAATATCTTCTTATAACCCGGCATTTATTATTTTAACTGTAAATGGATTTGCGAAATGATAATTCGGACTATTATTTTACTCCATACTGTCGCCGGCAATAATATGCCTGTACTTATTATACAGGAATGATATTATTAAAAGTAGTACTCCCAGTGAGACAAAAACAATGGTTTTAGAAATAGTATCAAGGTGAGAAATATCGTAGACAAACAGCTTAATGAGGGTTACAGCAAAAAGTAAAATTGCTGCAATCCTCAGATGTTTCTTCTTCTTCCATATCCCAATGCTTATTAATCCCAAAGCACTGACGCCCCATAATATACTTAATGTAAGCTTATAGGACTGTGTGTAGTCCATGATATCCAGCCACGACAGTAATTCACTGCTAAGGATCCATATTACAGATGTATAAAGCAGAATGTCGAATGCAATTTTTAAGTTGATAAAGAGGGGCCGTATAAACTCCTTATTAATATACATATAGGTGGATGCGAGCATTATTCCTACAAAAACAAATGAAATATATCTTAACACAATATTAAATGACCCGCTTGTATAATATTCAGAAGGTTGAGTGAGAAAAGTCTCTCTTAATTCACTTAGGCGGTATAGACCCTGTGTCAGAAAGAACAATATCACTATGGTGTTAATCACGAGATTTATTATACCCCAGGTATGACTTTTTATCTTCTTAACATTGAAAAATGAAAAAACTGAGAAAAACAGGAGAGAATAATTAATAAGCCAGATGGTCTTAAAACCAGACAGGTCAGGATTCCTGAATTTGATTGGGAGATTTTTCCCGGCAATTTGTAAATTCCTTGCAGAGGCATTAATAATGTGATCCCAATATGCTGAGATCTCTAACCTGAATGAATAATAGAGTACAATCAGAAGAGTTGCTGAAATTGAAAATGAAACAAGTCTAAGTAATTCTGTTTGAGAAACCAGTGGTGAGGAATACCTGGCATTATTATTCAGGTAATTTATATAGGCAAATGAGGCGATGAATAAAAGTGATGTCAGGAATCGAATGTTGAAAAAGGGGCTGATACCAGCTTCAGAATCATCAAAAGGTAACAGATGGACGACAGGAGACCAGTCGTGCATAAGGCTGAAAAAAGCTAAAAACATCAGTCCAAAAGACAATATCTCATACAGACCGACATTCTTCGTTCTTCCAATCCAGAAGAGCAGAGCAGCTTCTCCGGCCCATAAAAGTGTTACCCAATTCCCGTTTAACTGAACAGGTATGGCAATTGTGATAAATATTAAAACAAGCCCTGATACAAAATAAAACAAGTTCCTGTCTGCCAGCTTTTGGCGGTAAATAAACAGGCTGACGATGGAATGAACTAATGCATTCCCAAGTGTAAACAGGCCTAAGAGATGCTCTCCGGTAACATGTTTACTAAGGATAGTGTATCCAACACCGTAGAATATAAAAGAATTTGCCAGTAATAATAAAATATCAAAAATATCAAACTTCTCTTTTTGCAGCAATTTGTATGCAAGAAACATTAAATAAAAGGTCACAAAGAAGATTGAAAGAAATGCAGAAGCCAGTCCAAAATGTACATCCGCCTGGTATTTTGAACCGAACCATACCAGATACAAGAGCCATGTGATCAGAAAAGAGGAATAGGAAAGAGGTTTCCAGTATTTCTTGATAGCAGTTACCAGGATTCCAATGTTTATTATTGCAGTATAGGTGAAAAGTATCAGAACCTCACCTGTTCCTTCGCTTAAGAGGAAGGGAACAGCGTATGCTCCTACCAGGCCAATATGGGCAATGACCTGCCTGTTGTATTTTATAGCAGCAGTAACGGTGAAAACGGTAATAATTATCATTAAAACAAATGATAAAATTTGAGGTATCAGGTCATAAAAACTGTATGCTGAATAGGTAATGAAATAGATTATTGCCATTGAACCGCTTAAGAGGACTGCACTGAAATTTTCATAATCCCTCTTCAGTTTCAGAGCGAAACCCAGCAGTGCCAAACCAACCAAATAACCTAAAATTATCCTGGTAAGCGGACTGAGAAGCTGGTGATCGATGGCGTATTTCGCTCCTATCGCTACACCAATTACTGTTATTATAATTCCAATTTTATTTATCAGGTTTTCACCTATGAATTTTTCAAGGTCTTTTTTAACATGTGGGATTTTATCTTCCTTTTTGACAGATTCCTTCACTGGTTCTTTTACAGGGGGAATCTGTCTGTCCGAAAAGTCAATCTGGAATTTTTCTTTTTGACTTTCAACAGGGACCTCAACTGGCTGGCTCACCTCCTGTCCGGCTGGCTCTTCTGTAACCTGCTTTTTTTCCTCGGCTTTCAGGCTCTCAATCTCTTCTTTTATCTGGCTGACCTCCCTGGAAAAGGAAGCCTGCTTTTCCATCAGACTATCCAGCTTAACGAGCAGCTGGTTTATTCTTTCACTATTTTCTGCCATAAAGGAAAGTATATGAAGAGCAAACTATCGTTCTGATATATTCAATAAAGTAAATTTATCACTAATTTTTAATTATATGGTACACTTTTGGAAATCGCCCAAAACAAAAAACTACCTCAAAAGACATGTTATCTTTTTAAACAGTCTTATAATATGATTTTAAAACTACTTTTTAATAAGTTTAAGTGATCTCCTGAAGGATTTGTTATAAACATTCAGAAGATATACACCTCTTGGGAATGAACTTATGTCTATTGAAGTCTCATAACGGCAATTACTTATCTTTCGCTGAATCTCTCCCATACTATTAAAAATCAGAATATTATATTCATCATCGTTACTTAGGGCAACATTTACCTGAGAGCTTGTAACTGATGGCCAGAGAAATACCTCCGGTTCACCTGAATAATCCGCCTTTTTAACATAAACATAAACCAAATCGGTTGTAGCTGACCCACAGGTGCCCAGTACGCTGGTATGGTACAGACCTATATCGTTGGCATTCATGTTATAAAGCATTAAGCGATCTGTATTACTGTTTTCAATTGGAACATCATCCTTCTTCCATTGATACTCCAGATCATATCCTTCCACATTAGCTTCAAGAATACCATCTTCACCAAATCCTATTTCCATATCAGGTGAGACACTGATAATTTTTGTGATTGGATGGACGGTAAGCTTAATAGTGTTAGTATATTGTGATCCGCAATAACCGGTTATCTCACATTTATAATCGCCTGAATCATCAGTTACTGTACTTGAAATCTGCAACTGCCCGGTGGAGGTTGATCGATCAAACTGACCATTCCTGAACCAGTTATAAACCAGGTTATACCCTTCAGCTCCTGCATAAAGAATAACAGGTTGTCCGGCACACAAAGTCGTATCGCCCGATTGGCTGAGCAGTTTTGTATTCCGCAGAACTTTCAGATTAAGTCTTGACCATTCTGAAACCACATTGTTTATGGTTACTCTTACAATTAAAGTAGCAGAACCGGTAAAACCGGCATCCCATGACACTGTTGCATTTTCCGAATTTCCTGCTGCAACTCCGGCTGCAGCGGGAAGAAGATTCCATTCGTACACTGTGGCTCCCGGAAGGCTTCCAATTGAATACTGGCCTGATGTGACACCTTCACAAATCAATGTATCTCCCTCAGGAGCCGGAGGCCGGTATTCTTTAACAATTCCTGTTTTTGACCTGATCCATGTTTCAAAAGCTGACACCCGCATATAGGCGCCGTAGGTATTACAATTGGAGCTCCCCCAGCTGACTATGCCACCTAATTTATACTCATCAAATACCGGAACAACCAGTGGTCCGCCACTATCCCCGTTACAGGCATCTTTATTTCCATTAAGATAGCCTGCCATAATATCAGAAGGTGGAATATTATTCCAGACCGTTGCAGCCTGAGCATTTGAAACAACAGGTAACTGAACCTTCTGAAGATTTGTGGCATATACATCAGGATTTAAATGGGTAAGTCCCCATCCTGTTACCCATGCCATAACTCCGGGATCAGTTGCACCATAGGCGACATCTTCAGAAGTTACCAGTTTTATTGCCCTCGCATTTGGATAATTAACAGGCTGTGCAACTTTCAACAGGGCAATATCGTTTTCAAGTGTCTGACTATCAAAATCTTCATTTACGATAACCTGACTGACAGAATATACTTCTCCCTCATTAACATCAGCCGGATTTGTCGCTCCGACTTTGACAGACATACTGGCCGCAGGAATCGGATTTCCCTGACTATTCATTGTACAATGAGCTGCAGTTAAGATCCAGTCCTCGCTTATTATTGAACCACCGCACAAATAATTCCCGGAAATATAGTATACCTGCCAGGGGAAATCCGCGATCAGGGCATTGGTACCCCCTATAATCTTATTATCAATATTTCTGATTCCTGTAAAAAATGGAAAGAGATGTTCCCCCGGATCAATACCGGAATTAACAAGAATAACCGGTTCTCCATCAAGAATCAGAGTATACAAAACTCTGCCAGGACTATTTATTTCACAGACATTTATATGCAGAAGGTATCTCTTATTGGCATCAAGACTAAATGTAACGGTATCATTATCTGAATATTCAGTATTGGAATAGACAATTTCATTTTCCATATTCAGAATCTGCCATTGAGACAAATCGTCCCTGTCCCACGTTACTATCTGAACTGTCACTTTTTGAGCCAGCATTGATAAAGAGGACATTAATAAGAGGAAAATGAACAGGGATTTTTTCATTTACAAATATACTTGATGACTAAGAAATTTGAACGAACAGTATATTTCAATTTTTTTAATATGATTCTTTTAGTATTATCAGTTCCGGACTAAAGTCCCTAAAGGCCTGATTATCATTAACCCCGGACTAAAGTCCGGGGTTAGTATATTCTTCTTAAACAGGGCTTTAGCCCATAATGTTCATACTTTAATTATCATGAAAATAATAAACCAGATTTATAATATATTATTGAATACTACCTTATCCCTGTGTCGATATCAATGTTGAGCACTGTTTTGTCGAGAGAGTTTATTAAAACCTCAACTGGCAGATTGCTGCTTCCGACACCATTCTGATTTTTATCGAGGATAACGAGATAATTGCCAGGGGAAAGTTCGGTGCTATAGGAGCCATCAAGGGCGGGATGTATCTGAGCTATTTTAATCCTTCCGTTGGCTGTCCATACACTCACCGGATACGCATTATATGTGTCGGCAGTTGGAAGACAACCCGGATCAGGCGGGTCTGTTTCAACAGGGCATAATGGTTCAATGGAAATTGTACCCTCAAGGAATCCGGCTTCCCCTGTCATCTGCATATCGCAGCCTGAGATAAATAATAATGCGGATAGGAATATCCCTGAAACGATCCTGCAAGTCTGTTTTATCATGGCAAGGGACTTTTAATATTAACAAATATTTCTATCAATTATTATGCCAATACAACTTTCTTTTATGTTGTACCACTCAATCATTCTAAGGTGGAAATAACTGTTTATATCTTTCTGATCAAATTCATTTACCTTAACCTATTCATAACAAATTGATTTTTTATATTGTACCCCTAATTAGGATTTATTAGTCCACATTATTAATAAATTAAGCACCTTAAATATTATGCCAAGACGGGAGGATATTAAAAAAGTATTAATAATCGGTTCAGGACCGATCATCATCGGACAAGCCTGCGAATTTGATTATTCAGGTACTCAGGCCTGCAAAGCACTGCGTTCACTTGGTTATAAAATTGTACTGGTTAACTCAAATCCGGCAACAATTATGACCGATCCTGAAATTGCAGATGCAACCTATATTGAGCCACTTAATGAATATGCACTTACAGAAATAATAAAAAAGGAGCGCCCCGATGCCCTTCTACCAAACCTGGGTGGTCAGACAGGATTAAACCTATCCTCCCTCCTTGCCAAAAAAGGGATCCTGGCTAAATATGAGGTTGAAGTAATTGGTGTCAACATAGACGCTATTGAACGTGGCGAAGACAGAACAGCCTTCAAGGAAACCATGAACCGTCTTGGTATCGAAATGCCTAAAAGTAAGGCAGTCAATACTGTTGAAGATGCAGAGACTGCTGCAATGGAACTTGGATATCCGGTTGTTATCAGGCCGGCGTATACAATGGGAGGTACAGGAGGCGGGCTGGTATACAACGTGGAGGAACTTCGGGTAATTGCCAGCAGAGGACTTTCAGCAAGTATCGTTAACCAGGTTCTTATTGAAGAATCAGTTCTGGGATGGGAAGAGCTTGAACTGGAAGTTGTAAGAGATTCCAAGAACCAGATGATAACAGTCTGTTTTATCGAGAATGTCGATGCAATGGGAGTGCATACAGGCGATTCATTCTGCACTGCTCCCATGCTTACAATTAAGCCGGAGCTCCAGAGACGCCTTCAGAAATATTCTTATGATATTGTCGAGGCAATTGAAGTGATAGGCGGTACAAATGTACAATTTGCTCACGACCCTGAAAGCGATAGGGTTGTTGTAATTGAAATTAATCCGCGAACATCACGCTCATCAGCTCTTGCTTCAAAGGCAACAGGATTTCCCATTGCATTTGTCTCCTCTCTTCTTGCTGGTGGACTGACCCTTGATGAAATACCTTACTGGCGCGAAGGTACACTCGATAAATATACACCTTCGGGAGATTATGTAGTTGTGAAATTCGCAAGATGGGCCTTTGAGAAATTCGATGGTCTTGAAGATAAACTAGGAACGCAAATGCTGGCAGTCGGAGAAGTGATGAGCATTGGAAAAAACTATAAGGAGGCACTTCAAAAAGCTATCCGGTCGTTGGAGATCGGACGCTACGGATTGGGATTTGCAAAGGATTTTAATGGCAAAACCCTCGACGAGCTTATGGATATGCTCAAATATCCTTCTAGCGAAAGACAGTTTATTATGTATGAAGCCTTACGTAAAGGCGCTGATATAGAAGAACTTCATAATAAAACACATATCAAATCATGGTTCATTTCACAGATGAAAGAACTGGTTGAAATGGAAGAAAATATACTCACTTACAAAGGGAAAATTCTTCCTAACGATATTTTGATAAATGCAAAGAAAGATGGGTTTGCCGATAAGTACCTGTCAAAATTATTAGATGTCAATGAGAAGGAGATCAGAACCAAACGTATATCTCTCGGGCTAAATGAGGCATGGGAACCTGTTCCGGTCAGCGGTGTTGAGAATGCTGCTTATTACTTCTCAACCTATAATGCTCCTGATAAAGTGGAAATAAGCAGCAGGAAAAAAATAATGGTACTCGGCGGTGGTCCGAACAGGATTGGTCAGGGTATTGAATTTGACTACTGCTGTGTACATGCTGCTTTCGCGATACGAAACGCCGGGTATGAATCTATAATGGTAAACTGCAACCCGGAAACAGTTTCAACTGATTATGATACTTCTGATAAACTCTATTTTGAACCTCTCACCACCGAAGATGTCTTAAGTATCTATAACAAGGAAAAACCTGAAGGTGTAATTGTTCAGTTTGGCGGACAAACACCATTGAACCTGGCGAAAGAGCTTGCAGAAGCAGGCGTGAAAATCTTAGGAACTACACCTGAAACCATAGATCTTGCTGAAGATCGCGACCGTTTCCGGCATATTATTACTAAACTGGGAATCCCCCAACCCGAATCAGGGATGGCAAGCAACCTGGAACAGGCACTTGTAGTTGCCGGGCGAATAGGGTATCCACTTATGATAAGACCCTCCTATGTGCTTGGAGGCAGGGCGATGAAAATAATTCTCGACGAGGTTATGCTTGAAGAGTACGTTGCCAAAGCAGTGGGTATTTCTCCCGACAGGCCTCTTCTCCTTGACAAGTTTCTTGAGGATGCTATTGAAGCTGAAGCAGATGCAATTTCAGATGGTGATGATGCTTTTGTACCTGCAGTAATGCAGCATATAGAATATGCCGGAATCCATTCTGGCGATTCGGCATGTGTGATACCTCCTGTTGTGATCCCGAAAGATCATAAGAAAACAATTTATGATTATACACGGAGAATTGCTATGGAACTGAATGTAATCGGTCTTATGAATATACAGTATGCCATTTATGAAGATACTGTTTACATACTGGAAGCCAACCCAAGGGCTTCACGTACTGTGCCTCTGGTTTCAAAAATCTGCAATATCTCTATGGCCAGGATCGCTACACAGGTATTACTGGGACAAAAACTTTCCGATTTTAATCTGAAAAACAGAACAATTTCACATTACGGTGTTAAAGAAGCTGTATTCCCGTTTAATATGTTTCCGGCAATCGATCCTCTTCTGGGACCTGAAATGCGTTCAACAGGCGAGGTTCTTGGATTGGCTGATTCATACGGAATGGCATTCTATAAATCGCAGGAAGCAATACAATCTCCAATGCCTCTAAAGGGAACCGTATTAATAACCATTGCTGACCGTGATAAGGAAAGAATAATAGAAACTGCAAGGAACTTCAGGGATATGAATTTCACTATTCTGTCAACCGGCGGAACAAAGTTTTTTCTTGAAAAACATGGTATATCAGCCAATCTTATCCTGAAAGTTCATGAAGGGAGACCTAATATTGTTGATGCAATCAAGAACGGGGAAATAGACCTGGTGATAAATACCCCTTCAGGACGTCTCAGCGAATATGATGATTCATACATCAGGAAGAATGCCATTAAATACAAGATACCGTATATAACAACAACATCCGCTGCTCTTGCCTCCACAAATGGCATAATGGAGAGGCGTAATGGCGAATATAAGGTAAAGTCGCTTCAGGATTATCATGCCGCAATCGAAGACTGAAAATAAGCCGGGTTAATTAAATTGTTTTTTCGCTCTAACTACGCCAGCTGCATTAAGCTATTTTACAATGCTATATAGCAGGCTTCTGATCCTGTTTCTGATATTGATTTTTGCTGATCAATATCCCCATTTCTTCATAATAGCCAGATCTTCCTTAACGCATTCCATAGGAGTCTTATCTCCATAGGATTCCTGTTCAATAATATAGCAGGTAGTCCCTCCTATTTTGGTGGCCAATTTTACAACATTTTTAGTATTTACAATTCCTGCACCGAGTATGGTACTTATGTATTCTGCATTCCCTTCTGTAGCAGCAATTTCATCCTTAACATGGAGGTTTTCGAATCGCCCGGGGTACTTCTTAACAACATCAAGGGCAATGGCTCCCCCGTTATAGAGGTTCCCTATATCAAGCTGAATTACTACCTTGTCGGGATCAATGCTTTTCATCATAATGTCAAACAATTTTTCACCATTAAGCGATTCGCTGAACTCAAAATCGTGATTGTGGTATCCAAATTTCATTCCCTGCTTTTCGCATAAATCCCCGCACTTGTTAAAAACCTCCATATAACCCATAAAATCATCGTATGATTTTCTCATACTGTTATCCATCGATGGACTTATCACATACTTCTGCCCGAGTACAGCAGCATCGTCAATAGTCTGTTTCCAGCTGTCGCTGAAATCTTTTTTGGCAGCATCCCAGTGCTGTCTTCCCATTACTGTATGACCGCTTATCATTTTAAGACCCAGGTCATCAAGTATTTTCTTGAATTCAATAGCGGAATAACTGTAAAATTTTCTCTTGATGTAATTGGCATGTTCAACATAAACATATCCCATCTCAGCCAGCTGTTTTAATGATCCAAGCGGATCCTTCGTCATATCCTGACGTACAGAATATAACTGCAAACCAACCACTCCTTTTGGTTTTTTAGGGGCGAGGAGTGATCCAGGAAAAATCGCTGTTCCTAATGCTGCCACGGTACCGGTTTTTACAAAAGTTCTCCTTGAAGTTTTCATTGATCTTAGTTATTAGATTTGATATATTTACAAATTTCCTATTGATTTTCTTTCATAAAGTTATTAATTCAGATGAATAAACCAAAAAAACAGAAGTTCATCATCACTGCAATTCAACTTTTACCCGTTACATTGGACCAACTGAAAACCTATAAATATTTTACCTGTCTTCATAAATCTTCTTAGCGGGAAAATTCTTAAGGATTGGCATGCAGATGTACCAAAAATGGATGAAAATGCTGCCTTTGCAGTGTCCTTGTACATGCTTCAAAACCGCGGGTACTTTACAGGATGTTTCCGCAATCGATTGAAGTGCAGATGGAAAACATGATGCACGAAAATTGAACTTACCTCACTCGGTAAAGGAATGTACCCATAAATCGGGACAAGTATTGTATATTCCTGTTTTTTACACTAATCACTCATACATATTATTTAAATCTGCCTCAGCCAGATCAATCATCAGGTTACTCACTTTTTGGATAATCTGATTGAAACATTTTTCCCCTTTTTCAGGATTCGCTTTGGATGGATCGCCGATCCCTGTATCAGTTGTAACTTTCGACCATTTACGTTCAGCCCAGGCCCATTTTTCGTTCAATGCCTTAATTTTAAACTTCTTTCCCTTGCCACTTCCGGCTTCAGAGAGAGGACGTACCAGTTCCGGGAAGATATACTGCATTACACTTGTTTCCATTTCATCAGCATGTCCGCCTTCGCTTTCAAAAAAATCGCGGGTTTCAAATGACTGATACCAGTTACAGCTGCAAATGAACATTTTTGGGTACTTTAACCCCAGCTCCCTGATTATCTGCTTGAAATCGTTTCCACCATGTCCGTTTAGAATCAAAAATTTGTTTATTCCAAGTCGGTTCAGAACGTCACAGATATCATTAAGTATTGCCAAATGAGTACTTGGATTAAGATTTATATTTAATTTATTGTCGAGCTGACCGGTATTCACACCAAATGGAATAGTTGGTAAAACCATCACTTTTGATCCTTCTTTCCAAGCCATAGCAGCCGAGTCAACAGCAATCTTCTCGACCATTAAGTTATCCGTTGATAATGGCAGGTGATAATTGTGCGCCTCAGTTGCTCCCCATGGGAGAATAACTAATTCAATATCCTGTTCTTTTAGTGTTTTCCAGGTGGCTTCGGCTAAGATAAATGGTCTCATGCTACTAAATCTCGTTGTGTCTCTTTTACAATGATAGGGATTGCGGATTGCGGATTTTAGATTGCGGATTTTAAAACAATCATTATGTTAAAGTCTTCAATCCGAAATCGCCAATCCCTGTCTGCCGCCAGGCAGGCGAAATCCGCAATAATAAGGAAAGATACTTGAATCAATAATTAAATATCCTTACTATTTCTTGGGTTTCTTTAGATTCGCTATCTCTTTATCCTTTTCGCTGATCGCCTCTTCAAGTTTAGCAATTCTTTCATTTAGAGCCTTAACAGTTCCGTTTAATTTGGCAATATCATCCTTTAAACCGGCAACCTGCTTTATCAAATCCTCCTTCTCAGCTTCTAGACCCTTAATTATCGGAGTATAAACTGACTTTGAGTAAAACCAGGCTGTAAAATATCCTATGATAGCTGCGATAAGGAGTAATGCAACTATCGTAATTACCGCTGTTGTAACGGATTGTGCCAGTAGTAAAAATAATGGTTTCATAGTTATTCCATTTTAATTGATATTTCTGTTCTTCTGTTTTTTGCTCTTCCCTCTTCTGTAATGTAATCACCCACCGGTTCATTCTCCCCCTTTGATGATATTACAACCCTTGAAGCAGGGATATCCTTGACCTCAAGCAATTTCTGAATAATCTGTGCCCGCCTGAGTCCGAGTTCATGATTGTACTCAGATGTGCCCACTAAATCAGTGTGTCCGGTAACGGAGAGGTGGGATGATGGATATTTTTCAAGCCAGCTTTTGAAATCAGAAATTCTGGTATCAGATTGCGGATCACTCTTGAATTTTAACTTGTCAAATTCAAAATAGATCAATAGCTCCATTGGCATCGACGCATAAATCTGTGCTAACGAGTCTGCCACAATTGTTTGAGGATCAGGGATTGTCTGTTCCGGAACCGGCGATCTCAGCACAGGCAATAATTTATCGTTATATAGCCATGCAGAAATAACGCACCAGATCACGAATACAACGAATCCGGAAATAAGAATTCTCATGTTCAGATATGTTAAGTTACAGATCAGGTAATTATCATACAAGTTAGGAAAATATTGATAATAAACATCTACGAAAACCCGAATATTTATTAATTGGAACTATTTTTGGAATGAATTTATCCAATTCTTTATGAAAAAAGGAACAGTACAAATCTTAATTCTTCTGTTTACAGCTATCGCTTGTAAGGCCCAGCAGCCATGGCAACAGTTTTCCGATCTAACTACTAAAGAGATTTCAGCTAAGTTCGAATCACCACCTCCCGAATATGGTATGATCCTCTGGTGGGGATTTGATGGACCGGTAACAGATACCGTAATAAAACGCGACCTCGACAGGATCAAAGCAATGGGATTCAGGGGTGTAATGCTTGAAGCCGGATATGGTATGACAGCAAAATACCTCTCCCCTGAGTGGTTTGCACTGGTAAAAGTAGCAGTACGGGAGGCAAAGATACGGGGTATGAGGGTATGGATCGAGGATGAAGGAAAATATCCAAGCGGCTTTGCCGGAGGTAAATTCAGCGAAGAACGCCCTGACCTGAAAATGCAGGGAGTGGTTGTTACAGAAAGGACCGATGCAAAGGGAGGGGAAATAATCTCCAGGAAGCTCCCTTATTACACCCTAAGTGCAGCAGCATTTAATAATCTTGATAAAACCACCAGGATAATTGATATAAGCAATGGGGAACTTAACTGGCAGGTACCCGATGGAGAGTGGCGGATTTTCTTGGCCGGACACCGTTTCAGATCATCAGTTACCCGTTCGGTGAATAACCCCACGAGGGGCAAAGATACGACTGCCTCATTGTTTGATTATTTGAATCCGCTTGCAACCAGGCAGTTTCTTGACTGGACACATGAGCAATACAAAAAATATATAGGGGATGAGTTTGGCAAAACATTCATGGGCATCATGGGCGATGAGCCTGATTTTGCTTATACTCCCTGGACTCCGAAAATCCTCGAAGAATTCAATCGGAGAAAAGGGTATGATGTTAAACCATATCTGGCATCATTTTTCGTTCCTCAGATGGATGAAGAGGCAAAAAGGGCTAAAGCTGACTACTGGGATGTATGGTCAGATCTTTTTCGTGATAATTTTTTCAAGGTGCAATCCGACTGGTGCAGGGAGAATAATATTGAGTACATCGTTCATCTAAACCATGAAGACCAGGTACCCGGACTGGTTAGGTCGTCAGGTGATTTCTTTAAAAACATGCGATACGTTGGGGTCCCAGGGGTTGATGCAATCTGGAGCCAGATATGGATGGACCATGTAGCTGATTATCCCAAGCTGGCATCTTCGGCAGCCCATCTTTTTGGTAAACCAAGGGCTTTTACTGAAAGCTTTGCCGCCTATACATACCGGCCAACAGTGCCGCAGGCTAAATGGGTAATCGATTACCAGCTTGTAAGGGGGATCAATTCAGTTCAGATCATGTTCATGTCGGCATCAACTGCCAGAGCTCGTCCGGCATCTATACCAGGGAATATCTCATCCGGAACTCCTGCCCAGGCAGTTAGAAGAACAAGTTTCTTTATGTCAGACACCTTCCCTCCTGTGGCACAATATATTAACAGGGCAACATATCTCCTTTCGCAGGGACGGCCATCAGCACAGATTGGTCTCTATTTCCCGACATCAAGCATATGGTACGGCGACACAGAATCGAATAAAAGCGTATTGGATATTTCCCGTCAGTTAATGGAAAAACAGATCGACTTTGATTTCGTTGATGATCAGGCTCTCTCTTCAATACTCTCTTTGGATAACGGAACACTTCTAAACCTTAGCCGACAATCATACCGGACTATAATTATCCCTTCTGTCACAGTTATCTCAAACGCTTCCCTGTTGAAATTAATAAGTTTCACGGCTTCGGGCGGGAATGTGATAATTATGGGTGATAGTCCGTCATTAGTGACTGATGAAAACTTCCTTAAAGCCAGAAATACTGGTGAATTGAAATGGCCTGTCCGTGAAAAATCAGGTATAATAACACCGGAAGTTATAGCTGCATTACCACCACCTGATCTTAAAATTGATACTATATATCCTCAGATAAAATATTTACACAGAAGATGGAAAGAGGGAGATATGTACTTTATTTTTAATGAAACGATGGATCCCGTGTCATGCAACATGTCACTCTCAGGCAATGGAAAAGCCAGCATATGGGATGCAACAACAGGAAAGATCATACCCATGGAAGGTGCAGTAACATACAATGGCCGGATCAAAACTCATCTTAACCTCGAAGGGTGGGAAACGAGGTTTATCATTATAAGTAATTAAGGTAATAATAAAATAAATCTGCGCGATCAGAGGGAAACAATAAATTAGAATGATATTCAACCCTCTTTCTGAATTTCTGGTGGTATGAGTTTATACATTACAGGAGTAACCAGTCGTGCAAGTATTGTGGAAGTAATTAATCCTCCAATTATTACCCAGGCTAATGGGGAATAGAGATTGGAATTCCCGAGTGCAATTGGCAGCAATCCTCCAATAGCAGTAAATGTTGTCAGAAGTACAGGAAGAAATCTTATCTCTCCAGCTTTAATAATTGCCTCATTAAGCGAGGTTCCCTGTTCTCTGAGTTGATTGGTAAAATCGACAAGCAGTATTGAATTCTTAATTTCAATTCCAATAAGGGCAACGAATCCAATAGCAGCTGCGAAAGAGAGGGTATAACCTGTAAGATACAACATAATAAGTCCGCCAATAATGCCCAGAGGAATGACAGAAAGAACTATCAGAGTACTCCTGAATGTTTTGAATTCAAGAATCAAAACAGCGAATATTCCGAAAACAGCTATCAGTATTGCAGTGCCAATCCCTCCGAAACTTTGCTTTCTGCTTTCAATCTCACCTGCCGGAATCAGTTTAAATCCTTCCGGAAGTTTAAGTTCATCCACTTTTTCAAGTATCTCTTTTGTCACCCTGTCGGTATTATTTCCCGTCATTACAGAAGATGTCACAGTCATTGATCTTTCCTTATTATAGTGTTGAATAAGGGTAGGGGAATCGGAAAATTCGATTCTTGCAAGCTGCGAAAGAGGAATCTGGGATCCGGACATTGATGATATATATATCTCATCGAGCATTGCCAGCGTATTGGAATTTTCCCCCGGAAGTCTCACATTTATTGAATATTCCCTGCCTCCAAGGTCGCGGAATTTCCCTGCAATAATTCCTGCAAGACCAAGTCTGATTGTCCTGTCAATTTCAATAACCGGGACACCATACATCCCTGCTTTTTCAGTATTCAATGCAATTTTAATATCCGTAAGCGACTGACTCAAAGGATTTTTAATATATATCGTCCCCTCATTGGCTCTCATTATCTCTTCTATCTTATCAGAATAAAATTTTATCGAATCAAGATTATCCCCAACCAGTCTTAAGGCAATAGCCGCATCAATCGGCATCCCGTTAGCAAATTCATTGACATAAATTCTGGCATTTACATATTTATTCAGAGTATCGCGTAATTCCTCAATAAAGGCCTCTATTTCAGGCTGCGATTCAGTCTTCAATTCACAGAGTATCTCCCCGAGTATAGTCTGTTCACTCTTCTGAAAAGAGTTATAGAAAATCATTGGATTCCCCTTCCCTATATTAGACATATAATACCTGACTTCAGGTTTGGCAGCCAGGATCGATTCAACATGCCTTACAACTTTATCTGTAGCTTCAAGATTACTGCCTCTTGGTGTCTCAATTGTTATAAAAAACTGGGGTAAGCCTGCTTTGGGAAAAAGGCTGAAGCCTATTGCATTAATCAATAACAGCGAAGAGAAGAATATAGCAGCTGCAATGGCAACAGTTTTTAAGGGATTCCTTAACGACCACTGCAAAGCTCTTCCATAGGTAAAATCTATAACCCTGTTTAATCCTTTCAGAATCCGGTTTCCCTGGGGATCAACATCTCCTTTGAATATCTTACTCGCAATAAATGGTATTATGGTTAATGCCACGAACAATGATCCAATAACTATGAAAGTTACCGAGGTAGGGAGAACCCTCATATATTTACCAGCCATTCCCGGAAGAAACATTAAGGGGAGAAATGCAAAAATCAGAGTTGCAGTGCACCCGACAACTGCAGGACCGATTTGTCGGGTAGCTCTTATTGCAGCATCAAATGGCCTCTCACCTCCCCGCACCCACCTTGAAATGTTCTCAACTACCACAATGGAATCATCAACAAGTAGTCCAAGAGAAATGACTGCTCCAACAATACTCAACTGGTTAATACTAAAACCTACAAGATATAATCCGGTTATTCCTATAAGAATTGATAATGGTATCGATATCATAACAATACCTGAAGCTCTGAAACCTAAGGGTAAAAGTGTGATGAGTACCAGAAGGAAAGCAAATAGAAAGTCCTTCTGGAGCCTCCCCAGCTTATTTTTCACATTCTGAGACTGATCGAATCCGCGTTCAAGAGAAATGCCTGAAGGGAGCTTCTTCTCAAATGAATCGTATACCTTATATATGTTATCCCTCAACGAATGAATATTCTGCCCTTTTTTCATATTGGCAATCAAAAAAATTGCCTTCCTTCCGTTAAATCTTCCGGAATATCTCAGATCTTCATCTTTCCAGCTTACATCAGCAACATCCCTGAGATATACAAGATGTCCCATGTTTGATCCTACTATAGTTCGCTGAACCTCCTCAAGGCTTTTGTAACTCCTGCTGGTTTTGATATTAAACTTTTTCGGACCAATTTCAACACTGCCCCCTGGTATATTGGCATTCTCGCTTTGTATGGCATTAATTACCTGACTAATTGTAAGGTGAAGCTGCGAGAGTTTTGGAAGATTTATAGCAACCCGGAGCTCCTGTTCCGGATATGCCACAGCTTCAGCTTTCCTTACACCCTGAACTGCGGTTATTTCATCTTTCAATTCCTCAGCAAACCTGCGCAATTCATCGTAATCAGCACTGTCGGAAACAAGGGCACTCTGGATAATATTGGTATTTCCTGCCTGTATCTTAAGAGTCTCAATGCTGTACAGGTCCTGAGGGAGGTTTGATCTGATGGAGTTTATCTGTCTGAGAATCTCATCATACTTTTTATCAGGATCACTATCCGATGTGAATTCAATGACTATTACAGCAACACCATCCTTTATCTCCGATTTCAATCTCTCAATATCATCAAGTTCATTAAGGCTCTCTTCCACTTTGTCAACTACAAGTTGTTCAATATCGGCAGGGGAAGCTCCAGGGTAAATAGCTATAACAGGGAATATTGCAATAGGAAATTCCGGATCCTCCGCCTGGGGAATCTTCAGAAATGAATATATACCCAGGGCAACCAGAAGAAGAAATATTACAATTGTGAACTGGTAGTTTTTTACCGTGTACTCAGATATTCTCATTGTATGCAATTGTTATTAAACCGTTGCACCATTATATATTATTTTACAACCTCCACCTTCATTCCATCCTTAAGATAGGCTGCCCCTTCAGAAACAACCTGCGTAATACCCTCGGGAATACCTTTTATGGCAGCCATTGAGCCGATCAGAGTTTGAATATCAACTTGTATCTTTCTTACACTAGAGGTTCCCGTGACTATGTAAATATAACCCTGTTGTCCATTTGCCTCCACAATCGATTCAACCGGGATCAGGTTATAAACATCTTTTTCTGCAGGGAACAGATCAACTCCTGCTACAAAGCCTGAAGCAAGCCGGTAAGAGGATTCATTTAACAACAACTCTGTATCATAAGTACCTGTATAAGGATTGGACATCTCACCAATCTGATCAACAAAAGCTGGAAATTTCACTCCAGGATAGGCATCAAATGTTACGACAGCCGAATCGCCTTTATTGACCCTGATGATATCCTTATCTGATAATGTTGCTCTTACTTTCCATAATTTCCCTGCTGTTCCAAACAGAAATACGGGGTAACCTGATGAAACAAGTTCATTTTCCCTGACAAGTTGTTTCAGGATCACACCGTTGTCCGGAGCAATGATCCTGGAATGTGTAAGGTTGAATTGAACAATATCGAGAGTAGCCTTTGCCACATTAAGGGCTGTAGCCGCATTTTGTTTTTGCTCGAGTGTTACTACGCTGTCCCTGTAAAGATTTTCGGCCCTTTGATAGTCTCTCAAAGCTTTATCATAACCGTTCCTTGCCTGGTTAGCATTTGAACTGATCTCCGACAGATTAAGAGATGCAAGAAGATCCCCCTTCTTCACATGGTCTCCCTCCCCTACAAATATCTTTGCAGCTATACCGCCGGTTTTAAACGAAAGTTTCAACTCTTCACTCGATACCAGTATTCCGTTAGTATGTATTGGAATACTTACTTCTTTTTGTATCAGAGCTGTCAGCCTGACACGAGTTGTCCGGTCAGGAATGATTTTTACTTCCCCGTTCCGGCAAGCCACTGATAATATGATTATTAAAAACAGCAAAGTATTTCTTGTTCTCATTACGAAATAGTATTACTCAGATTTGTTAATAGCAGTTACCTTCTCAAATTCGGCAAAACATGATAAATAATTGAACCTGGAAATAATCAGGTTCTCTTCAGCCTGTGTAAGGGTTGTCCTGGCGTCGATAAATTCAATTAGACTGGCCTGGCCCTCCTCATATTTCCGGTTGACGAGTCTGAACCCCTCCCTGGCATTTTTAAGACGGGATTCCGCTGCCACTATCCCTTTCTCTGCAGTATAAAGCTCATTCATTGTATTTATAACCTGCAGTTCTATCTGCTTCTTAGTTTCTTCAAGCTTCCTTTCAATCGCCTCTTTTTCCAAAACCGACTGCCTTATCCTTGACTTGTTCTGAAATCCTGAAAAGAGATTCCAGGTAAGAATAGCTGAGGCCTGGAGATAGTCCTGGTTATTGTTGAACCTGTATTCGGTTCCCTGGAATCCATAGTCAACAGCCAGAAACATATCGGGAAGTCTTTCTGATCTGTTCATCCTGATCTGCATATCAGAAATGTTACTGTAACTGGACAGTTTCTTAATCTCCTCCCTGTTCTCTATCGCTGACTGGGAATAGTCTGAGGTAAAGTCGGAGAGTATCGGGAAAACATCCGCCTGGAGGATGATTATGCTATCGGTAAGTTCTCTGTTAAGCAGAAAATTGAAATAGGCACAGGCAATTTTTTTGTTCTTTTCTGCATTCTGCAACTCCTGGTCGAATTTACTTAACTCTGTCTCAGAGCGGTAGAGGTAATCGAGTGTAATTTTATCATTCTCTGTCAGTTTCTTATTTACCCTTACATTCTCTGTCAGAAGTTTCCGGGTCTCCATTAACATAGAGAGTACACCATCGGCAGTCGCTGCATTATAATATGACTTCTTAATATCAGCTACCAGTTCCCGTTTATACTGGTTTACATCCTCATCCTCAAAAACAGTAAGCTCCTTTTTGATTTGTGAGTTATAATAAATATCCGGGTTAACCACCGGCTGAATAAGTCGCAGCTTTGTCTCATGTTCCTGAGGTCTTAGAAAGTTAATCTGCTGGTTTTCTACCATTTGAAACATCCCTGATGAAGTAAGGCTGTTAAGAGTGGAATAAGCCGGATTAAGAAGGTCACCGATGGGAAAATCGATCACCCTTCCACCTTCAGATAAAGTATACCTTGCATTAAAACTGATGCTTGGATAGAATAAGGCCCTGGCCTCCCTCAGGGCTTCAATACTTTTCTGATAGTCAGACTGTTTCTGCTGCAAAGCCAGGTTATTATCTATTCCATATTTTACATATTCGTTCAGTATCTCCTGTCCCTCAAGAAGGCCCGGTAAGAAGATCAATAATGTCAGAATTTTAAGTCTCATGGTAATAGAAAATTTCTGATTCACTGTAACGCTTTTACCCTGCTCTCCATGTTGCCGCATATCGCAAGAAAGAGTCTTTTCACCGTTTCCCTGTCTTCTTTCCGGGCTTTATTGTAAAGAGAGCCTGCAAAAGTGAATATCTCATTCTGAAATGATTCCTGCGACTTTAATACTATCAAACCTTTTTCAGATAATCTGAGATTTACCTCCTTCCTGTTGTTGATATTTGATTTCAGGACCAGGTTCTTCTTAACAAGCTTCCTGATTGTCTGAGATATTGCTCCCTTTGTAACCCCCATTATCTCCGCCAGGCTTGTCATATTTATCTCGTTGTTCTTCGCAATAACAGTAATTGTGTGGAGCTCAGCGAAATAAAGCAGGTCACCGGTTCCATAATCTTTTGGTTTTCTTCCTATTACAGAGTAGAGATGAAGAATTTTGAGGAACAGATCTATAAGATCCTGGAGTTCATTATTCATAATTATTTGTTTAGGTGCTAAACAAAATTAAGAATAGTTTAGATACTAAACAAAAAATATTAAAAAAAACGACAAATTGTTGTTTTTATGAAAGGAAGCTTTAATTTAACAGCATTGTAAAAAGCAATTTTCCAATACCTGATAAAATGAATACTCCTGAAACCACTCTTACAATAAAGGACACCACAGCAAACCCTGCTCCATTGGGTTTACTTGGGTTTGGAATGACAACTGTTTTGCTGAATCTTCATAATGCCGGATTTTACGACCTTAACTCCATGATAATTGGTATGGGAATTTTCGTGGGAGGAATAGCACAGATAATTGCCGGAATACAGGAATGGAAAAAGAATAACACCTTCGGAGCAACAGCTTTTACAGCTTATGGTTCATTCTGGATTGCACTGGTTACTATCTGGCTTCTGCCTAAAACATCATTTGGGGCTGATTTAAAGCCTGATGATGTTTCAATGGGCTGGTTTCTGCTGATGTGGGGCATATTCACCGCATTTATGTTTATTGGTACACTTAGACTAAACAGGGCATTACAGACCGTTTTCGGGTCGTTGATTATCCTCTTTTTTCTTCTGGCAATTGGTGATTTTACAGGAATAAAAGTAATTAAAGTAATTGCGGGGATTGAAGGTATCTTCTGTGGATTATCGGCAATGTACGCCTGTGCAGCCCAGGTTCTTAATGAAGTTTATGGTAAGACAATACTGCCTTTGGGAAAGGTGTAAAATCCAGATATTCAGAAGGAAATCTTATTGTTTAAAAAGGTGCTTTTTAAATTTATTGAGAAGCGACTCTTCACTTTCGTTGTTTTTTATCCCTTCAAAAAGCAGAACCATAAGGTTTTCAATTACATCATCCCTGAAACCGGCCTCAATGGCAAATCTTCTGATAATACGTTTTTCACTCTCTGAAACCACCTCATCGGCAAGTATCATAGTGGCAACGTTATAAAGATGTTCGAATTTATCCTTCAGGCTGTAAGGAGCGTGATAATGGTCAAGATCCCCAGTGAGAATCATTTTATCGATCTCGGGATCAGTCAATCCAAATTTTTTTCCTTCTTTATGAAGCATCTCCATCTCGGAGGAACTAATAACTCCGTCAATTTTAGAGACCTGTATAAGGTGTATAAAGTGTTCCTTATATACCCTTTTCCCATGATGAGTAATAAAGTCCGAGAAGTTCATTTGTTTGATATTAAATTGTTATTTATTAATGGATTCCCCGTTTTTTTATATCCAGGAGAACTTTAAGAATATTTACATTCCAATATTACAACAAGTTATTTATAAATTTGTTTCTTTTCAATTCTTTTATTCTCTTAATTGTCCGGTACTCTCTTTCCAGAATTTATTAAAGCTGGAGAGAGGTTCCTGGCACAGGTAAACACCGGTCCCGTATTCCCTGGCATCCGGGTCGGAAATCCTTCCTACAAGAAATATTTTTTTTAACAGGGCTTTTACATCCTCTCCAGGTTCTGCACCACCAGCAGATGTAATACAATACTTAAAAGAGCCAGCAAAATAACGGGCAGGTTATCAAATAACTTTGATTTACTGAATTCCATGCTATTAATAAAGAACAAGAATTTTTTATGGAGGAAAGTTATTATATAAAATAATAATTAATAATACAGGTTTGTCTCAGGAATATATTTGTCATCATGATTGTCAAAATATTATTATATTGTTATCCATTAATTCGCAACGATCATGAAAATAAGGAAAAATCATGTGCTTCTTTTAAGTATGCTAATTACAGCATATTTATTTACGGGTCAGATACATGCGCAGACAAGCAAAGGGAATAATGACCTGGATGAAAAGGTAAAAAAGTTCCTTTCTGACCAGTCACGGCAGTGGCATGATATGAATGTTCCTTCAAATGACGGGCAGTTGCTGTATGACCTGATAATAAAAGGTAATTATAAAAGTGCTCTTGAGATTGGCACCTCAACAGGTCATTCAGGCATCTGGATCGCCTGGGCTCTCAGCAAAACCGGAGGTAAACTTATTACGATTGATATTGATAAGGGAAGACATAATATTGCAGTTGAGAATTTTAAAAAGGCAGGATTATCAGAATATATTGATGCAAGGCTGGCCGATGCTCATTCTCTTGTAAAAGAGCTTAAAGGTCCTTTTGATTTTGTTTTCAGTGATGCAGATAAGGATTGGTACAAAAATTATTTCATCGATGTAGATCCCAAGTTTAAAACAGGAGGATGTTTTACTGCACACAACATGTCCGCGCCAGGACGGGGTTACGGAGGTCAAAAAGCTTTTCTCGATTACGTCATGTCCCTGAAAAATTATGAGACAACTGTTAATACCGCAGGAGGAGGATTATCAATTAGTTACAAGAAGGCAGAAAAATAATATCTCCCTGTTATGGCGATTGAAAATCTTCAGAGAAAGCTTGGTCTTTTCCCACTTACCAATATTGTAGTTGCCAATATGATCGGGGCTGGAATATTCACCACCTCGGGTCTTCTTCTGGCAGGATTGAACAATCCTCTTCTGATGCTGGCCCTCTGGGGAGTCGGAGGATTAATTGCTATTTGTGGTGCATTATCATATGGTGAACTTGGGGCTGCAATGCCCGGGGCAGGGGGGGAATATCTTTTTCTTTCCAGGCTTTATCATCCTATGTTTGGCTTCCTGAGTGGCTGGGTTTCATTTATTGTTGGATTCTCTGCTCCTATAGCTGCCTCTGCAATGGGATTCAGTGAATACTTTTGCAGAGCATTGCCGGTAATACCATACTGGTTCGAAAATGAAGGAATCATGGGGCCTGCAACGACTAAAACTGTACTTTCCGTTTCGGTTATATTGATCTTCACATTTATCCATTACCGGGGAATTAAAACAGGCACTATTGTTCAGAATATCCTTACAATTCTAAAGGTAACCCTTATTATCTTCCTCCTTTTGGCAGGATTTCTTTCCGGGCGGGGAGATTTCGCCAATTTCAGTTCAGGGGGAGAAGTTGCTTCAGGATTTGCAGGATGGAAAACAATCGGCCTTTCGTTGATGTGGATCATGTTTGCATACAGTGGATGGAATGCCTCAACCTATCTTGGTGCAGAGATAAAGAATCCGTCAAAAACATTACCGGGATCGCTGATTCTTGGAACAGGTATTGTCATTCTTATATATCTGGGGATCAACATTTTATATGTATATGGTATCCCTCCTGAAGAGATGAAAGGTGTGATTTCTGTCGGTGGGCTTGCCATGGGAAACCTTTTCGGAAAATCTGCTGATACTTTATTCTCACTGCTTATAGCATTTGCCCTTTTTTCATCTCTCAGCGCATTTATTATTATCGGACCCAGGGTATACTATTCAATGGCAAATGATGGTCTTTTTTTTAAATCGGTAGCCAGAATTCATAAGAGGTTTCAAGTCCCTTCAAATTCTATCCTTTTACAATGCCTTATTGCGGTAATACTTGCTATGTCGGGAACCTTTGAACAGGTACTTACATATATGGGTTTTGCATTGGGCATCTTTCCTATTCTTACGGTATTTGGTGTAGTTAAGCTGAGAAAAGACAATCCTGAGGCACTCAGGTTACCGGGATATCCTTTCACACAAATACTATATATCTCCACTGGAGTGCTTATCCTGGTCCTGGCATTTCTTGAAAGACCTGTGGAGTCATCAATTGCATCACTTACGGTTGCTATAGGAATCCCGGCCTATTATTTATTTAAAAAAAGTGGTAATCTGAATAAATAAAAGCCACCCCTATAATATTGTCCTCTGTGTCGCTCTGTGTCTGCTCTGTGTCTCTCTCTGTAACAAAAAAAAAGAACTTTCACAGAGAAACACAGAGGAGCACAGAAGTTAAACAGAGATATTTACTTCAGGGATATTCCTGCCAGGTGACGAATAACTACAGATGCACAGGCAATTCCAAATGCTGCAGGCATATAAGATACAGTTCCAACTATTGATGCTTTATTCTGTTCTCCAGGTGTGGCTACAATCTTGCTTTTATCAACCACTTCCGGAGAATATACAGCCGTAAATCCTTCTCTTATACCCAGGCGATGAAGCTTTTTCCGTAATATCCTGGCTAGCGGACAATCAGTAGTTTCCGATATATCAGATATGTTAATTTGCGTTGGGTCAAACTTCCCGCCGGCACCCATTGAACTGACTACAGGTAACTTCTTTTTGATACTATGATAAATAAGATAGATTTTTGGCGATAATGTGTCAATTGCATCAACTACATAATCATAACCATAATCAAGAATCTGTTCCATTCTTTCATCCTTAATATACTCCTTTATGATTGTCAGTTTAATACCCGGATTAATATCCATTAATCTTTGACCCATTACTTCTGCTTTAACAAGACCTTCGGTACTCTTCAGAGCAGGAAGCTGCCTGTTCCTGTTAGTGACATGGATTGTATCGCCGTCAACAATGGTTATTGACCCCACACCTGCCCGGCAGATCATTTCAGCAGCATAACTTCCAACCCCTCCTAATCCTACAACCAGTACATTCGAAGAGGCTAGCTTTTTTAATCCTTCATCTCCAAGAATTAGTTTTGTACGTTCCTGCCAGTCAATCATTTTTTGATATCATTTAAAATTTCACCACGGATAAAACGAATTTCTACAATCCAAAGAACTCATTAAAATTTGCATGAATTACTGATTTCAACTGGTCTATCGAAAAATCCAGATCCCTGGCAACCTTTTTATATATCTCCCTGATATCAACATCTGCTCCGTCTGTTTCCAGGAAGATCTTATCCTTTGGAAGTGCTCTGAACAATTTCGATGATTCTGACCTGAGAGCAAAATCAAACCAGAATGAAAGATACATACCCTTTGATAACAGCTGTCTTGCCAATTCTGTTTTCCCCCTGAATCCATGAATAAGCCATGGCATTTTCGGTTTCAGTTTTTTATGCTCACTAATCAGATCATCCCATGCCCTTACGCAATGGATAATAACCGGTTTTTTGATCTTCTCAGAAATGTATATCTGGTTATTAAATGCTTCGTTCTGAATCTCCTTTGAAGGTCCTCTGAGTTTATCAAAGCCGGCTTCGCCAACCGCAATCAGATTGGAGGATCCGGAGGCATCTGTAACTCTTTTTACTAAACTGTCGATATTCTTGTTGCTTAGGTACCATGGATGAATTCCGAATGAACAGATCTTACCCGGAACATCTTCTGGAAGAGTATCCTCATGCGCCATCAGATTTTCAATGAAATATACCCCATCTAGGGTTTTCCCGTTGTGAGTATGAATATCAATAAAGTCTGTCGGTTCCGGAAAATTCATCTCAATCATTTACCAATAACAGAAAGTCCTCTATCGATGCGCTTAATTGTCTCTTCCTTACCTATCCAGTTAACTATGTCGAATAAATGCGGCCCCCTGGAAGCGCCAACAACTACTAACCGGAAGGCGCTCATGATAGCTCCGGTATTGTATCCCTTTTCTTCAATCCATACCTTAACTGATTCTTCCGTTCCCGGGGCTGAAAGGTCATCCATATTATCGAGAAATGATCTTAATTCCGTCAGAAGTTCCGGAGTATCCTCTTTCCACCTCTTTTTAATCACCTCCTGGTCGTAAATTTCAGGAGCTTTGAAAAAGAAATCGGTATTCTCCCATATCTCTTGCACAAAACTTACCCTCTCTTTTACCATGGCTACCAGTATCTCAAGACGAATAACGTCAACATGATATCCATGTGGCCTGAGGAACTCCCTGAATTCAAGAGCCAGCTCGTTATCACTCCTTTCCTGAAGGTAATGGTGATTGAACCACTTTGCTTTTTCCGGATCAAAACGCGAACCCGACTTGCCAGCTCTTTCAATAGAAAATGCAGCGATAAGTTCCTCCATAGAGAATATTTCCTGCTCTGTCCCCGGGTTCCATCCCAACAGGGCAATCATATTGATAAAAGCTTCAGGGTAATATCCCTCTTCCCGGTATCCCTTGGCTGTTTCACCATACGGCCAGTAGAGTGGAAATACAGGGAAGCCCATTTTGTCTCCATCCCTTTTGCTCAGTTTACCTTTTCCATCCGGCTTTAGAAGTAACGGAAGATGTGCAAAAAGCGGTGAATCCCACCCAAAGGAACGATAGAGCATAACATGAAGCGGTAATGAAGGCAGCCATTCTTCCCCCCTGATCACATGGCTTATCTCCATCAGGTGGTCGTCGACAATATGAGCCAGGTGATAAGTTGGCATCCCATCGGATTTAAAGAGTACCTTATCATCAAGGGTGCTTGAGTTTACCACAATTTGTCCCCTTATCATATCATCGAAATGGATATCAACATTGTATGGCATTTTGTAACGAATAACATAAGGCTCCCCCTTCTCAAGCCTCTTCCTCCATTCCGGCTCCTTTAACGAGATTGAATTATTCAAAGTTTCCCTGACTGATGCATTATAAATAAATGTCTGTCCTGACTTTTCAAGGTTTTTTCTCAGGAACTCAAGCTGCTCTGGAGTATCGAATGCATAGTAAGCATCGCCTTTATCTATCAGCATCTCAGCATATTGTCTGAAAATCTCTTTTCTGTCGCTTTGTCTGTAGGGACCATAAGTTCCCCCCTCCTCTATTCCTTCATCAACAACTATCCCGCACCACTTAAGCGATTCCATAATGTATTCTTCGGCCCCCTCAACAAATCTTGCCTGGTCGGTATCTTCAATCCTTAAAATAAATGTTCCATTATGCTTTTTTGCAAAAAGAAAATTGTACAAAGCTGTTCTTACGCCTCCAATATGCAGAGGTCCTGTCGGACTTGGGGCAAAACGTACTCTCACTTTTGTCATTTATGGACTAATTCAGTTGAATAATTATACAAAGATAGCCAAAGCTCATTATATTAAATACTATTATGAAAATCAGGTTTTGTACAGGAGATTTGTGTTAATTTAGCGGAGAAATCTATGAAATCATCTCCCCGGGGACTTTTAAAAAAATTTAAATCCATTAACCCTGCCTACCGGCAGGCAGGCGCAAAGAGCGCAAAGAAATAATGCAAAGAGCGCAAAGAATTTAATTACAATGTTTTAACTTTGCGTACTTTGCAACAACTTTGCGCACTCTGCGGTTTATAAAGTCTTTTTCAACAAAGCCAACAAGAGGGTGAGTTCATGAGAAAAGAGTGCCGGAGATAGAATAAAATAGTATATATCAATTATGGGGTTCTATGAATAAAATGAAGGCTCTTGTTAAAGCCAGACCGGAGAAAGGTCTTTGGATGGAGGAAGTTCCTGTACCTGAACCTGGACTAAATGATGTTATAATAAAAGTAAAGAAATCTGCAATATGCGGAACTGATCTGCACATCTATGAGTGGGATGCCTGGTCGCAGAGGACTATAAAAACTCCCATGGTGATAGGCCACGAATATATGGGACATATCTTTAAAATGGGTGCCGGGGTTTCCAACCTGAAGATCGGGGAGAGAGTTACCGGCGAGGGGCATCTGGCCTGTGGTCATTGCCGTAACTGCCGTCGTGGTAAGGAACATGTATGCGAAAACAGTGTGGGTATAGGTGTGCATATCGACGGATCATTTGCGGAGTATGTTAAAGTTCCTGCTGTAAATGTAATTCCACTCGATCCAAGAATACCTGACGAGTGGGCTGCAATAATGGACCCCTTTGGGAATGCAACACATACAGCTCTTTCATTCCCTCTGCTAGGAGAAGATGTCCTGGTTACCGGGTCAGGGCTTATAGGCAGCATGGCAATTGCTATTGCAAAATTTTCAGGAGCAAGATTCATTGTTGCCAGCGACCTGAGCGATTTCCGTCTCGAAATAGCCAGGAAAATGGGGGCAACTGCAACTGTTAATCCATCCAAAGGGGAGAAAATAGCTGATGCTGTTAAGAAACTCGGGATGAGAGGATTCGATATCGGACTTGAGATGTCAGGATCACCAAAGGCATTTGTTGAGATGATCAGCAACATGTACAACGGTTCAAGTATTTCATTACTTGGGATACTGCCATCAAACTTTGAGGTTCCGTGGAGCGATATTATATTTAAGGCTATAACCTTAAAAGGTATATATGGCAGGGAGATGTGGGAAACATGGTATAAAATGGAACAGATGATAATCGGAGGAATTGACCTCAATCCTGTTATTACACACCGATTTTCAATCGACGAATTCCAGAATGGATTTGATGTGATGAGAGAGGGAAATTGCGGAAAAGTCATCCTTAACTGGGATTAGTAAATGAATACTTGGTGAACCTTGGTGTCTTTGCGCCTTTGTGGCAGAAAAAATAAATTGCCACCAAGACACCAAGGCACTAAGGAACACAAAGACATTTATATAAACTTTAATAGTTAAAGCAGATGTATTCTAACTATCAAAAACACCTTGCTAATATAATAGGTGAAATAAAAGAGGCCGGATTATATAAAAATGAACGGATTATCGTCTCTCCACAGGGGGCTGAGATTGAGCTTAATACCGGACAGAAGGTGCTGAATTTCTGTGCCAATAACTACCTTGGGCTCTCAAACAATCCCTCACTGATTGAGGCAGCAAAGGCATCTCTCGATGATCATGGATACGGGATGTCTTCGGTAAGATTTATCTGCGGCACTACTGACCTTCATAAGAAGCTTGAGCTTAAAATTGCTGAGTTTTTCAATACAGAAGATACCATTCTTTATGCAGCATGTTTTGATGCAAATGGAGGAGTTTTTGAACCCCTCCTGACTGAGGAGGATGCAATAGTCTCAGATTCTCTCAATCATGCATCAATAATAGACGGAGTGAGGCTTTGTAAGGCCCAGCGATACCGTTATGAGAATGCCGGCATGAAAGACCTTGAAGAGAAACTCATGCTTGCACAGACACAGAGATTCAGGCTTATAGTTACTGACGGTGTTTTTTCAATGGATGGCAATGTTGCTCCCCTCGATAAAATAGTGGAGTTAGCCAACAGATATGATGCAATGGTAATGGTCGATGAATCACATTCAGCGGGAGTTGTCGGGAACACGGGAAGAGGAGTTACAGAGCTTTATAATATTCAGGGAAAGGTTGAAATTATTACCGGAACTCTTGGAAAAGCATTTGGAGGAGCTATTGGAGGATTCACAACAGGCAAAAAGGAGATTATTGAGATCCTGCGACAGAGATCGAGGCCCTACTTATTCTCAAACTCTATTCCTCCCCTCGTTGCTGCTGCAGGTATAAGGATGGTTGAGATGATGACTGAAACGAATGACCTGCAGGATAAACTTCACCGGAACGCTGAATATTTTATTGCAGGAATGACGAAACTGGGATTTGATATTAAACCTACTAAATCAGCAATATGTGCCGTTATGCTTTATGATGCAAAGCTCTCGCAGGAGTTTGCTGCTAAACTGCTTGATGAAGGGATTTATGTTATAGGGTTCTATTTCCCTGTTGTGCCCAAGGGGCAGGCCAGGATAAGAGTACAGCTTTCAGCAGCACATGAAGAAGAGCATCTTGAGAAGGCAGTTAAGGCATTTGAGAAGATTGGCAAGGAGCTCGGGGTGTTGAAGTAGAAATTGATTGATGATTAAAATACTCATTGCGGATTGCGGATTGCGGATTTAACTGATATCAATCCGAAATCCGAAATTATCCTGATCTTACACCATTAATATAAATGCGATTCTGAATGAACAAGCTGATTTTCAACATATACCGTGTGCTGGTTCCAAAACCTCTCAGGACTATAATACTGAAAAAAAACCTCAGAAAAAAGATCCTGAGTCACTTTGCATCTTTACCCGGGAGTGAAGTAAATGATGAACAGCGTGAGATTTTGAAATTCCTTGAAAATAACCCGGTAAAGATTTTTCCTTACACCTTCTATGATAATTATTCTCCTGAAAAAATCGAAGTAAGCTTTGACAAAGAAAAAGGGATGAGGTATGTATTACAGGAGGGGAAAAAACTTTACTTTAAAAAACGATGGGGAACAAAGAGGATAAAAAGAGCTTACTCCGATCTGTTAAGAGAACAGGATATTGAGAGTCCCCACAGATATCTGACGGATACATTTCAGGTTGTGAGCAATGATGTCATTGCCGATATCGGAGCTGCTGAAGGGAATTTCTCCCTATCGGTAATTGAAAAAGTCAGAAAGATCTATCTGTTTGAGTATGACGCTGAATGGACAGAAGCTCTTATGGCCACTTTTGCACCCTGGTCAGAGAAAGTTGAGATAATAAATAAATATGTATCCGATCGCAATGATGAATCTCACATCCGTTTCGATACACTTTTTGAAAGCAAAAAAGATATTACTTTCCTTAAAATAGATGTTGATGGTGCCGAGTCGATTGTCCTTGATAGCTGCAACAATGTTTTTAAATCAGAGAGATCATTTAAAGTGGCCCTCTGTACCTACCATAAGAACAATGATGAAAATGAGTTTACAAAACTCCTTAAGGATCATGGCTTTACCGTTACTCCATCCAAAGGATACATGATCCATTACTATGATAAACAAATGAAGGCCCCTTATCTCAGAAGGGGTTTGATCAGGGCTTTAAGAACCATGTAGGGACGTTGTATGCAAGGTCCCTCAGAATCAACCACACTTGGACGATCCGCAGTCTTTGCAGATCAGGCACCCCTCTTCATAAACCAGGTTATCTGAACCGCATTCACCGCATTTGCCTTTTGCCTTTGTTCCGTTGGGAATATATTTTTTAAGTGCTCTTTCAACACCATTCTTCCAGTTATTAATCGACTCACTATCGAGCCTGAGTGACTGAATCAGGTTCACCACATCAGAAATAGGCATCTCATACCTGAGCACCCCTGAAATAAGCTTGGCATAATTCCAGAATTCCGGTTTGAACATGTGAGACAGTCCTCCCATAGTCTTCTTATAACCATATTTATCGGTATATTGAAAATCGTAGCGGGTATTTCCCTCTTCATCCCTGTTCTTAATAATTTTTCCTTTAATTATACTTTTAGGAATAGGAAATATCTCTTCATCGGCGATACCGGTGAATATCTCATAAGGTTTGCTCTCTTTCAGACCAACAAAAGCCACCCATTTCTCTTCATTGATATTGAATCTTATCACATCACAATCAAGACTCTTCGGACGTTTAGGCCTTTCGGCCCTTATTTCATTCTTCCCGGCAATAAGAATCCCGTTTCTTGATCCGTCGCGATATACAGTGGTACCCTTGCACCCTGATTTCCACGCAGTAAGATACAATTCGCTGACAAGCTCCTCTTTTGCATCGGCAGGGAGGTTAATAGTTACACTTATTGAATGGTCTACCCATTTCTGTATTGCCCCTTGCATCTTTACTTTTGCTATCCAGTCAACATCATTGGCAGTTGCTTTGTAATAGGGTGATTTTTCAATTATCTTTTCAATCTCCTCATCTCCCATCCTGGTAACTTCATCGGGATCATAATTTTTAAGTTTGAGCCAGTCAACAAATTTATGATGAAAAACATTGAACTCTTCCCATGAATCGCCTACCTCATCCTGAAAAGAAACTGTTACATCCTGATCATTAGGATTAACTTTTCTGCGTCTTTTATAGAAAGTTGAAAAGATTGGTTCAATTCCTGAAGTTGTCTGTGTCATAAGGCTCGTAGTACCGGTAGGAGCTATAGTAAGCAGGGCTATATTTCTGCGCCCAAACTTCACCATATTATTATACATCACCGGATCTGCCTCCTTCATCCTCAGTATGAACGGATTATTTTTTTCACGCTCCGCATCATATATTTCGAATGCACCACGTTCCTTTGCCAGGTAGGTGGAAGCTTTATATGTTTCGAGTGCGAGTGTTTTATGGACCTCAACTGAAAAGTTTGTAGCATCGTCGGTGCCATATCTTAATCCAAGTGCGGCAAGCATATCCCCTTCAGCAGTAATGCCTATACCAGTCCTTCTTCCTTCCTCAGATTTTTTCCTGATATTTGTCCAGAGGTTTCTTTCTACATGCTTCAATTCCTCAATCTCCGGATCTGCATTTATTTTTGCAAGAATCACATCGATCTTTTCGAGTTCAAGATCAATGATATCATCCATCATACGTTGTGCCAGGCCCACATGCTCCTTATAGAGTTCAAAATCAAATTCAGCTTCCGTAGTGAAAGGATTGTTGATGTAACTGTAGAGGTTAAGAGCCAGCAGGCGGCAGCTATCGTATGGGCATAATGGAATCTCTCCGCATGGATTTGTCGATACTGTTGCATAGCCCAGATCTGAATAGCAATCGGGAACGCTCTCATTAATAATTGTATCCCAGAACAGTACTCCGGGTTCAGCTGATTTCCAGGCATTATGGATTATCTTGCCCCATAACTGGACCGCATCAATATCTTTTTCAAATTTCGGATTATCTGAATTAATAGGGTATTGCTGCCTGAAGAGTGTTTTTTCTTCCACCGCTTTCATGAAATCGTCGGTAAGTTTTACCGATACATTTGCCCCTGTAACTTTTCCGCTCTCAAGCTTGGCATCAATAAACTTTCCTGAATCAGGATGTTTGATCGATATTGAAAGCATAAGTGCTCCCCTTCTTCCATCCTGTGCAACTTCACGTGTCGAATTTGAGTATCGTTCCATGAACGGGACTACTCCTGTTGATGTAAGAGCGCTATTAAGAACAGGAGTTCCTTTTGGCCGTATATGCGACAGGTCGTGGCCCACTCCTCCACGTCGCTTCATCAGCTGCACCTGCTCCTGGTCGATCTTCATAATACCACCATAGGAGTCGGAGGATCCATCGTTCCCGATTACAAAACAGTTCGACAGGGAAGCAATCTGATAGTCATTACCGATACCTGTCATCGGGCCGCCCTGTGGAACAATATATTTGAAATCTTTCAGAACTCTGTAAATGAGCTCTTCAGACAGCGGGTTCTTATATTTTTTTTCAATCCTGTGTATCTCCCTGGCGAGACGGCGATGCATATCGTCAGGTGTTTTTTCGAAAAGATTCCCATAGGAATCCTTCAGTGCATATTTATTTGCCCAGACCCGCGCTGCCAGCTCATCTCCATTAAAATACTGAATACTTGCGTCAACTGCTTCATCGTGCGAATAGAGAGATTTTTTATTATCAACTTCCTGATCATTTTTTTTCTGAATGTCTTGCGCTGATTGCTCTTTTGTTTTCGTATCTGTAACGATTGCCGGTTCCTGAACAAATAATTCTCCCATATTTTAAAAAATAATAATGTTATTCTCTGATTCTGATGAGATTAAACGACCACTGATATTTGAAGCGGGTATTTGCTAAATTAAGCAAGCATTATCCTCGATGCAAGTCAATTTTTTTAAGTTTATTAACATTTGGTAGTATAGTTATTAACTATTCTGTTACGCCCTGGCAATCAATTACTTAATGACAGTTTATTAAATAGTCAAACAAATAACTAATATAAAAGTTCAGAATGGAGGCCAATATTAAATGGATCTTTATTCAAATGCAAACACGGGTATATTTAAGTACTAAATATCCTGAAAAAACAGGCTGCCAGATATCTGACAGCCTGTTTAAGAGAGTACTAAAATACACTATTAGAATATCAGGCGGATTCCGAGAAGGCAACCCCAGGTGCTACCTGTGCTGATACTTTTGCTAAGTGTTGTCTTTGTTTCAAAATCTGTAAGAGATGTGGCATTAAGTCTGTAAACAGGTTCTACTGTAGCACTTCCCCTTGTAACTACTGTTAATGGACGAACATTATCGTAGCTTGTCAATGGATTATAGGTATATGTGCCCCATGAATCATTAAGTAAGTTTCCGGCATTAAGTAGATCTAAACTAAACTGGAGGGTATATTTGTGGTCTGTTCCAAAGTTTGTAAAGATATCCTGGAGTAATTTTGCATCGAAACGGTGTATCCATGGCTGCACTTCGCCAAAACGCTCAGCATATTCACCTTTATGAGTGTTGAGATATTCGTTCCTTTGAACATAAGCAAAGAAGGCATCCTGTTGTTCGGCTGCAGTCATACCACTATATGCAGCAAAATTTATCTCTGAAGCCGAGGAGGGGATATACATCAGATCGGATGATATTCCATCGCCATTCAGGTCGTTGGAGTAAGTATATGACCAGCGGCCAGTCTGATACCCCTGATATACCAGTGATATCGTTGTCGCAAATATTTCAGCATATTCAATCCTGTAAGAAACACTTCCAATAAGTTTATGTGGAGTGGCAAAATTTGAATAACTCAGACCTGGGTTATTCATACTTCCAATTGCTGTATTTGATGAGTAAGCAGAGTAGGCTGATGAACCCGGGTTCGATGTAACGTCTTTAGCCATGGTATATGTATAAGCAAACATACCTGACAGACCTTTGCTGAAGTTCTTGGTCAGCTGTGCAGTTAACGAATACTGGTAACCCTCCTTTGTATTGTCAAGTTCCATGGCATTGCTTACAGTAGTAACAACTTTTGCTACTGTACTGGAGCTCCAGTATTCACGCTTATCAGGTCCGGTCATTGTTCCCGTTGGATCAGCAAGGTTAATATTGATCTGTTGTACTGCATTGATATCCTTGGAGAAAATTGCTTCTCCAGTAAAAACCATGCCATAAGGAAGTTCAACATCAACACCTAAGTTTGAACGCCATATCTGTGGAAATTTAAACTCTTTTCCTACCTGGGCAAGTGATGAGTTGTTTGGCAACGTACCTGCACTCTGTGGGAAAAGAGAAGGATTGCCGGCTATAAACGACTTGTAATCAGGATTAAATGCGAGTCCAACAAGGTTAGGGCTTGTTGGTCCCCATCCAATTTCAGGTACCTGTATAAGACCTGAGTTTGTTGGCTGGTTGGTAAACCAGACAAATGGCAGAAGTCCGGTGAAGAGACCGGATCCTCCACGGATTTGTAATGAACGATCGCCCTTAACATCATAGTTAAATCCGAAACGGGGTGATATAATCAACTGTCCATCGGGCCATGTGCTGACATCAATTCTTTTACCATCAGCAAATGTAAGAGCAGATATTGAAGAGTTATCCTGCATATCATCAAGATAAAGCGGTTTCTCAAGTCTGAGTCCATAGGTTACTTTCAGTCCCGGCATCACCTGCCATTCGTCCTGGCCATAAAAAGCTAATAATCCGAATGTTGCAGTTGCTCCTGGTGCATCCTCACCATTATATCCGTATGTAACTCCGAATCCAATTGGATCGGCGCCATTGATAAAATCATCAACTGAACCATAACGATAGTAGGATGTCCCCTCACGGATATATGAATTCCTGAAGAAGAGACGATCGAATGCTGCACCGGCAGTAAGAGTGTGTTTGTTGAGGTTAATAGTCATATTGTCGGTTATACTTAATGTCTTATTGGTCACGTCGTTATTAAAGCTGAACAGCTCATAACCAAATGACATATACTGGTCGCCTCCTTCCCATATATCAACAAAGGGGAAAAGCTCCGAATTGCTGGTCCGTGTATCCTGAATAAATGTGTAACTGGCCAGGAATTTATTGGATATTTTTGAACTAAAATTACTGTTCAATTCACCTGTTATAGAACGTACGGTGTTCTGGAATCCATAGAAAGCATTTGAAAATGCAAGGGACTGGCTGCTTATACGACCTGAGTTACGTGCCAGCCCGGGAGGTCCGCTGTTAAAGTTTGTCTGCTGGTCAGAAGTACCAACAACATCATTGTATCGGAGGGTGAATTTATGATCCTTGTTAATGTTCCAGTCTATGCGTGCTAACAGCTTCGTATTCTTATTCTTAAAGGGATCAAAATCCTTATATTCTCCCGGATCATAATTATATGTCGACATCAGGTGATCTTTTACCCGAACCATGTCTGACTCAAGTGTCCTTGAGATCATCTGATCAGGAACAGCAACACCGTCAGTGCTTGGTTTCCAGGTTACTCCGGGGATAGATTCTTTTTCATATTCTCCGCTTAAGAAGAAGAACAATTTGTTTTTAATGATAGGGCCTCCAACACGGAAACCATAGTTCTGGGAGCTTCTGTCGTTTGCACCACTAACTTCATTGCCGTCAACAGTATTTCCGGTAAATGATTTGGGACGGATATATGTGTAAAGTGATGCTTTGAAGGTGTTATCTCCACTACGGGTAACTGCATTGATACTGGCACCGGTAAACTGTGATAAAGTAACATCATAAGGCGCAATGTTCACAGAGATCTCCTCAATTGCATCAAGTGATATTGGTTGAGCATTTCCGCCCGGAAGGGGATTACTGCTCAACCCGAAGTTATTATTGAAAGCTGCCCCATCAACAGTAATAGTATTGAAACGACCGTCACGACCTCCGAATGAATTGCCCTGCGACTGGGGTGTGTACTTCGAAAAGTCGGTAATACTGCGGCTGATAGTCGGGAGGCTGTTCAGTTCCCGGTTACTGACGTTTGTCTGTGTTCCTGAACGTTCTGAACTTAGAATAGAGTTCCGTAGTCCTGCAGTGACAACAACTTCATTCAGAGCAGTTGTCGTTTCGGCTAACTGTCCGTTCTGCACATAGGTTTCACCAAGTTTAAGTGTAATTTCGGTGTAGCTAATGGTCGAATATCCTATAAAGGATACATTAACGGTATAAGGTCCTCCAACTCGCATGTTCTGAATGCGATAGTTACCACCATTATCAGCAATAGTGACATATTGGGTTCCTGAAGGCACATGAATGGCAACGATGCTTGCTCCTGCAAGGGCCTCCCCTTTGCTATCAGTTACACTCCCACCCAATGAAGATGTTGTTGCTCCCTGTCCGAACATCATAACTGATAGGAAAAGGAAGATCAGCATCGAAAAGATTAGTTTGAATCGCTTTATCATAAATTTAGGATTAAGAATTAATAAAAAATTTGCAAAGACAATATAAATCATTCATTATTTGATCATAACGGAACTACATTTTCTTTAATTCCGGGTGAACAATTTACATCTCTTTAAATTATTCTGATGGATTTAGAAAAGATTAGTTTTCAACAAACTATGAGCATAATCTGTTGATATCTTTTTACGAAATTTCTTGCAAAATCTTAATGGTTGCTCCGGTGTTTTTATGAATGTAATCACCTGCTGTTTTGGCAGATTTCAAGTAAAAAAGTTCATCCGTCAACCATTTATCAAGTATATCTGAAAAACTTCCAATTGAATCGAAAGTCATTGCCCCTTTTTCGTTAATTAAATCAACCGCTTCCCTGAATTTTTTATGGTTGGGTCCAAACATTACTGGAATACCCCAGCAGGCCGGTTCAAGAATATTATGGATCCCTTTGCCAAAACCTCCGCCGATAGCTGCAACATAAGCATATTGATACGCAGATGAAAGCATTCCTATATTATCTATTATCATCACCCTGGCGCTGGATGTTTCTAAATTAAATTCAGAGAACCTGACCACACTTACATTAAAGAGCTTTTCCAGCCTGTCGACATTTGGTTTATCAGTTAGATGTGGTGCAAAAACCCATTTCATTCTGCCGGGATATCTATTAATATATTGTGCAATTATCTCCTCATCCTGCTTCCAGCTGCTGCCTGCAAGAAATAATTTCTCCCCGCCCCTGAACTGCTTAAGCTGAGGTATATCCCTGGCAGTACCCGAAATAGTTACAACCCTGTCGAAACGTGTATCGCCGGACAGAGAGATATTCTTGAGATCAAGACCTGAAAGCAGATCGAGGGAATTCTGGTCCTGTACAAATATCCTGGTGAATTTCCTGAGCATATCCCTGAAAAATGATCCGTACCATTTAAAGAAATGTTGTTCGGATCTGAATATTGCTGAAATAAGATATAATGGGATTCTTATATTATAAAGAACAGATATGTAATTGTGCCAGAATTCATATTTTACAAATATCACAAACTCAGGATTTACCAGATTTATAAATTTTAATGCATTTCCCCGGGTATCTGAGGGGAGATAAACTATACAATCGGCATCAGGATAGTTCTTTCTTATTTCATACCCGGAGGGTGAAAAAAATGTCAGGAGAATCTTTAGTTGGGGCATCTCCCTTTTTATTGCCTCAATTACCGGTCTTCCCTGCTCAAACTCTCCAAGAGAGGCACAGTGGATCCATATGGTTCTGCTACCGGGTTTTATCTTCTCCCTTATTTTATTCTGCCAGTTCTTACGTCCGTTAATTAACAGGGAGGCCTTTGAATGAAAAGGAGATACCAGATAAGTAATAACATCAAAAATGAATATACCTATATTATATAACAGTTTCATAAACGACATTTACGCATTGCCAAATATACAAAAAAGGCGCAACGGCGTTATGGGTAATTATTAATTGCGTATGTTGTTTGTAGAATCGCAATGCATTGCGATTCTACATTGTATCATTTTGCCGTTGCGCCGTTACGCCGTTGTGCCTCTATTTTAAAGGTGAAAGTCAGGGGAATGGAAAATATCTTCTATTTTTGTAAAATTATACTACAAATGTTATGGTAAGACTTATTGCGCTTGTTATCTCTATTGTCCTTCAGATCATTGCTGCATCGATTGCATTAAGGTTCATGAAGCTTACCAAATACAGGCTCTCATGGATATTACTCTCACTCTCTTTTGTTTTCATGGCTGTAAGGAAGCTCATCCAGCTCTCTGAGTACTTAAGAGGCACTCCCTCTTTTACATGGCAGCTGATCGATGAATGGATCGGAGTTCTTGTTTCAGTGATGATTATTGGTGGTGTCATCCTCATCCGTGAGCTTTTTTCTTCATTAAAACGCGCAGAAAATGAACGTGTACGAGCTGAAAAAAAGGTGATTAATGCCATTATAAATACAGAGGAAAATGAGAGAAAACGGTTTGCCAAGGATCTTCACGATGGACTGGGGCCTATCCTGTCAACAGTAAAGATGTCACTTTCGGCACTGAATCACAGGATCAAGGATGATCCTGGAATGGTGATCCTGAATAATACCAACCACCTGGTTAACGAGGCAATAAGTACTATTAAAGATATTTCAAATAATCTGAGTCCCCATGTACTCACCAATTTTGGACTCTCAAGTGCCATTGGTGCCTTTACCACCAAAATCAATCAGACCAAAGCAGTTGAGATCAATTTTAAATCGAATATGGAAAACAAACGGTTGGAGAATGAGAAGGAAGTGGTTATCTATCGCGCTGTTTGTGAATTAATTAACAATTCAATTCTCCATTCCGGGGCTTCAAGGATTGAGATAGAATTAAACAAACACGAAAAATTTGTTACCTTGCAGTTTTATGATAACGGACGAGGATTTGATACCTCCACTCTAAGTAAAGATGATACAAAAGGTATGGGATTATCAAACATCGAGACACGTGTCAAAACTGAAGAGGGAGTATTTATACTTGAAAGCACGCCCGGAAAAGGTACCAGTGCTCTTATCAAAATGATTGATTCTATTTAAGTAAGGATTGGCAACAATGGAAAAAATTCGGATAATTATAACAGACGATCATCAGCTTTTTCGTAACGGACTTAAAATACTTCTTAATGCATTTCCCGAATTTGAGGTGGTAGCGGAAGCTTCAAACGGGGAAGAATTTCTCAGAATTCTGAATAATACATCGGCGGATATTGCCCTTATGGATATTAATATGCCGGAGATGGATGGTATTGAGGCAACCCGAAAAGGGTTAAAACTTCATCCGGAAATTAACATTATTGCGCTTTCAATGTATGGTGAGGAAGAGTACTATTATAAAATGGTGGATGCCGGTGCGAAAGGATTCCTTCTTAAAGATTCTGATATTTCCGAAGTAAAAGAAGCTATTCTTACTGTCAGGAAAGGTGGAAGCTATTTCTCCCAGGAACTGCTGTATCATGTTATCCAGAAGATCAAACACCGCGAAAATGAGAGCAAGTCTGCAAATCTTTCCAAAAGAGAGACTGAGATCCTCTCTAAAATATGTGAAGGTCTTTCAAACCAGGAAATCGCTGATTCTCTCTTTATCAGTAAAAGAACTGTTGATAAACATCGTGCTAACCTGCTTGGAAAAACAAATTCCAAAAACACCGCCAGCCTCATCCTGTTTGCAATCCGAAATAAACTGATTGAGATATAAATGAAATTGCGGATTTCGGATTGGCGATTTCGGATTTATTTCAGTTTAATCCGCAATTGCCAATCCGAAATCCGAAATCTATATATTATGGCTGAATCACACGATCTGGGGAAGAAAGGGGAAGATATTGCCGGCGATCATCTGAGAAAATCGGGTTACAAGATTTTGTTCAGAAACTGGAAATGGGGCAGGAATGAGATCGATATTATCGCGGAGAAGAACAACCAGGTTGTCTTTGTGGAGGTAAAGACCCGCACAGATGATTATCAGATGCATCCCCTGACAGCAATAACAAGAGAGAAACAGAAATCATTAATATTTGCGGCTGAGGGTTACATTAAGAAATTCTATATTGATAAAGAGAGTCGTTTTGATGTAATAACCATAATTAAAAAAGGGGAGTCTTTCGAGATTGATCATATCGAAGATGCTTTTTACCCAACGCTGAGATGAATATCGAAACACTGAGAGAATATTGTATTTCAAAACCTGGCGTATCGGAAGGATTCCCTTTCAATGACACAGCACTTGTCTTCAAAGTAGCTGGAAAAATGTTCGCGTTACTTGACCTTTCTGAGGATAGCAGGGGATTAACTCTGAAATGTGATCCAGGACTGGCTCTTGAACTGCGGGAACAGTTTCCTGATGTTACACCTGCATATCACTTTAATAAAAAACACTGGAATACTGTTTCACTCAATGGAGACATGCTTGACAAAGAGGTATTATCATGGATTGATCATTCATACGAAATTGTTGTAAAGACTCTACCTAAATTAAAAAGAGACCAACTGCTCAAGTAAATCTCTTAACATACTTTAATACTATACTTTTTATTATTGACTTTAATTATACTGTTAATCCAAACAGTATGACATCTGTCAGAGTAGATAATTGTCTGTGCTTAATTGCTGGTTTGTAGAGTGTAAGGAGACGAATTTCTTTGTCAGCCTTGTTGCTAACTCATGGGCAATATGTGAATTATGTAATTTTTCCCTGGGATTATGTAACACTCATCCGTTTTCAGTAGATTAACTTTAGCTCCCTTATATTTCATTAATGTATATGAAAGAAGAGACGACAGAACGAATTTGCCTGACCTGAAAGGCAGGGTAAAAGGACTGGTAAATATTAAATAAAACATTCTGGATTTTCTCATATTATGAATAAAAGTGACATCACTGATATCGATAATGCTCTTAAAGATTTTCCGGATAATCTGTCTAAACTTATTAAAGGATCGTTGGATACTAAAAACTCCGTTAAAAAACTTGCTGCAAGAAGTACCCTGGCAGGAATGGGTAAAACGATAATTCCTAAAATGCATAAACTATTGGGCTCTCCAAAAAGGCTGCTGCGCATAGAAGCGGCGAAGATTGTTGAACTTATTGCTGATAGGAAATCTATCCCATCACTTATCAGGCTACTTGATGATACAGAATTTGATATCAGATGGATCGCAGGCGAAGGTCTTATCAAAATCGGCAGGAGAAGCATATTGCCATTACTTAAATCAGTTCGTGATGGGGAAAGCTCTCATTTTCACAACGAAAGCACCCATCATGTTTTACTCAGTTTGTTGACTGAAACCGAAAAGGGAAAGCTGGGACCATTATTGTTTAGTCTGGAGAATTATCATCATTTGGGCGAAACTGCTCCTGTTGAAGCTTCAAAAGCATTGAGAACTGTATTTAAATGTAAAACATAGTTCAACTCGAAAACCTGGTTCATAAGTAACCATTTATGCCTGATATCATTTTGAACAATTTGAGAATTGAGAATTAATATTGTTTGAATTAACTTTTTTTTAAATGGGTCATGAAAACAAATTCAGATTCAAGTGAAGTTTCAAAATGGTCAGTATTGAAGCGGAAGATCAGAAAAATCCTTTATTTATCTCTTATCCTGATCGTCATCTTTACCGGAATTTTCATCTATTACAAATATTATTATACCTACAGTGATGGCTATCGTGCCGGATTATTGCAGAAATTCTCTCACAAAGGCAATCTTTTTAAAACCTATGAGGGCGAAATGATACTTAGCAGTGTATCGAGCAATATGAATGTTGCCATTGCTTCCGAAAAATTCTTTTTCTCGGTAACCAGTCAGGATTTGGCAAAACAACTTGATACCATACAGGGGCGAATGGTAATAGTCCATTATTTGCAGAAAAACGGAACATTGTTATGGCGAGGCGATTCGGAATACCTGGTTGACAGTGTAAAACGTATACGATAAGAAGAAGAGCAGGGTTGTTAAAAAACAAAAAAAGCGAATAAAATGAAAAAAGTATTGATTGCACTGGATTATGATCCAACAGCACAAAAAGTGGCAGAAGCAGGTTTTTCAATGGCAAAATCCATGAATGCCAAAGTAGTATTGCTACATGTAATAACAGATCCGGTGTTTTATGCCTCCAGCGGATATTCTCCAATAATGGGGTTTTCAGGTTATATTGACGTAGGTCCCTTACAATTAGACAATGTTCAGGGACTCAAGAAAGCCTCTCTGGAATTTCTTGATAAATCGAGACAACACCTGGGAGACAAAAGTATTCAGACTCTCGTAAAAGAAGGTGATCTTGCTGATACTATTCTGCAGACTGCAAAAGAAGAGCATGCAGACATTATTGTCATTGGATCACATAGCCGGAAATGGCTGGAAAATATAATTATGGGAAGTGTTACGGAAAAGGTTTTAAATCACACTTCTATACCTCTGTTTATCATACCTACAAAACAAAAAAAATGAAAAAAGTATTGATAGCGCTTGATTATGATCCGACAGCACAAAAAGTAGCAGAAGAAGGGTTTTTAGTGGCAAAAGCCATGAATGCCAAAGTAGTATTGCTGCATGTAATAGCAGATCCTGAATATTATTCCTCAACCAAACATGTGACGATAATGGGATTTGCCGGCAGTGAGGAAACCGTTCCGGTGAAATTGGATATTGTTGATGAACTGAAAGAAGTAGCTCATAAATTTCTTGAGAAATCAAAAGACCTTCTTGGTGATAAAACCATTAAAGTCCTGTTAAAGGAAGGTGACCTTGCCGAATCTATATTAACAGCTGCAAAAGATGAACATGCGGACCTGATTGTTATGGGTTCTCATGGCCGGAAGGGGTCAAAAAGGATAATCATGGGAAGAGTAACGAAAGGAGTTTTACAAAACACTGTCAGACCGCTTTTAATTATTCCGACTAAAAAGAAGGATCAACCCTGACTCTGGAATTAATTAACACCATAAAGGGTTTTGTTATTTTACTCCAGCAAATGGCGAAATATTAAATTTTCAGCCAAAGAATTCAGGCTATTCCATTATGAAAGAAAAAACAGAAATAAGAAACCCCGTTTACAGTTTATTGCCCTCGGATATTGAAGAGATGAATTCCCTTGCGAAGCTTGCACCCGATATGCGATGGTCATGGAATCATGCAGCTGATTATACTCCCCGCATTATTCCAAACTTCCAGGGCATTTCGGTTCCTCTTGAAACCGATTTGATCCTTTGGCAACGATAATCCATAAATACTACAAAATACTTTGAAAATGAACAAACAAGAACTTATAAATACTGCTAAGACACTGGTAGGAGATAACAAGGGTCTGTTAGCAATGGATGAAAGTAATCCAACCTGCAATAAACGATTTGCAGCACTAGGGATTCCTCAAACCATTGATTTCCGCCGAAGCTATAGGGAAATGATTATTACTACACCTGGTTTGGGTAAATGTATTAATGGAGTTATCCTCTATGATGAGACAATCAGGCAGCAGAAAAAAGATGGTACTCTATTTATTAAAGCCATCACCGATCTGGGAATCATTCCGGGAATAAAAGTTGATACTGGCGCTAAGGATATGGCAGGTCACCGGGGCGAGAAAATAACCGAAGGGCTCGATGGATTGCGCGACCGCCTCCGGGAATATTTTCAAATGGGTGCCCGTTTTGCCAAGTGGCGGGCAGTGATTGCCATAGGAAATGGTATTCCCAGTCGTGGTTGTATAGAGGCTAATTCGCATGCCCTTGCCCGTTATGCTGCCTTGTGCCAGGAAGAAGGATTTGTCCCCATCGTTGAGCCGGAGGTACTAATGGATGGAAATCATTCCCTGGAACAGTGCTTTGAAGTAACTGAGGAAGTCTTGCATACTGTTTTCAGGCAGCTTTATTTACAACGTGTGACACTGGAAGGTATGATCCTGAAACCCAATATGGTACTTCCGGGATCGACCTGTCCGAAACAGGAATCAGTGGAAGCTGTAGCAGACCTCACTGTGCAGTGTCTCCTGAGATCCGTCCCTGCTGCAGTTCCGGGGATTGCTTTTTTGTCGGGTGGCCAATCCGGTGAATTGGCCTCGGCTCGCTTGAATGCAATGAATGTGAGATTTAAGTCGCAATTACCCTGGGAGCTGGCTTTTTCGTTTGCACGTGCCATCCAGCAACCGGCTCTGGAAATTTGGCATGGGGAAGACGCAAATGTGTTACAAGCCCAACAGAAGCTGTATTATTGGGCAAGTTGTAATCTGGCAGCGCGTAGAGGTGAATTCACTTTCTAAGGTATGTTAATATAATTAATTAAGTTATGGAAAAGCATTTGTTTATACTTAGTTTACTTGTTTTAGCTTTTATTGCATTAATAATCTTTCTGCTTAAAAAAAATCGCAAGGATAGAAAGAATCTATTTAAAAAATCACCGGGAGATTATCCTGATCCACCTGTAGTTAAATCTGAATTTGATGATTAGATTTAGTATAAGCTGAAATTACTTTTAAAACCTTTTTGATTCACGAAGTAAATTATTTTTAAAATATCGAAACTTATTTATTATGACAATACAAGTTAATACAGACAAAAACCTTGCAGGAAGCGAAAAACTGAGAGCGTATTTAACCGGCTTAATTTCAGAAGAACTAAGCAGGTTTAGTAATCAGATAACAAGGGTGGAAATTCACCTTTCAGATTTGATCCTAGCGCTATGCTGGATGATGCAAAGATGGGGATGAAACATTTATCTGCATGGGACAGGATTGCACTGGTATCCGATCATTAGTTGATCAATACCGTTGCAAAATTTTCGATCCGGTCAAAACCGAAACAATTCAATGAATAGATGATTTTCATAGACTATTATAAAATATTAGAAATAAATAAAACGGCAACTCCAAAGGAGATCAAGACAGCCTACAGAAAATTAGCCAGAAAGTTTCACCCCGATCTGAATCCCAATGATAAGGATGCCAAAAGGAATTTTCAGCAGATCAGTGAAGCTAACGAAGTATTGAGTGATCCTGAAAAACGTAAGAAATACGATCAGTACGGCAAGGATTGGCAACATGCCGAACAATTTGAGCAAGTAAAACAGCAACAGCGACAGTCATCAGATTTCCGGGGACAACAGTTTTCCGGGGGACAATCAGGAGGAGATTTTTCTGATTTTTTCGCATCTATGTTTGGAGGATCTCCTGGCGCTGGCAGAAGCAGACAAGTGAAATTCAGGGGAGAAGATTACACGGCGGAATTAAATCTCAACCTGATAGATGCTTCCAGAACCCACAAGAAGACGTTGACCGTAAACGGCAAAAACATAAGAATCACTATCCCTGCCGGAATTGAAAACGGTCAGACAATTAAGATTAAAGGACATGGTGGACAGGGAATAAATGGTGGTCCGAATGGTGATCTATATATTACATTTTCCATAGCCAATCATCCAGGTATTAAGCGTTTAGGTAATGACTTATATTCTACTGTGGATTTAGATTTATACACGGCTGTACTTGGTGGGGAAATCACAATTGATACATTGAACGGGAAAGTAAAATTAAAAGTAAAGCCCGAAACTCAAAATGGCAGCAAAATAAAACTAAAAGGCAAGGGTTTGCCAGTTTATAAAAATGAGTGCAATTTTGGAGATTTATTTATAACCTATGCAATAAAGATCCCAACAAACTTAACTGAAAAGCAAAGAGTTTTATTCACTGAATTGTCTGATTCTAAATTTTAAAATGCAAACAATGCAAACAGAATATTTAATAAAGGTTGATGATTTTTGCGCCCGGCACAATATAGAGGTTTCGTTTATCATTTCATTACAACAAAACGGATTAATAGAAATTTCTACAATCAAAGAAACAGGATTTATTGATACTGAACAGTGTCAGCAATTAGAAAAGTACATACGCTTTTATTACGAGTTGGACATTAATCTGGAAGGTATTGAAACCATTAATTATTTATTGCAAAAGATAAACTCTTTGCAGGATGAAATTGTCATGCTCAAAAACAGGCTTTGTTTTTATGAAACTAATGAATAATTATCTTATATAATCCTGCATGTTAATAATAGCAAGCTCACTCATAAAAGATTCCGTCAATTATCCTCTGAAATCATTAATTGTAAATTATCACTTTATTTCTTAAACTTTTTTTTTAGCTTAGCACTGTCTTTTATCTAAAACAACAAGATCTGTTCAACTTTATTTGTAATTAATTTCCTGCAATATGAAAACCCGGATCCTGCTGGTAGTGATTCTATCATTAATTATTGGGCCCTCTTTTGGGCAAAGGAGAAATGCAGTACCCCCATCCTCTGATAAGACTGAAGGAGAATATAAATTTACACCTGTGGTTGAGTTAAAAGCCACTCCCGTTAAGAATCAGGCAGCCACCGGCACTTGCTGGTGCTTTGCAACTACTTCATTTATCGAGTCGGAGCTGCTCAGGATGGGAAAGGAAGAGTATGACCTCTCTGAAATGTTCATTATTAGATATAATTATATTGATAAGTTGAAGGACAACTACTTACGGCAGGGAAAAGGGAATATTGATGAAGGAGGTCTGGCTCACGACTGGATGAGGGTATTTACCGAATCGGGAATTGTTCCCGAAGAGGTGTATAATGGCCTTAATTACGGGTCACCCACTCATAACCACAACGAACTGCAACAATTCATTCATGCAGTTGCTGAGGTCCCCATCGAGAGGAAGAGTGAAAGCCCCCAGTATCACCAGATAGTTGATGCAGTATTTGATACATATCTTGGGAAAATCCCGGAATCATTCACATATAAAGGGATAAGCTATACTCCTCAAACATACGCCATGAGCCTAGGCATCAATCCGGCCGATTATGTTGAAATTACATCGTTCACCCATTTCCCGTTCTATTCCCAGGGAGTATTGGAAGTTCCTGATAACTGGGCAATGGAACGATCATATAATGTACCGCTGGATGAACTGATAGAGATAATGGACTACTCCCTGAATCAAGGTTATACAGTAAACTGGGATGGCGATGTGAGTGAGAGAGGATTTTCGCATGCTAACGGTGTTGCAGTTATACCCGAGGCAGATGTAACCCAGGAGATGCGTCAGCAGGGATATGAAAATTTTTCGACAACCGACGACCATCTTATGCATATTACCGGGATTGTAAAAGATCAGAACGGGGTAAAATATTATATCACCAAAAACTCCTGGGGTACCAGCAGAAACTCTTTTGGAGGTTACCTGAACATGTCGGAAAACTATGTAAAAGACAAAACTCTCTTTATCATGGTCAATAAAGCCTCCATTCCACCGGCAATCAAAACAAAACTGGGACTTTAGGTTGCCCCCAAACCCCCTAAAGGGGGCTTAAATTTCTTTAATTAAGTTAGTTACTCACAAAAGTTAATGAATTAGCCCCGCTTCAGGGGGGATGCCTGCCTGCCCTGCCTACCGGCAGGCAGGCGGCAGGCAGGGGGGGCGAATTATTCTGCTATAAGATTGCACCCTCGAGTATCGCTGTTATCAAATCTTCCCAGAACCTCAAATCCCCCATCATCATGAAGCCTGCCGAGATCATCCGTGGCAATAAAGGAACATGAGTTGATATTCGCCAGGTCAATGATGTTTATTCCGCCTGTTTTTCCTGTCTCTGAAAAGATTGAGAGCGGATCGTGAGGATCTCTGATGAGCACTTTCATCCACGGCGGAGAATAGAATATACCATCCCCTTTTGAATATGCCTGGCTTAATAGTTCTGTCATTCCGTACTCAGAGTGTATTGCAGGCAGATTGAATTTCAACTTAAGTACAGAATGCAGTTCTGCCCGTGTAAGCTCTTTTCTCTTACCTTTCATTCCTCCGGTCTCCATTACTATAACCCCGGAGAGATCGCACGGATGAGTTTCAGCGAGATCGAGCAGTGCATAACTTACACCCAGCAATATTGCTTTCAGTCCATTCTTCTTTGCACCGGTAATTGCCTGAATAAGATTGTCGGGATTCTCCTTGTAGAAGCCACTAAGATTATTTGAGCTCTTTTTTATCAGTTTATCAGCCATATATACCAGCGAAGAATTTCCTCTTTCAAGATAGGAAGGAAGCAGGGCACAAATCAGGTATTCCTCAGGCTCGCCGTAAAAGAGGCGGAAGCTCTCAAAGAAACTCTTCTCATAAAGGTTCAGATCAGTAATGAAATGTTTCCCGGGTATAGCACCTGTTGAACCGCTGCTTTCAAATATCATTTCAACAGGTCGGGGGGAGGAAAGAATAGTATGATCCCTGAAAAAATCCACTGGAAGAAAAGGGATATCGCCGGGGATTTTGACATGATCAGCGTTCCTCCCCAGGCTATCTGTAAATTGCTGGTATACAGCATTATTTTTATACTGATATTCAAATACCTTCAGTATAATATTCAGAAATTCTGTTTGATTTTTTATATTGAAAATGGTGTCACGCAGTTCGGTTTTCATTTCCCGGGGAAGGTTGATGTACCATCGGGCTGATATACCCACTGGAAAGTACACTCTCCATAGGGTATACTCTCCCTGGTTTCATTCACTGTACTTATGATCCTTATTTTTGCATAGCTTTCTGCCCCCGACCTGTATATCCAGACCTGGTTGTCTTTTACCGGATCTGCCATGTCTTCCCATTGTGCTACTGATACGGTTTTCAGATCGTCAAATGCAGCCTTTGCAACTGCCTCATCCTCAAAATCACCGGCCTTGTAAAAAGATGGTTTAAGATTATTCGCCTGAAGGGTCAGCCTGAGAGGCACATTGTCAATATTAACATAAATAGTAATATCGGGGCCTGGCTCCGGGTAAGTGGAAACCAGTTTTGCCCTGGAAAAAGAAAAACCATATACATAATATGTAGTAGCCTGGTAAACAATGTTATCAATTGTATCAATGCCTGATGTACGCGTCTTCTCTACCTTGGTACACCCTGGAAGAATCAGAGCCGCAACCAAAAATAAAAAAAGTGAACTTTTCATAATGATACAAAGATAACAGATTTCGATGAGCTTGCATCAGATCAGGAAGCCCTTTTAAGATAACTTACTTTTATTAGCAGGGGATTGCTTCGCTGCGCTCGCAATGACGGTCAAATTAAGTAAGATTAGTATTGGAGCTGGGCATAACCTGATAAAGATTCAGGTCATTGCGAGTCCCGCGATGCGGGGCGAAGCAATCCCCTGCTTATTAACTCTGAATCTAATAATAGTATGTTGCCGTTGAACCGTTATGCCGTTGTGCCCCGCCCGAACGACTGAAGTCGTTCAGTCGGGCGGGCGTTGGGCCTTTTATTCCCCCCTTATCGCCTTAATGCCAGGTAGTTTCTTCCCCTCCATATATTCAAGCATGGCTCCTCCGCCTGTTGATACATAACTGACTTTATCGGCAAGTTTGTTTTTATTAATAGCTGCAACTGAATCTCCTCCACCGATAAGACTGTAAGCTCCTTTTGAGGTAGCCGCGGCAATGGCTTTAGCCACAGCAGTTGTCCCTTTTGAGAATTTCTCCATTTCAAATACTCCCATCGGTCCGTTCCAGAGAATCGTTTTTGAGTTCTCAATAACTGACGAAAACTCCTTTATTGTCTTTTCAGCAATATCAAGTCCCATCCAACCGTCAGGAATGGCATCAACTGCGGTAACAGATGTAGATGCTTCGTTATCGAATTTATCTGCATTAAGGCTGTCGGTTGGCAGGTATATTTTAACCCCTTTCTCTTTTGCCTTTTCAATCAGGTTTAAAGCGAGGTCGAGCTTATCCTCCTCACAGAGTGATTTGCCAATCTTACCTCCCATTGCCTTAATAAAAGTATAAGTCATTCCCCCTCCAATAATTATATTGTCAACCCTGTTAAGAAGGTTTTCGATCAGCAGGATCTTATCTGACACCTTTGCGCCGCCCATAATGGCTGTAAAAGGACGTTGCGGATCTTTCAGGACTTTGTCCATTGCAACCAGCTCACTGTTAATAAGGAACCCGAACATCTTTTTATCCTCAGCGAAACAGTCAGCCATAACGGCAGTGGTACCGTGTGCCCTGTGTGCTGTTCCGAATGCATCATTAACATATATTTCGGCATAGGTGGAAAGCTTCCTGGCAAACTCTTTCTGACTGATCTTCAATGCAGCTTTTGCAGCTTTCTTCTCCTCTTCTGTTGCGGTTTCAGGCAGGATTGGCTTTCCTTCCTCTTCAGGATAAAACCTTACATTCTCAAGAAGGAGTACCTCCCCGTTCTTAAGTTCTGCAGCCATCTTCTCCGTCGGCTCCCCCAGGCAATCATTGGCAAAAAGCACTTTCCTTCCAAGAAGTTTTTCAAGAACAGGAAGAACAGGTTTCAGAGAATATTTTTCCATGTGGCCCTCGGGTCTTCCCAGGTGAGACATCAGAATAGCAGATCCTCCATCATTAATGATCTTGTTAATTGTCAGCAGTGCTCCACGTATACGGGTATCATCAGTAACCTCAAAACTCTTTTTGTCGAGGGGAACATTGAAATCGACCCTCACTATCGCTTTTTTTCCTTTAAAATTAAAGTCCTGAATCATTTTCATACATCTTTTATTTTAATTTGTTGAATAGATTTTCTCCTGCAAACCTACATTATTTTTAGAAATATTTTAATGAATTAAATCATCATATTTCTTCAGTCATTAAAGCTATCATATTATCAAATGTGACTCTAGCCTTGTATTTACTCATCCCTCTTTTAATAACTATATGATACTTCATTATTCATATAACATTCTTATATTATGATATTTATATTACCCGTTCTTTGTTTCAAACCCCTAATCTAAACAGTACTTAAAATATTCGAATTCCATTAACCGCAAAGGTCGCTAAGATTTTGCAAAGATCGCAAAGCAATGAAAGAAATGGTATTAACTTTGCGTACTTTGCGACAACTTTGCGCTCTCTGCGTTTAAAAAGGATTTTTTATAAAATTCATTTTAAACCTGTCCATTGTAAAAGCAGATGAGCTGGAATTTATATAAAGAACTGAACCAATCCTCATATCTAATGTTTCCCCTTCATAAATAATTCATTAATTTTGAAAAAAAAGTTATGGCAAAAATTACATTAAAAGGGAACCCGGTAAACACAATCGGAAACCTTCCATCGAAAGGGAGCAAGGCCCCTGATTTTACCCTGGTTAAATCTGACCTTGGAAGTCTTTCATTATCTGAGCTTAAAGGGAAAAAAGTTATTCTCAGCATCTCCCCGAGTCTTGATACTTCAGTGTGTGCTACCTCTGTCCGTAAATTCAACCAGACAGCTGCTGAAAAGAAGAATACGGTTGTATTGGCCATCACCAAGGATCTGCCATTTGCAATGGGTCGCTTTTGTACCACTGAGGGAATTACCAATGTTGTTACACTATCGGGATTTCGCGATAATGCCTTTGGAAAAGCTTATGGCGTCGAAATCGTTGATAGCGGTTTTAAGGGTTTATATGCACGTTCAATTGTTGTTGTTGACGAAACTGGTAAAATCACTCATTCAGAACTTGTTCCTGAGATAGCCCAGGAGGCTGATTATGATGCAGCGCTTGCTGCTTTATGAAATTCAGAAATATAATTGTAGAACGAGTTCATGAATTTCACGCAGATACCCGGTCAGAAAGAAATCATTGCAAGACTCTTAAGATCAGTTAAGGAGGAGAGAGTAAGCCATGCACAGTTATTTGCCGGTCCCCAGGGATGCGGCAGCATGGCGCTTGCACTGGCTTATGCAAGACATATCAGCTGTGAGAACCGGTCTGATCGTGACTCTTGTGGAACCTGTAAATCGTGTGTTAAATATGAAAAACTGATCCATCCTGATCTGCATTTTGTTTTCCCTGTAATTAAAGGTAAGAAAGCAACAGATCCGGTGAGTGATACATATATTGAGGAATGGAGAGAATTTGTAAGGGAATCACCCTTCTTTACCATAAATAACTGGCTCGATAAAATTGAAGTAGGCAATGCCCAGGGAATGATCTTTGCGTCAGAAGCTTCTGAAATAATAAAAAAGCTGAGTCTCAAGACTTTCGAATCGGATTTTAAAATAATGATCATCTGGCTCCCTGAAAAGATGCATCAGTCAACTGCCAATAAGCTGCTTAAAATGATTGAAGAGCCGCCGGAAAAAACACTCTTTCTGCTTGTTTCTGAAGAGACGGATAAGGTTATCCCAACAATACTTTCAAGGTGCCAGCTTGTAAAAATTCCCTCCTTCAGAAATCAGGATATTGAAAGTTATATTAAGCAACGTTTTAACATACCGGCGGGTAAAGCTGCCGACATATCACGCGTTTCGAACGGGAATATAAACAGGGCCATTGAGCTTTGCGAAAATGAAGACTCTTCTCTGGCAAATCTTGATCTATTCAAAAAGCTTATGAGATTTGCATGGAAACGCGACATTCTTTCAATCATAAGCTGGTCAGAAGAGATTGCGGCAACAGGAAGGGAAGCGCAGAAGAACTTCATCTCTTTTTCCCTCAGAATACTACGTGAGAACCTGATGCTCTCTCTCGATCAGCTCAAAAACAGCCTGGTATTTCTGACAGGTGAAGAGGCTCTGTTTTCAGGGAATTTTCACCCATTTATAAACAAGAATAATATATATCCTCTTACCGACGAGTTTAACCTTGTCTATTCTCACATTGAGGCAAACGGAAATGCAAAAATAATCTTCCTTGACCTTGCATTAAAAGTTACCCGGCTCATCCGCTGATCATTAGTCCTATAGTTTAAATAATACTTTTTTCACTACTTTTGCTGTATAATTTCAGTAGCGTTCAAGTTTTATGACAGATAATGAAGATACTCAGGGACAAACCGGTGATGAACCCCGGATGCCTGATATTACATATAAACCAGGATATAATAAACTCGATTCATTCAACTGGCTGGAAGATATACCAGCAGAATCTGGTGAGAATGACATTGTGGAGATCCGGTTTAAGAATACCAGAAAAGGATTTTTCAGAAATGTTAACTCAATAAGACTTGAGATTGGAGATGTAGTTGCAGTGGAAGCTTCTCCCGGGCATGATATTGGCAGGGTTTCCATGGTTGGACCACTTGTAAATGAACAACTGAAAAAACTCAAAGTATACCCCTCTGCCGAGGAGATGAAAAAAGTATACCGTAAAGCAAAAGCAGTAGATATTCAAAAGTGGGAAGAGGCCCAGAAGCTTGAGATCACCACGATGCTCCGCTCTAGAAAGATCTCTGAAGAGCTCAAACTTAACATGAAAATAGGAGATGTTGAATACCAGGGCGATAAGACTAAAGCAATCTTCTATTATATCGCCAACGAAAGAGTCGATTTCCGTCAGCTCATCAAAGTTCTTGCCGATGAATTCAGGGTAAGGATAGAGATGCGTCAGATAGGAGCCCGGCAGGAAGCGGGCAGGATTGGTGGAATTGGTTCATGTGGCAGAGAACTATGCTGCTCAACATATATAACTAATTTTATTTCTGTAACCACAACTCATGCGAAGTATCAGGAACTGTCTCTTAACCCTCAGAAGCTGGCCGGACAATGCAGTAAACTTAAATGCTGTCTGAATTTTGAACTCGATTGTTATGTTGATGCACAGAGAGCATTCCCTCCCAGAGATATTCCTCTTGAGGCGCTTGATTGTACTGCTTACTTTCAGAAAATGGAGGTCCATAAAGGTCTCTACTGGTATTCAACGGATGCAAATTCCACAGCCAACCTAATAGTGTTACCTGTACAAAGGGTAAGGGAGATCCAGGCCCAGAACAGAAAGGGAATTAAAGTTGACAGACTTCAGGCAATAATTGAAATCAGGGAAGCTACGCGCATCTCTCAGGACCTGCTCAAGAACAACAGTCTGACAAGATTCGACCAGCCTGATAATAAAGGTCAGCGTAACAGAAACCAAAATAAGAGACAAAACAGAAGGTTTAATGATAACAGGAAGAAATAGTTTTTCATCCCTTTTACTGGTGATATCCTTTTTACTGCTCCCAGCCTGCAACAGTAATGTAATATACAGCGATATAAGGGTCATGCCTGATAAAACCTGGGCATTACTGGATATTCCGATATTCAGGATACCAATAACAGATACTGTTAACAGTAATAATGTCTTTTTCATAATAAGAACCGGTTCATCATACCCTTTCCGGAATATTCACCTTTTTGTTTCTGCAACATCGCCCGATGGCAAAAGCATTACTGACACACTTCAATATTTTCTTGCAGATGAAAAAGGTAAACGGTATGGTAAAGGATTCGGTGATATACGCGAGGTAAATCTGCCATATAAAACAAATGTATATTTCCCCTTTAAAGGGACATATCAGTTTAAGATTCAGCATGGCATGCGTGTTGAAGATCTTAAAGGTGTTTATGACATCGGGTTGAGAGTAGAAAAGATCAGCAACTAAATTTTCTAAGGTGGGAAAGAATAAATTGGCCAGGTGGACTGAAATGGCATCATTCGGTAATGTTATCCAACCAGATATAGAAGAAATTTCTGTAAAAGACCATTCCGTAAAAGGAAGATGGAAGAAGGAGGTTTTCAATAATGATAATCCTGTTATTCTTGAGCTGGGATGCGGAAAAGGAGAATATACAATTGGCCTTGCAAACAGATTCCCGGAACACAATTTTATCGGAATTGATATAAAAGGAGCGCGGATATGGCGCGGAGCCAAAACGGCTATCGAACAGGAACTTAAAAATGTTGCTTTTCTCCGGACCAGAATCGAGTTTATTAACTCCTTTTTCTCCAGGGACGAGGTTGATGAGATTTGGATCACCTTCCCCGATCCTCATCCCGGAGGAAGAAACTCAAATAAGAGACTTACCTCTCCCAGATTCCTGAAGGCATATAGTCTTTTCCTTAAGAACAACGGTACAGTGCATCTTAAAACTGATAATAAAGAACTTTTTGACTATACAAAAAAAGTTGTAAAAGTCAGTAAGCTTGATTGTATTTCAGAGACAAGCGATCTCTATTCTGAAGACAATGGGGATGATATCCTTTCAATACGAACACACTATGAGGAAATTTTCCTTAAGGACGGATTAACAATTTATTATCTGGCTTTCAAACTGGAAAAAGAAAAAATAATCAGTGATACCTGTCAAAATCAGAAAAGTTAAAAACGACTTTTTCTCAAGAGTATACGAAGTCACAAAACAAATCCCTTATGGCAGGATAACCTCATACGGTGCAATTGCACGCTTCCTGGGATCAGGCAGGTCAGCCAGAATGGTTGGATGGGCGCTTAATGCCTGTCACAATAATCCTGAGTTTATTCCTGCCCACAGAGTTGTCAACCGGAACGGTTTACTGACCGGGAAACACCATTTTGGTAATTCCTCCACAATGGAACAACTACTTGAAAATGAAGGTATCATAATTGAAGATGACCGAATTATTAATTTCAAAGCAAAATTCTGGGATCCAATTAAGGAGTTATGAAGCCGGCCTACTTCGCTAAAGCTACGTAGGCTGATAGAAGTCGGAAGTAAGAAATCAAAACCAAGACTAATTCATTTTTTCAACTTCGGTCTTCTGACTTCGGACTTCGGACTTCGGTCTTCGGACTTCGGACTTCGGTCTCATTTATTTTGGATTCTACTAAATATTTGCTAAAATTGCACCTTGTCTGTATTTAATTTAAATAAGAATAAGACCCATTAATATGTTTTCAAAAGAACAAATATTAAAAGCACTCTCAATAATAAAACACCCTGAGAAAGGACAGGATATAGTCGGGCTTGGAATGGTATCGGAAATTGAAACCGGCGATCAGGGTATATCTATTACTTTAACCCCGGAGAGGTCAAATGATCCATTTATATCATCAATAAAAAGCACAATCGTAAGAACTTTAAAAGATACTCTTGGGGCAGACCTGGTAATTAATGAAATTAAAGTCCAACCAAAAGTAATAGTCGGGAAACCAAAGGAGATTCACCGGGAAGTATTACCCGGCGTCACAAATATTATTGCCGTATCCTCCGGAAAAGGTGGTGTGGGGAAGACAACAATCGCTGTGAACCTGGCAATCTCAATGGCACGAAAAGGACATAAGGTCGGCCTTCTGGATGCTGATGTTTTCGGACCTTCTGTCCCTAAAATGTTCAATGAAGAGAAATACAGACCCGAAGTCAGGCATGAAAACGGTGTTGATCATATCATTCCATTAACAAAATACGGGATTAAAGTCCTTTCCACAGGTTTTTTTGTTGATGCTGCAGATGCAGTAATCTGGCGGGGTCCGATGGCCTCCAATTTTCTGAAACAGCTTATCAAACAGGGTGCATGGGGCGATCTTGATTATCTACTAGTAGATATGCCTCCCGGAACAAGCGACATTCATCTGACACTGGTGCAGGAGGTACCTGTAACAGGTGCAATTGTGGTAACAACTCCTCAGGATGTTGCCCTTGCCGATGCTATAAAAGGAATCTCAATGTTCCGCAGCGATAAGATCGATGTTCCTGTTATAGGACTGGTAGAAAACATGTCGTGGTTTACACCCGCTGAACTTCCTGATAACAAATACTATATTTTTGGAAAGAATGGAGGCAAAAAACTTGCTGAAAAAATGGAAGTTCCACTGCTCGGACAGATTCCGCTGGTACAGGGAATTTGCGAAGGGAGTGATAATGGAGAACCAGTGGCTCTTGAAGATTCTATAACAGGTAATGCTTTTATGACGCTGGCAGATGAGGTTATAATGAAGGTAGAGAAGAGAAATAAAGAGATTAACCCAACTGTTAAACTACAGATAACCAAATAAATACCCTAGTAATATGACAAAAATAGACAGTATTAAAGACCGCGTTACAAAAGCACTGAACAGGGTGAGACCATATCTTCAGTCGGATGGAGGTGATATTGACCTTATTGACGTGACAGAAGACATGACTGTTAAAGTAAAACTTAAGGGTGCATGTCACGGTTGCCCCTATAGCATGCAGACGCTGAAGGCAGGAGTGGAACAGTCGATAATGAAGGAGGTGCCGGAAATAAAGAGAGTAATTTCTGTTTGATAAAGTCTATCACCTCAATTTTAATTACCTTTGAAATACTATACAACAGTTTAGTCAGTTATAGTATTAAAAGTCCTTTATTGGCTTCATTCAAAACATTATATAAGTACTTTTTGATACCGGGATTGTCTTTGATCCTGGCAAATTGTTCGGTTGAAAAAAACACGGACACTACAAGGTTTTATAATAGCATGACCGCTAAATACAACATCTATTTTAATGGTTATGAGAGCTATAAGGCCGGCCTTGTAAAAATAATTAATGGTTACCCCGACGACTATGCTGAATTGCTCAAGGTATTTGAATACAGCGATCCCGCAACAGCTTCTCTATGTTCCTCCGATATGGAAAAGGCAATACAGAAAGCTTCAAAATTGATCTCGCTGAAATCCATAACTGCCAAACCTGAAGTGAAGGATAAACGCGAGCTTTCAGATAATGAGAAAGAATTACTTGAAAAGAAGGAATATAATGAATGGGTAGATGACAGTTATCTTCTCATTGGGAAAGCCCGTTTCTATAAACATGAGTATAACGAGGCAACGTCGATTTTCAATTACTGTATAACGGAAGCTAATGATGTGATGATAAAAAAAGAGGCAACTATCTGGCTGTCGAGAATATATAATGAAACAGGGAACTTTAATGAATCATTACGATTGCTTAATGAACTAGATATTACAACTGACTTTGCCAGGCTTCTTCGATCGATGTACTATACAACCCGGGCAGATCTCTTTATTAAACAAAAAAGATACTCTGAAGCCATAGAACCTCTTTCCAAAGCAGTCGAGCTTGTTTCGAAGAAGAGGACGAGATACAGACTTACCTATCTCCTGGCTCAGTTAAGCGAGAAGACCGGTGATGGAGCACGTGCTACCTCGAGATACCGGGAAGTTGTTAAAATGAATCCCCCTTATGAGGTTGAATTTAATGCAAGAATAAATATTGCCGGTGTATTCGATGTAAATTCCGGAAATCCACAGGAGATGGCCAGGGAGCTTGAAAAAATGCTGAAAGATTCAAAGAACAAAGATTTTCAGGATCAGATCTATTTTGCACTGGGAAATTTGTCAATGAAAGAGGGAAAAGAGGAAGAGGCCCTTGAGTATTTCAGGAAATCAGCAACAGCACCCTCCCGGAATCAAAATCAGAAAGGCAGATCATATCTCGCTCTTGCCGGTCATTATTATGATAAACCTGATTACATGAAAGCGGGGAAATATTACGATAGTGCTGTTTTTTTTCTCGATCAGAAATACCCCGATTACCAGTTGTTAAAATCCAAATCACAAAGTCTGAATGCTCTTGTTTCTCAGTTAACCATAGTTGAAACTCAGGATAGTCTTCAAAGGGTGGCAAAGATGAGTCCGGGAGAGAGGGATGCTCTCATTGCTTCAATAATCGACCGGATAATTAAAGATGAAAGTGAAGGCAAGACATCTCAATATACCGACAGGTATAATCTTGGGCAATTTTACGAGAATGAGAGGCGTTTTCAGGGCAATATCGAACAGGAGGGAAAATGGTATTTCTATAACCAGGCCGCGCTTACTTTCGGACGAACAGAATTCAGAAGGCGGTGGGGAGAACGAAAACTGGAAGATAACTGGAGAAGGGCAAATAAAGCCAGGGTACAGATGTCACAAATATCAGCAACCAGTGAAGAAACTTCGAAGGCAACTGTTGATACTTCATCAGCTATGCTCGATTATAAGAAACCCGAATTCTATTTGCGTAATCTTCCTATTACTGATTCATTAATTAATATCTCTAATGAAAAAATTGTCACTGCCCTTTTATTTGCAGGAAAAGCATATTCCGATAATATCTCGGACCCTGTAAAAGCAACCGATACATTTGAGTCTCTCATATCCCGTTTCCCCGACAATGACCTTGTTCCTGAAGCTTTGTTCAACCTTTACAGGGTTAACAAGGATATAAATAATTCTAAATCAGAAGCTTACAGGCAACGATTACTCGAGAAATACCCTGAGAGTGAGTTTGCCAGGATTCTTTCAGATCCGGCCTATTTTGAAAAAAAGATGGCTGATATGAAAATGGCTGAAAAAATTTATGAGGAAGCTTACGATGCATATAACTCTGAAAACTTTAACAACACGATGGTGATCTGCAATGATGCCCTGAATAAATACCCGGAGGATATTCTGGCCCCGAAATTTTTCCTTCTCCATGCCTACTGCATTGCAAGGGTAAGCGATGAAAGAAGCTTTAAGGAGGAGCTAAATAAGCTCATCAAAAAATGGCCCGGAACAACTGAAAGTACAAAAGCAGCTGAACTTGTAGCATTTCTGAATCAGGAAATTCCTGAACTTAAAGTTGAGGAGGATAAGGTTATAGCAGCTGACCTTTATAAAGCTGATACTACCGCAAATCATGTTTTTGTTTTAATAATTAACGATCCGTCGTTCAATATCAACCTGGCAACTTTTGATGTAATAAGCTATAATATTGACAATTATACGAATAAAAATTTCCGTACACTCGGGACACTGATTAATAACAAATATATTTTGATTACAGTAGCAGGCTTTTCGGATTTCAACCAGATATCGGAATATTACAGGGCCTTTAAAACAGATCAATATATCAGGAATCCGTCCGGAGCGGGGATGATGACATTTATTATCAGCGATGATAACCTTAAAGTCCTTGATAATGATAAAGATCCGGGGCGATACCAGCTTTTCTTCATGGAGAATTATTTCAAATGAGATCGATAAAAATATTATGGACAGATGATGAGGTTGAAGCCCTTAAACCACACATATTTTTTCTGAAGGAGAAGGGTTATGAGATAGATACATGCTCCAACGGGAATGATACTATAGATCTTGTGAGACAGAACCAGTACGATCTGATATTTCTCGATGAAAATATGCCTGGTTTAAGTGGTATTGAGACATTAAGGCTGATTAAAGAGGTAAGGACTGATATTCCTGTTGTAATGATCACAAAGAGCGATGCAGAGGAGCTGATGGAAGCGGCAATAGGCTCTGAGATAGCTGATTATCTTATTAAGCCTGTAAAACCAAAACAGGTCCTTCTGGTAATAAAAAAGATTCTTGACCAGCGACGACTTGTAACTGAAAAAACAACCACCGATTACAGGCAGGAATTCAGCCGGATAAGTGATATGATATCAACTGCCTCAACATTCTCAGACTGGACTGACCTTTACAAGAAAATCATATTCTGGGAATCTGAACTTGAAAAGTCGACCGATCAGGGAATGGCTGAAATCCTGAATCTCCAGGAGAATGAAGCCAACAATGCGTTTTCTAAATTCATGATTAATAATTATATCGGCTGGATGAGTTCTGGCAATAGCAATAAACCGATATTGTCACCTGATCTCTTTACAAAAAAAATATTTCCACAGATCCATGAACACAAACCTCTCTTCTTCATACTTATTGATAATATGAGGTACGACCAGTGGAAAACAATATCAGCAGAATTAGCCGGGATGTACAGGATTATTGAGGAGGAGATCTATTTCAGCATTCTGCCAACTACGACTCAATTCAGCAGAAACTCAATTTTCGCAGGAATGATGCCATCTCTCATTGCTGAAAAAATGGCTGATTTATGGATCAATGATGATGAAGAGGAGGGTAAAAACCTATTTGAGGAGGAGCTTTTCAGGAGACAACTAAATCGAAAAGGGCTTAAATACAAATGGTCGTACAACAAAATCAGCAGCAGCTACGAAGGGAAAAAGGTAAATGAAAAAGTCAGATCCTTCCTGGAAAATGATATTAATATTCTCGTTTTTAATTTTGTTGACATGCTGTCGCATGCAAGAACTGATGTTGGTGTTATCCGTGACCTGGCTGACGATGAGCCAGCTTACAGGAGCCTGACCCGTTCCTGGTTTATTCATTCTTCACTTTTCGAATTACTGAAAATACTGGCATCACATCAGGTTAAGATAATTTTCAGTACCGACCATGGTACCATAAGGGTGCAGAATCCTGTGAAAATTGTGGGTGACAGGAAAACTTCATCCAACCTGAGGTATAAAATGGGCAAAAACCTGGATTATGATCCAAAAAAGGTCTTTGAATTGAGGAATCCTGAAAAAGCAATGCTTCCAAAAACCAATATAAGCTCAAGATATATATTTGCTCTAAATAAAGACTTTCTGGTATATCAGAACAATTATAATCATTATGCAGGGTATTACAAGGACACTTTTCAGCATGGAGGGATTTCAATGCAGGAGGTGATGTTGCCCTTTGCAGTTATTGAACCGGTTTAGGATAAAGGCTTCATGGAAATATTAATAAAAGATAAAACCCAATTGCCGGAAGCAGCTAAACAACTCCTTGAATATAACGGGGAGAAGAGAATTGTTGCATTTTACGGGTCAATGGGAGCCGGAAAAACCACAATAATAAAAGCTATATGTGAAGTTCTTGGCGTTCTTGATATAGTCACCAGTCCGACATTCACCCTGGTAAATGAATATGGAACACCATCAGGAGAGGCCGTTTATCATATCGATTTCTACAGAATCAGAAAAAAGGAGGAAGTTTATGACTTTGGGATCGAGGAGTATCTTACTGGCGATTCATACTGTTTTATGGAATGGCCTGAGTTGATTGAAGATATTCTTCCTCCGGAGACCATGAGGATCAGAATCACTGTTGATGAACATGAACGACGGACCCTTACATTTCAATGAAATAATCCGATTTTGGTCAGAACTACATTTTTTCTACCTTTGAGAAAATAACACTTTCCAAATGATGAATAACAGAGGTAAGAGTGGAAAAGTTACTTTAGGCAATACCGCCTTTATGCCAAAAGAGGAACATCTTGAAACTGCTGTTAAAAACCGGAGAATAACAATAGGTATACCCAGTGACAAGAAAGAGGATGAGAAAAGGGTGGCTCTGACACCAGAGGCTGTCAACCAGCTTGTCGAAAGCGATAATGAGGTAATTGTTCAGAAGGGGGCCGGACTTGGAGCCAATTATTCGGACAAGGATTACAGCGAGAATGGAGCCATTATAAGCGACTCTCCTGCAAGGGTTTACGGCACTGATGTAGTAATCAAGGTTGCGCCTTTTACCGAAAAGGAGACTGATTATCTTAAGGGGAGCCAGGTATTGCTGTCATATCTCAATGTTCTTAAACTGGATGAGGATACCCTTGGTAAGCTCATCAGGAAAAAGGTTACTGCCATAGCCTTTGAAAAGATCCGCGACATAGAAGGGAATATGCCTGTTGTGGAATCGATGAGCGAAATATCAGGAATTACATCCCTGCTGATTGCATCGGAATATCTCAGTAATTTACACGGGGGAAAGGGAGTGATGCTTGGTGGTATTACAGGCGTTACCCCTACAGAAGTTCTTATTCTGGGAGCAAATACGGCTGGTGAGTATGCTGCAAGAGCTGCTATCGGACTTGGATCAACCGTTAAAATATTTGATAATTCACTCCAGAGGTTAAGGAGATTTCAGAATCTTCTCGGCCAGAGGCTCCAGACATCAGTGTTCCATCCCCAGGTTTTAAGGAAGGCGCTTAAATCAGCCGATGTACTTATCGGGGCTATTGAACTTGAGGATCTCCGGCCCTGGTATTACATTACAGAAGATATGGTAAGGAGTATGAAAAAGGGTGCCGTGGTAATAGACCTGAGCATAGACCGTGGCGGATGCATTGAAACCACTGAGTGTCGTGCCCTGAAGGATCCTGTTTATGAGAAACATGGCGTTATTCATTTCTCGGCATGGAATCTTCCTTCGCGTGTCGCACGTACAGCATCCATTGCACTTAGTAATATTTTCACTCCTCTGTTACAGAGTATGGCTGATGCAGGAGGAATTACACAACTTCTTAAAAATGACCAGGGGGTGCGAAACGGGGCATATTTATATAACGGTATGCTCACCAACGAAACGCTGGGACAGAAGTTTGGGATTATTTCAAAAGATCTCGATCTTCTTATTTCAGCCTTCTGATTATCAGATAAAAGTCAGAGTAGCTTTATTATCTGTGATCTCAATTCCGGCCCGCCCTCCAACATAAAAAGCCCTGTTATCTGCAATATGTCCTGCCGGATAGTTAAATAAGAGAGGATAATTATATTCCTGTACAATACTATAAATTGTCTCCTCCATACTCCTACCCCACGGGACCTTTGTATCTTCAATCTTATTCATTCCACCAACAATAAGAGCAGATAATCCTTCAAGTTTCCCAGCAAGCTTTAAAGAGCTCATCATCCTGTCGATATGATAATAATACTCTCCCACATCCTCAATAAACAATATCTTACCAGCAGTTGATGGTTCAGCCCGTGTTCCTGTCAGACTATAAAAAAGAGAGAGGTTTCCTCCTGTCATTTCCCCTTCCACATTACCTTCATTAAAGAAGGTACCCTCCCAACTACATGGTTGAAGCTGACCAAACAACGCTTGTTGCAGGGAGATGAAAGAGTCGCTGGTTTTCTCAGAATTATTGAAGTTAAGAGGCATTTCACCATGCACTGAAATCAGTCCGCAAAGCTCGCTCAGCCAAATATGCAAAACTGTAATATCGCTGAATCCTATGTACCATTTCGGGGTTTTTTTCAGAGGTGTGAAATCAACATTGTCAATAATCTTTAAAACACCATAACCACCCCGTGAACAGAATACGGCCTTAATTTCAGGATCATCGGTCATCTCCTGCAGATCAGCCAATCGTTCTTTGTCACTTCCGGCAAACGGGCCGTTGCTTTTAAGAGCATTTTTTCCAACCCGTACTTTCAAACCCCACTCCTCAAGGAATGCTGCAGCCCCAATCATTCTCTTTTTATCAATAGAAAATGAAGGTGATATTATTGCCACCTCATCGCCGGGTTTCAGAAATTCAGGTTGAGTTTTATTTACAGACATGCCTATAATATATTATACGTAAAAGTAATGGATATTGTTTCTTTTTACAACAGGAATGCCTTATTTGAGGGATTCTTATACCTTCCTGATCTTTATAACCAATGTGTGTAGATCATCTACACCTCAAATGGGGCAAACACTTTGAGATAAAGCCCCCCTGACGGACGGTATCCCCCCCATGAAAGCGAGATAAGACATTCCTTTTAGTGCCCCCCTGCTCCCCTAAAGGGGGGTTAATTCTCGTTTTATAAAGGTAATTGGATATTTTGAAAGGATGTCTAAAAAATATTTCTATAAAACTCAAATCCTTTGAGTTATTGAAGATTTAACCCCCCTCCAGGGGGGCAGGGGGGCAAAAAACAGGGACAGGGGGGGCAAAATAGTAATAGAAATACTGATAGATATGAGTAATAAGAGAAAGCAGATAAGGGATTTGGATCTGAATTAAAAGGGAAAGAAAATTACTATATTTGTCGAGTTTTAAACCCTGCTTACTATTCACTAATATATAATGAAAAAATTTAAAAGATATCTTGTCACCTCGGCCCTCCCTTATGCCAACGGCCCGATACATATTGGCCACCTGGCTGGGGTTTATGTACCTTCCGATATTTATACAAGGTATCTGAGAATGCGTGGTGCAGACGTGATATCAGTTTGCGGATCTGATGAGCACGGCGTACCGATAACCCTGAAAGCGCGTAATGAGGGTGTAACCCCACAGGAGATTGTTGACAGGTATCATATTATGAATAAAAAGGCATTTCAGGATTTTGGTATTGCATTCGATATCTATTCACGAACATCAAATAAAATCCATTACGAAACTGCATCTGAAATATTCAGGACAATTTATGATAAGGGTGAATTCACCGAAAAATCTTCTGAACAATATTATGATGAAGAGGCAGGCTGTTTTCTGGCAGACAGGTATATTATGGGAACATGTCCCCATTGCGGAAATGAAAATGCCTATGGCGATCAGTGTGAAAAATGCGGAACCTCACTCAGTCCCAATGAATTGATAAATCCTCACTCCACTGTCAGTGGAAGCAAACCGGTGTTACGTGAGACTCTTCACTGGTATCTGGCACTTGACAAATATGAACCGTGGCTCAGGAAATGGATACTTGAAGATCATAAGGAATGGAAAGCGAATGTTTACGGGCAGTGTAAATCGTGGCTTGACCAGGGATTACAGCCCAGAGCTGTCAGCAGGGATCTGGACTGGGGTATACCGGTGCCTGTTGAAGGTGCAACAGGGAAAGTCCTTTACGTATGGTTTGATGCCCCTATTGGCTATATATCAGCAACAAAAGAACTTACATCAGACTGGGAAAAATACTGGAAGGATAAAGAGACAAAAATGGTTCACTTCATTGGAAAAGACAATATAGTGTTCCATTGCATAATATTTCCGGCAATACTCAATGCAGAGGGGAGTTACATTCTGCCTGAGAATGTCCCGGCAAATGAATTTCTCAATCTTGAGAACGATAAGATATCAACATCAAGAAACTGGGCAGTGTGGCTACATGAATATCTTGAAGAATTCCCGGGGAAACAGGATGTGCTGCGTTATACCCTTTGTGCCAATGCTCCTGAGACGAAAGATAATGACTTCACATGGAAAGATTTTCAGGCCCGCAACAATAACGAACTGGTCGCGATTCTTGGAAATTTTGTTAACAGGACTCTGGTTCTTACCAATAACTATTACGACGGGAAGGTTCCGGAAAGGGGAATAAGTGAACCTGCTGATGATGCAGTATTGAGTGAAATAGTCAGGTTCAGGGATAACATAGAGAACAGCCTGGAAACATACAGGTTCCGTGAAGCACTGAAAGAGGCAATGAACCTGGCGCGGCTTGGGAACAAATACCTTGCAGATTCGGAGCCGTGGAAAGTTATTAAGACAGATCCTGAAAGGGTAAAGACTATTATGAACATTGCACTGCAGATCACCGCAAACCTGACAATCATTTTTGAACCTTTTTTACCATTCTCAATGGAGAAATTACGTGGCTGGATAAATCTTGATGAGCCCAGGTGGAGCGAAGCCGGGAATATTGAGCTTCTGAAACCGGGGCATGTTATCAATAAACCCGGATTACTATTTGAAAAGATTGAGGATGATGAGATTGTCCGGCAAATAGATAAACTTCATGCAACGAAAAGAGTGAATGAAGAAGCGGACGCAAAAACATTGGTTGGGAAAGATGCAGTAACATTCGATGAATTCTCAAGAATAGATATCAGAACAGCTACCGTACTTGAAGCTGAAAAAGTACCTAAAACAAATAAATTGCTTAAACTCAAAATTGATACCGGACTTGATATCCGGACTATTGTATCGGGAATTGCTGAGTATTTCACACCGGAATCTCTGATCGGCAAACAGATATCAATAGTAGCAAATCTTGAACCCAGAAATATAAAAGGGATAGAGTCGAAAGGGATGATCCTTATGGCTGAGGACAAGAATGGGAAATTAGTATTGGTTTCTCCGGCTGATAAAGTAAGTAACGGCAGTACAATAAAGTAACCCTGAGTTTTATAAAATCCTTTATACTGAAAATCTTAACCACTGAGTTGCACGGAGTTACACTGAGTTTCACAGAGTAATACTCAGGATTAAAACAGTGTTACTCTGTGTTTACATCGTGTGACTCAGTGGTAAACATTTCATAAAAAAAGCCGTCTCTTCCAAAACGGCTATAATACTAATATTTCTTTATCTATCTCTTCCTGGCAACCCAGGTACCCGGGTATTTCTTTGAGATGCTGTCTCTTTTTACCTTAGCACTGTTCAGATCGCCTGTCGTCATAGCGCTAACCCTGTAAAATCCATTAGGAGCGGGAATGATCTCAGCGGAAAAGCCATCTGCCTTGAGATTGGTTACCTGAGAAACCGCATTCTCTTTTGATTTGAAGCTTCCGGTAACAAGGCAATAAACATTTGTCTCTGTAACAACAGGCTCCGGGATGACAGTAGTTGCAGGCGCTTTCGGCGCAATCTCCTTAGGTTCAGCCGATTCAGATTTTATGCCCTCCTCCACGGCATTCTTATTATTCTCAAATTCAGCATTTACCAGAGGATTAAGCGTTGTAGCTTCAACCTTGGTTTTGAAAAGGTTAGTCTTAAGCGGCACTGCTACCATAACTGAAAGTAAGGGTATTATTACAGCTGCTCTCCACAAACTCTTTCTGAGAGAAGATCGCTTCATCGGATCTTTTTCGACATGCTTTATAATGCGCTTTCTGACATCATATCCTTCAAGCGGGAGACACTGAAATGATTCAAATCCGTATGAATCAAGGTGGTAATTTGCATTCACATCCGGTTCAAACTGAACATTTCCCTCCTGATTATTTATAAAGCTGCCTATATTATCAAAGACAACCTTTTCGCCTTTTGCCAGTTTTCTGCGAAGTTCAATAACATACTCCTCAACCAGATTCCGTGCGTCACCATATGTAACTCCTGATGTTCCGGTAATCCTTCCAACGAGCAGTCCATCGTTATGGTTCAGGTTCCGGTTGAATGATATCTTCTTGACTGGCGGATAAAAGGTTCCATTACTTTTATCAATAGCCGCCGGGATATAGTTCCCGATGAAACCGCCAAATCCGGGAACAATAACACAATCGTGCCCGAATAACAATTCCCGTATAAAGGGTGTAATGTCCACTTTCAGTTTATCATTTATTATTACAAATTTAATAATAATCTTATTAAAAGTATCTGTTATGTTCATTAAATATGATCTTATCTGCGCATATCAGCGAAATCAGCGGGAGAATAAGCCTTTGCCACTGTTCCGATAGCTCCTGATTGCTATCGGGACGGAAACGTAGATTTTCGCAGAATTATATTGTCGCTTAAAAATATTATCTTCGTAGTTCTAAATTTGGGGCTCAAATGAGAGAGATACAGATGGTCGACCTTAGGGCGCAGTATGAAAAAATTGACGGGGAAATTGATCTGGCAATTAAGTCAGTGCTGGAATCAACAGCTTTTATTAAAGGTCCTGATATTAAGATCTTTGAGGAAGAACTGCAAGGATATATGGGGGTGAAGCATGTTGTATCGTGTGCCAACGGGACAGATGCTCTTTATCTTGCGATGATGGTTCTGGGTTTAAAACCGGGTGATGAGGTAATAACTACAAATTTCACCTTCATTGCTACTGTAGAGGTGGTGGCGCTTCTTGGTCTTAAACTCATTCTTGTCGATCCTGATCCTGATAATTTTAATATCTCAGTGAAAGAACTTAGCCAAGCTATAACACCAAGGACAAAAGCTATTGTTCCCGTGCATCTTTTCGGACAGTGTGCTGATATGGAGAATATTATGGAACTGGCTAAAAAGCACAATCTTTATGTAATCGAAGATGCAGCCCAGGCGACCGGTACAGATTATATCTTCAGTAATGGTACAACAAAGAAAGCAGGGACAATCGGACATATCGGCACAACCTCTTTCTTCCCCTCTAAAAACCTGGGATGTTACGGTGATGGCGGAGCCCTCTATACAAACGATGACGCTTTTGCAAAGAAACTGAGAAGTATAGCAAACCATGGCATGAAAGTCAGATATCACTATGATGATATTGGAGTAAATTCAAGACTTGATACTATCCAGGCGGCAATACTGAGGGTAAAACTCCGACATCTTTCAAAATTCAATGAGGCCAGAAGATCCGTTGCTGATAGTTATGATAAGGCATTTGCTTCATGCAAAGCTATATCCGTACCTGCAAGAGTGAGTTATTCCAATCATATTTTTCATCAATATACCATAAAAGTCAATAATGGTAAAAGAGATGAGCTTAAAAAATACCTTGAATCAAGGAATATTCCTTCAATGGTCTATTATCCCGGACCGCTTCATATGCAGGAGGCCTACAGATACCTGGGATACACTGAAGATGACTTTCCTCATACAACCGCCCTTTGCAAAGAGGTGCTCTCTTTACCGATGCATCCTGATATGGAACAGGATCAGCTTAACTATATCATTCTTAATATCTTACAGTTTTTTGATAAATAATTATTATGGAAAAGAAATATTTCGCGCATGAAACTACAGTCATCGATAATGGTTGTAAAATTGGAAAGGGAACAAAAATATGGCACTTCAGCCATGTTATGCCGGGATCGGAAATCGGTGAAAACTGTAATATTGGTCAGAATGTTGTCATTTCCCCGGGTGTGAAGCTCGGTAAGAATGTCAAAGTTCAGAATAATGTCTCAATTTATACCGGAGTTATTTGCGATGATGATGTCTTTCTCGGCCCTTCAATGGTATTTACAAATGTTATCAATCCACGCAGCGCAATAGTAAGAAAGGAGCAGTACCTTGAAACAATTGTCGAAAGGGGGGCATCAATTGGTGCCAACGCGACTATTATTTGTGGGATTATCATTGGAAGATATGCCTTTATCGGGGCTGGTGCTGTAGTTACAAAGGATGTAAAACCATATGCACTTGTATATGGTAATCCGGCCCGCCAGACAGGCTGGATAAGTGAATTTGGCCATAAATTAAACTTCGATAATCACGGCTTTGCTTTCTGTCCTGAAAGCAGCGAGAGATATCAACTTGAGAACGGTATAGTTTCTAAAATAATTTAGTAGTTTTATACCGCTTTTTACCATTACAGGATGACAGAGGCTCCAAAAAATTTCGGGATAATCGGTGTTGCAGGATATATTGCTGTAAGGCATCTTCATGCAATTAAAGAGACAGGCAATAACCTACTGGCAAGCCTCGACAGGTTTGACAGTGTTGGAAGAATTGACAGCTATTTCCCGGAGAGTGATTTTTTTGTTGAATTTGAAAGATTCGACAGGCATTTTGATAAACTAAAACGGACAGGTACTAAAATTGATTATGTAAGTATCTGTTCTCCCAATTACCTTCACGATTCACATATCAGGTTTGCCCTTCGCCACCAGGCGGAAGCTATCTGCGAAAAACCGATAGTGCTCAACCCCTGGAATGTTGATGCGTTGCAGGAGATTGAGAATGAGACCGGTCGTAAGATCTATACCATTCTTCAACTCCGTCTTCATCCTAAATTACAGGAACTCAGGGAGAAGGTAAGGAATGGCCCGAAGGGAAAGATTTATGATGTCGATCTCTCCTATATAACAAGCCGCGGTAACTGGTATTCGATCTCATGGAAAGGTGATATACAGAAATCAGGAGGGGTGGCAACCAATATCGGCGTACATTTTTTTGATATGCTAAGCTGGATATTCGGCAGCTCCAAAAAGAATATAGTTCATATATCCGAACCGCATAAAACAGCCGGATTCCTGGAGCTGGAAAATGCAAGGGTCAGGTGGTTCCTGAGCCTCGATTATAACGATATCCCTTCTCCATCAAAGGAAGCCGGTAATAGAACATTCAGGTCAATAACCGTTGATGGTGAGGAGATTGAATTCAGCGAAGGATTTACTGACCTCCATACACTTTCATACAGAGAGATACTGGCCGGAAGAGGATTTGGACTTAAAGAGGCAAGCCAGTCGGTAAGCACAGCATATACAATCAGAAATTCAAAACCAATAGGAGTTCAGGGAGACTATCATCCAATATTAAAAACTTTAAAATAAAAATGTATAATAAGCTTATTAATAAGGAGACAAAACTCTCCGTCATTGGCCTTGGTTATGTCGGTCTGCCAATAGCACTCGAGTTTGCCAGACAGATAAAGGTAATCGGCTTCGATATCAAATCCGACAGAGTTGAACTGATGAAAAAGGGGATTGATCCCAGTAATGAACTTCCTCCTGAAGCTTTTAACGATACCGATATTATTCTTACCAGCGATCCGGAAGTATTAAGAGACGCTTCATTTCATATAATTGCTGTTCCTACTCCCACTCACACAAACAATCTACCCGATCTGACACCGGTTCTAAAAGCTTCTGAAACTGTAGGAAGAATTCTGAAGAAGGGCGATTATGTTGTATATGAATCAACAGTCTATCCGGGATGTACTGAGGACGATTGCATACCAGTACTGGAAAAATATTCCGGATTATCATGCGGGCCTGACTTTAAGGTAGGTTTCTCACCTGAAAGAATTAACCCTGGTGACACAAACCATACTCTCACTAAGATCGTAAAAGTGACAAGCGGTTGTGATCAGGAAGCTGCAGAGAGCATTGCAAAAACATATGAACTGATAATAAAAGCGGGTGTTCACAGGGCCAGCTCAATCAAAGTTGCTGAAGCAGCAAAAATCATCGAAAACACACAGCGCGATATAAATATCGCCTTTATGAATGAACTGTCAATAATATTTAACCGGCTTGGGATAAACACCTATGAAGTTCTTGAAGCTGCCGGGACAAAATGGAACTTCCTGAAATTTTATCCGGGTCTTGTTGGAGGGCACTGCATCGGAGTTGATCCGTATTACCTTTCATATAAGGCAAAATCCCTGGGCTATCATCCACAAATGATCGATTCAGGCAGGTTCATAAATGACAGCATGGGAGGGTATATCGGTAAACAAACCGTAAAAAAAATAATAGCAGCAGGTAAAAGCCTGAAAGGTGCCCGCGCCCTGGTAATGGGTATAACTTTTAAAGAAGACGTCACCGATATCCGTAATTCAAAAGTGGTCGATGTGATCCGCGAACTGACTGACTTCGGAATTGCAGTTGATGTTGTTGATCCCGGGGCGGTGAAAGAGGAAGTAAAGGAAGAATATGGAATCGAACTTAAAGATAATCCCACAGGAAATTACGATGCTGTTATACTTGCCGTAAGCCACAAGAAATATTTAAAACTGGATGAGTCGTTTTTTACATCATTACTGAATAAAGATGGAATCGTGGTTGACGTAAAAGGTGTTTTGCGGGGAAGAATAAAAAAACATCATTACTGGAGTCTTTAAATGAAAAAGAAAATCCTTGTAACCGGTGGAACCGGATATATAGGTTCACATACCTCAGTTGAACTGATTGAACAGGGATATGATGTTGTGATAATCGATAACCTTTACAACTCCGAAGCTGAAGTTATTGACAGTATCGATAAGATCACCGGAGTTAAACCTGCTCTTGAAGTATTTGACCTCTGCGATACTGAAAAACTCAGCGAATTTTTCAGCAGAAACAGCGACATTTCAGCAATTATTCATTTTGCTGCTTACAAAGCTGTGGGAGAATCGGTGCATAAACCCCTTGAATACTACAGGAATAATCTCATGTCGCTGATAAATCTGCTTGATGGCATGAAACAATACGGCATACCCAACCTGGTATTTTCCTCTTCATGTACTGTTTACGGGCAACCTGAAAAATTGCCGGTTACCGAAGATGCTCCATTACAACCTGCAACTTCCCCCTATGGAAATACAAAACAGGTTGGTGAAGCAATTATCAGGGATACAACAGTTTCCGATAAAAAGATCAGGGCTGTATCATTAAGATATTTCAATCCGATCGGAGCTCATCCTTCGGCTCTTATTGGAGAATTGCCAAGGGGTGTTCCTGAAAATCTTGTTCCCTATATTACACAGACAGCATATGGTTTACATGATGAGCTTAAGGTTTTCGGCAATGATTATGACACCCCCGACGGATCATGTATCAGGGACTATCTTCATGTAGTTGACCTGGCTAAAGCCCATGTTATTGCTGTAAAAAGGCTCCTGGAAGGAGGAACCCTGAAAGCTTATGAGGTATTTAACCTTGGGACAGGTACCGGAATTTCAGTTCTCGAGGCTGTTAAATCATTCGAACGTGTCGCAGGAATAAAACTTAAATACAAAATTACCGGAAGAAGAGCGGGAGATATAGAAAAAATATGGGCAGATCCTTCATTTGCCAACAGGGAGCTTGGCTGGAAAACTTTAAGCACACTTGATGATGCCATGAAGACCGCCTGGGATTGGGAACGGTATATAAGAAAAAAAAGAGGATAATTATGAAAAAAACTATTCTGATTACCGGGGGAGCCGGATTTATTGGGTCACATGTGGTAAGAAAGTTCGTCAACAGCTATCCTGATTATCTGATTGTCAATGCAGATAAACTTACCTATGCAGGTAACCTGGAAAACCTCACTGACATAGAGGCAAAAGGGAATTATGCTTTTGAAAAGATCGATATTGTTGATAAGCAATCTGTTCTTGGCCTTTTTAATAAGTACAGCTTCGACGGAATAATACATCTTGCAGCCGAGTCGCATGTTGACCGCTCTATTACAGGTCCGGATGAATTTGTATTTACAAATATCGTTGGAACTTTAAACCTTCTAAACACAGCATTGAGCAGCTGGAAAGAATCCTTTCAGGGGAAGCTTTTCTACCATATCTCCACCGATGAGGTTTACGGATCGCTTGGTAAAGATGGACTCTTTACTGAACACACTGCTTATAACCCCAAAAGTCCCTATTCGGCTTCCAAGGCAAGTTCCGACCATTTAGTGAGAGCTTATAACCATACTTTCGGTATCCCCGTGGTTATCTCCAACTGCTCCAATAACTACGGCCCCAACCAATTCCCTGAAAAGTTGATCCCACTGGCAATAAACAATATTAAAAACAGCAAGCCAATACCTGTATATGGGAAAGGTGAAAATATCCGCGACTGGCTCTATGTTGAAGATCATGCCTCGGCAATTGATATTATTTATCATCGGGGGAGAGTGGGAGAGACATATAATATCGGGGGAAATAACGAATGGATGAATATTGATCTGATAAAGCTCCTCTGCAGGATAATGGATAAAAAGCTGAATCGTCCTGAAGGCACTTCTGAAAAGCTGATTACCTATGTTAAGGACAGGCCCGGTCATGATATGAGGTATGCTATCGATTCTTCAAAATTACAGAATGAACTGGGATGGTCGCCAATACCTGATTTTGCTGATGGTCTTGAAAGAACTGTGGAATGGTATCTCACAAACGAGAGTTGGCTTGAAGGTGTTCTTTCTGGTGATTACGGGAAATATTATGACCGTATGTATTCGGGAAGATAGTAAAAGTGTTACCTTACCTTTCTCATTCGCTCAATCAGCTCATCTCCCAAAGCTGTTTTTTTCTTAATATGCTCCTGGATGGCTTCAACAACACTGTTTGATTCAAATTCGCCTCTAACCTGTTCAAAATCAAGTTTCTTATCCTCATCACCGCCATCAATTCCAAAACCTGTCATCGAGGAGAGGGTGAATTCTTTGCGTGCATCCTCATAAAGAAAATTATCAAGGTCGACAACGCTCTTTTTCCACTTCTCAACTATCCCTATAACATCTTCGGCTGTTAATTTATTAACAGTAGTTCCTGATTCCTCCTGTATCCTTTCAAACGACCATCTCCATTCCCAATCATAATATGAATTATGCATTTCAACAAACGATTCTGATAACTCCTCAACTGACTTAATCTTACCCGATTCAATATTTTCAAGCAGAGTGTCAATTTCACCTTTCGGAGTTATTAATCCTGCAAGATCAACCCATTCGCCTCTCCCCTCTTTCCGGTCAGGAGTTATTCTTTTCCTGATCTCCTCGTTTGTTCTGAACTCAGTCTTTTCAAGCCTTTTTATTAGTGAATTACCGAGGAACTTATTGATGCCTGTCTGATAAAGTTCTATCCCGCGGTCAAGAGAAGCTCGCTTGATCTGCATATTATCAAATGTATACGTTTGGGTTCCTTCGGGTGATTCTGACTTCAGCTTCTTTAAGATTTCCCTGCCCTCAAACATTTTTCGTATGGTATATGGACTGAGCAGGTTAAAATTCACCTGGTCAATCTTACGAGGGTCCTTTCTTCTGTCGCGAAGAGGCCATTTCTGCGCATCCCGTATTGTGCCAACACTTCGCAGGTTGATACCAGGGACAAGGATACTCTCATCATTACTCTCTATAAGGTAGGAGAATGGGAGGGATGATGTATCCATATTCTTATAATGACGCCCCATCACCAGTGTGAAAGGGCCTATACGTGCAGGCCACAGCAGGTAAGAATCGCTGGTTGTTTTTGAGCCGCGCTCCATTATTCCCTGGTGGATCGGACCAAGCTTATACATGTGGTTACTCTGGTTTGATCCGCTCCCGGCATTCATAAAGGAAAATATCCCTGCAATGAGAAGAGTCGATTTATGGTGAGTAACGGTATAGGGGCCTGCAAAGATGGAACATGCTTCGCCATGGTATCCCCCACAGTTTGCAAAGAAGAGGGAGTTTTCTGCTGAATAGTGTTTCGCGAGGACGCAACCCTGACCGATAAAACATTTATCGATAAGCGTCGACTCGGTTACTATTGAGCCTGAACAGATAATAAAATGTTCCATTATCACACCCGGCCCTATAAAAACGGGGTCCTCCCCGCAGCTGTTAACAGATCCTTCGTTAAGTGTCATAGACCCTTCTATGTGGCTGAAGGGGCCGACCGTTACATTTCGTATATTACTGCAATTGAATATTCTTGAACTGAATCCGATAGTACCTGTTGCTGATGAATGAGAATCTGAATAATCGGTAACCATCTTCTCAATGATCTTTACGGCATTGCTTCGATGTCTGTAGAGCGCTATTATATAAGCTTCATGAGCTGAAAGTCTGTCCCACATCCTGACTGCCCGTCCCCCTGTCTCATTTAGCACTGCTATTTTTGTCCCATTACCAAACGAAGATATTCCCTCAGTATGAATCTTACCACAGTTTTTAATAACAACCTTATCTTCAATATTATAGTTAGCAATATAATCACCAATATTATGAATGATTACATTCGAACCAATGGTACAATTATGAAGTCTTGCATTCAGAATCCCGCCCGGTATGCTGACACCGGACTCATCAATAAATGGTTCACTAAAAACACCCAGCCGGATATCACCTGAGAAAATTACGCTTATACAACATGTGGGATCAAATCCATCTTTTACCTCAATCCTTGACCAGTCATCGCAACTGCAACCATTACGTATCAGTATCTCAACTTCCCTGGTGACCAGGTTCCGGTATTTATCTTTGAGCTTCATGGTATAACGAAGATTTCATTCCACAGTAACTGACTTTGCAAGGTTCCTGGGCTGGTCAACATCGCATCCCCTCAGAACAGCAATATGGTACGAGAGCAACTGAAGCGGGATGACCGCTAAAAGTCCAGAGAAGGCTGGAAGAGTATCAGGAACCTCAAGCACATAATCTGCCATTTTCCTGATCAATTCATCACCTTCAGTTACGATAGCTATCACATTTCCTTTTCTTGCTTTTATCTCCTGGATGTTGCTCATGATCTTCTCGTAAGTGTCGTCTTTTGTGGCAACAACAACAACAGGCATATTCTCATCGATGAGGGCAATTGGACCATGCTTCATTTCAGCGGCCGGATATCCCTCGGCATGAATGTATGAAATCTCTTTCAGTTTAAGCGCCCCTTCAAGTGCTACAGGAAAGAGATATCCCCTTCCCAGGTAAAGCGCATTGTGAGTATTCTGGAATGTTTTAGCAAGCTCAAGAGCCTGATCATTGACCGCAAGCGCCTTTTCAATCTTTCCCGGTATTGAAACCAGTTCGGTAATCAGCTCCTTATATTTCGCATCTGTAACAATTCCTCTCTGATGTCCGATCTCAAATGCCATCATCGCAAGCACGGTAACCTGGGTAGTGAAAGCTTTTGTTGAAGCAACTCCTATTTCAGGTCCGGCATGGGTATATACTCCTGCGTCTGTCTCACGGGGAATACTGCTGCCAACAACGTTGCATATTCCTATAACCATTGCCCCCTTCTCCCTGGCAAGTTTTACTGCAGCAAGAGTATCGGCTGTCTCCCCGCTCTGGCTTATCGCCAGTACGATGTCTCCTTTTTTAATAATAGGATTCCTGTACCTGAATTCTGAAGCATATTCCACCTCAACCGGAATGCGGGTATATTCCTCAAATATATACTCTCCCAACAGTCCGGCATGCCATGAGGTTCCGCAGGCAATTATTATTATTTTTTCTGCATGCGACATCGACTCGAGAACATTGTGAAGCCCGCCGAGCATCACTCCTGAATAATCAGGCAATACCCTTCCCCTGAAGGTATCATGAATTGCTCTCGGCTGTTCATATATCTCCTTGAGCATAAAATGAGCAAATCCTTCCTTGTCGATTTCACCGATCTTCAGATCCAGTTCCTTAACCTCCGGCTTTACCATCCCGGTTCTTATTGTTTTCAGGATAAGTTCATCTTTCTTGATAATAGCAATATCATCATCATTCAGGTAAATAACCCTCTGAGTATATTCCACAATGGGAGTTGCATCGGAAGCAATAAAATTTTCACCCTCACCAACACCTATAACAAGGGGACTCCCCTTCTTGGCTGCAAAAAGTTTATCTGGCTCTTTCGTACAGATGATAACCAGTCCATACGCACCTTCAACCCTGTTAAGAGCCAGGGTAATAGCCTGTTCTGCAGTCAGATCACCTTCAAGATACATATGCTCAATAAGATTCGCCAGGACTTCAGTATCTGTCTGGCTGGTAAATTTTATCCCCCTGCTTTCAAGGTGTTTTTTAAGACGGGAATAGTTCTCGATTATCCCATTATGAACAACAATGAAGTTGCTCTGGTATGAAACCTGTGGATGGGCATTGAGTTCGTTTGGTTCACCGTGGGTAGCCCAGCGGGTATGCCCCATTCCGGTTGTACCGTTAAAGTCTGATTTGTTAACAATCGTTTCAAGATCTTTTACCCTGCCTGTACATTTGAAAATCTTCGTTTCACCATTCACAAGTGCCATACCTGCAGAATCATACCCCCTGTATTCGAGCCTTTTAAGACCATTTATTATTATCTCACGGGCAGGTTTTGAACCGATATATCCAATTATTCCACACATAATAAATGAGTTATAGCTATTAAGACAAGAAAATTGTCATTTTGGTTCACCAAATCAGAACTTTGTATATGTAAATTCGAATTTAACAGGAGTTTTACTGCTATTGGCTTTAAAGATAACGTTTCTGGTACTTGAGACCTGGAATAGTTCAACTTCTGGCAATATTTCGTCTGTGGCATCATCAAAATATCCCTGGACAAATGTGGCGAGATTGAATTTATAGACGCTATTCGTGGAATCGATCTTCCCGTCAAAGAAATCGTGATACTGATCAATATTATAATCAGGAACAACATATTTAGACCCGTTTTTTGTCCTGTATCTCAGATAGAGCTGAGGCGGGACAGTAGAGGGTTTAAACTGACTCCCATCGAAATAGACTGGCAGATAAAGCCGTGCTTTGTTAACTGCTATATTACTAAAATCCGGATCACTTTTCAAACTTTCAAGGCCTGGTATTGCGATCCTGGTATATACCCCGTTGAGATACTGAAGGTATGAAAGCGTGTCGAGGAAACCATCATTGATATGTACAATTTTCTTTTCCGGGCTGGCAGTAGAAAAATCATGTGAGAATTTATTGAAAGAAGCGTTTCTGTTCATAGGATCAAGAATGAACCAGAATTGTGTCGGTGTACCGGCTTCATTATGCATATATAAAACCATCACATTATTATAAGCGCCAATTGAGGTTGGTTGTGCCAGGCTCAAAGATAAAAGGAGAGGGTCGGGCCCTGGATTCATACTGAAATATAAGCCTTTAAAGTAAGATCTGAAATCTGGTTTTGTATTACTGTAAAACAGTTTTGAAGTGTCGCGTGTTATATATTCCCCAAATTCTTTGGGAATATTTATAGAAATTAGGTTTACAGTGTCCGGTTTAAGTTCGGGCAACACTATATCGTTAATCTCGAAACCTGTAAGAGGCACAACCTGGTCGGAATAGTATGCCGAGTCGGTATAGATCTGCTGTGCGATCTCTGATATTTTTATAGAATGTGGAACTCCTGATACGACCCCTTTAACATCCAGAATAGTAAGTAATAACTTCACAGAATCTACCGTAAATGGCTTGTCATCCCACTCCCCTCCCATTCTTATTTGGGTTACAAACTCAGCTGTTGTGGTGCCAAAGTATGGATCATAAATATGACCCATGTAAGAGACAGCAGCATTCTCTGTCCGCACTGCTGCATCGTAAATAGTATAAGACAATGCCCCAATGGTGTCGGTGGAATTAATGGCAATAAAATCACCATCGGGTAGAATTCCCGTACCTATACCGGTAGTTCCTTCTTCACATGAGCTCACAATGATTATTATGAGAGCAAGAATTGTAAGTCGAAATATTTTATAAAAATTTTGGGTAACAGAATCAGATCTGTGCAGGTTTTTTAATCTATGATAATATATTGTCATAAAACTCATTATAGGCATCAATGTATTCACTGTCATTCTTGTACAAAAGAACCGGTTTGTTAATTGTAGTAAGGTAATTGCTCAGTTCACTGTTGATATCTTCGCTTCCGATAATAATCCCGTCAGAGTATTTAATTGCCAGTTTTGATATATTGACAAAATCGGGGTTTTTAACCATTCTTATGTTCTCCCCGTCTATCCCGTCAAAACGAAGTTTATCGGCGAATGTTGATCTAAACGGAGTTTTAAAATCATTATTGTAAAGTGAGTATATTATCTTGTAATCGCGGAACAGGGGGTCATCGTTATAGATATTCCTGAGATATACCGGAACTAGTGCTGACATCCATCCATGACAATGGACAATATCGGGAGCCCAGCGCAGTTTTTTAACTGTTTCAATCACACCCCGGGCGAAGAATAGTGCACGTTCATCATTATCTTCAAATTCTTTTCCGGAAGCGTCGCTGATAATATGTTTCCTCTGGAAGTAATCGTCATTATCAATAAAATAGACCTGCATGCGGGCCGATTGTATTGAGGCGACTTTAATTATAAGCGGATGGTCGGTGTCGTCGATAATAAGATTCATTCCTGAAAGCCGGATCACTTCATGAAGCTGGTTTCTTCTTTCATTAATACAACCATACCTTGGCATAAAAGTCCGGATCTCCTTTCCCTTTTCCTGGATGCCCTGGGGGAGATATCTTCCGATCTTCGACAACTTTGTCTCACCTAAGTATGGAGTGATCTCTTGTGAAATGAATAGTACCTTCCTGTTTTCCATCTATTTATAATAATGGATCTACCGTCCTGAATTAATGTGCAAAGATAGTAAAAAATAATAACATATTTAAAACAGGGCGTTTCACCAAATAGCAAAATGAACTGAGCATGAAACGGATGAGAAATGGACTTTACGGGATAACAGTTTTTAGGTAGGATTTCACATCGGGGTAGTTTTCAATGATCCGGTAAACATCACACTCCCTGCAGTCGGTATTCTTACATCTGGGTCCCTTTTCAGATGCTTCCCAGCAGGGATCGGTATCAGATTGCCAGGCATGACACGCTTCACGCTCTTTTTTGCTACAGGAATGGATAGCCCAGCAAGGAATCAATGCCAGTAAGGCCCTGATACCCGCAATGTTTAGCCCTCTTTCATCAAGCAATTTATGAATGTATTTCAGGCGCAGAATATCAACCTGTGAAAAAAGATTACGGTTGGATTCTTTTTTGAAAGGGATAATTAACCCCTTTTCTATGTATTGCCTTATCGAATGGACCGGAATACGTGAAAGCTCTGAAGTGATACTCAGGGTGTAGACCGGGGAAGTGCTATCGACTGAAATATTCTCCATGACCTATAATTTAGAATTAATTTACATAACAAAGTTAAAGCTCTTTATTTAATATTACAAATCCGGCTGATATCATTTTTGATTATTTTAATTATCTGAAAATGAATATTATATAAAACCAGAATTATATTAATATCAGTATTGTATTTAAATCGCGCTTTACTGTTATTAATTTAACAGTATGATTTATAGAATTTTAGGTAAAAATAATTTGCATATTATTTAAGAATTATTCTTTACATTTACTAATAAACGATTCTCCCAGTTCGTTTTTTGTGTATTTACTATATCGACTTCTTATTCTAAATATACTTTAAAGCTTATGGAAAAACTCTACCCGAATCCTGAATCGTATTCATCCGGATCTTCAAGGTTTTGGCTAATTAATATTGGTCTTAATGACTGATGTCTTGTCCTGAAATTGGTTTACAGAATAAGTAAACAAAAATCAGGACGAGTCAAGCATTGGGCAGAATTCAAAGTTCAAAATTTAAAGAGCAAATATTAAAATTGAAATCTCATGGAAAATTCAGGAAAACATATATTCAGACATGCCGCAACATTTTTAATCGTTCTCTTCAGTAATATTTCTGTTAGTGTAAGCTCTTCATCTTATTCATACACTGGTGATCAAAACAAATATCAGTTTGTGAAACCCTCAATTACTTTCGAGAAATTTAAAGGTCTTGAATTCCGGCTTTCTGAACCTTATCTCTCAGGCACTGACCAGAGTTTTACAATTGCTCTTGAATTGAAGAATATCTCAGAAGATGAGCTCACCCGGCTGACTTTCAGGGTTAAGCTATTCGATAAACAGGGAAAGGTTATAAGCGAAAGCATGAATTACTGCGGGCCATTAACATTTTTACCAGCTTCAGGGAAAATTATTCCAAAGGGTTATACAGGTGTCTATGAAAAATTCGCTTCAAAGGATAGGAGCTTTATGGATTCATTCGGACGGATCGAGATTGAACTGACAGAGATTGAAACTGCCCCTAAAGGGATGTACGACAAGCCGGTATTTGATCCTGAATGGCAGACTTTTGATGAATTTCCGGGACTCGAATTCAGATTATCCAAACCCTTTCAGTACCTCGATGCCATGTCGGGGAATACCCTTTTCGCAATAGCAATCGAATTCAAAAACAAAACCAGGAAGCCAATTAAATTTTTGAATTTCAGCCAGAAAGTGTATGACGATCAGGGACTGGTGGTTGATCGTGAAGTTCAGAACCATAACCAGATGTATGAACCCTCCGAAATGAGGGATGAAAAGTTTCCGGCAGGATATTCAGGGATCAACATGAAATTTTATATTACTGACCTGAATTTCTCAAGCAAATTTCAAAGAATTGAATACAAGCTAATCAGCGTAGATTATTAATTTAAATATTAACTAAACCTGATGATTATGAAAAAACTATTGATTTTAACTCTTTCATTTGTTATGCTGAGCGCTTATGCTCAAAACGGAAAATATAATCCTGCACAGAAAGGTCAGGATTTCAAGGGGTATCTTGTAACTGAAAAGAAAGATACAATAAAGGGAACTCTTAGAATTTTTGAAATGTGGCAAATGCAGATGGGTCCGGCCTTGTCTCCTGATGACAAATCTCTGGGACCTCAAAATTTCAATTATCTGAATACCATTTGTTATGTAGCTGAGAATAAAACAAAATGGTACTCAACTAAATTTGTAAACCTGAAAGCCCCTGCTGATCCTAAAAGGCCGTTAGGCGCTAACGCTGAAACATTTTTACTTGCTGTTGAGAGTGGTCCGATTACCCTTTTTGACTATGATTTTATGGATGAGAGTGTCACTCCTCTTAAGGAAGAGATAAAAAGCTACATGCAGCTTCCAAACGGAGAGGTCGTTGATGTATCAAGCCTTTTACTTGGGTTCCCTAAAAAAATGAGCGGATATGTTAAGGACTTCCCTGAACTTGCAAAAAAGATAACAGATAAGGAAAAGGGATATGGCATGCTCGGACTGAATGCCATAGTAAGGGAATATAATACCTGGTATATGGCAAAAAATCCTGGTTTTACCTTAATGAAATAAAACAAGAAAGAGATTCCTCTCTTCCAAGTGCAATTTCCTTTGAAAAATCATGTAGGTTTGCATTCTAAAACTTTTTTTCGATGAATGTCATCGGTAAGGTAAGGGAACTGCAAACCCTCTTATGTAAATTACAACTCTCTCCTGTGGGTTTGGTTCCAACCATGGGGGCACTACATCCAGGTCATATTTCACTTGTTGAAAGCGCGATTCAACAGTGCCCGGTGGTTGTTGTCTCTATATTTGTAAATCCAAACCAGTTCAACGATAAGAACGATCTTAAAAATTACCCGAGGAATCTTGAATCGGATCTGCATCTCTTAAGTAAAGTTTTAAGGGAGAATGATATTGTTTTTACCCCAGACGAAAAGGAGATCTACCCTGATGAAGATATCCGGCAGTTTCATTTCGGAAATCTTGATAATGTGATGGAGGCTCTTCATCGCCCGGGCCATTTTAACGGTGTGGCACAGGTTGTGAGCAGGTTATTCGATATTGTCAGGCCCGATATCGCCATTTTTGGCCTGAAAGATTTTCAGCAGGTTGCAGTTATAAGAACCCTTGTTAAGCAGACAGAAAAAAAGGTAAAGATAATAGGCATGCCTGTAATGCGTGAGGCTGACGGTCTGGCGATGAGCAGCAGGAATCAGCTGCTTGAACCATCAATCAGAAAAGATGCATCCATCATATACAAGACTATCTCCATTGCTGCAGAAATGCTTACAAAACATGATATCCCTGAGATAAAATCCTTCGTTGAAAAGAGCATCAACAATATAAAGGGATTTGAAGTGGAATATTTTGAAATTGTGGACGATACAGACCTGATACCTGTAAATAAAAGGGCTGATATGGATAAAGAGAAACAATATTCCGGATGCATTGCCGTTAAAGCCGGCATGGTAAGGCTTATCGATAATATTGAAATCAGGATGGTCTGAATCAAAAGGTTAATTACCTTTGCAGGGTAATTAGTATCTATAAGGTATAACATGTTAATAGAGGTAGTAAAATCGAAAATACACAGGGTTTCAATTACGGGAGCTAATCTGAACTATATAGGAAGTATCACTATTGATGAGGATCTTATGGATGCCTCAAATTTGATAGAAAACGAAAAAGTACAGGTTCTGAACATTAATAACGGGGAGCGGCTTGATACATATATAATAAAAGGAGAAAGAGGGTCGGGTGAAATTACCCTTAATGGAGCTGCTGCAAGGAAAGTGGTAATCGGAGATATCATAATAATTTTGTCATTCGCCCTCCTCGACTTTGAAGAGGCAAAATCGTTCAAACCAACTATTATATTCCCTGATACAAAAACAAACAAACTGATCTGAAGTTGAGAAAAGGTATTCTACAGACTCTGAAATTTCTTGGATTCCTTGCTGTCGGAATAATCCTGCTCTGGTTCGCATTCGGCAATGTTGATTTTACAAAGCTGTCGGAGGTCTTGAAGGAGGCCAATTATTCCTGGCTGCTTTTATCAATTCTTTTTGGGTTGTTTGCATTTATCAGCAGGGCCAGAAGATGGGTTCTGCTTATAAACCCTCTTGGATTCAAACCCTCTACGAGAGACTCATTTTATGCCCTGATGACCGGCTATCTTGCTAATATTGCCCTCCCCAGGATAGGTGAAATAACCCGTTGCGTGGCCCTTGGCAAGAAGGAAAAAATTCCTGTTGATCAGCTTATAGGAACAGTAGTTATCGAGCGTTCCATCGACTTTCTTTCTCTGCTTTCAATAATGATCTACCTTATTATTACCAGCAGTGGTCAGATAAACACCTTCCTCAAGGAAGGCATTCTTGTGCCTATCCGGAATGAGGTCCAATCGCTATTTGGTGTCACCTGGATCCTTTGGGTAATTCTTTTAGCAATAATGGTTATAACCTTTATTCTGATAATAAGGTATAAAAAGAGTCTCCGGAAGATCAGGTTTTTTTCAAAGATGTTCGACCTGGCAAGGGGAGTGATTAACGGTCTGAAAACCATTACCAATCTTGAAAGGAAATGGGAATTCCTGTTTCATACTGTCTTCATCTGGATAAACTATGCACTTATGACATGGGTAGTTGTATTCTCCATCGAAAGCACCTCTCATCTCACTTTTGGCGATAGTATATTTCTTCTTGTAATAGGAGGGCTGGCCATGTCGGCCCCTGTTCAGAGCGGATTGGGAGCATTTCACTGGGTCATTTCACAGGGCTTGCTGATTGTTAAGGGGATACCTATTGAAGATGGTCTGGCCTATGCCCTTCTAACTCATGAATCGCAATTGATCTTTGTTGTTATTGTGGGATCAATTTCATTCTTTATTATTTTCCGAAAGCACCCGAAAGATAAGATTACCTGACCTTTCTTTGTCCCATAGGGCTCTTTGCTTTATATACCAGGTCCGTCCTTACTTTTTTTGCCCCCCTGCCCAAAGGGGGGTTAATGCTGTGCATAACAGGTTGTTTATCATGCTTTTGGGAACTCAATATACTAACTTTATATTATATTATTTAATTAGGGATTCTGGTCAAGTTTCATATGGATTATTAATAATTTTTGGTTAATTTTAGACCAGATTTTTATAACTTTTATCTGATTCATAAATCTTTATGAATTAGTCTATGTTGCTGATTTTTAATTACTTTATCACTCGGATTTAGCCCCCCTTTAGGGGGGTTGGGGGGCAAAACATCCGAAAACTCCTGAAGGGTGGGGGGCAATAATTATGGCAAAAACCAAAACAATATTCGTCTGTCAGAATTGCGGTGTTGAATCAGCAAAATGGATAGGTCGTTGTCCTTCATGTAAGGAGTGGAATACCTACCATGAGGAGATAATTGCCCCCTCAGCCTCTCCTCAGGCATCATTTGTAATGAATAAAGGAAAGAGCAAACCTGAACTTCTCGATAGCATAAAAGCAGATGAACAGGAGCGTCAGACGACAGGAATATTGGAACTCGACAGGATCCTTGGCGGAGGAATCGTGGGAGGATCACTGATATTGCTTGGCGGCGAACCTGGTGTCGGTAAATCCACACTTGCTCTCCAACTTGCTTTAGCCCTCAAGGGGAAGAATATACTTTATGTATCAGGAGAGGAGAGTGAAGAACAGTTAAGCATGAGGGCCCGGAGGATGAAAGGGTCAAATCCTCAATGCTATATTCTGTGTGAAACAGAACTCGAAAATATCCTTACACATTCTGAAAACATAAAACCAGGGTTAATAATAATTGACTCTATCCAGACTATCAGCACAGGAATACTTGAGTCTTCAGCCGGCTCGGTCTCACAGGTAAGGGAAAGCGCAGCACAATTATTGAAATACTCCAAGATTACCGGTATCCCGGTCTTCCTGATCGGTCATATAACCAAGGACGGAACCCTGGCAGGACCAAAAGTGCTCGAACATATAGTGGATGTGGTCCTCTATTTTGAAGGGGATAATAACTATGTTTACCGTATCCTTCGTTCTGTAAAAAACAGGTTTGGTTCAACCTCCGAGATAGGCATATTCGAAATGGTTGAAACCGGGTTAAGAGAGGTTGATAATCCTTCTGAAATGTTTATCAATCAACACGACGAAGCCCTTAGTGGGGTCTCAATAGCCGCCACAGTTGACGGACTCAGGCCGTTTCTCATTGAAACCCAGGCACTTGTTAGCAGTGCCGTATACGGGACCCCTCAGAGAAGCTCCACCGGTTTCGATATCAGGCGTCTTAATATGCTGCTCGCTGTTCTGGAAAAAAGAGCCGGTTTCAGACTTGGCATAAAAGATGTTTTCCTGAACATTGCCGGAGGAATTAAAGTAAGCGACCCTGCAATAGATCTGGCCATAATAAGCTCCGTTTTATCTTCCAACCTTGACATCCCGATAGGACGTGAGGTCTGTTTTTCCGGGGAAACAGGACTATCCGGAGAGATCCGCCCTGTTTCAAGGATCGAACAACGGATCCGCGAAGCCTCCAAAATGGGATTTACCAGGATATATATTTCAAAGTACCACCGGAGTGTAATTACGAAAGGGCTGAAGATTGAGGTAATACCAGTTGCCAGGATCGAAAACCTGGTCAGGTCGTTGTTTGGCTAAAAACGTATCCTACATTGGCACTGTAGACTGGATGTGGAGATAGCTTCCTCCGGCTGTACCGGACTCGCAATGACGATGCAGATAAGTTTAATTTGCCAGGCGATTGTACAAAATAAATAAAGTATGACGGTCATTGCGAGCGAAGCGAAGCAATCCCCTGCTCTAATTCACAAAACTTCTACCCATTACGCCGTTGCGCCTCCCTAGTATCTTCCTCTTCTAAAGGTATCCCTCGTTGAATTTTCCCGCTTAACCTTATCACAATCGAGCTCTATGTTGAAATTAGAGGGTTTTTCAAATTCATCGGCTTCCATTATCCCCAACTGAGGATCTGAATAAACCTTTTGAAGGAACATGGCATATACCGGAAGAGCCATATTGGCTCCCTGCCCCTCGGCCAGATTTTCAAAATGGATCGACTGATCTTCCCAGCCACTCCATACCCCCCCGATCAGATTAGGTGTGATACCCATAAACCAGCCGTTGGAGTGGTTTTGTGTTGTACCTGTTTTCCCACCCATCTGATTCCTGAAATAGTATGGCTCACTTCTCAATCGTATAGCTGTACCTCTGTTTGCAACATTTTGTAAAAGACTAATCATAAGAAAGGCCTGGTCTTCGGTCAGTACCTCCTCTATTCTCGAAGTGAACCTCGAAATCACATTCCCGTTTTTGTCCTCAATACGGGTGACATAAATTGGTCTTCTGTAAACACCCCTGTTGGCAAAAGTTCCGTATGCGCCCACCATCTCCTCAAGCTTAATATCCGATGTTCCCAAAAATATTGAAGGGACAGGATCGATAAAGCTTCTTACCCCCATCTTCTTCATTAACCCTGTTACGGCAGTCGGTTTGAACATCTTCATCAGCCAGGCAGAGATATAGTTTTCCGAATGGGCAAGGCCCCATGATAATGTTACCATTTTACCATGATATGCCTTTGGTCCTGAACTTCTGGGGGTCCATGGAACAGTATCGCCGGGAATATCAAACGATCTTGGAATATTCTCCACCTCCATACAGGGAGAATACCCGTTCTGCATGGCAACAGTGTAGAGAAAAGGTTTAATGGTGCTTCCAACCTGCCGCTTCTGCTGTGTTACTCCATCCCATTTAAAATACCTGAAATCGGGGCCGCCAACGTAAGCTTTCACATAACCGTCATGAGGATCTTCAACCATGAATGCTGAGCGGTTGAAATACTTATAATACCGTATTGAGTCAAGGGGAGTCATAATGGTATCCCTCTCTCCCTTCCAGGAAAAGACCTTCATATTAACTTTGGTATTAAAGGCAAGCATTATGGAATCTTCAGGAACTCCTCTTGCTCTCATAATATAATATCTGTCTGTCTCCTTCAGTGAATTCATCATTATTTCTTCCACCTCCTTTTTATCAAGATCGTCGGAATAAGGCGGGTTTTTAAATCCTTTGGCTCTTTTGTAAAATGCCGGCTGTAACTCTTTCGAGAGATGTTCAACCACAGCTTCTTCAGCATATTGCTGCATAACCGAATTAATGGTAGTATAAATCTTAAGTCCGTCTTTATATATATCATAATTGGTCCCATCGGGCCTCTTATTCTTAGTACACCATCCATAAAGCGGATTGTTTTCCCATTCCCATAATGCATCATCGTATGATGATTGCTGGACATATTTGTCCCTGTCAGGTTCCGGCCTCCTCATAATATTCGTTATGTACTGCCTTAGATAAGTGGCGAGTCCGCTATTATGATCTTCAACTTTAAAATCAACTTCTATTGGTAATTTTTTAACTGAATCAGCAACCGAGGGTGTAATATATCCGTATTTTGCCATCTGTGAAAGGACAATATTACGCCGGTTTATCATTCGAAGAGAATCTCTAACCGGATTGTACATTACTGAATTCTTTAACATACCAACCAGTACTGCAGCTTGTTGCAGATTAAGGGAGTCTGGCGATTCATTAAAATATGCCTTGGCAGCTGATCTTATACCAATTGCATTATAAAGAAAATCAAATTTATTCAGGTACATCGTAATGATCTCCTCCTTGGTATAGCTCCTTTCAAGCTTAACCGCGGTCTGCCACTCCTTGAATTTTGAGACTCCCAGTTTAATTTTCCTAACAATTGCAGAACTTCTTGTTGTATCTCTCGGATAGAGCTGTTTCGCCAGCTGCTGTGTAATAGTACTCCCTCCTCCAGTACTCTGCCCCAGAAGAATAGTCCGTATAGCTGCCCTGCCAAGACCACGAATATCGATACCTGAGTGTCTGTAATAACGGATATCTTCAGTTGCGATAAGGGCATCAATAAGGTAAGGTGACAGATCTTTATATTCTGTCCAGGTAAGATTCTTCAGAATTATCTTTCCAAGAAGGACACCATCATCTGAATATACCTCTGAAGCAAGGTAATATTCAGGATTTTCAAGCTCATCGAATGAAGGCATTGGCCCCAGCTTTTCCTTTGATATGAGGATGAATAAAGTAATTACGAAAATGAATGGGAAAATGAATAATGACCAGAACCAGATCAGATATTTTCTGTTATTATTATTGCCTTTCATTTACTTGTGAAGTTTGGCCCAAAAATAGTAAATAATAAAGAATCTTAACGGTTTATTTTGAAGTTTGGTACCTAAATGATTTACTTTGTCGTCTGATAAAAGAATAAATATCTTCCATAATGATCGAAAATCTGGTAATTGTTGAGTCGCCTGCTAAAGCTAAAACTATAGAGAAGTTCCTGGGAAAAGATTTCCGTGTTGTCTCCAGTTTCGGTCATATCCGCGATCTGGCCAAGAAGAACCTGGGGATTGATGTTGCTAATAATTTCACCCCCGATTATGAGATTCCGAAAGAGAAGGCTAAAGTGGTAAGCGAGTTGCGTAAATCAGCTGCCGACTCCAGGAATATATGGATAGCATCCGATGAGGATCGCGAAGGAGAGGCAATTGCCTGGCATCTGGTAAGCGTATTGAAACTCGACCTGGCTACAACAAAGAGGATAGTATTTCATGAAATTACAAAGGAGGCAATAGCAAATGCAATTGAATCCCCCCGTCAGGTTGATATGAATCTTGTTAATTCCCAGCAGGCTCGTCGTATATTAGACAGGCTTGTCGGTTTTGAAATATCTCCCGTGCTCTGGAAAAAGGTACAACCGGCACTCTCCGCCGGGAGGGTACAGTCGGTGGCTGTGAGGCTGCTGGTGGAAAGAGAAAGGGAGATAATCTCCTTTAAAACCGAATCATCATTCAGGGTAACTTCTGTATTCAGGCTTGATTCAAAAGGGGATGATAATTCAATACTGAGAGCAGAAGCATCTAAGCGTTTTTCTTATGAAAAAGAGGCATTAAAATTTCTTGATCTCTGTAATGTTGCACAATATTCGGTGGGCAGTATCAGTATAAAACCGGGAACAAGATCACCTGCTCCTCCTTTCACTACATCCACTCTTCAGCAGGAGGCTTACAGAAAACTCGGATTTTCGGTGGCACAAACAATGGCAGTTGCTCAGAGGTTATATGAGGCGGGAAAAATTACATATATGAGGACCGACTCTACGAATCTCTCCAAACTCGCTCTTGTAAAGTCGCGAGAAGCTATTATAAATGAGTTCGGGCAAAAATATTCCAAAACAAGGCAGTTTAAAACCAAATCAAAAGGTGCTCAGGAGGCTCATGAAGCAATCCGGCCGGCTTATCCTGATCAATCAACAACCGCAGGCAACCAGAATGAGAAAAAGCTATACGAACTTATATGGAAACGGACCATTGCCTCACAGATGGCAGATGCAGAGGTGGAGAAGACCACCATTTCAATTGATATGAATAACTCTCCTGTCACATTCCAGGCAAATGGTGAAGTAATTAATTTTGATGGATTCCTAAAAGTATATACGGAATCAACTGACCAGGATAACAACGATGAGGATAAGTATATTATCCCACCTGTTAAAAAGGGGATGCCCCTGTGGTATGATAATATTACTGCTATGCAGAAATTCACCTCCCCGCCACCCAGGTATACGGAGGCAAGCCTTGTTAAAAGACTTGAGGAACTTGGAATCGGGCGCCCTTCCACCTATGCACCAACCATTTCAACTATTCAGAACAGGGGATATGTATCGCGCGAAGACAGACCCGGTGAAAAAAGAGAGATAAAGATTATTACACTTGTTAAAGGAAAGTCTTCCTTATCTTCAAAAACAGAGATTGCCGGAAAAGAAAAATCAAAGCTTTTTCCTCAGGATATAGGAATGATAGTAAATGATTTTCTTATGGAAAACTTTTCTGAAATTGTTGATTACCATTTCACTGCTGAGGTTGAAGAACAATTTGATGAAATTGCAGAAGGTAATCTTCAGTGGACCGGAATGATTGATAAATTCTATCAGCCTTTTCATAAAACTGTGACAAACACTCTTGAAAATAAAGAGAGGCAGAGAGCTGTCAGGGTACTTGGAAATCATCCTGATACAGGTGAGCCTGTAACAGTAAGAATGGGTAGATTCGGTCCTGTTGCACAGATAGGTAATTCAGGGAATGACGAAAAACCAAGATATGCCAGCCTTACAAATAGCCAGCTACTCGAAACAATAACTCTCGATGAAGCATTGAATCTTTTCCGTCTGCCTCGTTCGGTAGGCGAATATGAAGGAGAAGAGATGATAGTTGGAGTTGGGAAATTTGGTCCCTATATCAGGTTTAAGAGTAAGTTCTTTTCTCTTAAAAAAGGGGTGGATGATCCTTACACTGTAACTTTTGACAGGGCAGTTGAGATTATCACTGAAAAGAATGAAAGCGATAAAAAGAAAATCCTGAAAGATTTTGGTGAAATTTTGGTGCTTAACGGAAAGTATGGACCGTACCTGGTCAGGGATAAACAGAATTACAGACTACCTAAAGGAGCAGAAGCAGAAAAGTTAACAAAAGAGGATTGCCTTAATATTATTGAAAACAGTGAAAAATCCAAAAAGAGTTCTTAATATATGCCATGGTAGATCTAAATGAGTATTTTAATCCCGTAAGCATCGAAGGACCTGATTTTGAACATCTGAAAGGACAATCTGTCTTTCCTCACAATATCTCAATTCATACAGATAATACCCCTGTAAAAGATATTGGGAAATTCAAAATTGCTATTCTGGGTGTACCTGAAGGCCGAAACTCTCCTAATGCAGGTTCGTGTAAAGGTCCTGATGCAGTCAGGGAACAATTATATCAACTGGCAAAAATTCCCGGAAAATCAAAAATAATTGATCTGGGGAATATGAAACAGGGAGCTGCTTTTAACGATACCATAGCAGGGCTTACAGATATTCTATCGTTATTGCTGGAGGAGAATATTTTCCCGCTAATTATCGGAGGCAGCAGTGCGTTGGTACAGGCAATAGACAACGCTCTTACACAGCAAAAAACCAGTTACATTCTTTCTGCGGTTGATTCGAGGATTGATTTCAGTAATGAAAGGAAAGAGCCTGATTCCTTTAATTATCTTAATAATATCATTACTAATCATAAAAGTACATTTTATCATTATATTAATATTGGATATCAGACCTATCTTAATGATCAGCAGGTAATTAACCGGTTTCTTAAACGAGGATCCGAGCTTGTCAGGATTGGAGATGTAAGGCAGGCGATCTATCTTATGGAGCCATATTTCAGGGATTCAGAGGTAGCAGTATTTGATATCTCAGCGGTGAGACAATCAGATGCTCCCGGGACAATCAGTCCTTCCCCAAATGGTTTTTATGGGGAAGAGATATGTCTTCTTGCCAGATATGCCGGGATAGCTGATAAACTAAAAGTTTTTGGATTATTTGATGTCAATCCTGAGTATGACATTCGTAAACAGACATCGGCTTTGGCTGCCCAGATAATATGGTTTTTCCTCGAAGGATTTTCTCAGAAGCAGTATGAAACACCTGTCTTAAGCAATGCCAATTCAGGTCGTTTTATCAGGTATCATGTCAGAATATCTGATCTCAACGATGATTTGATATTTGTAAAAAGCACTCTTACCGACCGATGGTGGATTGAACTTCCCCGGGATAATGACCAGAATATTTACATCGCCTGTTCACACGAAGATTACCTGAAGGCAAACCGCAATGAAGTTCCTGACAGGTGGGTTAAAACTATAGAGAGAAATAAATCCTGATTTTTTACGTTATTCCGTTTTAATCAACTGAGTTTTATTGTTTGTCACCAAAACCTGGAGATCTTATCAAATTGCAGTTTGGAAATTTTAAACAATATATGGGTAAATTTGTTTACAAGTAAGATTTTTATTTATTTTACCGGTTCAATTCAAGTACATAGTACGTGTAGATAAAGAAATGAAAAAACTAAATATAGCATTTCTTTTTTTAGTTATAATATTACCACCGGCTCTTTCCCAACAAGATCCGTTGTCGAGTCATTACATGTTCAATACATTGACTTATAATCCTGGCATTGCCGGCACTTCCGGAATGATTTGCGCCACTGCACTAAACAGGCAGCAATGGATAGGATTTGACGGGGCTCCCTCAACAACTGTTTTCAATATCAGTGCTCCTGTTGCCCCATTCAGAATAAATAGTGGTGTTGGTCTGGTAATTGAAAGTGATAACATCGGGTTTGATAAAGATATAAATCTGTTGGCTGCTTATTCATATCACATGGATATTGGACAAGGGAAGCTGGGCATCGGATTAAGTCTCGGTATGATGAATAAAACTCTTTCTCCAAGCTGGCAAATACCTGGTGGCGATGCCCATACACCAGTTTCAGGAGATCCCCTTATACCTGAGAGCAAGGAGAGCTACGTGGCATTTGATGCCGGCCTGGGATTATATTATAAAACCGATAAATATTATGCTTCCTTGTCAGTTACTCATATTAATCAACCCAAAATAAAATTTTCAAAAGGAGAACCTTATGTAAGCAGGCATTATTACCTGACAGCCGGATATACTTTACAGATGCCTAATCCCTCATTTGAATTATTACCTTCATTTTTTGCCTTCAGCGACGGGAAGGTTGCTCAGCTTACTATTACATCATTATTAAGATACAATAAAAAAGTATGGGGCGGCGTTTCTTACAGGGCCGGAGATGCTTTGACAGGTATCGTTGGTATTGAGTTATATAACGGGATCAGATTAGGTTATGCGTATGATTTCACTTTGTCGGATATAAGGAAAAACAGCAGCGGATCGCACGAGTTTCTGGTTAATTATTGTTTCGATATTAGTCTGGGTAAAAGCCCTATGAAATATAAAAGTATCAGATTTTTATGATTATTAAAAAAAAATAACTTACTTGCATTATAAAATTCTAAAGTATTATGAAAAAGATAACTCTATCTGCTCTAATATTGATTATCCTGTTAACTGGTTGTGGCTCTTCAAATAATGGAGAATTAACAGGTGTCTTAGGGCGGAAAAAATTCTTTGAACCGGAACCATTTGAGATGGTGTTTATTCCTGCAGGGAATTTTATGATGGGACCTAGCGATCAGGATGCTGTATTTGCTATTAACAGTATTTCCAAATCTGTTACTGTTGATGCGTTCTGGATGGACCAGATGGAGATCACCAATAACAAGTATCGTCAATTCGTATATTATGTTCGCGATTCTATTTTGAGGACGAAACTTGCGGATGCCGGAGTACCCGACATGGAGTATTTTATGGTTGATGATGAGGGCAATGTCATTGAACCAAATATCATTAACTGGGAAGAAAAAATAGATTCAAGAGAGGATATCACCAAGGAGACTATTGAGAGTATGTATTACCCTCCTGAAGAGAGATTTAACGGGAAGAAGCAGTTCGATGTAAGAAAATATAACTATTCATACTTCTGGGTTGATTATCAACAGGCTGCAAAGGCCACTTACAAATATGATTATGCAAACAATACCGGCCAGTATGAAGGGCAGGTTACCAATCTTGATGGGACACGTACAGATATTACGAACCGCTCATCATTCATTAAACATAATATCCTTAATATTTACCCTGATACTTTATGCTGGATAAGGGATTTTACATATTCATTCAACGATCCTATGGCCGACCTCTATTTCTGGCACCCATCATTTGACGACTATCCGGTTGTTGGTGTCAATTGGGTTCAGGCAACTGCTTTCAGTATCTGGAGAACTGATTATATGAATACTGCACTCAGAAAAAACGGAGTTGCAGATGTTCAGGAATACAGGCTGCCCCTTGAAACAGAATGGGAATATGCTGCAAGAGGCGGACTCGACCTCTCTATGTATCCATGGGGCGGACCTTATACACGAAACTACAAAGGTTGCTTCCTTGCCAACTTCAAACCATTACGCGGAAACTACATCGACGATGGTAATGTGTATGCTGGGAAAACAGGATCATACGAGCCGAATGAATATGGTTTGTATGACATGGCAGGAAACGTAGCTGAATGGACATGCTGTGCATACCATCCTTCCGCCTACATTTTTCAGCACGACCTTCAGCCAAACTATGAATATAATGCAACTCCCCAGGATCCCCCGGTAATGAAAAGAAAGGTAATCAGGGGCGGCTCCTGGAAGGATATCGCATATTTCCTTCAGACAAGTACAAGAGACTATGAATATCAGGATTCGACAAAACCATATGTTGGATTCCGCAACGTAAGATCCTATATTGGGGTAAATTAAATATTTGAAATAACCTTAAATAATCTGGTATATGAGCCTAGCAGAAATAGTACAAAGCAGCGGATGGAAAAATTTCATCGCTAAACTTTACGGTTTGGGAGCTTCTGTCGTAATCATCGGTGCATTATTTAAAATACAGCACTGGCCATTGGCAGGACCAATGCTTACACTTGGTCTTCTTACCGAAGCTGTAATCTTCTTCTTTTCGGCCTTTGAGCCGCTGCATGAAGAGATAGACTGGTCACTGGTATACCCTGAACTTGCAGGGATTCCCGATGACGAAACACCTGAACTTGCTTCACATGGAGGAGGGAAACACCATGGTGGAGGTGGCGGCGGAGGCGGTTTTGGCGGCGGCGGCGGCGGATCAGTTGCCTTGTCAAAATTTGATGAGATGCTTGAAAAAGCAGAGATCTCTCCTGACCTGTTCCAGAAACTGGGAGTAGGGATGAAAAAGCTTGGGGAAGCAACAGCCAACATGAATGCAATGGGCGATGTATCAGCTGCATCTACAAAGTATATGTCAACCATCAACACTGCCACTGATTCACTTGGTAAGTTGTCGGATACATACCAGGAAACAGCAAAAGCAATAAATGAATCAGGTGCCACATACCGTAATATGGCTGATTCTTTCTCAGTTATTGAAGTTGGTGGTAAATCTTACCAGGCACAACTTGAATCACTTAATAAAAATTTATCCGCTCTGAATGCAGTTTATGAGCTGCAGCGCAAAGGGGTAGATGATCATCTGAAAGAATCCGAATCCCTCTATAAAGGAATTCAGGGATTAATGAAAGATCTTACTGATTCAGCAGGTGATACAAAATTGTACCGTGAACATATAACTAAACTCAACGACAACCTGTCGGCATTGAATAATGTCTATGGAAATATGCTTGCTGCTATGAATGTTAAATAACGTGGCTTTTTTAAACTAACTAAATTACCTACACATGGCTCACGAAAAGTTATCTCCGCGGCAAAAGATGATCGGTATGATGTACCTGGTGCTTACCGCCATGCTTGCACTTAACGTATCAAAAGATGCCGTTGAAGCATTCAAATTAATTGATAATGGTCTTACGCTTTCCATAAAGAATTATGCTCAGAAAAATAATCTTATTTACCAGGATTTTGAAGCTTCATTTGCCCAATTCCCTGAAAAGACCGGACCATACAGGAACAAGGCTCTTGAAGTAAAACAACGTGCCGATGAACTCTTCGAATACTTGCAGGGCCTGAAAATTGAGATCATTAAAACGGCGGAAGGTGAAGATACCCCGGCTATTGAGGGAAATGAGGTAATCATTGATAAGGTTAAAAAGATTGACGAAAACAATGTTCCGTCACAGATCCTTATCGGGTCGAACGATGATCAAAAAGCCTTTGCTCTGAGAACCGCGATCGATGACTACCGCGATTTCCTTATATCGACACTCCAGGGCGGAAACATAATAGCAGAGGAAGCCCTTAAGAAAAGTCTTAGTACCGCTGATGGTAGAAATCACCGTACCGGGGAAATGGAAAAATGGCCAAATTATAACTTCCAGGCACTACCTCTTGTTTATGTCATAACCATGCTGTCCAAAATACAGCTCGATGTAAGGAACGCTGAAACTGAGGTTATCAATTTTCTTTTTGCCCAGATCGACAAATCAAATTTCAAATTCAACAAGCTGGATGCCGTAGTTATCCCGATATCCTCCAATTATGTTACCCTCGGAAACAACTTTGAAGCGAGGGTCTTTATCTCAGCAACCGACTCAACTCAACAACCTGTGATAACTGTCGGAAACCAGTCCCTTGATCTGGACGAAACAGGGAAAGGAATTTATATTGCCAAAGCAACCTCGATAGGTTCTAAACCATGGGGTGGCATTATTTCGTTAAAAGCTCCTGATGGCTCTACAAAAGAGTATGAGTTTAAATCAGAATACTCTGTAGGTGCGCCTAATGTTGTTGTATCAGCCACCGGGATGAATGTACTATATACCGGTATTGATAATCCTATTGATATTTCAGTTCCCGGAGTTGGTCCTGATAAGATCAAAATCAGCAGAATAACGAATGGAACTGTAACTACTGGCAGAGTACAGGGTCCTACCGGAGAATATTTCAGAGGCAACTGGATCGTTAAGCCAACCTCTTGGCAACAAAAAGTACAGATTTATGTAACTGCCGATATGAGCGGCAAACCACAGAATTTCGAGCCTATTGAATTCAGGGTAAAACCACTGCCGACACCTATTGGTATCGTTGCAGGTAAAAGCAGCGGAACTATTCCACAAGCCACTTTAAACAATGCTGTGGGAGTATTCGCCAACCTCCCTGAGTTTGACTTCCCGCTTATTTATGAAGTTACAGGATTTACTATCGTAACTAATATCCGGGGGGAGAATCAAATATTAAAAAGTAACGGCAGCGCTTTTACTCCCGAACAAAAAGCGATGATAGCCAGAATAACCAGAGGTAACGACCTGAATATTAAAGAAATCACTGCAGTTGGGCCAGATAAAATAATCAAAAATCTTCCTCCTATAATCCTAACAATAAATTAGTTTAAAATAATCCCTGTCATGAATAAAAAAATTCTTTTTATAATTATCGCGCTTGCAATTACCGGGATGGCTAAGGGTCAGGCCTTTAGCGATATTTATGAGAAATCAATACCTGATGCAAAGAAAATTAATTTTCCTTTTCTGCGGGAGGGTGATGTAGTATGGTCACAAAAGATATACCGCCTGATCGACCTCAGGGAAAAAATCAATCAGCCCCTTTATTATCCAACAGAACCTACAAATGACGGAAGAAAAAATTTCCTGTCTATTCTGCTCGAGGAAATTGAAGCAAAGCGAATTACTGCATATGAACCGGTAGACGGACTTGCTCCGACAACCTATTCGGATATTGCAGTTAGTATGGGAGCCGGCACCAGTGTTGTACAGACGCAGATAAATGCTGCAGGAGATATGAGAGATGATACCGTTTATAATAAGCCAAGACCTGAGGAGGTAAAACAACTTATGCTTTACGAAGAGTGGTACTTTGATAAGAAACTGGGAAAACTAGACGTCAGAATTATAGCAATTAAGCCTATCTATAAAGGACCAGATCCTGATTTAGGTATTATGTTGACGGTTGGCCTTTTCTGGGTTAATTTTAATGAGATAAGAGATGTGATGTCGAGAAATGAAGCTTACATGACGAATAATGATGCACAACGAATTTCTTTCGATGATTTATTTATGCAAAGAAGATTTGGAAGCATCATTGCCGGTACCTCAAATGTATATAATGACCGCCCGATAAATATGTACCAGTTAGGGAAACAGGCATTATATGAAGCGGAAAGAATCAAGACTGAATTATTCAACTTTGAACACGATCTCTGGGAATACTAGCGAGATGACTGTTTAAAATAAAAATAAAGAAGCAGCTTGCAAGCCGCTTCTACAAGAAGAGGCGGGTAACAACCCGCCTCTACTATTTTATTTATCCGACACTCTTTAATATATCATAAATACTCATCATTTGTAGATTTTTTTACATCATCAAGATATTGCTTGATATTCTGCTCTTCTTCCTTCTTAACTATCAGAAGAATATCATCTGAATCAACTACTATGAAGTCTTTGAGACCCTGCAATACAGCTACCTTCCCAGGAGCAATATTAAATATATTACCTTTATTATCATAGGAAAAGATATTCCCCCTCACTAATGCGTTTCCCCGCTTGTCAACAACTGAATGCTCCTGCAGAGAACTCCATGTACCAAGATCAGACCAGCCAATATCAGTGCACATAACATAAACATTATCTGCTTTTTCCATAATCCCGTAATCAATGGAAATACTTTTGCAGGCAGTATATGTTTTATCGATAAAACTCTTTTCCTGTTTTGTTCCAAATATCTCCTTTCCTTCATCAAACACTGAAAAAGTATCAGGCAGATGCTTGTTAAAGGCTGCCAGAATAGATCTGATATTCCATATAAAGATCCCTGAATTCCAGTAAAAGTCACCACTTTCAATGAATATTTTTGCCAGATCAATATCAGGCTTTTCAGTAAATGTTTTAACCTTCACCAAATTGTCAAAGCCTTTTACCATCTTCTTCTGATCTGCCTGAATATATCCGTAACCGGTTTCCGGCCTGTCAGGTTTTATTCCAAGAGTTACAAGTGCATCATTTGCCTCAGCAAAGTCAAAACAGCTTTCCAATACTTCGCAGAATTTATCCTCCTTAACAATCAGATGGTCAGCAGGAGTAACAGCAATTACTGCATCAGGATTCTCTTTTAATATTCTGAACGTACCATAAGCTATGCATGGCGCTGTATTACGGCGGAATGGCTCTCCCAGTACCCGTGACGGATCAATATCCAATTGCTCCATTACCAGGTTTCTGTGAGCTGCACTTGTGACAACAAATATGTTACTCCCGGGACAGATGGTTTTAAACCGTCTGAAGGTTTGTTGTAAGAGGGTCTCCCCCTTTCCGAGAATATCAAGGAACTGTTTTGGTTTATTGCGACGACTGAGAGGCCAGAATCGACTTCCTACTCCTCCTGCCATAATAATAATATATCTGTTATCCATATATGAATATTTTATTCCTTAACTATAATTACAAATATAATCAATTATGCGTTCAGGTTTAAAAAACCTTGTTAGCGGAAATACGGTAAATATTTGTAATTTTGACATTGTTAAAAAAAAGGATGATTAAGTTTTTATCACACCTCGGACGTTATTTCTTACTATTGAAAAAGGTTTTTTCAAAACCTGAGAAGCCTGTTATCTACTATAAACAGACAATGAGAGAGTTTGTGTTCCTTGGCTTGAATTCCATTGGTATTATTACCATTATCTCTTTTTTTATGGGAGCAGTTATTACACTGCAAACAGCATATAATACCGAAAATCCAATATACCCGGCATATCTTATTGGCCTCGGTTGCCGCGATTCAATAATTCTTGAGTTCTCGTCCACAGTAGCTGCTCTTATCCTTGCCGGTAAGGTAGGTTCCAATATTGCCTCAGAAATAGGAACGATGAGAGTCACGGAACAGATTGATGCTCTTGAAATTATGGGAGTCAATTCGGCTTCTTACCTCATTCTGCCAAAAATAATTGCAACACTTATATTTAATCCTGTTCTTACCTTAATAAGTATTATTGTGGGTATTTTAGGAGGCTGGATTGCAGGCACCTTATCAGGTGTTGTAACTTCTGAGAACTTCATATATGGTATTCAATATGCCTTTATACCGTATTATATCACCTATTCAATGATTAAAACAGTATTCTTTGCCTTCATTATAACCAGTGTATCGGCATTCCAGGGTTATTATGTTGATGGCGGATCGCTTGAAGTAGGGAGGGCCAGCACAAAAGCAGTTGTATACAGCAGTATTCTGATATTACTGTTTAATGTAATTCTTACTCAACTACTTCTATCATGATAAATGTTAAAAACCTTAATAAATCATTTAACGGGAATAGTGTATTGAAGAACATCTCGGTGAGCTTTGAAGCAGGCAAGACAAATCTGATAATCGGGATGAGCGGTTCAGGCAAAACAGTGCTCCTTAAATCGATTGTTGGCCTTCATGAAATTGACAGTGGTGAGATATGGTATGAAAATACTCTTTTTAATAAGCTTGATTTTGCAGACAGGAAGAAGATCCGAAGTGAAATGGGAATGCTCTTCCAGGGGAGCGCACTCTTCGATTCCCTTACAGTTGAACAGAATGTCAGGTTCCCGCTGGACATGTTTACGGATAAAACACCTGAGGAAAAAATAGAGAGGGTTAATTTTTGCCTTAAAAGAGTAAATATCCTCAATGCCAATGATCTCTTTCCTTCTGAATTATCAGGTGGAATGAAAAAAAGAGTGGCTATCGCCAGGGCAATCTCATTAAATCCTAAATACCTCTTTTGCGATGAGCCCAATTCAGGTCTCGACCCGTTAACTGCCATATTGATTGACGCCCTCATCAAAGAACTCACCGAAGAGTATTCCATGACCACAATAGTAAATACTCACGACATGAATTCTGTAATGGAGATAGGAGAAAAAATCATTTTCATCAGCGACGGCGTAAAGTGCTGGGAAGGAAACAAAAATGAGATCCTCAGTTCAGATAATGAAAAATTGAATGATTTTGTTTTTGCCAATTCCCTTGCAAAAAAACTGAGGACTCAAAAAAGTTAATTGCAGCAGCTTATTTATCAAGCTCTTCATAATCAACATATTCCCCTATTTTTTTTGAGACTCCCCTGGATGATGGCTTTTGAGGTGGTTTCTCGGGTTCCGATCTGCTCGGTTCAGGGTCATTAGAGTTCCAGCTCCTGATAAAAGACCTGATTAGAAGAAAAATTATTAAGTTAATTAATATAAAACGAACTAAAATCATCTTTTTAGCACTGATTATTCAACAATTATCATTGGTTTATCGTTTTTCTTCTTCACCCTGTTGCCGAAGGTGAGGTTCATACCCAGCCTTAAATTAATAGTATTCCAGCTTGTTGGAAGAGGAATAGTACTTCCGTCAATAATAACTTTGTTCCATGTAACAGGGATCCTGTCGGCAATGAAATAAAACTGCGTTATCCCTGGTCTGAATGCAAGACCAAAGCCCAGGTTATCAAAACGATGATTGGCCATTGTATAACTTAAACTTGTTGAAAACGCATTGCTGAGATTCAGATTGGCCGATAATGTCAGAGATTCCTTTATCTGCTTTCCTATAAATCTGCTATATGATAATATCCCCACCGAAAAGCTTTTGGTCACGTTGTAACTTCCACCTAATGTAACTCCGAATGGCAGCCCTGTGGTAAAAGGATCATTTGAGTTGGAGACTTTAAAAGAATTCTGTAATGAATCTGTTACCTGGGCAATGAGAGAGTCAATTGTAATTGTACCGCTAATTACATCGGTCATGTTTAGTCCACTGAATTCAAACTGACTTTTTGCCTGCAGATTTGAAACATACCTCTTCCATTTTATAAAACCAATATCTGTTAGTGAAGCTGACACTTTAAGCTTATCTGAAATATCATAAGTAGCTCCAATATCAATACCCAGACCTGTGTTCTTTTTCCCTAACATAAAGTCTAAAGTACTTTTAAACGTATCAAATATGGTATTGTCAAAAACAATGCTGTCGATACCGTTATCCGGATTCAGATAGATATCCATCGGGTAACTGGCATTTACAGTGAGGTCAGCATCGAGAGTATGCGTATAATCATCATTAATTGATATTCCTAAAGACCTGTTCTTTATTGAGGCAGCTCCAATTCCTTTAAGCAGCTTAGCTTTAACTCCTATTCTGAGTTTAGTTGTAAAATCTCTTGAAAAACCCAATCCATATTCGCGGTAATATTTAAAATCACCTCTTAATGACGACATATCGATTTTAGAGCCAATAAATTGTTCATTTCCCAATAATCCGAGCTTAATAATATCTCCCGGGAAAACTATGTTCCCTGCAAGCCGTTCATTTACATCAAAAAACAGGTAGAGGTCTTTCCCAGCATTAAAACCGAGACCGAAGAGCTGAACCGAAAGTTCAGGTTCAAGGGAGTTTTTATCCTTTACCTTTGAAATAAAATCTTCAATATTATTATCGGGATGAAGAAAGGTGATGAGTGAATCAGAACTCTGACCATTCATGAAAATATCCGAGAAGTTGACAAAGTTATTGTTGATATTCAGATTAATACCCGATATCGCCGGCAAACCAATATATACTGAATTTGACGGTCTCAAGGCAGGATTGAGAAGGTGGTTCTGAGGAATATTCATGTAATAAAGAGTCTGGCTGTTCTGGGCAGCCATATCAGAGAAGAAAATCCCCAGTATTAATATCAGTATATATATTGTTTTTCTGTTCATAAAGTTGCAGTTTGGAGGTTCACTTCAAATAAATTGTTATATCCGGTTTAATAACCAGTGCAGCATTGAAATCAAGGGCATAGTCGGAGTATATCTTTACATCCTTTGATCCGTTGCCGGTTGTATTGAGAGTGAACTGGAAAATTATCTTATCAGCATCTTTAATTGAATCGAAAAAATCTCTTGTTAATTCGATACTGGTTTTTGTTTCAGCAACAGATGTAGCTTTACCATTACTATCAACAGGAGCCGGTTCAAGAATTCCCGTTGCATCTACAGTATTCTTAATAGTCTGAGTTAATGAATCGTACAGGCTCATTTTAAGGGAAATACCAAGAGGAAATCCATTTTTTGCAGTGAAATCGACCCGGAACAGTTTAAAATCTTCTGGTTTTACAGGACTATCATTTACGTTGCTATCACTTAAAAAATTGTCTACAGTATCGGTAAACTGAAGATTGTTCATCCGGAATTCCAACGGAACTTCAATCTCGAGCGATCCGATAAAACGGCTCTCACCAAATACATAATTATTTCTAAGACCATCATTTCCTGAAGGATTCATTTTGGCAGAACCTGAAAAGACTATCTTTTCGGGAGGCAGAGAGATAAGTTCAGGCAGTGAAGAATTTGCCTTGTTTATTACTAATGAAGATGAAATATCTCTGTTAGCAGGGGCTACGGGATAGGAAATTATGAACGGAGCCAGTCCAAGGTCAACAATTTCTGCCTCCCTGCTTCCTTTAGCAAGCAGGCTTATCTCCATGGGAATTGCAAACGAATTGGAATAATCCAGTTTTATTGATGGGTTCGAAACCAGGAAGTCTCCTGAGATATTCTTCAGAATATCTTCAATTTCAAGATTTAGTGAGTCAGGATCGATGGATTCAGTCCGCTGCCCAAAATATCCCTTTACATAGTCAAAATCGGGGTTTAGAAGCTGAAAATCGAGGCTGATTTCATCATTCATATCAAAATCTACCATCGAGCTGGTCGTGCTGACCTGAATAGAATACTCCATTGGCACACTGTTATAAGGATGAAGCGGGTCTGAACCCAGGTCAATTAATGTATTATCCAACAGGATATCTTTTTCAATCGTGGTATTCGGGGAGACACTTATTACTTCAGTTACAGGTACTCCTGATCTGAGAGCTGTTGGCAGTGTAATATCAACAGAAGCGCTTACGGGACTGGTTGACTGAATTTTATAAGAAAGAGCTCCCGATAGTACTTTAAATTCGTCAATTTCAATATCAGTCCCGGGGTCGAAGGTAATAGTATCCTTTTGATTTAGTGATTCAATTGTCTGAAGCGGCAGTATAACCCTGCCTGATTTCACCATCAGATCCTTACCCCTTATCCCTGCCTGGATATTGCTGCCATCCAGATCAATTAATACAGGTGTTGAAGTTCCAGGGCTTCCCGTAATAACAATTGCAGCAATAATAGAGTTTGTAACAGTCTGATCGGTGAGGTCTATTGTAGTCAAACCAAGATTGCCGGGAGCAATAAGTGAAATATTAGCCGGATTGCCAATTGGTGTATGTCCGACGCTGTTATAGAGCTGTATATTAATCCCGTTAAGCGGTGCAGCCAGGTTATTCAATATGGAAATTTCGATATAACCAGAGACAAAAACGGCATGTTCAAAATTTGTAATTGCAGAAAAGGAGTTTTCTCCAAGGTCGGCTGAAGGAAAAGGAGGGAAAATACTTGTTGTATTATCAAGAGCTGCGAACTGAGCACTTAGAGCTGGAGAAAAATGGCTGCTAATCTGACCTAGTGAAAAAGTCATTGTTTGATAAAACGGATCCAGGCTTAATTCTCCTATTGTGTATGTTTGGTTGAAGGCGACCATATCATTCAGATCATAAAAATCAGCCATCTTAAGATCGAGAATGGAATCTTCTTTAAAAACAATCCTCACAAAATTATCCGGATCAAATACAATGGTATCGTCAGGCTCAACCAGGTTGCTTAGCGTAATATTCCCTTTAATTGCTGATACAGCAAAGGATTGCGAAAAGTGCACTTTTGTCGAGAGCTTGTTCATGTCGTAGGTCTCCTTAATGCAACCTGTAATAAAGAGAAAAACGATTATAAAAATAAGATTTGATAATTTCCTTATCATTTTTTATTCATTTAACCGAAGTGTCTATTTTGTAATTATACAGGAACTGGTCAGTGCCGCCAACAATAAGATGCCAACCACTTTTGTCCGACAATTTTCCTATTGAAAACATCGATGCTCCTTTTAATGGGAATCCATTCATTGTATCTCCGTTTTTATCGATCAGATAAATCAGTTTATTATTACCGTCATAAAGACCGATTTTTCTGTCAGAAGCTGAAAAAATAAAATTTATCGGACCTCCAAGGTTTTTCGAATCAAATTCCCTCTTAAATTCTTCCGATCTGTTATGGTCATAAAGATACAATATACCACTGTCAATAAAAATATATTCACCAAATCCATCACCATCTACGTCAAAATAATCAAACTGATGGTCAATTGAAAACTCTCCTAATTTGAATTTTTTAACAGTGCCATCGAAATAGATATGTTGTACTGTACCATCTGATGATGAACATACCACTGAAGGTTCTGAACCTGAATTCAGTCTCATTGCCGACCCACCCGCTCTGGTTACAGCAGCCTTCAGACTAATCCGCTTCTTCCCTGTACGATCGAGGAAGTATACAGATGCTTCGTCTGAAACAACAATATAATCCTTCCCTGATACTTTAAAATAATTCACCTCTGACTTCACCAAACCTGATGTTCTGAAAGGTTTCCATCCTTTAACAACATTCCCGGTTTTTTCATAAGAATAGATCATTTTATCTTCGCCAGCGATAAAGAGCCTGTAATTAAGGTTATTGTCATAATCAAAGAGCGCCAGTGAATTAGTTGCCGGCGATCTTAGTTTAACCGGATATCTCTCAACATAGTTTCCGTTTCTGTCAAGATTATGGATATAATCCCTCCCGGAAAAGAGTAATTGATATTTACCATTTTTGTAGTAATCAATCATATAAATAGTACCGGTAATCCTCTCCCCGAGAGGAACTTTCCATAGAACCCTGCCTGCAGCATTTACCAGGTATGTATTATTCTTCATATCTTGTATGAAGATCTCTTTAGCACCTGTAATATGATTAACAAAAAAGAATGGTTTTATGCTTGCAATAGTGTCAAGGAGTGTCTCCCACTCAGTAGTTGACTCCACCCTGACTTCATTTTTATACCTTATAGATAAACTATTGTATATCATGTCGTTGCTTGCAGCAACCTGGTATCCGGCAGCCTGTATTTTATTCAGGGAATTTTTATTTGATTTTATTGCATTAATAATTTTCTCGTTTAGAAACCCTGAAAGATAATCGATAATATGCGATGGAACACAGTAAAAAAAGTATCCGGCACGGCTAGGGAGTGTACTTTCAAAATCACGATAAGTAAGATCGTTTGCCAGCGTTTTGTTAAGCATATTATCATACAATAACCTTGAAATGGTTATAAACGAGTTTCCGGATATCATGAAATTATCATAAAAAGCAAAATATGATTCATCCAGTCCGGCTGCAAATCCAGGCAAAATAGCGCTTGCCAGACCCTTAAGATCTCTTTTGTAAACCGGGATACTCACCTGGTCATCCGGTTTAAAATAGATTATATCATTTGCATTACTGCCCTCATCAATAAAAAGCTTTTCAGCCTGAGTCCCATTGGTTAATTCATATATAATCAGAGTGTTATCTTTAACCGAATTCTCCCTGATATCGATCAGGGCCCTTGTGATCTCATCTCCGGCAAATTCTCTCAATTTAGATGACAGGTTAACGACTTCAGCAGTACCTGTGGTTTTGAATTTGTCCCCTTTAATTTCAGAAGGAAGAACCTGTGTCTCAAAAAGCACTGTTGCCGATGGTAATATTTTGTAGGTCTGAAATGATACCGGAGCTAGAAATTTATACCTGAAAAGATACTGTGAGGAGTCAACACTTTCAGTATAACCGCTTAAGACAAGCCCGTCTTCATTTAAATATATATCTCCCCCGGCTGTCCCCGCCAGTTCAATAATTTTCGCTGCCAGTTCATCTGTATCATTTCCCAGGATAGACCTGACTGTCTTATAGAGATTTGAGAAGACCACAAATATTTTATCTTCATTTTTTCCCGATGCCAGTAATACCCTTGAAAAACCGGGAAGATTTCTGACATCTTTTTCACTCTCTGACTGGTAAATAGCTTGTTCAATAATACTGCCTGAACTACTGCAAATCAATAATCCTGGCAGTAGAGAGATATAAATTGTGTCTGTCAGAGTGCCGGTTTCATATGGAATAATTAGCGCCTGCGAGTCCTTTAACTTATCCTCAATTAATCCTTTAACTCCGACTGTATGCAACATTTCTTTAATATGTCTGAATTTTATCTCTCCTCCAACATTCATTGAAAGAAGAGGCAGGAGCTTTCCTCCATCTGCCGGATAAAATGAGATAACAGCCGATCCGTTCGTCTCCAACTTCTTGAATCCTGTATTATTCAATTGATTGGTAAAACTCTTCAATTTTCTGTTAAAGCTGTCAAGTTCTTTGATATTTCCAACCTCCCCGAATAATCCCTTTCCCGAAGTTAAAGAATTCATGAACCCCTGCAGGTCAACTGTTTCAATTACAATACAGGCATCGGGCGAAATCGACTTATAAGGATCTGTAGATAAGCTGCTTCTGCTTTGATGCAGAAAATACCCCATTATAGAAAGAGCTGAAATCAGAAGAAATATTAAAAAGATTGCGACTCGCTTTCCCACCATAATATCATTAGTGACAGAATCTTTCAAAATTAACAAATAACTCAAGGTTATTAAAATTGAGGCACAAAAAACATATCAACCACTGATGTATTAAGTTTGAAAAGCGAAATAATCATTATCCCTTTTTGGAATTTATTTTGTTACTTTTATAAACTTTCTGTTCATGATTAAGATGAGATTACTGCTCCTTACCTCACTGCTTACATTCCTTTCAGTGTTTGACTTCTTTGCACAAACTCTTACAGTTGTTGATAGTGAAGACCTGAGGCCTATTCCGGATGTAGCGGTACTGAATGAATCAAAAACAGAATTCATTTATACCAGCAGATCGGGGAAGGCTGATATTTCATCATTTCGTGATAAGGAGATATTATGCTTACAGCATTTTACTTACGAAAGACTTTGCTTAAGTCCTGAAGAAATTGTCAGGATGGGGTATGTAATAAAACTCACTAAAAAGATCTTTGCGATCGAGGAATTTGTTATATCGGCAAACCGCTGGGAACAAAATAAAAAAGAGGTTCCGAATAAAATCACATCGATTCTTAAACCATCCATAGAGCTGCAGAATCCTCAGACCACAGCTGATCTCGTGGGAATATCGGATGAGGTATATATTCAGAAGAGCCAGCTTGGTGGAGGGAGCCCGATGATCAGAGGTTTTGCAACTAACAGGGTTCTGATAGTTGTGGACGGAGTAAGGATGAACAATGCAATATACAGGGAAGGTAATATTCAGAATATTATCTCTCTTGATCCGAATGCGCTTGAATCGACAGAGATCATTTTCGGACCCGGAGCTGTCGTCTATGGAAGCGATGCAATTGGTGGCGTAATGGATTTTCATATGAAAAAAGCGCTTTTCTCCACCGGTAATAAACCATATCTTAAAGCTGATGCATTTTCAAGATTCGCCTCAGCCAGTAAGGAGAAAACCAGCCATTTTGACCTGAATATTGGTGCCCATAAGATTTCCTTTCTTACCAGTATTACCTATTCTGATTTTGGCAACCTTCAGATGGGTTCAAGGAAAAATGCAGAATATCTCAGACCTGAATATGTATTGAACACCGGTACCCGCGACACTGTTGTTGAAAATCCAAATCCCCAGATCCAGGTCAGTTCCGGCTATACCCAGCTCAATACAATGAACAAACTCCGATTCAGAATTTCGGAAAATATTGACATTGCATATTCAAACCATTTTTCAAGACTATCAGATGTACCCCGTTATGACAAGCTTATCCAGTATAAATCAGGAAATCTGAGATATGGCGATTGGTACTACGGGCCACAGGTCTGGATGATGAACAATATCCAGATGAAGTTCAAAAAAGCGAACAGACTGTTTGATGAACTCTCTCTGACTGCGGCTCACCAGAATTACAAAGAGAGCAGACATGAAAGAAATTTCGGCAACGATTTTATTAATGAGCAGTACGATAAGGTTGGTATAGTGTCGTTAAATCTCGATTTTGATAAAAAGCTTAAAGACGAAAATAGACTAATATATTATGGTTTCGAATATGTCATAAATGATATCGTTTCTGTTGCATATACAGGGAATGTTTTAACCGGAGTTATCATTCCTGCAGGCACCAGGTACCCTGATGGGAAAAACAGGTACCGCAGTGCTTCATTTTATGCAGGCTGCAAGAACAATATTTCTGAGATGGTGACTATTAATACAGGGATAAGGTATAACCATATTGACCTTAATTCAACTATTGAAGACAACTCTTTTTTCAATGTTCCCTTTACCACAATATCAATGTCTGGCGGAGCATTAACGGGCTCCTCCGGAATTGTCTTCAGGTTACCGGCAAAGAGTCAGATCAATTTCAACGCCTCAACAGGATTCAGGGCCCCCAACCTCGATGACGTAGGTAAAATTTTTGACCCCGTTCCAGGTATTGTTGTGGTACCTAATAATGGTCTTAGACCTGAATATGCTTATAATATTGATCTGGGTATCTCGAAGGATTTTGCCGATTTTATGCATCTCGATCTGACGGGTTTCTATACCTATTTAAATAATGCAATGACACGTCATGATTTCCTCTTCAACGGGGAGGACTCAATATTCTACAAAGGGATATTAAGTAAGGTACAGGCAATCACAAATGCCTCATATGCCAAGGTAGAAGGTATTCATATCAATTTACAGGCAAATATAACAGACTGGCTTTCTGTCAGATCGTCATTAAATATTACAAAAGGTAAAGAGAAGGGTGATATTCCTTTGAGGCATGCTGTCCCAATGTTCGGTTCGACTCATATAATATTTAAGTCGTCGAAACTTAACGCCGACCTCTACTCAAGATATAACGGATCGAGAAAATATGAAGATATGCCCCCTTCAGAAGTTGATAAGCCATATCTTTATGCAACCGATAATAACGGAAATCCATGGTCCCCGGGATGGATCACTTTTAATTTTAAGGTATCTTATACTCTTTATAAATGGGCTGTCATTAATGCCGGTATTGAAAATTTATTGGATGTCCGTTACCGGCCATACTCATCAGGTATTGTGGCTCCGGGAAGGAATTTTATTGTTTCTCTGAGAGTAGATATATAATTAATTTTTGTTTTGGCACAGATTTTGTATTCCTATTGTTACACAGGCAATCTCAATCATATCCCTGATCATTCAGGGCAGCCAGGACCAAATCCTGGCTTTCTTTTTTCATAAAAATGATCTGTACCCTATTATTTCTCTGACCTCCCTTACTGTTTTTGCGGCACTCAATCTGGCTTTTTCTGCCCCAGCTGACACTACTTTTGCGAGATATTTTCTATCTGAGACCAATTCGTTGATCCTGTCTCTTATTGGATCTGTAAACTTAATTATATCCTCAGCAAGTTGTTTCTTTAAGTCACCATACCGGATTTCGCAGGATGCATGTTTATCAATGAAATATTTAACAGTTGAGGGATCCGACACTACCTTCATTATTGTAAAAAGGTTCCTGACAGGTTCCGAGGGCTTCTCCCCCTGTTTTGTCGGACCGGTATCAGTGACAGCTTTCATAACTTTCTTCCTTATCTCCTCCGGTGTATCGGCAAGAAAGATCCCATTCCCCTCACTTTTACCCATCTTACCCGTACCATCAAGTCCGGGAATTTTTACCAGTTGTTTTCCGAAATTATAAGCATCAGGCTCAGGGAAATAACTTACTTCGTACATCATATTAAATCTCCTGGCAAACCTCCTGGTCATCTCAAGATGCTGCTCCTGATCTTTTCCGACCGGTACCTTATTGGCTTTATGAATGATAATATCGGCTGCCATCAGCACCGGATAGGTTAAAAGCCCGGCATTTATATTATCAGGCTGTCTTCTTATCTTCTCTTTAAAAGATGTAGTTCTTTCAAGCTCACCAACGTAGGCATTCATGTTCAGCAGAAGATATAATTCCGATACTTCCGGGACATCACTTTGAATGAAGACGGTAGCAATTTCAGGATCGATACCGCATGCAAGATATTCTGCCAGAACCTGTTTGATGTTATTATGAAGGTCATTGGAATTAGGATGTGTTGTCAGCGCATGGTAATCGGCAATAAAGAAATAGCAATTATTCTCCTTCTGCATTTTGAGAAAGTTCCTGATCGCACCGAAATAATTTCCAAGATGCAGATTTCCTGTTGATCTGATCCCGCTTACTACTGTATCCATTATCTGCCTGAATTAAGTTTTGCGCAAAGTTAATAAATATTACCTTTGCGGGAATATATAAACACGGCCATGGAATCGACCAGACAAAAAAAAGTATCGCGTTTAATTCAGAAAGAATTGGCCGATATTTTTCTGAGAAAGGGAAACGAAATAGCGCATGGGAAATTGGTTTCAATCACCAAGGTACGAGTCAGTCCGGATCTCTCTTTTGCAAAAGTCTATTTAAGTATTTTCCCGGCAACAAATCAGGATGAGATTCTGCATTCAATTCAGGATCACAGCTCGAAGATAAGATTCGATCTGGGTCAGAAAGTCAGGTCCCAGCTGCGTATTGTCCCTGATATAGCATTTCATATTGATGACAGCCTCGATTATATTGAAAATATCGATAAGCTGCTGAAATCCTGATATTTATGCAATACGAACCTATTAAAAATTCGCTTGGCAGATTCGTTTCAGAATCACTGTTTTTAAGAAAGATCCTTTATATGCTTCTCGACCTGTTGCTTTTACGTACATGGCATGTAAAAAAAGCTCTTCGAAAAATAGTTCATGAATTCCCGGGTGAGGCATCAGTCCTGGATGCCGGATCAGGATTTGGCCAGTATACCTGGAGAATGAGCAGGACAAATACTAATTGGCAGATAAAAGCAATAGATATAAACAATGAACAGATAGACGATTGTACCCGGTTTTTTAACAAAGCAGGATTATCAGACAGAATCAGCTTTCAGACAATGGATCTTACTGCTCTCTCTGATCTTAACAGTTATGATCTTATCCTGTCGGTCGATGTAATGGAACACATAGAAGAAGATCTCAGGGTCTTTCAGAATTTTTACAACTCCCTGAAGGAGAATGGGGTACTGTTAATCTCAACTCCATCAGACAAAGGAGGCTCGGATGTTCATGATGAAAGTGATGAATCCTTTATTGATGAGCATGTTAGAGACGGATACAGCATTAAGGATATTTCTGATAAACTATTAAAGGCAGGTTTCAATAAAATCGATGCATTCTACACATATGGGAAACCCGGTAATATTTCGTGGCGCTTGTCGATGAAGTATCCTATAAAAATGGTGAACAGATCTTATCTCTTTTTTATCCTCTTACCCTTCTATTACCTCATATTTTTCCCTGTTTCAGCTGTACTTAACCTCATCGATCTCCGTTTAACTCATAAAACCGGTACCGGATTACTGGTTACAGCCAGAAAATAATTTAAGTGAAACTCTCCTTATATATAGCAAAGAGGTATCTGTTCGCCAAAAAATCGCGAAATGCCATTAACATAATCTCATCTGTTTCAGTTGCAGGTGTTGCAGTGGGAACAATGGCACTGATAATTGTTCTTTCAGTATTTAACGGACTTGAGACAATGGTAAGTGCCATATTCAACACCTTCGATCCTGACATCAGGATAACTTCAGAAGAGGGGAAATCATTTATTCCTGATACCTCCAGCCTGAATATGCTTGCCAATGTTGAGGGGGTATCCTGCTATTCCCTTACAATTGAGGAGAATGCGCTCCTGAAATATGGGGAAAGGCAGTTTATTGCCACCATAAAAGGTGTTGATGATAATTATAACTGTGTTACCAATATTGATAGCTCAATGTGGGACGGAGATTTTATTCTCAGGGACAAGAATGGCCGGGAATTTGCAATTCCAGGATTAGGAGTGGCTCAATACCTTGGTTTAAGAATTAATTTTATTGAACCTTTAAATATTTTTGTTCCACGAAAAACAACCGGTACAAGTTTCAATGTTGAAAATGCCCTGAACAACAGGTACATCTTTCCCTCAGGGATCTTTGGTGTTGAAAAGGAATATGATTCAAAATATGTTTATGTCCCCATTGAATTTGTCCGCGATCTGACTGAACTGGATGAGGCTGTCAGCGCTGTTGAGGTCAGGTTCACGATGGAGGCTGACCCAGGGGTTGTACAGAAGAGTGTTACTAAAATTTTTGGTTCAGGCTTTGTTGTGCAGAACAGGTATGAGCAACAGGAGATATTTTACAAGGTAATGAGGTCTGAACGTCTTGCTATTTTTTTCATTCTTACTTTGATACTTATAATCGCTTCATTCAATATTATTGGTTCACTAACAATGCTTATTATTGAAAAAGAACGGGATATTGAGATCCTAAAAAGTCTGGGCGCTGATAATAATCTTATCAGGAAGATATTTATTTTCGAAGGGTGGCTGATATCAATTATAGGTGCTTCTGCAGGTATTTTTCTGGGTTTTCTCATTTGCTGGCTCCAACAGACATTTGGATTTGTAAGACTCCAGAGCGATTCACTCATTATGGATTCATACCCTGTAGTAATGAAATTAAAAGATTTTGTTATCGTTCCGGTAACTGTTCTGTTAATTGGCTACTGGGCAGCCTGGTATCCGGTAAGATTCCTGACAAAGAAATTTCTTAATAAGAAGGTCTGAAAATCAATTATTATATTTACATCACAGGCAGGGTTAACACTTTAATTAACAATAAACAGGCAAGAACAATAAAAATAAGCACTATGACCCGGTTTGCACTTCTCATATTGATTCTATCATTATTGCTTACCGGATCGTGCTCCAGCAGGAAAAACAGAATTGACCATAGCAACCTGATACCGCAAAACCAACTGGTATCTATTTTAACTGATGTCTATATAACCGATGGACTTCTGGCTCTTCCGGTTGTTAATCTATGGCTTGAAAATCCCGACACTCTTTCAACTTATTATAAAGTCATTGAAGAACATGGTTACTCGAAAGAGGTCATGGATAAGACAATGAAATATTATTTTATTAAAAACCCCGGGAAACTTATTAAGATATATGACCAGGTACTCGCAATATTACATGAGAGGGAATCCTATCTGGAAAAGGAATTGGTATTGGAAGCTTTACGTGAAAGGAACCTCTGGAGAGATAAAGAAATTTATGCTTTTCCTGATCCTTCCGGAGCAGATTCTGCCTGTTTTTCCATCTCCCTGCCTAAGCAGGGTATTTATAATCTTACATTCACTTCAATTGTGTTTCCGGATGACCAGTCATTGAATCCTCGTTTTACTGCATATTTGTGCAATGCTGACAGTATTGATTCCGGTAAGAGAACTTACATAGAATCCCTATACTATTTTAAAGACGCACATTTACACCAATATACCCTTTCAATTGATGTCCCTGCTAATTCAAACCTCATCTTAAAAGGCAATTTTTTAAATTACGATAACTATTGTGCTGATTGTTCAAGACATGCTACAATCTCAGATTTCATTCTCCTGTTTATCCCATAACAGTCATGAAACGCTTCTCTTCCCAATATGTTTTAACCAACACCGGTCCTGCGCTTAAAAGAGCTGTTCTGACCACGGAGGATGATGGGACCATAATAAGTATTGAAGATACCGGAGGATATCTCAAAGAGAAACGGAACATAGAATTTTATAATGGTATTATTATTCCGGGGTTCGTGAATTGTCATTGTCATCTTGAATTATCGCATATGAAAGGAACAATAGAGATGGGAGTAGGCCTGGGAAAATTTCTTGAAAACATCAGCAACAAAAGGGAAGATAATAGAAATACCATCATTGATTCTGCAGCTGCGGCAGACAAAAACATGTGCAGAACAGGAACGGTATTATGTGCTGATATCTGTAACACTTCAGATACATTCGACATTAAAAGGAACAGCAGTATCAGTTATATCAATCTTCTTGAAGTATTTGGTACGGACCCGGAAAAGGCCAGCCGGCAAATGGATGAAATTATGCTTGTGGCAGAAACAGCCAGGAAGATGAGCCTCCCATTCTCTCTTGTTCCACATACTGTATATACAATGTCACTTCCCCTGTTGAGGCTCCTGAGGGAAAGAAGCGTACCAAATACTATTACATCAATACATTTCATGGAGACACCCGGAGAAAAGGCCTTTATTGAGAGCCATTCCGGTCCTCTTATGGACTCGTTCAGATTATCAGGATTTATCCCGAACAATCTCGAAACAGTCAACAGCCATGCGGATGCTGTTATGAACGAAATAATCCGATCCGGGAACCTGATAGTAGTACATAACACATTTGCTGACAGGAATACCATTAAAAAGATTATGGAGAGAAGGAATCTTTTCTGGTGTCTTTGCCCAAATTCAAATCTGTATATTGAGAATCAAGTCCCTCCACTCGATCTGTTTATTTCGGAGGGTTGCGAAATAGTTATCGGAACCGATAGCCTTGCATCGAACAGTAGTCTTAATATTTTCAGTGAACTTCAAACACTACAAAGATATTTCCCTTCAATATCGATTGAACAACTGGTATGCATGGCGACAGCCAACGGCGCAAAAGCTCTAAGTAAAGAGGATCAATTCGGAAAGATTGCACAAGGGAAGAAACCGGGACTTCTCCTGCTTCAAAATGTTGATATGCTCAATATGAAACTTCTTCCGGATAGTTTTGTAACGAGGTTGATATAGGAAATATCTGTAAAACGAAGTTAGAAAAGAGGGCTAAGCGAAGTTTGAAAACTTCGTTTAGCTCATTATATACATTTAAATGATAGTTACTTAACATAAGTATTCTCTAATTAATGTTAATTTTGAACCTCATAACAGAGGATTTTTAATGGCAACATTTCTTTTTGATGAGATAATATTCGGACCCGTAAAAAGCAGAAGGCTTGGTGTTTCCCTTGGAATAAACCTGCTCCCCGTCAAAAAGAAGATCTGTAATTTCAATTGCATTTATTGCGAATGCGGATTGACAGGTGATATTGAAAAAGCGACAGGCAATCTTCCCGGCAGGCAGGAAGTTTATGAAGCCCTTGACAATAAGCTCTCTGAAATGAAGTCAAATAACCAGCAACCTGATGTCATTACCTATGCCGGAAACGGAGAACCCACTCTCCATCCCATGTTCCCTGAAATTATTCAGGACAGTATAAAGCTGAGAGACAAATACTTTCCTGAAGCAAAAATTGCTGTTTTGTCAAACTCTACCACAATATCAGATCCCCGGATAAAAGCAGCCCTGCAAAGTGTAGATCAGAATATACTCAAGCTCGACTCAGCATTTGAATCAACCGTGAAGATTCATAATCAGCCGAGAGTCAGGATAAATATGGAAGAACTTATCAGGAATCTTGCCGGGTTCAATGGGAAAGTCATCATTCAGACCCTTTTTCTCAAAGGAATGTACAACAATAAAGTTATTGACAATACAACCGACGTTGAGATTGATGCCTGGATTAAAGCAATAAAAAGGATCAAACCTTCAGAAGTAATGATATATACAATATCCCGTGAAACACCTGAGGGCGGAGAGTTAAGAAAAGTACCCGAAAGTGAACTAATGAGAATAGCTGAAAGGGTAGAATCAATGGGTATTAAGACACAGGTATCAGGTTAAGATTGACAAAAATCAATAATATACTTATTTGTCCCCTGGAGTGGGGATTAGGTCATGCCACCCGTATGATCCCTCTTGTCCGGGAATTACAGGAGATGAATCAAAATGTTTTTATCGGAGGAGGAGATGAACAATTATCATTGTTCCGAAGTGAATTACCCGGATTGTCATTTATTAAATTTCCCGGATTCAAGCCAGGTTATTCCCGATTTCTTCCTCAATATATCCCCCTGTTGTTCAAAACACCTCTTCTACTTTATCATATAATTCTGGAAAATTACAGGCTAAAGAAAATCATAAGCCAACATAATATAAATATTGTAATCAGTGATAACCGTTTCGGGCTTTGGAACAGAAAGATAAAAACGGTGTATGTAACACACATGCCTCTCGTACCGCTGCCCCGTCTTTTCAGATCGCTTGAATTTATAGGTATTCGGCTTCACAGGTTTATAATTAAGAAATATTCGTTCTGCTATATCCCCGATCTCCCGGGAGAATTAAATATTTCGGGCAGGTTATCGCATGGAATAAAACTTCCTGTTAATGTGAGGTATATTGGCATTCTGTCGCGATTTTCAGATCCTGAACCCTCAATAAAGAATGATCGGAAAAAATCTACATACAACACGGTAATTCTTTCAGGGCCCGAACCTCAGAGAGGAATTCTTAAAGAAAAACTGGTAAATCTTCTTAAAGAGAGTAAGTCGAAGGTAGTTATACTTGAAGGCAGACCATCTGAGAATAGCGAGATTATCAGGAGTGATGACCTGACCTTTTATAATCATCTTACTGCTTCAGAAATGAAGGAGATTCTATCCGGAAGTGAATATATCATAGCCAGATCGGGATATTCCACTATAATGGATCTTATTAGTCTGGGTTGCAGTGCCTTACTTATTCCGACACCTGGTCAGCCTGAGCAGGAGTATCTTGCTGAATACCTGGCCGGGAAGGGCTGGTTTTCATATGTAAAACAGAGTGGGTTAGGAAGAGGCTTGCAATTTCCTTTGACAGAATTGAAAGAACAGGAAAAAATAACAGAGCAAAGCAGGATATTGTTAAAAGCTGTCTTAAACGAACTCTTAGAAGAACCATATATATAGTCCAAACCCAAGGAGACCTGTAAGGAATCCAAGCCAGGTCTGGAGAGGATTATGTACATTCAGACATAATCTTGAAGAGAGGACAAGACCGGTTATTATAACAATCAGAATCAGATACCACATCATTGGAGAGTACATTTTAAGTGAAAGAACAATTATCAGTGCAGTGAGTACTCCAACCCCGACAGCGTGAATTGAAATTTTCCACCAGAAGTTGACTATGGTTATTGTAAGTGAAACAAAGAATAATCCTAAAATAAATGATTTCAGAAAAGCAGGAACAGGGAAGTTAAAAATGATATAAGATGTTGCTGAGTATAATAATGTAGTTAATATCAGAGGGAAATTCCTTTCTTTCCTCTCCTCTAATGACCATGAACTTATTACATTCCTGTATTTGAAGAACGGCAATAATGAAAAGGGCAATAAGACATTATTTATCAAGACTATGAGTAATAATAACCTCTTTACATCTGAAGGGAGATAACCAAAAAGCGTAGGTGATGAAAAAATTATTGCCATCCCATAAACTGGAATGAACAAGGGATGAAAAATAACAGATATTATTTTTGCAGGAGAGTCAGGATCAACTTTTATTTTGTGTTGAATCATTCAGGATGTGTAATAGTTATTTTATTGTTTAATCTCTATTCATAAGTAAGTTATTGCACACCCTAAATCTCCCTCCTGAGTCTTGCAACCGGAATATTCAACTGCTCCCTGTATTTTGCAACGGTCCGGCGTGCAATCTGGTAACCTTTTTCCTGCAGTATTTCTGTCAGTCTCTCATCAGTCAATGGTCTGCGTTTTTCTTCATTTTCAATACAATCCTGTAAAATCCTCTTTATCTCCCTTGTTGATACCTCTTCACCGCTGTCTGTCTGAAGGCCTTCTGAAAAGAAAAACTTCAGAGAGATTATCCCAAAGTAGGTTTGAATATACTTGCTGTTAGCTACCCTTGATATTGTTGAGATATCCAGACCCGTCATTTCAGCAACATCTTTCAGGATCATCGGCTTCAATTTGGTCTCATCTCCATCGATGAAGTATTCTTTCTGGTATTCCAGTATTGCATTCATTGTAAGAAGAAGAGTATTCTGCCTCTGTTTTATTGCATCGATAAACCATTTTGCCGACTCAATTTTCTGTTTAACAAAAAGGACGGCATCTTTCATCTCCTTTTTCTGTGATTTATCTCTGCTGTACGATCGAAGCATTTCATTATATTCGCTGCTTAACCTCAGTTCTGGCAGGTTTCTGGAATTGAGATGCAAGTCAAAACCATCCTCAGAAAGTTCCAGGATAAAATCGGGGATGATGGGCTGGGATGTTTTACTGAAAGGATCGTTATATACACCACCCGGTTTAGGGTTGAGTTTCAGGATTTCATCAATAGCCTCTTTCAGTTCATTTTCCTCTATACCCAATCTGGCAATGATCTTATCATAATGTCTTTTAGTGAATTCTTCAAAATATAAATCCAGAATTGTATGTGCAAGATTCATAGCTGTTTGTGATTGATCTCTTTTTCCTATCTGGAGTAAAAGGCATTCCCTGAGGGTTCTTGCCCCCACGCCAGCCGGCTCAAGATCCTGAATTATTTGCAGTACCTCTTCAAGGTCGCTTTCTGTAGTTTCCACATTCTGCAGGAATGCAAGATCGTCTACAATGTTTACCAGCTCTCTTCTAAGATATCCGTCTTCATCTATGTTGCCAAGGATATATTCCCCAAGGATCTTCTGTTTATCAGTCAGGTCGCGAAGTGCCAGTTGCGATTCGAGATGTTCATGAAAAGAAAAACCTACAGAAAAGGGGATCTCATTTCTCTTATCCTCATCCTTGCTCTGATTCTTAGCCTGCAGTCTGTATTCAGGGATATCATCCTCTTCAATATAATCATCAAGTGTGAATTCATCCTGATCTTTATCTGTCTCATCGAATTCCTCCTCCTCTTCCAACTCCGGATTGATCTCCTCCTCCTGTCCCTCTTCCAGTGCAGGATTTTCCTCAAGCTCTTTTTTGATCCGTTGCTCCATCTGTAAAGCAGGTACCTCCAGCAACTTTATCATCTGTATCTGTTGTGGAGATAGTTTCTGGAGTAACTTCTGTTGTAGCCGTTGCTTTAACATCAATTGCTAATCAAAAAATAGCTTATACAACTTATTTAAAATTCAGCGTTCTTTGGTGTTCTTGGAAAAGGGATCACATCCCTGATATTCGACATACCGGTAACAAATAATATCAATCTCTCAAACCCCAATCCAAATCCACTATGAGGAGCTGTACCGAATTTTCTTGTTTCAAGGTACCACCATAGATCCTTTTCGGGCAATTTCATTTCCCTGATCCGTGACAGCAGACTGTCATATCGTTCCTCCCGCTGCGATCCTCCAATAATTTCACCTATGCCCGGGAATAATACATCCATTGCTCTTACAGTTTTACCATCGTCGTTCTGCTTCATATAAAAAGCCTTAATTTCTTTTGGATAATCGGTCAGGATCACCGGACGTTTGAAATGCTCTTCAACAAGGAACCTTTCATGTTCAGCCTGCAGGTCGCGACCCCAACCAACCGGGTATTCCCATTTTTTGCCTGAAACCGTAAGAATATCAACAGCCTCTGTATATGTTATTCTGACAAACTCATTGTCGAGGACAAATCGAAGTCTATCCAGAAGGCCCTTCTCAATCATATTGTTCAGAAACTCCAGATCCTCACTGCAGTTATCCAATGCATAGCTTATAAGGTATTTTACAAACTCTTCTGCGAGATCCATGTTGTCAATAAGGTCATAAAAAGCCATTTCCGGTTCTATCATCCAGAACTCTGCGAGATGACGAGGAGTATTGGAATTTTCAGCTCTGAAGGTAGGACCGAAAGTGTATATATCGCCAAGTGCCAGTGCCCCCAGCTCTCCTTCCAGCTGTCCTGATACTGTAAGGTTTGTCTCTTTCCCGAAGAAATCGTCTTTGAAATCCACAGAACTATCCGTGTCTAAAGGTATATTCTTAAGATCCATTGTGGTAACATGAAACATTTCACCCGCGCCCTCACAGTCGCTTCCTGTGATTATTGGTGTATGAAGGTAGAAGAATCCCTTGTCGTTAAAGTACTTATGAATAGCAAAAGCCATGGAATGCCTTATCCTGAAAACAGCACCGAAAGTATTGGTTCTGAAGCGGAGATGAGCATTTTCCCGAAGGAATTCCATTGAATGTCCCTTCTTCTGAAGAGGGTATATTTCGGCATCGCTCTTCCCATAAAGCTCAATAGTGGCAGCATTAATCTCAACACTCTGTCCCTGTCCCTGCGACTCAACCAGTTTCCCCGTTACGGCAATGCAGGCTCCTGTTGTAATATCTTTCAGCAGATTTTCATCAAATGAGGCAGTATCCGCCACCACCTGAATATTATTGATAGTCGACCCGTCATTGAGAGCAATGAAGACAATATTCCGGTTTCCCCTTTTTGTCCTTACCCACCCCTTCACCACTACATCTGATCCCAATGCAGTGGAGGATAATAATGCTTTTACTTTAATCCTTTTCATTATACTCATTTAAACCAACAAAAATTGTAGGGCAAAAATAATAAATAATAATTACCCTATATATGAGTTATTACTAATGTGACGGCAAACCAATTTTAAATTGGTTTGAAAATTGGTAAAATCTGAATAACTTTGGATATAAAATAGAAACTCTTTAAGGCTATGGAAGAAAATAAAAAAATAATAGTTGTACCATGGGATTTCACCCATGTTGCAGCTCATGCACTTGAGCATGCAGTAAAGATCAGCCGAATGACAGGGAATGATATCTGTCTGCTTCATATTGTTGATCCGGGCATCAAACCAAAAGTATATGCTGAAAAAAGCGCCAGCCTGAAGCTTGCTATAGAGGAAAACAGTAAAAAATTCAATGCCCCAATTACTTATCATATTACGAAAGGAAGCATATTTACAGCTATTGCTGAATTTGTAAATGAGAAGGAAGCCAGCCTTGTTGTTATGGGAACTCATGGGATGAAAGGTATGCAGAAGCTTACAGGCAGCTGGGCTTTAAAGGTAATTGTAAAATCAAAAGTGCCGTTTATTGTTGTGCAGGATCCTCCGGCCGATCAGGAGAGATATCATAATATTGTATTTCCTGTTGATTTCAGAGGCGAAAATAAGCAGAAGATCAAGATGGCAATTTTTATGGGGAAATATTTTGAATCTAAAATACACATGCTTGTAACGGTAAACACCGACAGGATCCTGATAAAAAAGACAAACGTCAATGTCAATTATGCTATTAAATATCTTATACAGAACAATATAGAATATGAGATCCATGAAATTACAAGAGGGAACTTTGCAGAGCAGACCATCGATTTCGCACAGAAAATAAATGCAGATCTGATTGTTATCATGACAACCAAAAACATCACTGTAGCAGATTATGTTATGGGTGCATCGGAACAATATATGATCGCCAACAGCTCCAAAATACCTATATGCTGTGTAAATCCCATGGCATCATATACAAAAACCGGACAATTTATGGGTGGATGGGGTGATTAGGACGTACAATAAATGTTGATAATATCGCTACAAACAGGGCAACAAGAAAAGTGGTTACATTATATTTCTCAGCCTCATCGCGAAGCCTCCATGCCAGGAGTGCCCATGCCACAACAATTCCGGCAACACAACCAATGGCTGTCCAGATTTCAGTAAGTCCCATAGCATAAGCGGCGCCCGGCAAACCCAGTAAAGCCCATGAAGATTCACCGGTTGCCCGTTCTGAAAGAGCTGCAACCCATCCCGGTAATTTTCTGCCGGCAATCGCATAATCGCTTCCCGTTTTGACTTTTCTTCCCTGGAAAATACCCCATGAGATCAAAAGTGTAATATAAATTACCATTACCAAAACAATAACTACCTGGTTTTCCATTTGTCACATTCTTGGTGATATTCAAATTTAATAAATATTTGTTACTGAACAATCTCTTTTAACCACTGAGTTACACGGAGTTGTCACAGAGTAACACGGTTATTTAAAACAGTACTTTTAGTATCCCTATTATAATACATATTCACTTTATAAGATTTTCAAAATTTTCAGTAAAAATATCATTGGTATCCGGTAGAATATTTTCCAAGAGCTTGAAAGTGCCTATCTGTATGTCATTAATAAATATTTCGCCCCTACAGGGCTTAATTTTTAGGTTCACCATTATTTCTACAAATATTTGCGCGGCGCTGCCGCTTAAATAAGCTGCAGAGCAGCTAGATATTTGTAGTGAGGTAATTGCTCGGATGTGTCAAAGCTGCAGAGCAGCGAAAAAATATTCGAATAAATATTTTGATGTTTTAACGGATAACAGTGTAAAAATATCTTCAAAAAAGAAAATTCTTCCGTATACGACTCCGTGAAACTCTGTGAAACTCTGTGTTTAATTTATTTTTGGCATAATGAAATAAATCCCTTAAAAGGTGAAATATGAATTACTTAAACATACAATTGCAGATGCCATACCAATAATTTATCTTAGTGGCTGTATTAACCAAGAGAAAATATTTAATATGTCGATTGTTGTTCAGGGTGTTACAAAATTTTATGGTGAACAGAAGGCACTCGATAATGTCTCCTTTGAAGTCAAAACGGGTGAGATTGTAGGTTTTCTGGGACCAAATGGTGCCGGAAAATCTACTATGATGAAGATCATTACCGGGTTTATCCCGGCTTCAACTGGAGAAGTTTTTGTGAATGATATTGCTACAGGGACAGATAATCTTGAAATAAGAAAGTTAATCGGTTATCTTCCGGAAAATAATCCCCTTTATCCTGATATGTATGTAAGGGAGTACCTGGGATTTGTGGCCTCGCTGTATAAGACAGGGATACCAAAGAAAAAGCAGATCGATAAAATAGTTGAGGTAACCGGACTGATCCCTGAACAGAAAAAAAAGATCGGATCTCTTTCAAAAGGATACAGGCAGAGGGTAGGACTTGCCCAGGCTCTTATCCATAACCCTGAAGTCCTGATACTTGATGAAGCTACTTCCGGTCTCGATCCAAATCAGATTATTGAGATCAGAAATCTTATTAAAGAGGCTGGAAGGGAGAAAACAGTAATGCTTTCGACACATATTATGCAGGAGGTTGAAGCAATTTGCGACAGGGTGATCATTATCGACAAGGGTATTATTGTAGCCAATGAAGAAAAAAGTAATATCTATTCAATTATCAAACATCCAAAACAAATAGTTGAAGTCGAATTCGATAAGGCACTTCAGAAGTCGCAACTGGCCGGGATCCCGAATATAAGCTCTGTAAAAATAATGAAACCCAATATCTGGCTTATTGAAGCTGAGGGTGAGGAGGATATACGTCCCGCACTCTTCTCCTTTGCTGTGAAGAACAATCTCACGGTTCTTTCACTTCAGAAGCAAGAGAACAACCTGGAAGAGATCTTCAGGCATCTCACAAACGGATAATAAATTTTGTTTTTCTATTTTTTTTTGTTTGCTTTGTACCATAATAATCAGGTGGAAAGATTTGTGCTGATTGCAACCACAGGAAAAAATGCTAAACCGCGAATAATTCGCTTTTCCCAATCAACCAATCTTCCCGTTTATTGTTAACTACTTCTGAGTGTTTAAAGTATTTTATGATATATTAAGTTGGGATTATCCAATGTTGAAGAGTTGAAAGAGTTGAAAAGGTTGAGCTTCGACTGCGCTAAGCTTAAAAGATTGAAATTGAAATTTACTTCAAACAATCAGTAAACTGCAAATTGTTGTAACTATATATATAATTAAATAAAAGAGCTATGGGATATTTATTTACCTCCGAATCAGTTTCAGAAGGGCACCCCGATAAGGTAGCCGATCAGATTTCAGATGCTCTGCTTGATGAATTCCTTCGTTGGGATACTGAATCAAAAGTTGCATGCGAGACATTTGTAACAACAGGTCTCGTTGTATGCGGCGGAGAGGTTCGCACGGCTGGATGGGTGGATGTACAGGAGACAGCACGTGGTGTAATAAGGAATATAGGTTACACAAAAGCTGAATATCGGTTCGATTCTGATTCCTGCGGAGTTATTTCCACTATTCATGAACAGTCGAGTGATATAAATCAGGGTGTCGTACGTGAGAAACCGGAAGACCAGGGAGCCGGCGACCAGGGAATGATGTTTGGCTATGCCTGCCGTGAGATGGATAACTATATGCCGTTAACCGTGGAGTTGGCTCATCGTCTTCTCCAGGAGCTTGCAGAAATAAGACGTGAGGGTAAACAGATGAAATATCTCCGGCCCGACAGTAAATCGCAGGTTACTGTAGAATATGATGACAATAACAGACCTATCCGCATCGACACGATTGTAATAAGCACGCAGCATGATGAATTTGTTCAGCCAGAGGGAAAATCGCATAAAGCTGAGGTGAAAGCAGAAAAAGAGATGCAGAAAAGGATCAGCGATGACCTGAAAAAAATACTTATTCCCAGGGTAAAGAAAACACTTCCAGCAAGAATACAGAAACTTTTTAGCGTCGATATGAAACTTCTTGTTAATCCGACCGGCAAATTTGTAATAGGAGGCCCTCATGGAGATACCGGTCTTACCGGTCGTAAAATTATCGTCGACACTTACGGGGGACATGGAGCTCATGGAGGTGGTGCCTTTTCGGGAAAAGATGCATCGAAGGTTGACAGGTCAGCGGCATATGCAGCCCGGCATATCGCAAAAAATATAGTGGCAGCCGGGGTTTGCGATCAGGCTTTGATACAGGTGGCCTACGCAATAGGTGTCGCTCAGCCGGTTGGCCTATATGTTAATACCTATGGAACTTCAAAAATTAAAGATAATAAGGGCAGGATACTCCCTGATGGCGAGATTGCACTAAAGATTGAAAAGCTGTTCGATATGCGCCCATACTCTATTGTAAAGCGGTTCGGGCTGAAAAATCCTGTCTTCCTGCCCACTGCTTCATACGGACATTTTGGAAGGGATGCTTTCAGTAAAAATGTAGAAGTCTATTATGAAGTTCCCGGCAGTAAGCCAAAGGCAGTCAACACTAATGGTAAGAAAGTCTACCTTAAGAAAGTTGAATTTTTCGCCTGGGAAAAACTGGATTATGTGGATAAGATAAAGAAGGCGTTTAAGCTGTAAACCGGCGTGCGGCGGGGGCTAAAAGGATGCCTTAACGATCCTGGCAATATTATCCGACCTACCCAGCGTGTAGTAATGGATACCCGGAACACCCTCTTTTATTAGCTCCTGCGATTGTGCCGTTGCCCATTCAATACCAACCTCACGTGCTTCCGCATCGTCTTTGCACTTAAGCACTGCTGTTACAAGGTCGTTGGGCAGATCAATATGAAAAGCCTGGGAGAGTAATTGAATATCATTGAGAGCAGATATTGGCTTTATCCCCGCTATTAAAGGAACACTTATTCCTGCCTTTCTGCACTCCTCCCTGAACCTGCAGAACTTATTGTTATCGAAAAACATCTGGGTGACAATATAGCTTGCTCCTGCCTCAACCTTCAACTTAAGGTTTTGAATATCCACCTGTCTGTTGGGGGCTTCAAAGTGTTTCTCGGGATAACCAGCCACTCCAATGCAAAAATTTGTAGCAGAGCTGTTTACGAGAGAATCTTCAATATACTTCCCCTTATTCATGTCGACAATCTGTTTTACCAGATCTGATGCTGTCGGATGCCCATCCTTTTCAGGAATGAATCGCCGGCTGCCCTTCTGTGGATCACCCCTGAGAGCCAGTACATCATCTATTCCAAGGAAATTCATTTCGATAAGCACATTTTCCGTCTCTTCTTTCGAAAATCCGCCACAAAGGATATGGGGAACCACTGTTATGTTATATTTATATTTAACAGCTGCCGCCAATGCAATGGTTCCCGGTCTTTTACGGACAACTTTCTTCTCCAGAAGACCATCGTTCCTCTCGTGATAGATTGTCTCATTCCGGTGCGATGTGAAATTTATGTATGCCGGATTAAACTCAACCAGTCTGTCAATTGCAGTATATATTCTTTCGATGCTATGCCCTTTGAGAGGCGGAAGTAATTCAAATGTGAACAGAGGTCCGGTAGCATTTTTAATCTTCTCAATAACACTCATTATTGTAATATCATAAGTTAGGAGCGAGCCATTTGGCTGCTTCATCAATTGTCATTTTTTTTCTTGAAGCAAAATCTTTTAACTGGTCCTGGCCAATCTTTCCAATATTAAAGTATGATGATCCCGGATGAGAAAAGATATACCCGCTCACAGATGCCGGAGGTACCATTGCAAAGTTTTCGGTGAGCCTCGCTCCGATTAGTTTCTCAACTCCGAGAAGGTCAAAGAGTACTCTTTTTTCTGTATGGTCAGGACATGCAGGATAACCCGGTGCTGGCCTGATTCCCTTATACCGGAGCTTTAACAACTCTTCAGTACTGTAATTTTCATCAGGTGCATAACCCCAGTATTCTTTTCTTATCTTCTCATGCAGCCATTCGGCAGCAGCTTCAGCAAGACGGTCGCTGAGAATCCTTATCATTATTGTAGCATAATCGTCTTCCTTATACTTATCGAATGCCACATTATCAATATCGGCGGTTACAACAAAGACAGCAATATGATCGACTAATCCCGATGATTCGGGAGCAATATAATCGGAGAGTGAGATGTTTGGAACGCCTTTCTCTTTTTGCTCCTGGTTTCTTAGAAATCTGAATACAGCTTTTATCTCCTCTCTCTCTCCCCCTGAAAAGACCTTTACATCATCCCCATCCGACACAGCAGGGAATAATCCAAACACTGCTTTGGCTGTAAGGAGCTTCTTCTCAATAACCTCCTTCAGATAATATTGACCATCATCAAACAATTTTTTCGCTTCACCACCTTTCAAAGGGTCATTGAATATAGCCGGATATTTACCTGACAATTTCCATGCAAAGAAAAAGAAGGTCCAGTCGATATAACCCGAGAGCTCATTCAGATCTATATGATTCAACACATGCAACCCTGGTTTTAGAGGTTCAGACGGCTTAAACGTCTGCCAGTTGATATAATATTTATTCTTTCGTGCCTCACTTAACGAAATCAGGTTTCTTTCAGATTGCTTCGAACTATGTGCTTCCTTCATCTTTCTGTACTTGTCCCTTATTGCTGAAACATAGCTGCTGTTGTCTTTCTGAAGCAGTTCAGAGAGTACTCCGGCTGCCTTTGATGCATCCTTAACATGTATAACTGCTTTTGAATATGCCGGCGCAACCTTTACTGCAGCATGTATCTCGGAGGTTGTAGCTCCCCCGATCAGCAAAGGAATCGTTATCTTCCGGCGTTCCATTTCGGAGGCGACATGTACCATCTCTTCGAGGGAGGGGGTTATTAATCCGCTTAATCCTATAATGTCAACACCCTCTTTTATTGCAGTATCAATTATCTTTTCAGCAGGTACCATTACTCCAAGATCGATTATCTCATAGTTATTGCATGAGAGTACAACCCCGACAATATTTTTCCCAATATCATGCACATCTCCCTTCACTGTTGCAAGAAGCACTTTCCCGGCAACTTTTTTCTCCTCGCCTTCGCTCTCTGCTTCAATGTATGGAGCAAGTTTTGAAACGGCTTTTTTCATCACTCTTGCACTCTTCACCACCTGTGGAAGGAACATTTTTCCTGATCCGAAAAGATCTCCAACCTCGTTCATCCCTCCCATAAGGGGGCCTTCAATCAGTTCAATTGACCTCCTGAAAAGAGAACGTGCCTCTTCAACATCCTGCTCAATAAATTCATCAAGCCCCCTTATCAGGGAATGTTTGATGCGGTCGATTACCTCAAGCTTACGCCATGCGTCCTCCTTTTCGACCTTCTTTCCCTCATTCTTAATCCCCTCAGCAAACTTCACCATTCTTTCAGTTGAATCTTTCCTGAGGTTAAGTATCACATCCTCAGTAAGACGAAGCAAATCAGGTTCTATTTCGCTGTATACCTGCAACATGCCTGGATTCACAATTCCCATATCAAGTCCGGCCTTAATAGTATGATAAAGGAATACAGAGTGCATTGCCTCACGAACCTTGTCGGTTCCCCTGAAGGAGAACGAAAGATTGCTTATCCCCCCGCTTACCCTTGCATAAGGGAGGTTTTGCTTTATCCATTCTGTTGCCCTCAGGAAATTAACAGCATAGTTATTATGCTCCTCTATTCCGGTGGCGATAGCCAGTACATTGGGATCGAAAATAATATCTTCGGGTGGAAAGTTGAGCTTGTCGACCAGCAACCGGTACGATCGTTCCGCAACACTGATCCTTTTTTCAAATGTATCGGCCTGTCCTGTTTCATCAAATAACATTACGACAGCTGCTGCTCCGTATTTTCTGATTTTACGGGCATGTGAAAGAAAAACCTCTTCACCCTCCTTAAGACTTATGGAGTTGACAACCGATTTCCCCTGTATGCATTTCAGAGCTGATTCAATGGTATTCCAGCGCGAAGAATCAATCATCAGCGGGAGCTTTGAGATATCAGGTTCCGCCATAATAAGATTTACAAACTTTACCATGGCTTTTTCCGAATCGAGCATGGCCTCATCCATGCAAATATCGATTACCTGTGCTCCTCCTTCAACCTGATTCCTTGCAACTGCAAGCGCCTCATCATATTTTTCCTCTTTTATCAGACGGGCAAACTTTATTGATCCCGATACATTGGTACGTTCACCGATATTTACAAAATTAGTTTCAGGAGTAATTGTTAAAACCTCAAGACCGCTGAGTCTTGTATACTTTGTGATCTCTGGTCTGATCCTTGGTTTATATTGTCTTGATGCTTCGGCTATTTTCTGAATATGCAGAGGAGTTGTACCGCAGCAACCACCTATTATATTTACCCATCCCTCTTTCATAAAATCTTCAGTAATTGAAGCCATGAATGAGGCGGACTGATCGTATTCCCCAAACTGATTTGGCAGCCCGGCATTGGGATGGACGGAAACATAAAATTCCGACTTCGCTGAGAGCTCCTCAACAAAAGGACGCAGCTGTTCTGCTCCCAGTGCACAGTTCAGACCAAGGCTAAGTAGGGGAAAATGTGAAACGGAGACCATGAATGCTTCGAGTGTCTGACCCGTTAATGTACGGCCGCTGGCATCAGTTATTGTACCTGATACCATTACCGGAACTCTTATCCCCTTCTCCTCAAACACTGAATCGATAGCAAACAGGGCTGCTTTGCAGTTAAGAACATCAAATATTGTCTCAACAAGTAAAAGATGGACTCCTCCATCAATAAGCCCTTTTACCTGTTCAGAGTATGCTTCCGCCAGCTCATCAAAGGTAACAGCCCTGGCGCCCGGGTCATTAACATCCGACGACATTGATGCAGTGCGGTTTGTTGGCCCAAGAGTACCTGCAATAAAGTGGGCATCTGGTTCCGCTGATTTTTCAAACTCAGAAATGGCTTCAGCGGCCAGCCGGGCCGATTGAAGATTCATTCTATATACAAGGGTTTCCATTCCATAATCCGACATGGATATCCTGTTGGAATTAAAGGTGTTAGTAGTAATAATATCTGCACCAGCCTCGAGATATTCCCTGTGTATAACCTTGATTATTTCAGGCCTGGTCAGCGATAAAAGATCATTATTCCCCTTCTGCAGCATCGGATGATCCTTAAACTCATCGCCACGGTAATCGTTTTCCTGAAGCTTGTGTTTCTGGATCATGGTCCCCATAGCGCCATCGAGAATGAGGATCTTGTGCTGGATAATATCTTCTATAGTGTTTTTCACGTTACAAAGTTATTGCTTTTTCTTTTTTTGCCCCCTTTTAGGGGCATTGGGGGGCAAATCATTTTATCCCTTTCCTACCTGTGTTCACAATAAAAACATCCAAACTGCGAAGTTGCTCCCTTAGCTCGTAAAGTCTTTCAAGATTCACAACACCGATAACATATTTGAATAATTTACTGCTAAAGTATTCCGAGACTTCTTCAAATCCAAATAAATCTTTATCCTTTTCATTCTTATACCTCAGGTAGATCTCCAGTTTATGGTTGCGGGTGTATTTTGACACTGTTCCCTGCTGAAACTTTTTATATTCATAACGGTACCCATAGGAGTTTGCTGAGATATCTGAGAGAACTGCACTTCCTGTTGCATGTCCGCCTGCACCTTTGCCGCTGAAAAACTGTTTATCGGCAAAGGCTGCCTCTGTAATTACTCCGTTGTACTCATCATCAACATTGTAAAGATACTTATCAGACGAAATAAACCTTGGGAGGACAAAGCTGGTTATTGTATTTTCATTTGTCTTGCCGACAAAAGGCACAAGCTTGATCTTAAATCCTTTTTCCCTTGCATACTGGATATCAAATTCCGAAATGGTATTGATCCCATAATGAAAAACCTCACCCGGCTCAAGAAAAAGACCATAGGCATGACCTGTTATAATACAGAGCTTAAATTTAGCATCCCACCCTTCAACATCAAGTGTAGGGTCTGATTCTGCAAATCCCTTGTCCTGGGCTTCTCTCAATGCATCCGAATAGGCAACTCCCTTATTATGCATTTTGGTAAGAATATAATTAGTGGTGCCATTAAGGATCCCGCGCAAGGAGTATAAAAGTTCGTTATCATAATATTCCTCCAGGTTTCTAATAATCGGAATGCTTGCTCCGGCTGATGCCTCATAAAGAAGCGATACCTTGTATTTTTCCTGCAACTCAACAAGCTCCTTAAAATGGTTAGCCACCATCATTTTGTTGGCAGTCACAACATTTTTCCCACTTTTCATTGCAGTAGAGACAATATTGAAAGCTTCAACTGCATCATCAATAAGTTCAACTACAAGGTTAATCGAGGGATCCCCGAGAATATCATTCTTATCGAATGTAAAATTCGACATAGGGATCCTTCTTTTTTTTGTGCGGTCCTTAACACAGATTCTTACAATATCGGCCTTGAACCCCTTACTGCTGTTAAGCACATCATGAAGTCCCTGTCCGACACATCCATAGCCGAATAAACCTATTTTTAATTTTTCCTGTGTCATTTTCGTTTATCTATAAAACCTGTTTGAAAGCCTGTTCAAAATCACTTATAATATCATCGATATGTTCAATTCCAACAGATACCCTGAAGAGACCCGGCTCAATTCCAACTGCTTTCTGATCTGCTTCAGAAAGCTGGGAGTGGGTAGTTGCTGAAGGCTGAATGATTAGAGTCTTTGCATCGCCAACATTAGCAAGATGACTAACCAGCTTAAGATATTCTACCAGTTTCACGGCTTTCTCCTTCGGGGCTCTAAGAACGAAGCTCAACACTCCGCCTGCACCTCTGGGAAGATATTTCTTTGCCAGCGGGTTATATGGATTCCCGGAGAGTCCCGGATAAGTAACCTTCTCCACAGCACTTTGAGAACCGAACCATTTTGCCAGGGCAAGTGTATTCTGAACATGCCTGTCCATCCTCAACGAAAGGGTTTCAAGTCCCTGGAGTAAAAGGAATGAGTTGAAGGGACTGATGGCAGGACCAAGATCCCTTAATCCTTCAACACGTGCTTTTATTATGAATGCAATATTTCCCATTGGTGACGTCTGTGAGAATATATCACCAAATACTTTCCCGTGATAACCCTCTGCCGGTTCAGTGAAGACAGGGAAATTCCCGTTATTCCAGTTAAAGTTTCCGGCATCGATAATTACACCGCCTATACTGGTACCATGTCCACCGATCCATTTAGTAGCCGATTCAACAACGATATTGGCTCCATGCTCTATGGGACGGCAAAGATATCCGCATGCCCCGAATGTATTGTCGACCACTAATGGCAAACCATGTTTCTTTGCAACTTTTGAGATTGCCTCAAAATCGGGTATCTCGAAACCCGGATTACCAATGGTTTCCACGTAAAGAGCTTTGGTTTTTCCATCAATGAGCTTTTCGAATGAACCCGGATCAAGATCTTTTGCAAGCCTGGCTTCAATCCCAAAGTTGCTGAAAGTAACTTTAAACTGATTGTGGCTGCCGCCATACAGGAAAGGTGAGCTTACAAAATTTTCTCCCTGTCTCAGGATGGTTGTCAGGGCAAGGAACTGTGCAGCATGTCCGGATGAGACAGCCAGGGCAGCAACACCGCCCTCGAGAGCGGCTACTCTTTTTTCGAATACATCGGTTGTGGGATTCATTATGCGGGTATAAATGTTCCCGAATTCAGCCAGGTCAAAAAGGTTGGCAGCATGTTTGGCATCCTTAAACACGTATGATGTGGTCTGGTAAAGAGGCACAGCTCTTGATGAGGTATCGCTATCAGGCTGATGACCTGCATGGATCTGCAGGGTTTCGAATTTCGTTGTATTATTTTTCATTTTATATTGTTTTTTAAATTTTATAATATACCGGAAAGCCTGACATAATTATCTTATCACGACATCCGGGAGTTAACTTGGAAATTGAATGATTACAAATCAAAGTTTTTACCGGCACATGCACATAGGCATGAGCGGCATATTAAAATTGTTGTGTGTCAGATGAATCGAATCCATTTTTTCAGTGTTAAATTTTTATCATCTCCCGCTTTTCCGGGATTAGGTTTTGGCACCTTTCTCCGCCATTATGCGGGTTGGTTGCCAGGGTTTCACAGAGCCTAATCTCTTCACCCTTCTTAATAAAAACCAAACACCCTTATAAGGAAGGAATATTTGATTTGTGGGGTCAAAGATAAGGAAGATTTTTGAAAATGCAAAAATAATCCTTGTTTTGTCGCCCCCAAACCCCCTAAAGGGGGCTTTAAGAATTGATCTCCTGAAGTATCCGCTGTTTCACCATTTCAATATTCTCAATTACCTCTTTATTTGTAAATCTTAGGATTTTTATTCCAAGTTTCTCAATATCATGAGATCTACCATCATCATATTCCTGAACTTCTTCTTTTAAATGTATATCACCGTCAACTTCAATTGCCAGCTTATATGTATGACAATAAAAATCAACAACAAAAATATCAATTGGATGTTGTCTCTTAAATCTGACTTTAAAAATATCCTTCTTTCTCAGCTCCTCCCACAATAACTTTTCCGCCAATGTCATGTTGTTCCTCAGCACAACTGCTCGCAGAAATATCTTTTTGCTTGCTCCATAGAACATATTTCTTTCTATTACTCTTTTTTTCATAGAGATTAATTCAGTGCAGCGAATTACTAAATCTAATAAAAATTATATTAATTACCCAAATGTTTAAGCCCCCTTTAGGGGGTTGGGGGCAAAAAGAAGTGGGGACAAACGGGATATTCTATGCACACCTGAAGTAAAAAAGTATTTTTACCTTACTTTTGTCTTATAAAACAATTCCATAATGCAGAACAAGCTCCATATTTTTAACAGCCTGACGAAGAAGAAAGAACTCTTCAAACCACTTCATCCATCCTTTGTCGGTTTATATGTTTGTGGTCCGACAGCATACAGTGATGCCCACCTGGGCCATGCCAGACCGGCAGTAGTATTTGATTTGCTATACAGGTACCTTACTCATCTGGAATATAAGGTCAGGTATGTGAGAAACATAACTGATGTGGGACATATGGAAGATGAAGCAGCCGGGGAGGGTGAAGACAGAATAACCAAGAAAGCGCGCCAGGAGCATCTTGAACCAATGGAGGTTGTGCAGAAATATATGAATACCTACCACAGGAATCTTGAACAGTTGAATACCATTCAACCTTCAATTGAACCAAGGGCCAGCGGACATATCATTGAACAGCAGGAGATAATAAAAGAGATTCTTGACAATGACTTTGCCTATGAAGTGAACGGATCGGTATATTTTGATGTCCTTAAATACAACTCAAAATATAATTACGGGAAACTGTCAGGCAGGATTCTGGAGGAGCTTCAGAGCAATACGAGGAGTCTGGAAGGACAGGATGAAAAAAGGAGCTCTTTCGATTTTGCCTTATGGAAAAAGGCGGCTCCAGAACACATAATGAAATGGCCTTCACCATGGAGTGTCGGATTTCCTGGCTGGCATCTCGAATGTTCTGCCATGAGCACAAAATATCTTGGCGATGAGTTCGATATCCACGGAGGGGGGCTTGACCTCCAGTTTCCGCACCATGAATGTGAGATAGCCCAGTCAACAGCGGCGCTGGGTATAGAGCCGGTAAAATACTGGATGCATAATAATATGATCACCATTAACGGGCAGAAGATGGCCCGTTCACTTGGTAACTTCATCACCCTCGATCAGCTTTTCAGCGGAGATCATCCGGTATTGGAGCAGCCATACAGTCCCATGACGATCAGGTTCTTTATCCTGCAGGCTCACTATCGCAGTACCGTGGATTTCTCAAATGAAGCACTTCAGGCTGCCGAAAAAGGATTCCAGAAACTGCTGAAAGCAATAGAGACTCTGCATAAAATTAAACCCACGGCTGATTCCACTATTGATGTCGCAATGCTTAAGAAAAAGTGCTATGAGGCACTCGATGATGATCTGAACAGTCCGATCCTGCTGTCGCATCTTTTTGAAGGTGTGCGGGTTATCAATTCTATGGCTGATGGAAGCGAGAAAATAAATGCTCCCGATCTGGAATCGTTGAAAGAGCTTTTCAACATATTTGTCATTGAGATACTGGGGTTAAAAGATGAAACAACCGGCAAGGGTGATGAGAAGCTGACGGGGGATTTAATGAAGATCATTATTGATTTGAGGCAGGATGCGAAGGACAGGAAAGAGTTTGCTGTTTCAGATAAGATAAGAGAAGAACTTGGCAAGGTTGGGATTACCCTCAAGGACAGGAAAGATGGAGTGGACTGGGAGATTTAGAGCACAGGGGAACCACAGGGGGTCCCTGTATAGGTCCAGTATCGTCTCCATCGGCTCCACCCCCCTCGGTGGCGACTACCCAATCCGCATTCAGTCGATGACGAATACCGATACGCTTGACACCAAAAAATCTGTGGCACAATGTATCAGGATTATTGAGGCGGGTGCAGATTACGTGAGACTGACTGCACAGGGGATAAGAGAGGCTGAGAACCTGGCTGTCATCAAAAAGGAGTTACGAAAAGCGGGTTTTGAAACACCCCTGATTGCCGATATCCATTTCAATCCTGTTGCTGCTGAGACGGCTGCACGCCTGGTTGAAAAGGTGAGGATCAATCCGGGTAACTATGCAGACAAAAGGGCCTCTTTTGAAAAACAGGAACTGACAGAGAAGGAATACAATGATGAACTGGAGAGGACACACATAAAGCTGCTTCCACTGATTAATATATGCCGTGAAAATAAGACTATAATCCGTATCGGTATTAATCACGGTTCGCTGTCTGATCGTATTATGACCCGGTTTGGAAATACCCCCAAAGGGATGGTAAGTTCTGCAATGGAGTTCATTAAGATATTCAGGTCGGAGAACTTCAATGATCTCGTTATATCTATGAAATCATCAGATACTGCGATAATGATCGAAGCGACCCGTATGCTGGTAATGATGATGCAAAATGAAGGTTTGTCATATCCTCTCCATCTGGGGGTGACAGAAGCCGGAGAGGGTGAGGACGGAAGGATAAGATCATCTGCCGGAATCGGAGCCCTCCTTGCAGAGGGGATAGGTGATACAATAAGGGTATCCCTCTCGGAAGATCCGGAGAAGGAGATCCCTGTTGCTAAAAAACTTGCAGCTTATTACCAGAGGGGTGCCTCAGATGCAAGACCTGAAAAGCAAACCAGCTATGAAGCTCCTTCAAAACCCGAAATATTTAAATCAGTAAATGGGCCCCTGGTAATTTCAAACATGACATCATATTCTGAAATTGATTCAGAGAGTTTCAGAGATGCAGGTTATAAAGTTAATAACAAAACGGGCGAGATACAGAGAGATGATAGTTCATCTGATCTGATAATTGCCAGGAACTCTCCCGAAAACCTGCCGGAGAATGTTTCACTGGTACTGCCTTATAAAATCTGGAATGATAAGAGGGAAAAGGAGAATTTGTTCCCACTCTTCTCCCCGGAGACTTTTCATGGAAGTCCACTGAAATCAGACAAACTCAACATCTTACTGACAGGTTCGCATTTCAATATTAAATATCTCATTGAACCTGATCCTGCAACAGTTCTTGTCATTTTTACTTTTGACCCGGAAAAGGAGAGATATGCTGCAGATCTTTTCCTGAATTCACTTGAAGAGAATAATCTGACACACAATATAATTATCAATCCTGTTTTCCGCGAAAACAATATTGAAGATCTTCAGATAAAAGCATCTGCTCTTCTCGGACGGTATGTGATTGATAAGCGGATCTCAGGCATTTCTGTCACAAATGTTGGAGATATAAAATTCAGGGATGTCACTGCAATTGCGTTTTCAATCCTCCAGAGCACCGAGACGCGCATAACCCGCACATTATATCTCTCTTGTCCTACCTGCGGCCGCACTAAATTCAACCTGCAGGAGTCAGTAAGAAAAGTTAAGGAGTCAACAGGTCACCTGAAGGGACTTAAAATCGCTGTAATGGGATGTATAGTAAATGGACCCGGTGAGATGGCTGGTGCTGACTACGGGTATGTGGGTGCTGCCAACGGGAAAGTACATATATACAGGGGTGCAGAACCGGTGTTAAAGAACATTGATGAAAAGGATGCGGCCGGGGAACTGCTAAGGTTAATAGAGAAAGATCAGACCAGCCGGTAATCAAGCTGTTTCTTCTGGAGGTCAGCTTTCACGACTTCTATATTAACACGGTCGCCGAGTGTGTAAATTTTACCGGTGGAGCGTCCTTTTATGCAGTAGCACTCTTCATCATATTCATAAAAATCATCTGCAAGTTCCCTTATATGGATCATACCTTCGCATTGATTTTCAACGATCTCCACATATATTCCCCATTCGGTAACACCTGATATAACTCCTTCAAACTCCTGCTCAAGTTTATCGCTCATATACTCTACCTGTTTGTACTTAACAGAGGCCCTTTCAGCCTCGGCTGCCAGCCTCTCCATCTTGGAGGAGTGGTCGCAAAGCTTCTGGATCTTATCCTTTTGCCCGGGATTCTCCTCAGCAAGATATGAGGATAAAAGCCTGTGTACCATCATATCGGGATAACGGCGGATAGGTGAGGTAAAATGAGTATAGTGCTTGAATGAAAGTCCGTAATGGCCGATATTATCTGTTGAATAAACTGCTTTTGCCATCGACCTTAAAGCAAGAGTTTCAATGATATTCTGCTCTTTCTTACCTGCAACCGAGTGGAGTAATTTATTCATTGCTTTCGGAAGAGATGTTCTGTCATCCTCAATTAGCTTATATCCAAACCGCGTAATGAAATGGGCAAAGTTGCTTATCTTTTCAGGATCCGGCTTATCGTGGATGCGATAAACAAATGTCTTTCCCCTGAGCTTTTTGCCAACATATTCCGCGACACATTTATTTGCCAGGAGCATGAATTCCTCGATGAGCTGATTGGCAGTGCCCATCTCACGGAATTTTATACCAAGAGGTTTGCCGGCATCATCCAGATCAAACCTCACCTCTATTTTTTCGAATGCGAATGCACCCATGGAAAATCTTTTTGTCCTGAGCTGCTGAGCAAGTCTGTGAAGCAGAAGCACCTGTTCCTTCATATCCCCTTCGCCGGTATCAATGACCTTCTGAGCCTCATTATAGGAGAATTGCTTATCGGAATTGATGATTGTCCTGCCAAACCATTCATTGAGAACTTCCGATTTATCATTCATCTCAAAAACAGCTGAATATGTGAGCTTGTCTTCAGAAGGATTTAGTGAACACGTATGGTTCGATAGCCTTTCGGGAAGCATCGGCACTACCCTGTCAACCAGGTAAATGGATGTAGCTCTCTGTTTAGCCTCCTCCTCCACCAGAGAGCTGGTTTTTACATAATGTGTAACGTCGGCAATATGAACTCCCACTTCCCGGTTTCCATTGTCGAGTTGTCTTAGCGACAAAGCATCATCGAAGTCGCGGGCATCAGCAGGATCGATGGTAAATGTTGGTATCTGCCTGAAATCCCGACGAGCCCTGATGTCTATATCGGTAATCTCAACCGGTATCTTCTCAGCGTCGGCCACTACTTCCTCAGTAAAATCGTATGGCAGCTCAAACTCAGCAAGTATGGCATGTATCTCAGTCTCATTGAGACCCGGAAAGCCCAGAACGCTTATGATCTCTGCAACAGGATTTTTTGATTTAGGATCCCAGTCAATAACCCTGGCAACTGCTTTCTGACCCTGCAGAGCACCATTAAGTTTAGATGAGGGAATATAAAGATCAAAAGGCATATTCTTGTTATCGGGGATAAGAAATGCAAAATTGGGCATGATCTCAACAGTTCCGACAAACGATGTTCGCCATCTTTCAATGATCTCAACAACCTCCCCTTCAGGGCGGGCTCCTTTTCTTCTTGCATAGAGCCATACTTTTACCTTGTCGCCATGCAGCGCTGTTTTAAGGTTTTTTGCAGTTACAAAAACATCCTCTTCAATATCGTCGGTTGAAATAAATCCATATCCCATGCGGGTCATATCAACCGTTCCGGTAATATAACCACAACTCTGCTTCACCCTGTATTTACCCTGATAAATCTCCTGAACACTACCCTGTTTGGTAAGATCTCTCAGAATATCTGAGACCGATTGTTTTACTGCTGTATCGGTAATATTGAGACGTTTTGCGATCTGTTTATAGTTGAAACCCTGTTCGGGGCTTTTGTTCAATGTTGCCAGTATTTGTCCGGTAAGTTCTTCTCCTGATAGCCCCGAACTATGTTTTCTCTTTCCTTTTTTGCCCATGATTAATTTTTTGCGAAGTTACTAAAAGGAACCATAACATTGATTACATTTGGGTTACAATTGAAATTGTATGACAGGATTAAAATCCATACTTACTCATTCGCCATCAGTGGTAACCAGGAAGACAGGAAATGAATATGTTCTTGTTCCGATTACAAACAACATAGCGGATATGAACAGTGTTTATACATTGAACGAGACCGGTGCATTCATATGGAAACAGATTGATGGAAAAAGAAGCGTTGACAAGATTATTGATTCTCTCACAGCAGAGTATGAAATTGATAAAAAAACCGCAGAGGCTGATGTTTTTTCATTTATTGAGCGTATGAGGGAATATCTGATAATTAATGAATAATGAATTTTGTTAGAATTACTTTTTGCTACACTGCTCCCCTTGGGTCTTTGCCCCCCAACCCCTCCCGCTATCGCGGGACAAGCTCTAAAGGAGGGCTAAATCGGTAATATTCTGAGGGATTTTTGTTTAAAAAATTATTAATTTTAAAAATTCATATCAAACTGACTATTAACAGATACAAATTAATCTTAAAGAACGATTATTAACCCCCCTTCAGGGGGGATGCCGTACGCCGGTTGGCGGACGGCAGGGGGGCTCTGCAAATGAGGAAATATAACTTAAATATTGCCGGGTATAACATCGGTTTTGAGGCATCTGCTGATGGGCCGGAGCTTAATCCTTCAGATCGGTTCCTCAGGAATATCAGTAAGGACAGCCGGTCGGATATCATTATAAGGGTTCATTCCGGGACAAGGGATCTGCCTGAGAAAGCAGAGAGGATTTTTCATGCACCCTTTGTGGAAGAGACAGGCGGCATACAGATTCAACACAAAACTAACTTCTGGAGCGTATGGAAAAATCGTTCCGACCTCTATATCAAAACTATCTTCCCCCTCTCTTCTTCGGAAAAGAATGGCAGATTGAAATACTCCCTGACTTCACGTGAATGGGATCTCTGGATAGACTATGCGGGAGAAGAGACTGATCCGTTCGAGTATCCTATGGATGGACTTATACTCTATTACCTTACTGTTATACATGGCGATATAATGATACATGCATCGGGTGTTAATAATGAGGGGCGGGGATATCTCTTCAGCGGAGTATCGGGAAAAGGAAAATCCACCATGGCAAAACTGTGGGATAAATCCGGAGCAAAAGTAATTCACGACGACAGGTTAATTTTAAGGAAAAGCGCGAATGGATACAGGATGTATAATACACCGGTATACAGTAACGATGTACCAAATGATTCACCCCTTAATAAAATATTCATTATTGACCATGGAATTGAAAATAAGCTGGTGCCGGTAAGAGGAGCTGTCGCAGTCAGCCTGGTAATGGCAAACTGTATTCAGCATAACTGGGGTCCCGACATTATTGCCCGGCTACTTGGTTCTGTTTCAATAATGTGCGGTACCATTCCGACAGCCAGACTTCACTTTAAACCGGACAGAAATATAATTGATCTTATCCTTGAAAATGAATAGTAACAGGAAAAATCGGGGCATTATTAAAAATATTGGACTAACGCTTCTATCCGAAGGTAAAACTATAAGGATTAAAGCCCATGGGTACAGCATGTATCCATGCATAAAACCAGGCTCACTGATCCTTATAGAGCCAATTAATCTCAAAGGACCACCACGCGCCGGAGAGATAATTGCCATCCGGAGGGAGAACGGACTGGTGGTACACAGGCTTATCAGGACAGTTGTAATAAATGGGGTGACATGTTATATTGCCAGGGGCGACAGTAATGCCTATGCCGATGATCCTGTTAAACCGGAGATGATCCCGGGAAGAATTGTCGGAGCGGAGACTACCGGGGAGAACCTGGTTAAGGCTGATATAAGGATAAATAGTAACCCAAAATATATTTTGAACCGGATAAGAGTGATAGGGTTGCTGATATGGAAGAAATTTAAGTAGTTTTACTTTAGAAAACTTGTCAGAGAATCAACCACCCCGCCCACGCCAAAGGCGTGGCCACCCCTCCTTTAAAAGGAGGGGAAAGTTAGATATCTAGTTAATGCGAGAGAAGTTAAAATTATTCAGGGAATCGATAAAGCTTGTCTGGAAGAGTGCTCCGGGGTGGGCCTTTGCCAATACACTTCTTTCAGTTTTTAGGAGTTTTCTGCCCCTGGCGCTGATATGGCTTCTTAAAATGCTGATAGACAGCATAACCAAAGCAACCGCTGCAGGTTCAGCTGTTCCTTTCGATAATGTTCTGTGGATGATAATAGCTGTGGTAATTGTCTATTTTATCGACGAAGCGGCCACCGATTTCAGCAACTATGTCCGAAAGAAACAGTCGATGAAACTTGAGGTTTACATGTACGGGCTTCTTCATTCCAAAGCCATACAACTTGACCTGATCAATTTTGAACGACCTGAATATTTCGATTGTCTGGCACGAGCATCGAGGGAGGCCCCATGGCGTCCCAACAGCATCCTGAATAATCTTATCTCCATGCTGAGAGGGTTTTTGTCACTTGTACTTATGGCAGGGCTGATTATAACCCTTCACTGGACCCTTGCGCTGCTGCTGCTGGTTGCTAATGTTCCGGGGATATGGCTGCGCCTCTATTATGCCGATATCCTCTATAATTTTCAGCGACTGCAGACGCCGGAGGCAAGAAAATCGGCCTATTTCAACTGGCTGCTGACAGGCGACAGGCCTTCGAGGGAACTCAGGCTCTTTGGACTGGGCAATTATTTCATTAGTCTTTTTAGAAAATCATTTCTAAAACAAAAAGAGGAGGAGATCAACATCATCAGGAAAAGAACATTGATCGAACTTATATCCAACCTCTTTAAAGCATCTGCTCTTTTAGTCGCACTATTGTTTATTGCGCGCCAGACAATCGGAGGGAGCCTCTCTCTTGGTCAGATGGCAATGTTCCTCCTGGCTTTCAGGCAGGGGATGATATATATTAAAGATCTCTTCGGGTCGTTGGCAGGGTTATATGAAGACAGCCTCTTCATTGGCGATACATTTGAATTCCTGAACCTGAAAGAAAATGTGACATCAACAGAACCTGTAGCAGCCGCCTCCCGACTGAAGAAAAACATTTTGGTAAAGGATCTTTCATTCACATATCCCGGTAACATAAACAAGACTATTAACGATGTATCATTTGAAATAAAAAAGGGAGAGATAATAGCCCTCGTGGGGCCGAATGGGGCAGGGAAAAGTACTCTTGCCAGGCTTCTATGCAGACTTTACGATCCCGATTCAGGAGTAGTAATGTATGATGACACTGACATCAGACATTTTGACCCGGAAGGGTACAGGAAATTCTTCTCTGTTGTTTTTCAGGATTTCATGCTTTACAACCTCTCTGCAGGAGAGAATATACGAATGGGTAATATTGATGCAGATAATGCGGAAGAGAGGATAAGATCATCGGCTGCCACTACCGGTGTTCATGATCTGATTACCGGCCTGCCGGCAGGTTACGAAACAGTTATTGGAACACTCTTCGATGACAGCCGGGAGCTCAGCTGGGGGGAGTGGCAGAAAATTGCCCTTGCCAGGTCGCTTTTCAGGGATGCCCCTGTATTGATCCTCGATGAGCCCTCCAGTGCCCTGGATGCTGACTCCGAACATGAGATATTCAGCCGTTTCAGGGAGATAGTGAAAGGTCGTACATCAATATTGATCAGCCATCGGTTTACCAATGTGAGCCTTGCCGACAGGATAATAGTACTTGATAAAGGAGCAATTGCAGAAATGGGAACACATGAAGAGCTTATGAAGAGAGGTGGTATCTATTTCAATATGTATACAAAACAAAGCAGCAGGTACAGCAAATGATCAAAGAGTTTAATATAAGAGATGAGGATATCCTCCTGCTTGGTTTATGCCGGCTGGAATTCAATCCTGAAATGAAGGTGATGGTCAGGACCCTGGCTGAAGGTGAGGTAGACTGGCAATATTTCGCTTCTCTTGCCAATTCACATGGAGTTGCCGCACTTGTCTATCATAATCTTGAAAAGCTTCAGTTCCTCAACATCATACCTGAAGAGACCGTATTGTTCCTGAGAGGCGCTTTAATGAAGAGCCTTGGCAGGAATGCCTTTAACACGGAGGCGATGGGAGAAGTTCTCAGGCTTCTGAACAAGGAGAACATAAAAACTGTCCTTCTGAAGGGTTTTGCTCTCGAGCTGGCTGTTTACGGCAATGCAGGACTAAGGCAGATGACGGATGTGGATATACTTATCAGAAGGGAACAATGTATGCATGCCAGAAAGATCCTGATCGATAACGGATATGAATCGCTTCCTGTCAAATCGTTCTTTCATAAGCTCATCATGGCAGATATAGGAAAGCACCTACCATCGCTCATCAAGCAGGGGACCTCTGTTGAGATTCATCATGAACTGTTCGGGGCAGGCACAAATGTGCTTACCAGGATGCTATATGATAGCAGCTATGAGGTTGAGATAAAGGGAGAAAAGGCCTATATCTCCCGGCCACAGATTTTTTTCCTCTACCTTGTCAAGCACCTCTATCTGCATGAGATGAATAATGAATCGCAGCTCAGGTTATATACTGATCTTGTTGTTCTTATAACCAGGCACTATGATGAGATCATCAATTATGATCTTCTGACCTATGCTGCGCAGGCAGACATGTCGGAGATCCTTGCCTGGCGTCTTGAGCCGATAAGGGACCTGTGGGGAGTTACATTCCCTGAGTGGATAAATGATTTCATTGATAAATGGTACGATCCCGATTCGATCAATAAGTTCATCTTCTTTCTTAAGAGTCCTAAGGATAATCCTCCTCTCGACAAGGCGAAATTCTATCGTCATGCATTCAGAGATGTTCCCGGTATTCACCGCAAATTTCTCTTCCTTTTAGGAGATCTCTTTCCATCAATCAGTTTCATGAAGAACCGCTACAAATGTTCCGGCAAATTGAAGGTGTTGTTCTATTATCCGCACAGGATCGGGAAGGTTTTGTGGTTGATTGGGAAAGACAAAAGATAAAAGTAAAGATACTGGGCACACGACACTCGACACACGACACACGACTCACGGCTCTCGGCTCTCGGCTCTCGGCTCTCGGTCTCACAATGACGTTGCAGTTAAGGCGAATACTGGATGGGAGTTTGGGATTGCTTCGTCCCACTTCGTGTGACTCGCAATGACGGTGAAATAAGCTAACTTTGTTTTGGGTTTGAACCAATATTACTAAAGTATCAGGTCATTGCGAGAAGTCCCGATAGCATCGGGACGACGAAGCAATCTTTCAGTCCCCAATACACATAACCTAAAGAAAATCTTTGCGGTTAATGTTCTTTTGTGTTGAAAGAATTAACAGATTCTTATTTGACAGCAATTTTTTTCAAGTATTCGTTAAAAAAAGTTTAAAATTATTTGGACTTTTTAACTTTTCTGTTTATTTTTATGATAGTAGTTAATGTCTAGTGAAACAATTATTCCGGAAAAAATGAACCAGTTTCAGAGAGAGACTTTAAAAAGTCGCATTTTAAAGCTTGCGTCGTTAAAATCCACCGGGGCCCCTGCTGATCTTGCTGTCAGGCTTGATGTAAGTGAGAGGAGTGTCAAAAGGTTTGTAAGGGAGATAAGGGATGAAGGGATTGATATCAGGTACTGTCAGATAAGGGGATCTTATGTGACAGGAGAAGAATATCAATAATATGTTGTATAACATACGGTTCATCCATTTTTCTGTCCCCGGGGTTTTTTAATTTGCATAAAAGAGTGAGAGTCTTTTGTAAGGATCAGGATTTGTAGAGATTATTTTTGACATCCGAAAGCGTTATCAGATGAAATTTCAGGGTTTAATTCAGGACCATCTGATATTGCGAACAACTCTCGCTGCATTTCGTGCTTATGGTCTCATTTTCCTTTACAGGTGGTCGTTCTGACCAGAGACCGCAGCCCCGGAAGAAGGCTGATTTTCTTCCGGGGCATTTTTTTCTTTTCATTTGCCTTCGGCGATGTAGTAGAAGATAGCGCGGATTTGTAATCCGTGCTTCAGGTATAATTCGATTCTTTTGCCCCGACAAGGCGGGATCTCCGCGGAGTTCCCCCCGTAAAGCGGGGTTTCAACTTGCCCAAAAGCATTGTTACTTTCTTTGTCTTGAAACAAAGAAAGTAACCAAAGAAAATTCAAGGCTGCAGATAATTTTGGGGCTCCTGTTTTTCAGCTTGCACACGCAATACAACTCGTCGGCCTCTTCGCCACAGCTCAGAGTCCTCCTCAAACAGTATTGCTTACATCAGGCCTATGCAGCAAGCTTCAAAACAGTCGCTTTTTCCCAAAATTCTCTGAGGCCTCTTAAAATCAAAAAAGATTTGGTGGCATAACTCGCCTTGCGGCGATTTGGGTTAAATATTTCCCAATCCTGAGAAATCGGGACTTAGGCTGGTTGAAATCCAAAGAAGATGTTTATGCTTTTATAAGAAGGTATATATCTAAAAAAAGGAGGAATGCTGTTTCGATTATGAACTGGATAAGTGCCTCTCTTAACATTTGTTTGCGCAGGAGGACAATAAAGAGGATTAATCCGATAATCCATAATGGTGAAATGGCAATTATGGTTGATGCTAAAGGCCATTTGGTTGCTCCGAACACTAATGTGATAAACAGGCTGGCATATAGGTATCCCGGAATGAATCGTATAACAGGGTTTATATCGGGGATGTAATTGTTAAAGATGCGCCAACCCAGCAACAGGTAGGTCAGAGAAATAATAAATGTGATACGGATAAGAATTTTTGTTTCGGGATAGAGTTGTGCAAAAAGTGCTGAGAGGAATCCGATGGTAAAGATCAGAATACCGGGCAGGAGATTTCTGGAAGACTTCTTCATTGTTAATTTTTTAATCCAGGTTTATGTGTGTTAAAGATATTAAAAATAGTTTAAATGTCTGTAAAAAGGTATAGGCCTCTTTCGTGATAACTTAGGAGGCTGATAGATGCAGCATGCGGTTTACAGCTGCCGGCTCCCTATATAATCCACGACATAGACCAGGATTGGCGGATTGGAGTTGTGGATTGCTTCGTATCCGCCAGCTGGCGGACTTGACTCGCAATGAAGGTGCAAGTAAGGGACTTCAGTTGGAGGGTACCGGCCCTTGCCAATAAACCTTCGGACTTCTCATTACATAGAAGGCTTCGTCCGACAAGCTAGCAGGAGGAAAGGCATGGATGAAATTTTCAATAACCACGGCTTAAAAGCCGTGGTTAGGTAAGGCCCTGATTAAATGGGCTTTAGCCCGGAAACTTTTCAAAACCGTATTTCTCTATGAGCTCATCATATTCCTCTTGCCATGTTTTGGTTTTGTGGTGATGCTCCTGATTCATAATATACTCCCGAACCCGTGGAAGATGTGATTCACTGATTGAAACACCAAAGTACTCATCAGCCCATTCGAATTTATTTTTTGTTATAGAGTTTTTGTTAATCCAGTGGGAGGACTCACCCTTGATCAGCTGCATGACCTTGGATAATGACTGATCGTGATTCAGTGATAAAAGACAGTGGAGGTGTTCTGTATATCCATTAATAAAGTCGATATATATTCCCTTTGTTTTAGCATTTGAACGGATGTGATCTATTACAGTAAGCTTAGTGCTTCCTGATAGTAAATGTGTTCTGTTTTTGGTGCCCCATACACAATGGAGCCAGTTTTTTACATAAGGCATTTTATTAAAGTTATGGGCTAAAGCCCGGTTTGTTATCAGATCCGGGTACCACGGCTTAAAAGCCGTGGTTAGTGGTCCCTATCTCAGATACTCTCTAAGAGTCGTGGTTAGTGGTCCCTATCTCAGATACTCTCTAAGAGTCGTGGTTAGTGGTCCCTATCTCAGATACTCTCTAAGAGTCGTGGTTAGTGGTCCCCATCTCAGATACTCTCTAAGATCCGTGGTTAGTGACACCTTCTATCTTCCACGGCTTAAAAGCTGTGGTTAGTGATTCATCCTCCCCTCCACGACTTAAAAGTCGTGGTTAGTGATACTTTTCTTCTATCACGACTTAAAAGCCGTTGTCAGTGATCCCTATCTCAGCCACGACATGCGTGTCATGATTAGCAACTTTTGTTGTCTACCACTGCTTGCCGTAGCTAGTGATACTTTTCTTCTATCACGACTTAAAAGCCGTTGTTAGTAATGACCAGAGATGCAATTTTATTTTTATCATATATATATTATTCTCATTGTTAAGGGGTGAGCCCAGTATGTTCCATTGTGAAATTTCAATAACCACGGCTTTTAAGCCGTGGTTAGGCAGATGTATCTTAATAGGGGCTTTAGCCCGGAACCAATTAATCAGATGAAAAGACCATATACCTGATAATTCAAAAAAGATTATGAATAAATCCAGTTAGATTTATTAAAGAATGACTAATCGCTATAAGCAAATATGTTTTATTATCTGTTTTAATCCTTACCATATAGCCGTACATTAATAACAGGCCCATGAAAAATCCGAAAAGGATATAGAACATGCTGTAAAAATGATTTATTCCAAAGAATATTGCTGATGCAAGTAGTATCAGCGGACTTCTCTCTCTAAAATATTTCACCTTATTAAGAAGAGTATATGGAAGTGACTGGTTAAACCATGTTTCAAAAAGCGGAGCGATTATAACAGCACCCACAAAAAAGACAACTGTGTCCGTGTCATTAGGAAATGGGAACCATATTATATCCCATTTACTAAAATAACTATAAAGAATATTAAAGCCAATAGTAACAGTTAACAATGACGATGTCAGCATTATAACAAAGCCCAGACGGCTTGCATTCCTGAATTTTGAGTTTATCTTATGAACCAACTCTATTATGCCAGTCGTTTCATAAGGTGCAACCCTCTCCGGGGTTGAATTATTGAATTGGTTCATATTCTATTAATTGTGTAATCCCTCCGGGATAAAATCATTTCTCAAATCCGACATTAAGAATAAACCGCGGAGCGGTTACATAATGAATAGCCAGAGCAGATCTCAATGCCTCCTGTACCACGGAGTGGTTCCAGTTCATATATATTCAAACTACTATACATTCATTTTACAATTGAAGGCATTTGAATAGGTCAGTTTCAAGTTGGATTATTACTCTTTCTTCGCAAAGCTTCTTTAATAAAAAGCGTTAAACCGGCCAACCCGGAAATTATAGCTAGAATTGAATCAAGCCTTGTATGCTCCTCTTTGCCAAATAATCTGTAGAGTAAATATATAGTCAAAGCAATAAATATGGCTTGAAGTAGTCTATTCAGTTTCTTCATTCTTGAGTCATTTTAAAATTAATCTTCAGGATTTTTGAAAAATCAGGGTATATTTCATTATTTTCAAGTAAAAGCTACATTCGCAAGGCTTTTAAACCTTGGTTCAAGGCTGGAAGTTGACTCGAGTATTAACCTAAAACCTACTAAACCCCTTATCTATAACTATTTTAGCACTCACTTCATTTAATAAATATACCACTATAAGTCAGTGCTGTCCAAGATAAATAATAACTCTGATTTCTGATTCAGATAATCAGGCAATTAAGTTATAAAATACGAAGTTTTTAAATTCAATCCTATACCGATTCTCAAAACAACTACAGCTGGATTTGACCCGGTGGCGCTTTGTCCTGCAAAAATGGGTGGTTTAACCACTCAAACAGATCAATTTTAACGAACAAGTTTAGCCGGATAAATCCGACCATGTTAGACATATGCCACTTGTATAAAGCTTTCGTTTTCAGGACAGATAATAACAAAATGGTAATCAACGCCGACCATATCTGGATTAGAACTGCATTTTCTGAAGTCCCGATGAATGATTTAATCTTGAGATTCTGTTTGACCAGTCTGAAGAAAGTCTCTATCTCCCAGCGATATCGGTACAATTCACTTATAGTCTTACTCGTCCAGGTGAAGTTATTGGTTAATAATGGGATTATCTCCCCCGTTTCTGGATCAGTTACATTCACCAGACGTAATCGTTTTTTATACTTCCCTTTGGTTTGCTGTCCAATAAGCACAATTTGATAATCACTAACAATGTTTTCTGATTCTTTTGGTAGTGCCAGCAGCTTAACAATGTCACAATCTATATTGCTTTTGGCTCTTGTAACAAAAAACACCCCGTTGCTGTCCAATTCCCGAAGAAAATTAAAATCAAGATATCCTCTGTCGATTGCAAGGATGCTTCCTTTTGGGAAGGCCAGTTTTTCAGCGATTTCAATATCACTTGTCTTCCCATCTGTCATTCGTATAAAGACAGGAAGACAGCTATCGTAATCAAGAACGGTATGAATTTTAATGGCACCTTTCATTTTCCTGTAATATGCCCAATCAAACAGACTTAAACACAGTGGGATCAGAGTAGAATCAAGGATAAAGAGCTTCCTGTTGAGCCTTATCCTATTAACCTTTACCTTAAACTCTTTAAAAAGACTGAAGTAAACATCCCGGAAAAAAGTCCAGCCTCTGTGAGCATTAATGTAGCTTATTGAAGATTTTGATGGGGCTCTGCTTACTCCCAGATGGCTCAGGTTACCGGTAGCACTTCTTAATCCAAAACTGATATCCCGTATGCTCTGACAGTTACCAAACTGACAATATAACATTGAAACAAGATGTGTCCAGGAGTTTATTCCTTTAGAATTAAAGTCAGAATCATGTTCATCAACATTTTTATGAATAATATCTCTGGGAATTAGCCGGATAATCTGAGCAAAAATGGATAAATTTGTCTTCATGAGCGGTGGGTTTTTGAGAGATAATAAACTTAGCAGTAAATGCTTTGTTTTCCAACCGCTCTTTTTTTTATTCGATTTTACTTATTTTGGACAGACCTGATATCAATTAGAAAATAATTTTATATAGATTTTTTTTCGTGCATCTAGATATATTGAACCTAAGAAATAATGAAGCATTATAGCAATTAAAAGATAAAAAATAAGGATACAATAAAACCAAATATTAACTTCTATTAATGAAAAACTAAGGGTTATAAAGATGAAGATTAGAGTTGCAACAAATGAAGTGTTTGATCCTAAATGTAGAACTATGTTACGTTGTAATGGCGTTACTGCGGAAAATAATAAACCTAAAACAAAAAAAAGATAAAAGGATGATACATAGGCTAAAATTCCATTTAGAAAGAGTTCTGTATTTAATGATAGAAAAAGTAGAGTGATAGATAAATCTATTAAAATAATTGGTAATAGGAGTTTTAAAATATTCATAGCCATTTTGAAATAACTAATCCCAGCAATATCGAAGCTTAACCATAGTTTTTTATTCAAACCCCAAATATTATTTACCATGTATGTAAATATTGTTACCGGAAGGAAGAATATGTAGGATATAAATTTTAATTCTTCCATTGAGCCTTTTCTTATGCCAGCGATAGTTATTGTGGAAAGCATTATTATCTTTACTAATATCACCATGATGGAGGGAGCTCTAAGCAACGGATTATATAGCAAAAGATTTAACCATGTTTTACCAAAAATAAATTTCTTTCCCTTGCTTTCTTGTGAAATAGCAAGAGCTTCCATTTTATATAAAATAAATGCAAGTAAAACAAACGGAAATAGCTTTATGAGGTAAGATAAATTCAGGTACAAACTAAGTCCGAAGTAAAACAGATATGCAAAGGTTGCTATTACAACAAGACAAACTTTTATTGCTGAAAATGAAGATATTATTGAAATTCCTAAAATCCGTCTAAACATCACGGAAATAATTAACACGCTAAATACCTGGATAAGAACATTAAAATTTAACAATCCTAATTTGTTGATAATTAAAAATATAAGAAAAACAGCGTTAATAAAAAAAACATTTATAAATTCATCACCAAGATGAATCAAAAACCTGTTTTTCAGGGTTATGGGATAATGTTTTTTAATTAGAATATTAGGCGGAGAATATATTGGGAATATTTTTCTAAGTACAGTAAGAATTGAAAGGACTAACAAAGAAATATTAAATAGTACAGTTATATCAACTTTTAGGGATAGTGCCTCAAATATACTTACAATAATATTTGCATTTAATACAGAGGATAAAAACAATAAAAGAGAGAGAATAATTTGAATTCTGCTTTTTTTAAAATAGAACAAAGCTGATAACCTGAGTAATACTACCTTTAATAATATTTTTATAACCATGAAAAAGGCTTTTTGATGTCCTTAATATGCTCGTTTACCAATTCACCAACCAATAATCTTTCTACTTCATTTTCATCGATTTCTTCACTTTTTTTGTTTAAAATTACGTTACCTTCTTCTATCAGGATTATTTGGTCTGGTCTTACATCTTTCATATAACTGAGGTTGTGGTCGGATATTAAAATAGTTCTATGTTTTGCTCTTAACACTTGAATAAGTTTGATAAGCTTTAGAGAACTTTCAGGATCTAAACCAGCAAAAGGTTCATCAAGAATAATAAAATCAGGGTCATGAATGAAACAGGAGCATAAGGCTATCCTTTTTTTCATCCCTGTAGAGTATGCGCCAATTCTTTTCTTTTTCATATTATCAAAGTCACTAAAAAAATACTGTGTTAATTCCAAAACTCTCATTTTGGTTAATCCAGCCTTTAGATTATATAATGTGGCAACAAGATCCAAATATTGAAATGCACTAAGTTCATCTAAGATTTGTAGATCTTCACATAAAAAAGACATTTCTCTTTTCAGTTCAACAGGAATATTCTGATATGTTTTGCCATTATATACAATCACTCCTTTAGTAGGTTTAATTAAATCCATTATAATATTAAACAAACTGGATTTACCTGCACCATTCTTTCCTAAAACACAATACAAATTTCCTGGATGAAAATCAATATTGACATTTCTTAATATTTCTTGTTTGCCAATTATTAAGCTAAGGTTTTCTACATTTATTTTCAACATGATTTCCTCCGTAAAATTAAAATGGGTTAGGTTATCACTATGATACCTAACCCATTTTGAAATTAATCAATTATTGTCTTGATAATCATTCCCATACATGTTGGTCCGGCTATTAATGTACCAATAGGCCAAATTAATGAAGCTATACATGAGATTCCCCCAATAATAGCTGTTTGTCTACTTCCTCCGGTAACTAAAACCAGATCTTCTTCTTTAATCTTTTTCATAATGATTTTTTTAAAATTGTATACTACCAAGTATTTATCCAGTTCAAGCAACCCAAAACTCCAAAAATACTAGGCCTAATTAAAATTGATGTACAAGAGGCAGCACCTATAAAGTCATCTATCTCTTGTTGAGTAAGTTTGCCTCCTGTGCAGGAGGCCATTTGGATGAAATCTTGTTTTTTCATAGTGAGACATAAATTAATTCTTGCCTACTCTGTTCAGGCTTTTCGGCCTCTGCCTGCAAGATAAATCTTTTCTGAGATTTGTCCTGCATACCAAAATAAAACCAGAAGAGTCTATTATTGTCGGACTATCCATAAAAATTCAATTAAAATCATCCCAAAATCTTTTATAAAGGTTGTCATTCTTCATAAGGTCATTATGAGTTCCCTGACTTGAAATGACTTTGTCTTCCAGAACATAAATATAATCGCTAAGATTCTTTATCATATTTATC